>WNGJ01003014.1_pt1 | contig 20166 bp, 8 predicted proteins | sample 5400611 | NCBI WGS metagenome assembly WNGJ01 (sample SAMN13153375, study PRJNA577476) | soil metagenome | isolation source: 40 cm soil or saprolite under Garry oak tree replicate 1 | place: USA:California | collected 2016-06-15
CATTCGGCTGGATGAATGATGTGGCGATAGTTAGCAGCGTTTTCGGCGGAAGCTTGCTCCAGGGAACTCGAGCAATTCCGTAGGGAAGCTTTAAAGCGACTGTCTGATTATCCGCGCTCGTGACCCCGGTGTATTCCGCTCCACTCGTGTCCATAAACGCGCCCGAGAATTGTTTGTGGTTCAGATCGTCAATCAGCTTTTTTTTCCAATCGGCGAGCCATTGCGCTTTTTTCTGCGCCGCTGCGCCCAATTCTTTCTGGGTCAGCTGCCGCGGCGGTTGCGACTGTTCTGATTTGATCGTGGACGCGACCTGTTTTTCTTTTCCAAGGATAGCATCGGAAATCGCGCTGCGCGTTTTCAGCTGCTTCTTTAGGTCAGATGCCGGACTGGCCTTTGATGCCGGGTTCGCCTTCCAGCTCAAGTAAAATCGACAATCATCGAGATACTTTTGCGCGATTGGTTTAAGCTCTGCGATCCACGCGAATTTTCCGGTCGGCTGCGCCTTTGTAAACTGATCGAGAAGCGGGACGGCGTCTTGCACGTCGAGCTGACTAATGTCTTTCAATGCAAACGGAAAAAGCCCGAACAGCTCCGGCCAGCTAGGGCCTTTAACAGAAAGCTGACCGGACTGAACCCGGCCCGGCGACAAAAGCGTCTTAGATGTCGCGACCATAAAGTTCGCAAGATCGACATCTTCCCGCGCGAAACCTCTTACGCCTGCCTTTTCCACTGCTTGAAAAGCTTCGCGGGCCTGCCCGTCGTCGCGACCGATCATGGCCGCAAGGCCTTGTTGCAAACGGACCCAATCATAAAGCGGTTGCCGGTTTCGCGCTTCGGTGGCGATCCGTCCAAAGGCCGTGCCGGCGACATTGTAGTGATTAAGGACGAGCTGATGCCGCGCTTCCGCTGCTTGTTTCTCAAGTTCGGCGATCGGAATTGCGGTCGAAGAGATCGCGATCTGCTTCTGGGTGTTGCGAACGAAAACGAAAACGCCAAGCGCGACGATCAACAAGACCGCCGCGCCCACGGTTACGATCCGTCGCGTCCTTCGTTTGGCAGTCGCAACGTCAATCGCGTCGCGACCGGTCAGTTTCTTGTAGGCGCGTTCAAGTTCGGCAACGAGATCGTCATAAGAGGAAAAACGTTGTGCCGGTTCTGGTGCGATCATTCGCTGCAAAACCCGCGCTGTATCAGGCGAGACTTCGGGGGCGACCACCGAAAGCAAAAGCGGCTGTTGTTTTAGAGCGCGCAATTCGGTTGCCGAGTTTGTTTCGCCCTCAATCGGTGCCTTGCCCGCTAGCGCGTGAAAAAGAGTGGCCCCGAGACTGTAGATGTCGCTCCGAAAATCTTCCGGCTGTTGGTTTAATCGCTCCGGCGCGACGTAGTAAGGCGTGCCCCAAATTTCTCCGCGCGCTTCGGCCGCGACGCCGGCCAGTCCGAAATCGCCGATCTTGGCCACGTGTTCGTCGGCAAAAAGAATATTGGCCGGCTTCACATCGCGATGAATCAAGCCCTTGGCATAAGCCGCGCGCAGACCTTTGGCCGTTTGAATCCCGGCCTCCAACACTTGTTCCTCGGGCAAACGCGTATGCTGTTCGATGAAATCGTCGAGACTCCCGCGCTCGACCAATTCCATTATCAAATAAAACTGGCCATGATCAGTCCCGGACGAAAAAACCTGGACGATGCTAGGATGATTGACCGACGCGGCCATGCGCGCTTCCTGTTGCAACTGCGCGGTCTCATCGAGCCCGCCTTCGAGGTCTTTGCGCAATAGTTTCAACGCCACGAAGCGGTCGAGCAGAGTGTCGCGCGCCTTGTAAACGGTTCCCATTCCGCCCACGCCAACTGTTTCGACGATCAGGAAATTATCGAACATGCGCTCGGCCTGCACTTTTTCGCCGCAGTTGGGACACTCCACCCGTGCGAGCGGCTCGGCATCGCTTGTGTCGAAAGAAGCTCCGCATGCCGGACATACTTGCAGGGTCGACGCGCTCGATTCAGCCACCATCGAACCGATTGTAACATCGGCAATTTTCAGAGCAATGAAGCTCGTCCGTTGCCTTTCTCCTCTCCCCTTGCGAAGGAAAAGGCTAGGGTGAGGAGTTGTTCGTAGGCCATGACCGAGGCATCCAGCTCTATCCATCTTATTGTGCCGAAAGAAGCGATGCGCTTACGTCTCGACCAATTTCTCGCCCGAGAGTTGCCGACGTTTTCGCGGTCGCGCCTTCAGCAGCTGATTCGCCAACAATTGGTTACGCTAAATGGCTCCCCCGCCCGTCCGCGCGATCCCGTTCGGAGCGGCGATCGCATTGAAGTAAACGAACCGCGGCCAGAAAAGATCGACCATCAGCCGGAACCGATTCCGCTCGACGTTCTTTATGAAGATGAAGACCTGATTGTAATCAACAAACCATCAGGGTTGGTCGTTCATCCTGGCGCCGGTCAACGTGAGCACACATTGGTCAATGCGTTGCTGCATCACTTTCCGAAGTTGTCCGGAATCGGCGGCAAAGAAAGACCTGGAATCGTTCATCGGCTGGACAAAGAAACGAGCGGTTGTCTGGTCGTCGCAAAAACCGACGTGGCGCACCGTGGATTGTCGGGGCAGTTCGCTGCGCGCACGGTAGAGAAGATTTATCTCGCGCTCGTTGCGGGAAAGTTGCGGAAGAGCGCGGGAACTGTTGAAGAGAAAATTGGACGTCATCCGGTAGATCGACAACGAATGTCGACTGCATCCAGACGCGGCCGCGCAGCGAAGACAGAATATCGCGTTCTGAGTTCGTCGAATGAGATGAGTCTGGTCGAATGCAAGTTGCACAGCGGCCGGACACATCAGGTGCGGGTCCACCTTCAGCATCTTGGCCATCCAGTTCTCGGCGACAAGATCTACGGCAAAAAACACGCCAAAGCTTTTCCGCGGCAAATGCTGCACGCTTGGAAACTGGGCTTCCAACATCCGCGGACGAGCGAATGGAAGAATTTCGAAGCAACGCCACCGAATGATTTTGAGAACGCGATTAAGTCGCTTCCACCGCCGTTTTCTTTTGCGCGCCAAGCATAACTAAAGCGGCCAGAACCGGCGCGATGATGAGGCCGCGCATCCACGGCTCGGCGTGCCAGGGCAGACCAAAAAGCCGTTCGTCCCAAAATAAATAGTAAGCGAAAAGTGTGACCGAGAGAACGTTCCAGGCGTAGGCGCTTCGCCACGCCGCGATCGGCAAAATCCAAACGCAGTACCAGGGGTGCAAAATCGGGCTAAGCACGAGCACGATTCCGAGCGCCCAAAGCATTCCTCGTTTCCAATTGCCAATGAACAGGAGCGAAACCGCAATCACGCAGACGATCAGGATCGGATAGTAATGAAAATTTCGCTGGTGTGGATTTGGCCAAACCGTTTCTTCAATTAACCACCAAAAGAGATCGTTGAGCCGGGAGAGCTGCGTGAATTGGCTTAACGATTCCCAGATTCGAACCTTCGGAAAGCCGAATGGAAAACTCAAAAGCGTGGGGATAAACGCGGCCAGGGTCAAAACAATCGCGCGCCAACGCAATGCAATCGCACAAAGCAATAGGAGCGATGCCGCTACGAGGTTGAGCGAGATCGCAATTCCAAAAAGCAGCGCGACCAAGACTGCCCAAAGCCATTTTGTTTCGGATTCTTTTGCAGCTGTCGATCTAACCAGAGCGAGAACTCCACCGACCATCGCCAGAATCATAAGGCTATCGAAATGGGCCGCGCCCGCGAAGCTGTAGACCGCAAGCGGATTCCAGGCGTACCAAGCCACGGCGCGGTACCGATCCTCACCTCCGATCAATCGCAGAAGCAAGGCCGCTGCTAAAAGGTCGGCAACGGCAAAGATGATTTTGTAGAACAGCGGCCGATCGGTTATACCGCTGAAAAATTTGAAGAGGAGCTCCGCACCGGGCGGATTAACGGCGCGGAGTTCGGGATGATTAATTTTTGCAGCCTGAGGAAAATCATGGCGCAAGTCATCCAGTTTCGAATCGGCCGGCGCGATCAAATAGGGATTGAAGCCGGCTTGCTGAATTTTGCCTTCCCATTGGTAACGGAACAGCTCGTCGCTTGGGACGAGCGGCAGTGCGATCAATCGCAAGATTATCGCGACGCCCCAAAATAGGACGGCTTGTTTTCGCGGTGAGATGTCGATCCCAAAATTTGGAACGGCGGCGAGATAAGCTATACCGCTGAGAAATGCGGCCGCGACAAACTTTATCGGCATCGACTCGAGCGTCCAATCGTCGAAGAAATTAAGCGCGGCAAAAAGGATGAGCTCCAGACCCAGCGCAATCGCAAGGCCAACCACGTGCGCGTGTTTCATCTCTAGCGGACTGAGTCGGCGCGCATCGCTTCGACCGCCTGAATTGGCATTGCCGGCGGCACAAACGCGCTGCGTCGAGTGACTCGCTGCAAACCGGCCCGGTGCGCCGCAAGATCGACAACCTCGGCCACCCGCGCCTTCAAAGCTCGCGCGCGCGAGGCAAGGAAAACGAGAAAGAGAGAATACGGAATGATCGACCAAAGATCGAGATGCGACGCGTGGAGCTGCCGGTAGATCACCATACTGAGCGCGACCAGACTAATGATTACGGTCGTAGTGACGAGCCGGTTGCGCAGCCGGACGCGGGTCAATCGCTTCGCGCAGGTGTGATCTTCAGTGACTGTCTGAAGAGCAATGCTCCACCAGAAGTTTCCGTAAATCTGGATGTCCCATTCGTTCCAGCCGGTATCGACCGAGTAGCGCCAGCCTTCTTCCTCGAGCAACTGGAAAATCGCGCCGAGCAAATGGTGGCGATCTCGTCCCTCGTCGCTCCAAAAAACCCGGCGTCGCAATCCGCGACCCGATTTGGCGTCGGCCGGCAAATGTTCGTGCGCGCGAATGACGCTGCCCGGCGTGCGTTTGAAATGGAGCCAGGTGAAGTAACGAGAAAATCCCCGCACCAGCGGTTGGAGAAAAGCCAGGCACATCACGAGCAAGCGCGCCGGGACAGTGTCGAACCTTGGTTCGATGCGCGCACGCACCATGTAGGAAAGCGCCACGGTCAATGTGCCGCCAAACATCAGATACGGCACGATGCGCAGCGTCGGCAGAAAAATTCCAAGCCCAAAAAGGAAAAGCGTAAGCGCAAACCATTCGATGCTGCTGAGATACGCGGCCAGATCCGATTGCGGCGTAGCGTACATCGATTGGAAAAATCCTTCCCCGAAAACGCCATGATAAATGACCGGGCGATCGATGAACCAACTGAATCGCGGCGCACCGTAAATTTGACCGCGCCATTTCGCGGTCCCGGTCGGGCCGAAGAAAATCAGGTGTTTGAAACGAAGAAGCGATTCGGCTTCGCCGTAACCTTCCTGCTGTTTCAAAAAGGCGCGTAGGGTAAAGCGGCGATGATGCCAAACAATCGCGGTCGGACTGAAAGCGATAACGCAGCCCGATTGCTGCAAGCGCCAGCAAAAATCGACATCGTCGCCAGCCTTGTGATATTCAGGATCAAAACCGCCGATCTGTTCGAAGGCCCATCGATAAAACGCCATGTTACAACCCGGGATATGCTCGGCCACGGTATCGGTCAGCAAAACGTGGCTCGGCCCACCGGGCGCGGCGGCCACACACGCCTGAATCGCGTTTTGCGCCGGCGGACTCACATTGGGTCCGCCAATGCCGGCGTAATCGCCGCTCAAAAGCGTGCCGACTAAATAATAAAGCCAATCGGGATCGGCCATGCAGTCGGAATCGGTGTAGGCGAACACTTCGCCTTTGGCCGCGGCCGCCCCCGTGTTGCGGGCGTGACTCAAACCGTGGTTGCTCTGATGAATATAACGAACGTTCGAAAATTGCGCGGCGATCTGCGCCGTGTTGTCAGTCGATCCATCATCCACCAGGATGACTTCGTAATTTGGATAATTGAGTTTGCCTAACGAATCGAGGCAGTCGGTCAACGTTCGCGCGCCGTTGTGAGAACAAACAATCACTGAAACCAACGGTGCTTTGGAGAGGGCGCGATGCGGCAGAGTCGAATTGTCCTGACCGAACTTGTCGCGCAGCGAGGAGAAGACTTTTTTCGGTTCGCGCTCGCGGGTCACGATCCCAAAAGCCCAGTCCGTCACTTCGTTGCCGCCGGTAAACCATTCGTCCGTCCAGGAAAACAAGATTGTCCCAGCCAATCCGCATTTGGCCACGCTCTCGATGTGCCAGCCGAGCATTTCCGCCTGCTCCTCCTGTGAATGTCGAATCGTGTCCATGCCGAACTCGCCCAGAATGAGCGGACGCTCGCCGGTGAGATTTTGCAGGCGCAAAAGGTAACGCTCAAAATCGCGCTGATTGTGGAGATAAACGTTGAAACAGAAAAAATCGACATTCTGCGGAAGTAAGTATTCGGTCGGCGGATAGGTCGCGTAGGAATAAAGAACATCCGGGTCCACCGCGCGTCCGATCCGGACAAGATGCTCAACAAACTCGGTCACGCGGCGCACACCGAGCCAGCGCGCCATCGTACTCGCGATCTCGTTACCGACCAAATAACCGAGCACGGCCGGATTACCGACACATCTCCGGACAGTGTTGCGGACCATCTGCGCAATTCCATCGCGCACTTTTTTCTGGCGCAGAAATTCGATGTGCTTTTCCCAAGGCAGCGTAATCAAAACCCGAATCCCGGCCGCCAAACATTTTTCCAGGAACCAATCCGGAGGCGCATGGTAAACCCGAACGGTATTGATCCCGATCTCGCGCATCATGCCAAGATCGACATCGGCCTGTTCGGGCCGGCCGAAACTGTCCCCGTTTGCGTCCGGTTTGAACGGCCCGTAGGTGGCCCCCTTGATGAAAAATTTTCGATCGCCTTCGAAAAAGAACTTCGAAACGGCGCGGATCTTTGTCATGTCGAGCGAAGTCGAGACATCTCTCAATAATTCAAAAGGGAAGCTAGCAGCTTCCCCTACAGATTCACCAAAACTTCGCGCACAACTTCGCCAGTGCGCAAAATCTCATCCGGCATGTGGGCGGTGGAAACGAAACCGGTTTCAAACTGGGACGGCGCGAAATAAACGCCGCGCCCTAAACAGGCGCGGAAAAACTTTGCAAACATTTTCGAATCGCTTCGCTTCGCATCCGCAAGACCGACAACCGGCCCGCGCGCAAAAAACAAACAAAACATCGAGCCGGTTCTGTGAAAGGTAATGTCGATTTTTGCGCCGGCGATCGCTTCGCGCGCGAGTCGCTCAAATTGCGCGCCGAGTTTTTCGAGGAGTTCCCAGCCATCGATCCGTTCGAGCTCGCGCAGTTGCGCGATTCCAGCCGCCATCGCCAGCGGATTTCCCGAAAGCGTCCCCGCCTGATAAACCGGTCCGTCCGGGGAAAGTTGGTCCATGATTTCGGCGCGTCCCCCGAATGCGCCGACCGGCAAACCACCGCCGATCACTTTACCCAACACGGTCAGATCCGGTTTGATTCCATAAATTTCCTGAGCGCCGCCGCGCGCGACACGAAAACCGGTCATCACTTCATCGAAAATCAGAAGCGCCCCGTGTTTCGAACATTCCTCGCGCAAGATGGACAGAAAATTCTCTTTTGGAAAATAAAGCCCGGCGTTTGCAGGAACCGGCTCGAGAATTATCGCTGCGATTTGATTTTTATTTTCGCCGAGCGCTTTCCGGACAAGATCGACATCGTTGAACGGCAAAGAAATGGTGAGCTCGGCAAATGCTTTCGGAATTCCGGCGCTATCGGGCCGTCCATGAGTGAGCGCGCCACTGCCGGCCTTAACCAGAAGTGAATCGGCGTGGCCATGATAACAGCCATCGAATTTAATAATTTTGTCACGTCCGGTGAATCCCCGCGCCAGGCGAACGCAAGACATCGCCGCTTCGGTCCCGCTGTTGACCATTCGCACTTTCTCGATTGACGGCATCCATTGGCAGATCAGTTCAGCCAGTCCGACTTCGAACGGGTTCGGAATTCCGAAACTCAGTCCGCGCGCAGCCGCATCGCGCACCGCATCAACCACAACTTTCGGCGCGTGACCGAGAATCGCCGGGCCCCAGCTGCCGACGTAATCGATGTATTCTTTTCCATCGACGTCCCAAATTCTTGAGCCGGCAGCGCGCTCAACGAAAAACGGTTCGCCGCCGACATTTCGAAACGCGCGCACCGGCGAATTGACGCCGCTGGGAATACGCTTTTTGGCCTCAGCGAAAAGTCTGGATGAGCATGAAGTCATTGGACGACAGAAAACGTCCAACCCGCCTACGCTGAAAGCTTCGGCGTGGCAAGCGCTCGCTCGTCCGCCATAGCGAAGCGAAGGAGGAACGTTCAACGCCCAACATTCAAATCAGAACTCGACGACTCTCGGGAAATGAGTTGAGGGGGGCGGGAATGGAGCCGGCGGGAGGCGAGCGGCATAGACGCAGCCCGTTTGGGTGAGCTCGCGGGAGCGAGCGAATCGATCGAACCGGCGTGTAAAGCAAAAGCCCGTTGTCCACAAAATCCGAGCGCGATCTTGAGGCGGGGGCGGGAATCGAACCCGCGAATAGCGGTTTTGCAGACCGCAGCCTTACCACTTGGCTACCCCGCCGTTAGCGGAAGTTGAGCGTAACGCGCGACTCAACAGTGTCAACGTCACCAAGTGCAACGATTGTCGCAGAGAGGAAGCTCACCGGCCCGCCGATTTACGGCGGATGAACTCGTGCCAGGGTTCGCGCGTTACTTGTGAGGTTTAGCGGCGGCTGCGATTTCACGTCATCGCCAATCACAATAAAGTGACCATGATATGGCGGCATCGGCTTCGGCGGAAGCGACCGAATCCCGACGCCCTATTCAATCTACGGTCGACTCCGTTCCGCGTGGAAATGGCACTTCCTGGATAATCGAATCAAGCTTGTTTAAGTCGACCGGTTTGACCAAGTGATGAGAGAAACCGGCCTCGCCGCTTCGGCGAATGTCCTCTTCCATCCCAAAGCCGGACAAGGCGATGCCAAAAACTTCACCTTTCGCGCGCAACGCTTTTAGCAGATCAATGCCACTGCCATCGGGTAGGCCGATATCGCTGACCAGGACGTCGAAGTGCTTGCCCGTGGCGATGTCGAGCGCGGAACGAATGTCGTTAGCCGGATGAACCTCGTAGCCGCGCTGACGAAGCATCCGGGTGAGAGATCGATTCGTATCTTCATGGTCCTCCACCAAAAGAAGACGGACTGATCTGCGTTTCGCAGTCGAGCGCGGGGCGTCAATCGACTCCGGAATCGCATTCCGCTCGCACGTTGAAAACAGAGCGGTAAACTTCGCGCCTCGATCGCGCCCCTGACTTTCGGCCCTGATGGAACCTTGATGCGCTTCAACCAGCGCTTTACTAATCGCCAGACCCAAACCGAGGCCACCTAATTGCGTTCGCCCGGCTTGCTCAAAAGCGTGAAAAATTCTAGGCAGAACTTCAGGATCGATCCCGCACCCGGAGTCTTCGACTTCCAGGCAAAATTGCCCATCGCCATCGTTCGTCGTTCGAATGCTGAGCTTTCCGCCGTTGGGCGTAAATTTGACGGCGTTCTTGATTAAATTCCAAAAGATCTGTTGCAGCCGCGCCGGATCGGCTTGCAGATACACTTTCGTGGCGGCGAATTCATTTCGCAGTTCGAGTTTTTTTTGTTCGATTTCGGATTGGCAGATTTCGAGCGCATTTCGCAAGAGGGTATGGGCATCGACAATTTCGAAGCTGAGCTGCACTTTGCCTTTGTTGATTCGGGTGAGATCGAGAAGGTCGTCGATCAAACGCGCTTCCAGCTCGACGTTCCGGCGAATGAGCTGAAGCGACTCATGCATAATCGCGGGAATATTGTCCTCACGTTCGAGCATAAACACTGACGCCAAGACTGGAGTGAGAGGAGTGCGCAGCTCATGACTGAGCATCGCAAGAAAGCGATCTTTCGCCTCACTTGCCCGCTCCGCCTCCACGCGCGCGTGTTCGGCAATGGCCTGTTCGCGAATCAAGCTTTCGCGTTCCTCGGCCTGGCGTTTGATCTGTTCGGTCTTTTTGAAAAGATCGACAAAGACCGCAATCTTTGCCCTTAAGATGTCCGGAACAACCGGCGTGAGAATGTAATCGACCGCTCCGAGCGAGTATCCGCGCGAAATGTGATTGACCGTGTCATTGAGCGCGCTGACGAAAATAATTGGCGTCGTTTCGCAGCGTTGTCGTTGCCGGATCAAAGCGGCCGTTTCAAAGCCATCCATGCCCGGCATGTTCACGTCCAGCAGGATCGCGGCAAAATCCTCCTGGAGCAGACGCCGCAGCGCTTCTTTGCCTGATCGAACGCAGACGATCTTCTGCTTCAATTCAGCCAGCATCACTTCGTAAGCGAGGAGCTTGTCGGCACGATCGTCCACGACCAGGATGCTGACCTTGTCTCCAGAAGAATCGTTGTTGGTGTTGTTCTCCGACATTACCGCAGCAGCCAATTACGCAGGAGCGAGAGAAGCTCCTCAGTTTCGACCGGTTTGGCGATGTAATCGCTCGCTCCCGCATCAATGCATTTTTCACGGTCCCCCTTCATCGCCTTGGCTGTCAAGGCCACGATCGGCAGTTGGTTAAAGCTGTACATCTGGCGAATCGCCCGCATCGTGTCATAGCCGTCCATTTCAGGGAGCATGATGTCCATCAGGACGAGATCAATGTCTCCAGCCTTCTGCAGCGCTTCGATGCCCGCTTTTCCGGTTTCGGCAGAGATGACATTGATTTTATAACGCTCCAGCAGACTGGTCATCGCGAAGATGTTCCGGATATCGTCGTCCACGATTAGAATTTTTTTGCCGGCCAGGATTGCATTTGGGTCATGCAGACGCCGTAGAAGATCACGTTTGTCGGCCGGCAATTTCGAGACATCGCGATGCAGCCATAAGGCTGTTTGATCGAACAACCTTTCCGGGCTGCGGACATCCTTAACAATGATGGTTTGCGCCAGCCGGTTCAGCTGCTCTTCTTCCTTTCGCGACAAATCTTTCCCCGTGTAAATGATGACGGGCAATTGTTGATGCTCGGCGCGAATTTGCTCGATCAATTTGAAGCCGGACATGTCCGGCAACATGAGGTCAAGAATGATGCAACTGACACCTTGATTGCGAAGTGCGGCCAAACCCTCGGCGGCGCTTGCTGCTTCAACGACCTCCACCGTTTCGTCTCCAACCAGTTCGCGAATCGCCATGCGTTGAGCGGCGTCGTCTTCGATGACCAGCAACTTTCTTGTCTTTGCCACTGCCATTGTCGCGGCTTTCACCAAAACCGTCCGAATTGCAGCTGAACTTATCGGCTTCTCAAGCGCGGCGATCGCTCCATACTTCAGTGCGCTTTGCCGAACCGAATCCTGTGTCGATAGCGCGATCACGGGAATATGCCGAGTAGAAAGGTCGGACTTTATTCGCTCCAGCAGTTTGCCGCCTTCAATGTCGGGCAGTTGCAGATCGACGGTGATCGCGATGGGAGCATATTCGCGCACCAATGCCAGCGCAGTGCGTCCTAGTGGAGTAACGATTGCCTTAAAACTCGCATCATGGGCTTGTTCCAAAAGCCACTGCGCCAGGTCACGATCCTCTTCTACAATCAGCACTGTCTTGTCGGACGGCAGGATGCTGAAGCGGTCATCCGGAATCGACGCATTTGTGAATGGGGCAACCGCAGGTTCGCTCCGTTCACGTTCAGCTAACGCCGCGGCGTCGGCGGCAACTGCTTCGCCTCCTTTCTCTTTTTCCACGGACGAATACGAGTCCGGTAAAAACAAAGTGAAGGTGCTGCCCTGGCCTTCATTACTTTCGAGTTTGATTTCGCCCCCAAGAAGACGCGCAAGCTCACGGCTGATCGCTAGGCCAAGACCAGTGCCACCAAAGCGGCGACTTGTGCTTCCATCTGCCTGTTGGAACGCGTCAAAAATTGTCGCTTGTTTGTCCGCTGGAATTCCAATTCCACTATCGCTGACCGAGAACGCAAAAACGTTTTTTGCACGCTTGAGTGACACATGGTCCGCGCTCCAACCGATTGGGGCAGGCGCGACCCGCAGCCTAACATAACCGCGCTCCGTAAATTTGAACGCATTCGACAACAGATTTTTCAGAACCTGATCCAGTCGTTGCGCGTCGGTGTAAATCGCTGGAGGCAGCTTCTGGTCGATGTCGATTTTGAAAGTGAGGCCTTTGTTTTCGGCGACGTGTCCAAAGGTTCGTTCCAAGTTTTGCCGCATCTCTTGGAACCGAACTTCGCCGACGTCCACGGTCACTGTTCCGGACTCGACCTTGGAAAGATCGAGAATGTCGTTGATCAACTTAAGCAAGTCGACACCTGAATCCCGGATGGTGCTGGCAAATTCGATCTGTTTCGAAGTCAGGTTGCCTTCCGGGTTGGTCGATAATTGCTCGGCCAAAATGAGCAAGCTGTTCAGAGGCGTGCGCAATTCATGCGACATGTTCGCGAGAAACTCGCTCTTGTAACGCGACGTGAGCGAGAGTTGTTGCGCCTTGTCCTCAAGGGCCTGTCGGGCTTGCTCGACCTCGCGATTTTTTCTTTCCACTTCTTCATTCTGCTCAAAGAGCTGTCGCGCTTTTTCTTCCAGCTCCTGGTTTGTCTGCTGCAATTCCTCCTGCCGGCTTTGCAATTCGGTTGCGAGCGATTGCGATTGTTTCAGGAGATCTTCCGTTCGCGTGTTCGCTTCAATCGTGTTGAGAACGATTCCGATGCTTTCGGTCAGTTGATCGAGAAATGCCTGGTGCGTGGGATTGAATTGTTCGGCCGATGAAAGTTCCATTACCGCTTTAACCTGGCCTTCGAAGAGGATCGGTAGCACGACGATGTTCCGCGGCGCCGCTCCTCCTAGCCCCGAGCTAATGCGCACATAATCACTGGGCACGTTCGTTAAAAGAATGCGTTCTTTCTCAAGCGCGGCTTGTCCGACAAGTCCTTCGCCAAGCTTGAAGCGGCTGTTAACGCCTTTCCGATCCCGATAAGCGTAGCTGGCAAGCAACTGCAGCTCCGGTTCGCCTTCTTTGCCATTCATAATATAGAAGACTCCTTGCTGAGCCGAAACCACCGGGGCAAGCTCCGAAAGAATCATTCGAGCCACCGCGAGCAAGTCGCGTTGCCCTTGCAGCATTCGGCTGAACTTGGCCAGGTTCGTCTTCAACCAGTTCTGTTCGTTGTTGCGAGATGTCGTGTCTCGCAGATTACGGATCATCTCGTTGATGTTGTCTTTGACGAACGCGACTTCGCCTTGGGCTGCGACTTGAATCGATCGGGTCAGGTCGCCTTTGGTTACCGCCGTCGCCACATCAGCAATTGCGCGCAGCTGCGAGGTAAGGTTGCCGGCAAGCTGATTCACGTTGTCGGTCAAGTCGCGCCAGGTGCCGGCCGCACCGGGCACGTTCGCCTGGCCGCCAAGTTTTCCTTCGACTCCCACCGCGCGCGCCACCGTCGTCACCTGATCGGCGAACGTCGCCAATGTGTCGATCATGCTATTGATCGTGTCAGCCAGCGCTGCGATTTCACCTTTGGCTTCGAGTAACAGCTTTTGCTTCAGGTCGCCGTTTGCGACGCCGGTCACAACCTTTGCGATACCGCGCACCTGGTTGGTCAGATTGGTGGCCATGAAATTCACCGAGTCGGTCAAATCTTTCCAAGTGCCGGCAACTCCGCGCACGACTGCTTGTCCACCAAGTTTTCCTTCCGTGCCGACCTCGCGCGCCACACGCGTCACTTCCGAAGCGAACGAGTTGAGCTGATCAACCATCGTGTTGACGGTATTCTTCAGCTCGAGGATCTCGCCTTTAACATCCACCGTGATCTTCTTCGAAAGATCTCCCGTCGCGACCGCGGTCGTGACCGCGGCGATGTTTCGGACTTGTGCGGTCAGGTTGCTGGCCATGAAATTCACCGAGTCGGTCAGGTCTTTCCAGGTTCCGGAAACGCCTTCAACCCGGGCCTGACCGCCGAGCGCTCCATCCGATCCCACTTCGCGCGCCACGCGTGTCACTTCCGACGCGAACGATCGCAACTGGTCCACCATCGTGTTGATCGTGGCTTTGAGTTCCAAAATTTCTCCGCGAACATCGACCGTGATCTTTTTCGAGAGGTCGCCGTTCGCGACCGCAGTTGTGACATCGGCAATGTTGCGCATCTGACCGGTAAGGTTCCCAGCCATCGAATTCACTGAATCGGTCAGATCCTTCCATGTGCCGGCAACGCCGCGCACATTGGCCTGGCCACCGAGGCGTCCATCGGTTCCCACCTCGCGCGCGACACGCGTCACTTCGGAGGCGAACGAGCTGAGCTGATCCACCATCGTATTGATCGTGTTCTTCAGCTCCAGAATTTCACCTTTCACGTCGACCGTGATTTTCTTGGAGAGATCGCCATTCGCGACCGCGGTCGTCACTTCGGCAATGTTGCGCACCTGACCCGTCAGATTGCCGGCCATGAAATTCACGCTGTCGGTCAAATCCTTCCAGGTACCTGCAACCCCACGCACGTCCGCCTGGCCACCAAGTTTTCCTTCGGTGCCTACCTCGCGGGCCACACGCGTTACTTCCGCCGCGAACGAACTGAGCTGGTCCACCATCGTGTTGATGGTGTTCTTCAATTCCAAAATTTCTCCGCGAACATCGACCGTGATCTTCTTCGACAGATCGCCGCGCGCGACCGCCGTGGTTACCTCGGCGATGTTACGCACCTGGCCGGTGAGGTTGCCGGCCATGAAGTTCACCGAATCGGTCAAGTCTTTCCACGTTCCGGAAACGCCTTTCACTTCTGCCTGGCCGCCCAAAATTCCTTCTGAACCCACTTCAAGAGCGACGCGCGTCACCTCCGACGCAAATGAGCTGAGTTGGTCCACCATCGTGTTGATTGTGTCCTTCAGCTCCAAAATTTCGCCGCGAACATCGACCGTGATTTTCTTGGAGAGGTCGCCATTGGCGACAGCGGTCGTGACGTCTGCAATGTTTCGAACCTGACCGGTCAGGTTTCCGGCCATCGAATTCACCGAATCGGTCAAATCTTTCCAGGTCCCGGCGACGCCTTTCACATCAGCCTGACCGCCGAGTTTTCCTTCCGACCCTACTTCGCGAGCCACACGCGTAACTTCCGAAGCAAATGAACCGAGACGATCAACCAGTGTGTTGATCGTATTTTTCATCTCGAGAATCTCGCCCTTCACGTCGACGGTGATCGTTCGAGACAAATCGCCACTTGCGATCGCAGTCGTAACCTCAGCAATGTTACGCACCTGCGCGGTCAGATTTCCGGCCATCAGGTTCACGTTCTCGGTCAAATCTTTCCAGGTGCCGGCGACGCCTTTCACATCCGCCTGGCCGCCGAGCTTTCCTTCGGTCCCGACTTCGCGGGCCACGCGCGTCACTTCCGAAGCGAATGAGCGAAGTTGGTCCACCATCGTGTTGATTGTGTCCTTCAGCTCCAAAATTTCGCCCTTTACATCAACCGTGATTTTTTTCGACAAATCGCCGCGAGCGACCGCCGTCGTTACTTCGGCAATGTTGCGCACCTGGCCGGTCAGGTTTCCGGCCATTGAATTCACGCTATCGGTCAAGTCTTTCCACGTGCCGGCCACGCCTTTGACGTCAGCCTGACCGCCCAGTTTTCCTTCCGTGCCCACTTCGCGAGCAACGCGCGTCACTTCCGAAGCAAACGAACTGAGCTGGTCCACCATTGTGTTAATGGTGTTTTTCAACTCGAGAATTTCGCCTTTCACATCGACTGTGATTTTCTTGGAGAGATCGCCACGTGCGACAGCGGTGGTGACGTTGGCGATGTTGCGCACTTGCCCGGTCAAATTGCGCGCCATGAAGTTCACCGAATCGGTCAGGTCTTTCCAAGTTCCGGAAACTCCTTCGACCCGGGCCTGACCACCGAGAATTCCTTCCGAACCCACTTCGCGCGCGACGCGCGTGACTTCCGAAGCGAACGAACGTAGTTGGTCCACCATTACGTTGACCGTGTCCTTCAACTCCAAAAATTCGCCTTTAACGTCGACCGTGATTTTTTTGGTCAGGTTACCATTCGCCACCGCGGTCGTGACCGTGGCGATATTTCGGACCTGGGCCGTCAAATTTCCGGCCATCAGGTTCACGTTTTCCGTCAGATCTTTCCACGTTCCGGCCACTCCTTTGACTTTCGCCTGGCCGCCCAGTTTTCCTTCCGTGCCCACTTCGCGAGCAACACGCGTCACCTCCGAAGCAAAAGCGCCGAGTTGATCGACCATGGTGTTGACCGTCTTGACCGTACGCAAAAATTCGCCCTGCAGCGGCCGTCCGTCGATTTCTCTGGCCATTGTTTTCGAAAGGTCACCTTTTGCAACGGCACCGATGACGCGCGCCATTTCGCTGGTCGGATCAACTAAATCTCCAATCAGCGTGTTGATGTATCCGATGCAATCTGCCCAGCCTTCCGAAACCGCACCCAACGAAATACGCTGACTGATGCGTCCCTCCTTGCCGACTACGCGTCCAATGCGCTCGAGCTCGCGGCACATTCGTTCGTTGATCGCAATGACTTCATTGAAGGTATCGGCCACTTTGCCGGCTAAACCGGTCCAGTCCGCTGGTAAGCGGACCGAAAAGTTTCCGCGCTTGAACGCGATCAATGCGTTGAGCAATTGTTTCAGCTCGATTTGGTTTTCGCCGTTAAAGCGAGCACCGTTTGCCGGACGAACGATAGAGACAGGATTAGATTTCTTCATAACGAATCAACAGAGTGAGAGAAAAAAAGGGGCCTACCGATCGCGAGTTTCGACCCGGTAAGAATGGACCCATAAGCCGCCGCCTTTGGACGAATCGTCAGATTCATCGCATTAAATTGAATACGCAGCAAGGCCAGCGCCAGGTTGTGCGATAATGGTCGGCTTTTGCCAAACTTTATGGGCTGCGAGCTTTTGGGACCAGAATCGCCGGTTCGATCTAGCCGCGGAGTGAAAGTCCGCCGGAGCACCGATAATCGGTGCACGAATCCGCGATAACTTTCGCGACTTACTTGGGCGGTTTGACGACGGCCTGCGATTTCGCGTCATCACCGATCACGATAAAGCGACCGTGATAGGGTGGCATCGGCTTCGCCGGATAAGGCGGGCGGATGATCGCGAATCCTTGCGCTCCAAGCGCAAGACTGAGCAGGACGCCGAGGGCGAGCGTTTTCATATTGCTGTTCGAGACAACACCTGCGATCACTTCAGGAACAACAGCAGTCCGCAGCATGTTCAAATCGCCGCGGATACTACGGCCAAAAATCCAGTTGTCCAATTCTTTGTAAGCCCTGGCCGACTTTCGCATTTTGGATTTCGAATTAACTTCCCGTCCGATGCCACAGTTTACTTATCGAGCCCGCGACGCGCAGGGCGCACTGGTGGAAGGCGTGCTGGATTGCGCCGATCGCACCATTGCCATTCGCCAGATCGAGCAGAAACGTTGCGTCCCTATTCGGATCGAGATCGTCAATGCACGTCCCGAACGCGATGAGAAATCGCAATCGGTCGCGGCGACGGCGCCAACGCAGGCCTTGAAAATTCCACACAACCAGCTGCTCATTTTCACCGAACAGCTCGCGCATTTGCTCCAGGCCGGCATGACGCTGGACGAAGGATTGTCGATCTTACAAAAGCGCCTCAAACAGCCGCGAGTGCAGGAAATGACGCGAGCATTGCATCAAGCGCTGGTTGACGGCCGAAGTTTTTCGCAGGCCTTGCGCGAGATGCCGCGAATTTTTCCACCGCTCTTTGTCAATCTCGTTGCGGCGGGCGAAGCAAGCGGGGCGTTGCCGGAGATTTTGCACCGGCTCGTAAAACATTTGATGCAGGCGAAGGACCTGCGCGACCGCGTTCAGCAGGCGCTGATCTATCCGGCGTTTCTGGCAGTCGCCGGCGCGGCGCTGATCACAATCTTCATCACGTACATGGTGCCGCAGCTGACCGGGTTCATGGCCCAAATTGGCGGCGCCCTTCCGCTGCCGACGCGAATCCTGATGCAGATTCATCACGGCATCATTACATATTGGTGGTTGGCAATCCTGATTGTCATCGGCGTGAGCGTCGGTTTTCGCGCATTCGTCCGCACCGAGGAAGGACGGCTCACTTGGGACCGATTTCGGTTGAAGATTCCGGGTTACGGGCGTGTGATTCGTCATCGTTACTACGCGCAGTTTTCACGCACGCTCGGCACACTCATCCAAAACGGAATTCCCCTCCTCCGCGCGCTCGATCTGGTGAGCGAGATCGCCGGCAATCGATATTTGGAATTAAAGGTCACCGAAGCGCGCCGCGCCGTGGTGGATGGGGCAACGCTCTCTGCGGCGTTGAGTGCGCAGCACATTTTTCCGGATTTGTTTACCGACATGATGGCGGTAGGCGAACAGACCGGACGTTTCGGAGAAACAATGCAAACGATTGCCGATGTTTATGAGCGCGAGCTGGACCGCAACGTTGCCATCATTTCGCAGTTGATCCCGCCGGTGATTATCGTTGTGATTGCGCTTATCGTAGGGCTGGTGGTTTACAGCATTCTTTCGGCAGTATTTGAGGCGACACATAGCTTGCAGTTTCGACCGCACTAAGATAGTCTCGCCGGCCAAATGGTTTTTCGCGTCCTCGCGTGCGCGGTCATGATAGGTGCAGCATTCCTCGTCCGGGCGCAAGAAGCGTTGCACCACACACTGCTGCCTCCGAATAGCGGCAGGCCGGCTGTTTCCCGCAGCGGGCAGCCCACGGTTGAAATTCCTACTTACCAAGGCGGGCCGACAATTGAAACTCCAACCGATCAACACCCAGTTGCTCGGAGCAGCCAGCCCACGGTTGAAATTCCTACTTACCAAGGCGGGCCGACAATTGAAACTCCAACCGATCAACACCCAGTTGCTCGGAGCAGCCAGCCAACAGTTGAGACTCCTACTTACCAACGTGGGCCGGCAATTGAGACTCCAACTGATCAAGGCAAACTGACAATCGAGGCGCAATCGAAATCAGGAGTGGCGCTGCCGCAAAGTGCCTGGCTCGATTTACGCCAAAATGCGGCCGCGAACTCAAACACGCAAAGTGCGCCTGACTGGGTTGAGGCCCTCGCCATGACGCCCGCACCCTCAACGAGCAGCGCCGCTGGGAAAACTGTCTTCCGCATTCGCACGGCGCATCCGCCGGGAGATTATCAAGTGCTCTTCTTTCGCCTGCTCTTCGACGACAAAGCGGAGGCGCGACCGGAAGTCGTGGCATGGGACGAATCGGGCACGCAAGTTTTGCGATCGGGCGAACTCGGGTCCGGAGTCGGTCTGCCGAGTTCGGATTCGGTCATGATTCCAATGAACGGAATTTCAACGCTCGATATCGAAGTGCCCGGTGATGGAAAAACGATCCGCGGCGCGTATCTCGACTGGATGACGAGCAGCGATGTGGTGCATCCGCTCAGCGCCGAACATCGAGATGTGATCCGGGAGCCGTTCTCATTGATGCCACCGCTGCATTCGCCGGCGCAGGACACCGAGCAATTTGGAACCGTCACCGCCACGCTCGCCGCGGAAACGATCCGCATCGGGCCGAGTCTGCAACAAGGCGCGGCCTTTCAATTCGGAATGGAGGCGCAACCCCTGCTCGCGTTGTTAACGTTTGAAGTGGCGAGTCCTCGAATCGATTCGCCGCCGGAAGTTTATGTGAACGGCGAGGACGTCGGAGCGGCGACACTGACGCTGCCGGAACTGGCCGATCCAGCTTATCGCGGCGAGATGGAATCGCTCCTGAAAGAGATGCACTTTCAATACACCGGGTGGCTGCGCGGTCAGAAGCTCATTCCGGTCAGCAACTTGAAAGTCGGCACGAACGATGTGATCATCCTGAGCGGCTCCGCTACATCGACATCGGCGATTCGCGGGACGCAGGTGCAACTAAAATATCTTTGGGAAAAATCGGATTATCTGCTCCAGACCAATCATTAATTGAATTGTAACAGGCCGTCGCGTGTCTGTTTAGGTCACAAATGATGAAACGAACGAATCAATCTGGCTTCACCCTGCTCGAGATCATGATCGTAGTCAGCATCATCGTGATCCTGCTGGGTCTCGCGATTTCGAAAATGGGCAATCCGACGGCGTTCGCCAAGACCACGGCTGTGCGAGCGGACGTCC
>WNGJ01002066.1_pt1 | contig 20158 bp, 10 predicted proteins | sample 5400611 | NCBI WGS metagenome assembly WNGJ01 (sample SAMN13153375, study PRJNA577476) | soil metagenome | isolation source: 40 cm soil or saprolite under Garry oak tree replicate 1 | place: USA:California | collected 2016-06-15
GAGAACAGAGGCACGTCAGGGTCGCCCGTGTCGCCGTGGATTTGTTGGACATAACCGCGGAGGCGTTGTCCGAGTTTTGGTCCAAAAGGAACGATCCGACTCTTCCCGAATTTTGTTTCCCGGATGAGAAGAGTATCGCGAGCGAAATCGACGTCGCGCAGATTCAGGCGCACAACCTCGCCAACACGCAACCCCAACCCATAAAGTATCGCGAACACAGTTTCGTAAACCAGTGCCCGGTTCCGTCCTCGCGAGTTATCAGGGAGATTGCGCGCCAGCTCAAGAAGTCGCCTGGCATCGTGAAGATCAAACACGTAGGGTATCCGCTTGGCCGTTTCACGACGGGGCTCCACTTTGACGGGGTTGTGTTTAATGAATTTGTGAACGCGAGCCCATTCGAAAAATATGAGCATTGTGCCTAACAAGTGATTGTAGCTGCCGGCCGTCCGGCGCGCTCGCGACTTCAGAAAACCTTCGATTACGCGGGTATCGATTGCTTCGCAATCCGGAATCCTGGGGTCGCAAAGATACTGGTCAAACATTTGCAGAACGTTGGCTTCGGTGCGGTACTTGCAATTCAAAGCTTGCTTGTATCCGATGAAATCGGTGAGACACGCGGCCAAAGCGCTCTTGAAATTCGGAATGGTCATAGTGCCTCCCCGTCACCCATCGCTACTTCGCGCAGGGTTTCAATGGCGACTTTGGCATACACTTCGGTTGACTGAGAGCGACGATGTCCCACGTAATCGCCAATAGTTTTGAGTGGGAATTCGGCGTCAATCAACCTTTGGACGCACGTGTGACGAAGAGTGTGCGACCCAGCTCGATGCACTTTAATCCCTGCTTTCTGAAGGTAGAGGGCTACGGATGCGCCCACACCGCCGGTTCCAAGGGGACCCTGAGGGGCGACAACACGAAGAAAGAACCGTCTTTCGGCAGTTTCTGGGCGCCCGTTCTTGAGATATTCGATTAGTGCTTCCGCCACGACACCCGCGAGCGGATAGGCGGTACAGTTCCCCACCTTTCGATCCGGGATCTGAAGCCGTTCATGCTTCCAGTCGATATCGTCCAACGTGAGCTTGGCGACTTCGCAGGCCCGCAATCCGTAGGTCACCAACATGAGCAAAATGGCGTAATCTCGACGCCCACGCACAGCTCGGCGATCCACCGCTTCCAGCACCCTGCGCACCTCTCCCCAAGTGATTGAACGTGGAACATTGCTGAGGCGGAAGAGCTTGGGAACTTCGAATGTGACACTTAGATCCTCGGCTACAATCCGCTCTCTATACAGGAATCGCAGGAAGGTGCGAATAACCCCGCACAAGTCGCGGCGTGTGTTAGGTGCGAATTTTGGGGCGGTCTCGACGACGAAGGACGAGAGCAGTTGAGGAGACAGATCGCGAAGCGACTTGACTTCGACTCGCGCCAGGTAGTCGGCAAAGAGATTCAGATACCGCAAGTAGCGGGCGACAGTGAGTGTGTTCATTCCCCGCTCTTCCGTTAGGTAGTGAAGGAATCCGGGCGCCTCCGACTGAAACTGAAACGGTGGATGGCCTCGCTCTCGACTGACCCGGCCCTTGGTGGTCAGCAGCAGCATCTGGCGAATAATGCTGCAGATGTCCCTGCGCAACTTGGGACGCGTTTCGAGATTCCAGCACCTGCTATCGGCTATCCAGTGGTCGCCAAACATTTCGACTAGAGAACTCGCGGAAGCAAGATCGGTGACGCCATGTGTTCTGGCAAAATCTGCAAAGTGGCAAAGGATGGCAATTCGATGAGTAATGCTGTACTCAGCGTATTTCTGGGCGTGCATCCACTCGACGTATTGTTCGATCTGTGGAGCTAACCAATTCGAACGGATTCGATCGACGGTAGTGGGCCTAAGGAAGTATTGTTCCAGCATGACAACCTCCATTCATAGATTTGCAACGGAGACAATCATGCGCCTGATTGTGACTCGTTATGTGCCCGCGACAAGATCGGTCTGAGGTTCGGGACCGAATTCCGACGAAATTGCTCGTTGAACCAGACGTGGGCCGTCGGCTTCCTGCTCGGCAGCAGTAGTGAGTTCCTCGATCGTCGGATGCAATCGATCCAGCAAGTCCAACAACTCTGGCCGGCGTCGGCTAGCCCAAGGAGCCAACGCCAACTTCTCCAACTCGGCTCGCCCTGGTTCGCTCCACAACTTCGTCTTCCAGCGCCGGCCCTCGTTCATGGCCAACGCCTGCAGTTGATTAATGATCTGCGTGCGCATCTGCACCAACCGATGTCGGTGCCACAACAGTTGCCGCAGATCCCGGTTCTTAGGATTCGCCTCGCCAAGTTCAGTTTGTTGGAGACGCTACTTGCGGCTTGTAAACAAAACAGCGTCATCTGTGATCGACCCGCGAGCCAGCACCAATTGGCTGCCATCAGGGGACCAATTGAAGGAGAAAATGTGTCCCTCCTTGAAATCCGTCAATAGGGTTTGCGGTCCTCCCGAAACTGGTCGGACCCAAAGGTTCGACACGCCGCCGCGGATAGCGGAATAGATCACGCCGCGACCATCAGGTGTCCATGCGAGGTGGCCATTCCAATCGAAATTTTCCGAAACCTCAAAGGGCCACTGCAACTCTCCGCCATCCACCGAAATGACGGCTATCTCGGTGTGCTTAGGAGCGTCCTCGAAGGCTGCAACAACCCACTTGCTGTCCGGCGAAAGTCGCGGCACGCCTCGGTATTTGTCACTGATGGGAATCGCTTGACCACCCTCTATCAACATCTTGAATAGCGTCGGATGACCCTTGTTCCCTGAAGCGTAGATGAACCATTTGCTGTCACTTGAGCATTGCGCGAACCCATCGTCGTTGCCAAAAGTCAGTTGCTTTGCTTCGCTTCCCGAAGAATCGGCGCGCCAGACATTCCGGCCGGCATCGGTCTGAGAGGTGTATAGGACGTAGTGGCCGTCGGCGCAGGCTGAGGGCCTGCGAACCATTCCCGGGCCGAGCGGGAATTCCTTCACGTCGCGTCCGTCGGGAGTCACCGTGCGCATGGACTCTCCGCCTGCGTGGAGAGAGGTGTAAAGGATCTTTCCATCCATAGTCCATGTGAAACCGGAATTGCCGTCCACGCTGTCCACCCCAGGAGTAATCCGCTTAGACTCGGCCAAATCACCTTTTGGCGAAGCCCAGAGACTCGAGGCAACTTTTTCCTGCAGCGCGACCCAGTAGGCTCCATCCGCTGATCCCGTCAGGCAAAAATAATTGGCCAAGTCATTTGTGACCTTGCGAACGCGTCCGCTGGGAAAATCCACCTGCCAGATCTGCGCGTTCGAGTAGGATGTACTCTCTCGGGCCACGAAGACTAAGCCGCGGGCCTCAGGCAGCCAACCCATTCGGCCCAAAAACCACCAAGTCTGGTTTCCTACGGACGTTTCGCGTCCAGTATCCACTGCGACTACCTCAATGCGCTGGCGGCCGTACAAGCCCCCATGTCCAATAGCAGCGGCTATTTGCTTGCCGTCCGGCGACCAGGCCGGCGCCTCGAACGTAAAACCATCGTCTCGTTTGCGCACCGCAACCGCCCGTTCATTGCTCCCGTCGGAGTTCGCGATCATCAGCGCGACCTCGGCGCGCTCGTTGGAGTTGCGCATGAACGCTAGCCGTTTGCCGTCAGGTGAAAATGTAACAGCTGAATCCACGTCCGAAATTAGCTTCCGCGTCGTTCCTCCAACCATGGGTACCCGATACAGGCCAAACAATCCTGTTCCTTGCGTGGAATCGAGGTTTTCGTAATAGATATACGTGCCGTCCGGCGAGAACGTCAGCCTGGCTCCCCACGGCCAGAAACCGATATCATTCGGAACCACCTGCGCAGTGCTTCCCGTCGCAATCTGGTACACCCACACGCTTCGGCCCCCTGAATCCAGGTTCACAAATGCGGCGTATTTGCCATCCGGAGAAATCGCCGCGTCTTTCACTTGTCCCGTGAATGTGAGTCGAGCGATACGCATCCCTTCGAGTGGCGGTTTGCGCAGGAATCGCCAATCGTACACACGCGCGACTCCATATATACCGAGAGCGATGCCCACGAGGCTAGCAACCGCTGCCGCATAAACCGCCAATCGGGGCGCTTTGTGCCACGGAGTTGCGGCAGTGGCTTCTTCGCCAGGCTGGCCTGCGGGCCATGAAACAATGCGCGGCCCCTGGGCCAATTCGCCGTTCTCGCCCTTGGAGGCAAGTTTTGCGCTGCGCTCTCTCCACCACGCGTCAATCTCGGATTTATGAGCATATACGGTGCCCAGTTTTTCGTGGATTTGGCGGTGTACGGGGAGGCCTTCCTTCTTTTCCCACCTCTGGACCGTGCGCACGTCTCTCTCCAGGTATGAGGCGATTTGCTTCCACGAGTCCAGGAAGTTGTCTGGTCTTGATTCGCCAAAAGGCGTGGGGGAAGGGGGCTCGTTACGCGTCATTCAGTAAGCGCCTTTGGCTGAAGGAGTTATCCGCATCTTAGGTCATGCATTGACGGATTGCAATCCCTGGCCCTTCGTTGGGATCGCACGACAATCTGCGTCGTCTCTCAATTGTCGTGCCTTGTCGCTTGCCCTATCTGGGAATGCGCCTTAGGCTTCCCGTAAGGTCCACATCGAAAATCTGAGTCCTTCAGGAGGCTTACCATGAAGCGCATCTGCATTCTGTTGGTCATGGCTGGTTTGGCCGCTCTGGGCGCAAACGCCCAGAATACGGGTAACGTTACCTCCAATCGTCCGCTGATTTACGTGCCGGGCACCGCAGGCGGCATCACTGAGATCAATTCTGCTAACAATGTCGTCTTCGCAACAGCCCCTTGGGCGCACGGTTCTAACGGCGGCATTGCCATTACTCCAGACGGCTCCCGGATGTACGTCAGCAACCATGAGGTTTCCAGCGTAAGTGTCTTCGACGCCGCCACAAATGTGCCCCTCACCGAGATAGGCGTCGGACTGAACCCAATTGGGCTGGCAATCACACCCGACGGCTCGCGCGCCTACGTCGCCAACCAGAGCTCGGATAATGTTTCCGTCATCGCCCTTGCGACGAACAGCGTTATCAATACAATCGCGGTTGGTGCCGGTGCAAACCCTATCTGGGTCACCATCTCTCCCGACGGTTCGCGCGCCTACGTCTCCAATCAATACGCCGACACCATCAGCGTCGTCGATACGGCTTCAAATACTGTCCTCACAAACATTGCCATCGGTTCTTTGCCATTCCATTCCACTTTCGCGCGTGATGGCCGTTTCCTGTGGGTCAGCGTCCAAGGCGAGAGTGTAGTGAAATTGGTGGATACGAACACGAACACAGTCGTCAGTTCGATTCCGGCTGGACCCGTCCCACGCGGGATTGCCTTTACGCCTGACGGCTCGCGCGCCTATGTCGCCGATTTTTTTTCAAACACAGTTGCAATAATTGACGTATTAGGACGCTCGCTAACCGGTTTTGTCACTGTCGGCAACAGCCCCTGGAATCTCGGGATCACATCCAAGGGTATCGCGTATGTGGCCAATTTCGTTGACAACACAATCTCGGTTTTCGACACCTCCACCAATGTTGTGACCGCAACCTTGTCTGCCCGGCAGGGACCAGCTGATGTACTCGTGAACACTACGGCGCGACCACGCATCCTGAATTATTCCTTCCAAGCTTTTGATCCTCCAGGTTCGGTGGATACCATTCCAAATGCGGTCAACGATCTCGGTGAGAGCGTCGGCAGGTTCCAAGATGGCGCCGCGGTCGTTCACGGGTACCTGCGCCGCGCCGACGGCTCGTTTGTGACGCTTGATGTCCCGGGTTCTCTTTTTACGTCTGCACTGGATATCAACGACGCGGGGACAATCGTCGGGATATGGCAAGCCGCCAGCCGAGCTTTTCACGGGTTCACGCGCAGCCCTTCTGGCTTGTACACCGTGGCCGATTTTCCTGGGGCGGTAGATTCCGAGTTCACCGCGATCAATACGCAGGGAGTCCTCCTGGGGGACTATGACCTGGGAGATTTGAGCACCTTCATCGCCTTCCTGGATACCCGCGGGCTGTTTACCGCGTTCGAGGATCCCGCGGCGGCTCCCATGGAGACCTCTGCCTTAGGCATCAACTCGAGCAACTTTATCAGCGGTTTCTTTGACGATCCCGCCGGAAATGAGCACGGCTTTGTGCGCGCTCCGAATGCGCAGTTCCGCAACTTCGACTTTCCGCTCGGCGATTTCACGGACCCATTTAAGATCAATGATTCTGGAATTCTGGTAGGGCAATACGCCACGAATTTCCCCCGTCACGGGTTTGTCCTATCAGGCGCGATGGGCCTGACCGCGCCTCCGTCTCCCTGCCAATTCCTCTCTTTTGACTATCCCGACTCACAAAATACCGGGACACGTGGAATCAACAATGCCGGCCAAATAGCCGGACTCTATCGCGTGCGAGGCAATCCGGCGAGACACGGTTTTCTAGCCACGCCTGCGCCAGGGGGAAGTGGAAATCAGAACAACGCATGCCAGGAAACTGCCAACTTTTCGACACGGCATGGCGCTAGTTTTGAAACTTTTGATTTTCCAGGCTCGACGAACACGCAAGCCACGGCGATTACACCGTCGGGCGAGATCGTGGGCCGGTATAACAGTTCAGATGGAAGACAGCATGGGTTTGTTCTTCGCGACGGCGTGTTCACAGCCGTTGACGTTCCCGGCGCCACTTTCTCCACAGACGTAACGTGGGTCAATGCTAAAGGGGCTATCGTGGGAAGCTACGGTGACTCTCGCGGCGGTCACGGCTACGTGTTGAGCGGCGGCATCTTTACGACAATCGATTTTCCGAGCGCCAGCCCGGTCAACACCACTGGTTTCGGTATTAGCGACGCAGGCGACGTCGTAGGAGTGGAGTTCATCGGCGGTGATTTTCTTCATGGGCACGGCTACCTGTTCAGCCGAGGCCAATTCACCTTGGTCGATGTCCCGGGGGCCGTGGGAACATTTCCAACGATGGTCATCGACTCCACGCGAATTGTTGGCACCTACTTCGGCGGTGACGGTGTATTCCATGGTTTCTTGTGGCAGGCAAGAACCTTCACCACGATCGACGTTCCCAACTCTACCTTCACATGGATCACCGGCATAAGCCCTGGGGGAGCCATCGTCGGTTTCTACAACAGTCAGGATGGAAACCAACACGGGTTTGTCCTGAGTGATCGCGAGTACATCACCGTTGATATCCCGGGCGCAACATTGACCGAGGCCAACGGGATCGACCCGCAGGGCGATGTGGTCGGACGTTACATAACTTCGGACGGCAACACACACGGGTATTTTCTTAGGTGTGTGACCTGCAGCCCTCATGACCCAACGGGGTTGCCAGGATCGACTCAATAAGTGCCGCAATAAATGATGAGTTGTGAGCAGTTGCAGCGAACAGAGAAACCGCCCATTGTCCCAAATTCGGTGCAGAAGGAGTTCTTGTTGAAAGGTAACGACAGCGGCGCAAGTCATCACCTGAAAGTGCATGCCTTCCTGATGCTCGAAGCCCATGAAACCAAGAACTGAAAACCGGTCGTCGGAACGAGGACAAGAACCCCCTATGAATTGCCATTCCCTTCTTTGCGTCACCCTCTTTGGAATCCTCGCGGGAATGTCAGGTTGCAGTCCTGGGATACACTTCGGCCCACCTCCACCCCCGGGTCCTGCTCCGGTGATCTCTTCCATCTCGCCCATGAGGGCCACTGCCGGTGGCGCAGCATTCACCCTTACGGTAAACGGCAGCCATTTCCTCTCCGGCGCAGACCTCGTCTGGAGAAACCCAGGAAATCCTGGATTCTTCAATGGCGGTGAGGTGACATTCGTGAACTCATCGATGGTCACACTCCAGATCCCTGCGGGCGCGATCGCTATCCCGGGCTCCGTACAGATTTTTGTTTCGAATCCTGATGGTTCCCCTGACTCCAACACAGTCTCCTTTACGATCGACCCCGGCCCGCCCGGTGGAGCCAAGGCAATTTCTACAGGTGCGAACGGTGCGGCGCCGAACGGCAACAGCTCCGAACCGGTATTGAGCTTTAACGGACGCTTCATTGCCTTTGCATCGGAGGCGACAAACCTGATTCTACCGAACGCGATGTTTCCGGAGGCGTACGTGCACGACACTTGCCTCGGCGACGTCGGTCCACCTGCCTGCAGTCCGTCAACGTTGCTCGTCTCCGCCATCAACGGGGGCACGGCTACCAGCCCCACGGAAGGCAATTCTCTAGGAGGGGCGACCCCGTCCATCGGCTTTCAAGGATTCTCCTCTGGAGCTGGTGGCATCCCTCCTGCCGGTCGATACATTGGTTTCTTGTCTACCGCGACCAATCTCGTCACACCGAACACCACTTTTCAACAGGCCTATGTGCGAGACAACTGCTTGCAGGCCCTTCCACTTCCCGGGTGCGTTCCCACCACTGTCCTTGCGTCGCTAACTCAGAGCGGCGGCGAACCCAATGGCGCAGCATCAGAAGTCATCTTCGCCAACAACAGTTGCCATGCGGCCTTTGTTTCCGCTGGTACGGATGTGGTGAGCGGCGTGACAATCCCGAACGAAATATACCTGACCTCGTGCATCGCGAACGGGCCGGCTGGTCCTTTCACCACCTTGACCACACCTGTTTCTGCCAGCACTTCGGGGGTTCCCGGCGATCAGGGAGCGCAGCAACCCGCCATCAGTTCCGACGGCCGTTTCGTGGCTTTTGCCTCGACATCGGCGAACCTTACAAGCACTCCCAATGGCGGCGTTCAGCAAATTTATCTGCGCGATACTTGCACATTTGCTGCGGCCGGCTGTGCGCCCTCGACCACTATGGTTTCTGTGGACAGCTCGGGCAATGCGCTTGCCGGAAGCAGCCAACTTCCCGCGATCAGTGATGACGGCCGCTTCGTTGTATTCAGTTCGCAAGTGCCGCTGTCCGGAGGCGGCATCACAAGTATCGTCTTTATCCATGACACCTGTAATTCGTCGAGCGGACCGGCGAGTGGCTGCACCCCTTCGACGTCCACTGCCTCCATCGCTGCGGGAGGCGCCGCCGCGAATGGCCCGAGCAACTCGACGCCTCACGCGGTCACCGGCGACGGCCGTTTCGTGATCTTTTCTTCGAGCGCAACAAATCTCATTGCGGGCGGCAATCCTGCCGCTCAGGTCTTTGTCCGCGATACCTGCAACTCTTCCAGTGGGAGCGTTTCCGGTTGCGCGCCCAGCACGGTGCTTATCTCCGTGGATAGTCAGGGCAACCCCACGGGAGGTTTCAGCGCCGCTATCAGCGATGACGGGCACTTCGCCGCCTTCGAGACAACCCTGGGCAGCGTCGTGCAAATCCTCTTTGCCGCCACCGGTTTCTGAGAAGAAATTGCCGAAAGAGTGGAACTTTGGCTTTGCTTCCGGAGACCTCATGATCGGCAGGATCTCGCAATAAAGAGCCACATGGAGCAGCGGACGGTGCTCAGGTTTCTCATATTCACCTTTATTGTATTTTTCGGCTGCCAACTGTGTCTGCGCCGGGGCCCTTGGAGTCGACGTGGGACGTTGGGGCAGGCGTCGCTCCTTGTCGCTTGCGAAGACTGTCAGCTTTGTTACGTTAGGCGTACTCAGAGCTTCCCTCAGAAGGAGATTGAGAATGATTCCGCTTGCCTCTCAGGATGCGATTCCACTACGTGGTTTGCCTTCCGCCTACTCTGCTGCGAAAGCAACCATAAGACGCGCGAAATCTGGCATTAGGTGCAGGAATGTTCTTAGAATCGTGCTTGGCCTGCTCGCTTTTCTCGCCTTCCTTGGCCCGGACGCAATGGCTCAGAGCTATGTCTTTAATAATGCATCCTTCTCGACAGGCCTTCGACCATCCTGGGTGATGACGGGTGATTTCAACAAGGATGGCATCGCTGACATTGCCACGGTCAACCAGTGCGGCAGCGACCCAACCTGCCTTACGGCCGGATCCGTTTCCATCCTGCTAGGGAATCCCGACGGCACATTCCAAACCGCGGTTGACTATGCAACGGGAAGCGGAAGCTTGCCCCGGTTCGGGATGGTGGGTGATTTTAACGGTGACGGGATTACTGATATCGCCGTAGCGAATTTAGGCGCCAACACAATTTCGATTCTCCTTGGCAAGGGCGACGGAACCTTCCAACCGCATGTGGACTATGCAGTTGGCAGCAGCCCGCTTTCCATTGCGGCCGACGATTTTAATGGGGACGCCAAGATTGATCTCGCGGTTGCCAACTCAGGCTCCAATTCCATTTCCATTTTGTTGGGCAATGGCGATGGGACGTTTCAGACGCATGTTGATTTCGCCACCAACTTTGCACCACAGTCGGTGGCGACGGCGGACTTCAATGGTGACGGCCACCTGGATTTGGTTGTTGCCGACCTCAACATATCGGTTTTGCTGGGGAAAGGTGACGGAGGGTTTAGTGCTCCCATGGAGTTCCCGGGGGACGGCGCGTCTTTTGTGGCGGTCGGCGACTTCAATGGAGACGGGAAAACGGACGTGGCTGCGATTGGAAGCTTCGCTGACACCGTTGCAATCCATCTGGGCAATGGAGACGGAACTTTTCAAACGCCGGTTTCTTATGAAGTGGGGGGTGGGCCGGAGTCTCTTATCGCGATCGATCTGAATGGCGACGGTCACTTGGACCTCGCAGTAGCCGCGGGTGTTGGCGGCGTAGGCCCGAATGTGGCTGGAACGGTGTCGATTCTGCTCAACAAGGGTGACGGAACCTTTCAGCCGCATAGAGACTTCGGCGGCATGACGGCAGCTTCGGTTGCGGCGGCGGATTTCAATGACGATGGGCACCTGGATGTAGCCATCCCGAATCGAGACTTCAACGTGCTGAATATATTGTTGGGCGACGGCAAAGGCGCGTTTGGCTCAATGCTGGACGTCGGAACACAGGTGGTCCCGCCAACTCAGGTGGTACCCGGGGACTTCAACAGTGATGGGAAACTGGACTTGGGCTTCGCGATGCAGGCATCGGGAATTGTCGGAGTCGCGCTTGGAAACGGTGACGGCACCTTTCAAGCACCCATCTTTGACAGCGCCCCGGGTGGCGGCCTATCGATTGCGACAGGCGATTTTAACGGCGACGGCAAACTGGACGTGGCCGCGTTCGTTGGTTCAGAGCTAAACAACATGCAGATCCTCCTGGGAAATGGAGACGGAACTTTCAAGCCGCGGCTGTCCTTTCCGGTTTCTAACAATCCGGGCCAGGTGCTGGCGGCTGACCTGAACGGGGACGGCAAGCTCGACCTGGCCGTCGTGGGTTTCGGTTGTAACGTTCTGCTGGGAAACGGCGACGGAACTTTCAGCACTGGTGCTTCGTTTGCCTCTCATCAGAGTACAGGGGCTTTGCTTGCTGATCTCAATGGAGACGGGAAGTTGGACCTGGCCGTGGTTAGCGCCAGCCCTACTGCGATTACGATCTTCCTTGGGAACGGAGACGGGACTTTCCAGGCCGGCGTGGACTACGGAACGGGTGGGGCCTCCGTGGGAATTTTGGCCGCGGATTTCAACGGCGATGGCAAGCTTGATCTTGCGGTAGCCAACACGGCCACAAACGCGGTTTCTGTTTTGGTGGGGAACGGAGACGGAACTTTCCAGCCACATATGGATTCTCCCGTGATTCAAAGCCCCAGGTCGCTGACGGCGGCCGACTTCGATGGAGATGGGAAGACTGACCTGGCCGTCGTGAGAAACGGCTTTTCCTACTTGCTCGGCAAAGGCGACGGCACGTTCCAGCCGCACCTGGATTACCTGACTTCGATCAGCGTCACCTCGGCAATAACGGCAGACTTCAACAAGGATGGACGCTCCGACTTGGCGGTTGCAAACACTTTTGCATCCAGCCTCTCGGTGGTCTTAAACCGCCCGGCCCTCGCCCTGCGTCCCGCGCAACTCAGTTTTCCAAGCCAGCTAGTTGGAACGACGGGACAGCCTAAGACGATCACTCTTTACAATCCGGGAATCCAGCCGCTGAGCATTCAGAGCGTGGCGGCAAGCAGTGATTTCTCGGAGACGGACAACTGCGTAGGCTCCGTGGGCGCCGGAAAGAATTGTGCCCTGAATGTGACCTTCAAGCCGACAGCGAGCGGAAGCCGGAATGGGACGCTGACGATCAGCGATAACGCCCAGGGCAGCCCGCAGGCAATTCCGCTTAGTGGTATGGGGACAGACTTTTCGCTCGTCGCGGCGACTGGCGCCAACTGCCCCTCCGGCGGAAATTGCACAACATCCGCGACTGTAACGGACGGGCAGACCGCGACCTACAATTTGCAGGCCTCCTCGTTGAACGGCTTCACCGGAACAGTAGCGCTCGGGTGCGCGGGTGCGCCCGCGTTAGCCGTCTGCACCGTGGTACCGACGTCGGTCGTACTGAACGGATCTTCGTCCGCTGCCTTCACTGTGACGGTGACGACGATTGCTCCCTCGATGATGACGCCGCTCGCCGTGCCCAGAGAGTGGCCTCCGATAAACCCGCAATACCTTGAGCTCGCTTTGCTGCTTGCGTTGCTCATGTTTGTTTTGCACGGGCTCTTACGAACAAAAGCATTTGGCCGCAAGCTCGCCCTTGCCTATGCCCTGGCCTTTATTTCGATCTTTTTGGTCACCGCGTGGGGCTGTAGCGGCGGCGGCCTGCACAATCCCGGCACGCCAAAGGGAACGTCGACGCTCACAATAACAGGAACTTCCGAAGGCGTCGGCCGGACGCTCGATCTAAAGCTAACGGTGAACTAAGCGGAGGATGTCTTACGGAGGAGGCGCCTCGCCATGCGCTTTTTCTTCTCGATGCCACGGGTCGTGCTGTTGAATCTTTGCTGTCGAGAACTCCTGCGGAATTTCAGCGATGGAGATTATAGCTCCATGACTTTTACTCTGTGTTGAAAACCCCGTCTCTCGAAGCAACTGATTAACGCTTATCGGAGACTAGAGTACTGGGACGTTACCCAGTTTAGGGCCAGCGCTGCCTAACGCCGCAGGCTGGGGGAAAGTCTGGGCGTCCAGTCACCCGACATATGATCCTTAAGTCGGGATGCCACATAACGGGCCTGGCCACATAACGCGGATTTTGTTCCCGGGAACAAAATCCGCGAGTTCCGCCAGCTTCGCTTCATCGAAGAAGCGTCGCGGATTGGTCTTGGACTCCCGGATTTTCGCCAGTGGAATGTCCTGAATCGAGGAAACCGCAGGCGGGATTGCTTTCGTGCTACTTGCTACCATCGTTGCGTTCATTTGCTTTAGTCTCCTTTTTTTTAAAGAAATTTGTTTGGGCCTAATACTCTTCGGGTAGCAAAAGCGTGGTCACAGAGCGGTCTGACTCAGTGATAATCCACAATTTGTCGCCAGCTTGTGTGCGGTAGGCGCTCAAGAGCCGGAACCCGTGCTCTAGGCTGTAGTCGTTTTCCTTGCGGTCCTCGTCGGACAAATCGCCCCACTCGCGGTTGACATGGCGCGTGAGGAACTCGCCGGGTTGTTGCCCTGCCTTCTTTAGCGCGGCCAAAGCGCCCGGTGTTGCGACGATCTGGCCGAGTTCGAAAGCAGGTTGTTTGCTGAGTTGTTGCATTGGAAAAACTCCTTTCGTTGGTTTCGTTTTTGCTTCTTAGAGGCACCGCAAAGAGCGGTGCATTAAAAGCAAATGCCCTTCCTGGCGGGGCGAGGCGCCTGGCCGTCCGCGCTGTCAAGGCCGCGCGGTTTTCGCGTTCATCGGAGCGAAGCGGGAGAGCCTTGACAGGGGAAGCAGGCGGTCCAGGCGCAGGTTTTCAGCAGGAAGGGCTGCCGAAATTTGCCACGCCAAATCGGTCGGGGCTGTCTTAAGACAAATGAAGTGAGAAACTATCGAAGGGAAGGAGGAGTTGACGCATGTAAGCGGACGATTCTCGTTTAATTGAGAGCCAAAGAAGAATCCGCGGAAAGCCTTCCGTCAGTCAGGCCTCGCTGTGTGCAAACGAAAATCGTGCCACCGAGGTGCTTCTTCGGACCTCGTCGGTCTGAATTCCTCCGTAGAAGGTGTTCACGGCGTGGTGGTGACAGAAATTGGACCCGCTCCGGCCGGAAAGAAGCCAACCGGAGGCACAGGAGTTAACGTGCCAGTATTGGGGTCGATCTGGAACGCCGAGACGCTTGTCGATCCGTTATTGGCCACATACAGAAACTTGCCGGATGGGTTCACGGTCACGGACACCGGACTGGTCCCTGTTGCAAATAGGCCGACTTGCGTCAGCGCTCCGCTCGCGGTGTTGACGCCGTACACCTCTACGTCTCCCGGAGCCGTTCCACCATTAACGTACACGAGATATAGGAAATTGCCTGCTGGGTCCACAGCTGCCGAAAAAGAACCTCCTCCGGTGGCGAAGGGCCCCAGTTGAGTCAGTAGGCCGGTTGTGGTATCGCGGGTGTAGGCCAAAACGTTATTGTCAGAGCTACTCGTTGCGAATGCGAACTTGCCTGAAGGATGGACAGTCAGCGACGTGGGGCCGATCCCGGCGGCAAAAGGCGAACCGACGAGAGGCGCGAGAGCGCCAGTTACGTTGTCGATTTTGTAAGCCGAAATGTCGTTGTCGCCAAGATTGGTCACGTAGAGAAAGTTACCCGAGGGGTCGACGGTCGCAGACTGTGGAAGAGTTCCGGCAGGGAATGGCGAGGCCGATATCTTCGTCATTCCACATGTGTTGGCATCAACTGTGAATACCGAAACGTTGCCAGTCATGTTCGCGACATACGCGAATTTACCTGTGGGATGCAGGGTGATGGAGGAAGGAAATACTTCTTGGGTGAAGATATTGGTCGGGATGGGCGGCTTTTGGGTCAATGTGCCGTCGGGGTTGATGGCAAAGACGGATAGCAAGGCAGAAGAGTCCTGCGAGTTAGCCACATATAGGCACCGACCGCCGGGATCGGCCGCCACCGAGTCAGGAAACAGGCCTGATGCAAATGTGCCAACCGGCGTCAGTGTGCCGCTTGTTGGGTCGATGTTGTAAGCCGACACGTCACTGGAATTTTGGTTCGCTACATAGGCATGGCCTACTGTGGTGCCGTAGTTCGCGGTGACAGTGCGGTTGGCGTTCAGGGTCACTGTGCAGGCAGTGCCAGCTACACTGTCGCAGCCAGTCCAGGCGGAGAAGTTGTTCCCGGCAGCACTGGGCGAGGCTCCCAAGGTAACTGCCACGCCAGTGTTGTAAACGCGCGTGAACTGCGTGACGCCGTTGGCTTGCCCACTGTTGTCCGCCGGGCTGACACTTATTGCTATCCCGGTGCTCGGATTCGCCGAAGCTACCGTGAGAGTGGACGTCGGTGGAGGCACCGAGGCATAGTTAGCCGTGACCGCGCGGTCCATATTCATCGTCACCGTGCAGATAATCCCCGAAAGACTGTCGCAGCCAGTCCAGCTTGAGAAGTTATTCCCGCCAGCACTAGGGGGAGCGGTCAGACTGACTGGAGTGCCGCCGCTGTAAACCAGCGTGAACTGCGTGATCCCGCTGCTTTGGCCGATGTTGTCCGCCGGGCTAACAGTTATTGCTACTCCGCTGCTCGGGTTCGTCGAGGCGACCGCGAGCGTGTGCGGGCCTGGGGTCGGCGCCACATAATTGGCAGCGACGGTGCGGTCGGCATTCATGGTCACCATGCAGGTAGTGCCCGCCGCGCTGTCGCAGCCAACCCAGCTGGAGAAACTATTTCCACCAACGGTTTGATTTGCTCTCAGAGTCAGGACCGCACCCTCGTTGTAAGCTAGCGTGAATGGCGTGCTGCCGCTGCTCTTCTGGTTGTTGTCTGCGGGGCTGGCAGTGATCGCCGCACCGATACCAGGGTTCGTTGAAAGAACAGTGAGAGTTCGAGGTGACGTGCATCCTCCCAGGAAGCTGCAAATCTTATTCCACAGCGGATGGCTCGTGTCAGAGACAGCAGCCATCGGGAAGTTGATGGTCTGGAACGTCGAGCACGTGAGGAGAGACAAGGCCGCAGTGTGACAAAGGCCTGTGGCCCCAGGTAGGGTAATTGTGTCAGCATTAATATCTTCGTCCACGGAGGTCTTTGAGCAATCGCCCACAGCAACTCCACCACCTCCAGGCAACGTTCCACACAGGTTGTTTCCGGCTGTGGTGATTAATCCATCATCCCCTTGCAGTGAGCAGGCCCCGACTAGAGGGCATGACACCCGCCGGCCCGCGATTAGGTCGTACTGAGGCATCAGTGAGGGGTTGAGGGGTGGCAGCGCGACGCTGTTGAGGTTGTTCAAGAAAGCTCCGGTTCCTGGAACACCTGCGTTCCCCGTGCTTGCCTCAAAGCAGGTGATCGGTTCATTGGTGATTAAGCGATCAATGGAAAATGATGGCTGTGCAGACTGCGCACATGCGTTAGCAAAGATCGTTGATAGATTTCCCCCGATACCGCTGTGGGGAGTCCCTAGAGTCATCAGTCGGTTCACGTCGTTGTTATAGGGATGGGAGGTCGCCTTACCCTCAAGATACGTTCGGACAAGGATCCCACCGAAGGAGTGGGCGACCAAGTTCACCAAATGTGGTGAGCTTCCCAACCCAGGAAACGTTCCAGGCTGGCACTGGCCGACCTCTATGCATTGCAAGGCATCACTCAGGTTTGCAGCGGAGCTTTCGAACGGTGTGTACACGGAATCCCAGTCAAACCTCCAAGCATCGACGCGCACTGGGCTGCCTGGTTGGTTGGATGGGCCGAGTCCCGCAAGCAAGTACCGAAGTTGATCCCATGTTGACTCGTTCCCCATTGCTCCAGCGCTGCTAAAGCCGAGCTGCAAACCGTGGACCAGGACGGCCGGAAGCAAGGGCGAGGAACTTGCCGCATATGAATCGGGACAAGAATTGGGATCCCCATTCTGTGAAAGATGCGGTGGACAGAGTCGGGCAAGATTAGTTACTTCGTACACGGAGAAATGCGGGACAGTCCCTGTGAGGCTATGACTGACCTTGTCCACAATGAAGCTATTTAGATGCTCTAACCCGCCGGTTGAAGTGTCCACAAAATATACACCTAGGAAGACTTCCAGAGGGATTCCCTGGTTCGTGGCAAATTCACTCAGGCTGTAGGGAATCGTGACCTGCGCAGGGATGGCGAGTTGGGTCCCGTCCGGGTCAATCGAAAACCCTTTCAGCAAGAAGCGGGGCGTGCCGCCAAGGGTAGGCGGAGAAATAAGCTCTGAGACCGTGATTGTCGTATCGGCGGCAAGGGATGCCGCAGGGATTGTGATCGAAAGGCCATTGATCGTCGAGGCCGGGTCACTGACAGTGATCACGCCGCCAGCCGCGGCGGATATCGTGGCCGTTGCAGCTAGGCGGCTGCCGAAGACGGAAAGCGTAAAGCTCTGGCTCGTCTGGCCCGCCGAGTCCTGGGCTACGACGGTGACCGGGAGGTCTCCCACTTGACTGGATCCTGGTGTCCATTGCAACAGTCCCATTGCCGCGTTAATGGTCATCCCCGCCGGCGGCGCGGAAAGTGAGAACACGAGACTCGAAGGATTAGCGGACGATGCGATGACTTGATATTGGATAGGTTTCCCCACGAGCGCCGCCGTAGGAGGGACCGATTCGATTAGAGGACCGGACACATTCGCCGGTGGGGGTTCGAACACCGTGAGGTTCAGCGACGCAGACGTTCCTCCACCAGGTCCCGGAGTGGTCACAGTAAGCCGATTAATGCGGCTACTCGCCACGCTGCTGGCCGGAACGCTTGCTCCCAATTGAGTAGTAGAGACAAAACTAGTGGCCAGGGTTGCGCCGTTGAGATTCACAGTAGATTGCCCTACGAAGTTTGAGCCGACAACACTAATCGGTGTGTCGGGCGAACCCGCAGCTAATAGGGAAGGAGAGGCGGAAGTCAAGACGGGCTGAGGATTGTTCACGGTAAAATTGACGGAATTCGAGGCACCTCCACCCGGTGGGGGATTGCTTACCACAACGGGATAATTCCCGGCCGTTGCCTGATCGCTCGGGCTCAGCGAAACGGTCAGCTGCGTCGAACTCACGAACGTTGCCGCATGCGCCTGACCGTTGTATGTCACGGACGAAGTGGAAAGGAAATTTGATCCCTGGATTGTAAGGCTTTGCGCCTGCCCGCCCGCCGTTGCTGACGAGGGAGACAGACTCGCGATGCTGGGAACGGGATTTGCGGGAGGCGGGGGAGGCGGAGCGGAACCTCCGCCTCCGCAGCCGACAGAGACTAGCATTGCCGTCACCGTCATTACGAAGGTCGGGCGGGAGATCCACATAATGCACCTCTTGTTGCACCTCAACGTGGGCGTGGCGAAACGTGCGTGTATGACTTGAGCTGAACAGTCCGCTTACTGAACGTCAGCGACTTTGCCGTCGACGAACACGATTTTCATATCTTTGTAGACGTAGATTTTTTTCTGACCCAGATCGACAATCTTTTCCGGCTTCCCCAGGACGGTCTCGACCTCGGCTGGGCTTTGACCCAATGCCACGGTCTGTGTGGTGTTTGCCATCTTGGTTGCTGCTTCGGACTGTGGCAGAAGATACTTGTCGATTTCGCGCACCACGCCTGCATAGTCGTGGTCGTCTTTGATTAGCCCCTTGTTAAAATAAAATATGAAGGCCATACCAAACCCACCCACTGAGACCTGAGTCCCCGAGGCCGTCGAAGTGACTTCCTTGGACGCCTTCTGATAATCCAAGTCACGCATGTGTTGTAGGCCTGTCGTCGACAGAACGAGTTCGATGCCCTCCGGAGTAACATAGAATTTGTGAACTTTGAGAGTTTCACCCTTGCTGATCGAACTCACGTTCAGACCTTTGCGTAGATTGCCGAAGGTGTGGTCGTCGAGTTGGGTTAGGTCCGATGTTTTCTTACCGCCGACAATCGCGCTACCGATCCGGTCGGGTACCTGCATATTCGCAGCAAAGTGTGACCACACGATTCCGTTTGAGCCGGGGCCAAAGAGCTCTTTTCGTTGCTCTCCGGCATACAGTCCTTGGACTGCTGCCACGAGGGTTTTCCCGTCGTACCTAGTTTTTAGCAATTGTTTCAACTCGTCGTAAGTGTTGGCACTTTCTGAGGGCCCGTCGGAAGTGCGCGGTGCACTAGTGTTTTGAACGGACTGCGACGCCGGCTGTTGGGCGTAGCTCAGAAAGGCGACCACAACAGTCACTATGAGAAGAGAAAGAATTTGCTCTACGCGCTTAAGCATTTGCTCCTCCTTTGGCGTTGCAGCAGCTTCAGAAAAGTAAAAAGCCGAATCACCATCGGCGGCTATCACGCAGCCGCCTGCGGCAACTCGGCTATCTTTAAGTGCACGTGGGCCCGACGACCTTAAAGACCCGTGGCTCTCTGCCCCTCGCTCACGCGGGGTTTGGCTTTCTCAAATTTTCGGTATCGAGTCGACCTGCAAAAGGACCTTGCCTCACTCGGGCTGGAGTGTGTGTTCAGCTTGGAATTTTGGCCTGGGTGAGGCTATCTGACTAGGCTTGTACTCCCGGGAGGAACGGGTTGTCAAGACAATTATTTCCATTTCTAGCGAACAGGCGATTGAGTCTCGGAAGTTTTGGTGTCTGAATTTTTGGCACAGACGAAAGAGCCCGCCGCCGTCAGTCTTGGACGGAAGGGTGGTTCGGAGCACTTCTCACCATGGGGGATTTGCTCTAGTGTTTTACGTTGCCTGTATCTGTTGCGGCTTGGTAATGAATGGGGCTTTCAGGGACGGGGCATGGTTAAGGCGGAGAACAAGGGAAAACGCTTGAAGTCATCTTCCGAGATGGAATCGCTGAGAAGAACGGGTTCCGCGCGTTTTGGAATGCAAAGCACAAACGGTTCAAACGCTTCTTGCAGCATCGCGGCGTATTTCTTACGGTCGTATCCGAACCATCCTTCCCACAGTGCGTAAGCCCGAACGCGATCATTGGGGACGTGGGCTTCGGCGTTTGTGATGACGTACTCGATGCTCTGTCCTGGACGCAGTTTGACTCCGCTTCCAAAGAGTTGCTGCGCGGCAATGGCTGTCACGCCTGCTTTTTGGTAATCGCGCGGCTCCCGCGTGATGCGCTTGCTGACGACCAGTTCCCGGATGTCCACTTCGCCGTTCGCCAGACGGTCTTCATAGTTCGCGAACACCCCGCGTGCGATCTCAAGCTTTTGCAAATAGGAGTCGTAATCG
>WNGJ01002067.1_pt1 | contig 20157 bp, 22 predicted proteins | sample 5400611 | NCBI WGS metagenome assembly WNGJ01 (sample SAMN13153375, study PRJNA577476) | soil metagenome | isolation source: 40 cm soil or saprolite under Garry oak tree replicate 1 | place: USA:California | collected 2016-06-15
GGGACCTGGTGCACTATTTGCGGACGTTGCAGGTCACGCATAAGACCCCGGAGCTAGCGCTGTGGAAGGGCACAAAAGAAGGCGCGGAAAGCGTCAACGCTGCCAAGATCACCGGCACGCCGACCGGTTCCGGCATCAAACAATGATTTAGAGCCTACGCGCTTTACCTGCTGCTCACACCCCAATCAGAGCAGGCGCCGATTAGCGCGGCGGTTGTTGGGGCCCTCGCACTCATGAGTCTCCCCCGCTAGACTCACAATTAGTGTGCGGCGGCTGGTTTCTCCGCGGAGCTGCCAGCTTGCACGCGACTCCAAGACGTGCCCTCAGTGGTCGTTGCGCCGCTGATATAACCGACGGAAAGCTGGCAGTGAAACATGAGGCGTACTCCGTGCGCGTGCCCGATAAGCAGATTTGGAACGGCCCTGTCGAACGGGCCGCGCTTGAATGCTATGACGCCGCGGACCTACGCGGATATGCGCTAGGCCACCCTGGCGGTGACGTTGGCGCTATCCCAGAGCATTTTTTTGCCGGTGCGGTAAGAGAGATTCACCATGTGACCTGCCGCGGCGGCGTGGTGCCCGACCTCGGCCGTTTCGTAGCTTGGCTGGCGCGTGCGAACGGCGTCGAAGAAGTTAGCAAGGTGAAGCACAGTGGCGTCGGGCTTGCTTTCAAAGGCGATATTTTCCGGGGCAGGCTTGAAACCTGTCCCTTCGGATTCCTGTCGATGGCTACCCTGGCTCATGAACTCTTCCTGCATCGCTTTGGGCCAGCTGTCGATCGAGTATCCATAACCTTCGACTCTATATTCCGCTTGTTCGGTCATCGCGCCACCCAGCAGAAGGGAGAGTGAGCCGTCCGTGCCGAGGAATTGGATGCCTTGACCGGCCGTCGTGGCGCTGTTGAACGTCGAGGACATGCAAACGCAAAAATCTCCGTAGTCGAATAGCGCGTCGAGCGTATCCGGCACTTCTCGGCCATCGCGCCGGAACAAGATTCCGCCACAAGCGACCACGCTTTTTGGCATTTCGGCGTCCATGATGAAGTGGATGGAAGTGATGAGGTGAACGAAGAGGTCCGTTGAGATACCGCCCGAGTAGTCCCAATACTTGCGATAACTTGCGATAGCGGAAGACGCGCTCAGGGTTAAAGGCAACTTTGGGCGCAGGGCCCAGCCATTCCGGCCAATTGAAATTGACGCCTTCCTGAAGGTCGAGTGGGATTGCGTAGTTCCAGGAGCCCGTCGAGCTGTTTCGGTTGTAGGATGCCGTCACCTTGGTTACCTTACCAAGCGTTCCGGAAGCCACAATCCCCCGGGCCTTCTTGTGCTGGTCCGATGACACCCATTGGCTGCCCACCTGGACGATGCGCTTGTTTCGCCGCGCCGCCTCAATCATCTTGGGACCGTCTTCGATCCTATGGGTCATGGGCTTTTCGATGTAGACGTCCTTGCCGGCACTAAGCGCATCGAGCACCATCGGCAAGTGCCAGTGATCTGGTGTGGCAATGACCACGGCGTCGATGTCCTTCCGGTCGAGCAACCTCTTGTACTGAGCGAAGTTCGTCGCGATCTTGCCGTCGGTGCGTTCCTTGGCCCGCGCGAGTTGGCCATGGTAACAATCGCAGGCCTCTACCAGGTTTGCCTGCCCGGTCTCCTTGGCGGCTTCGAGCAAAATATTGCCTCGAATCCCGAAACCAAGCCGAGGTTGACCCGGTCGTTGGGGCCGGCCGCCTTCGGCAACGCCGAGGAGTCGAAATTGAGCCAGTTCCCGTTCAGCATCAGGCCCAGGCCGGCTGCACTGGTTGCACTTCGAAGCATGAAGTCGCGGCGCGAAGATTTTGGCATTTTCTGTTCCTCCTGACTTTCCATCATTCCATCATGGCCGAGTTGGCTCCCCTTACACAACACGGCGACTCCTGCTCACTGCAATATCTTCACGAGCGCATCCGGCGGCAGACGGTACGAAGTGGACCGAAGCAACACGCGCTGGAAGTGCTTCTCGGAGCCCGCCGGAAGATAAAAAAGCGCTTGAATGTTCGGATGCGCGGCGAGGTACTGCCCGCTACCTTCAGTCCCCAGCACGTAGAGCTTCGAGAGAGCGTCGCTATCGGTCGCGTTGGCGACGAACACGGTCGTTGAAAGCATGTTTTCCACGGGCATGCCGGTGTGCGGATCCATAATGTGAGAATAGGTCTTCCCACCAAGTTTGAAGAACTTGTTGTAGTTGCCCGACGTTGACATGGAGAAATTCTTCAGGTAGACGATATCCGCAGCCGCGGCGGAATCGAAAGGATCACGCAATATAATCTTCCAACCTTCTTCGTTTGGCGGGGTGCCCAGCGCGTAGATACTGCTCATGCCACTGGAAACGAGCGCGGAGCTGATGCCGTTCTCGCGCAGGATTGCGACCGCGCGGTCCACTGCATAGCCTTTGGCAATTCCACCCAGGTCCAGCTCGATGCCAGGCACGTCGAAATGAATGGTGCGCGCCGAAGGATCCAGCTTGACGTGCTGGTAGCCAACGTGCGCCAGCACAGCATGAATCTCCTCAGCACTGGGTACAGGCTTGCTGCCGCTCCGGTCGACGGCAATCACCTGAGAGAATCCGCTCGCTACCTTTCTCATCCGCGAAATAGTGGTCATACCTATGTGGCTGCAAGTGGTCATTGCGTCCGACGACTTTCTCGGTCGAAATTAGCGCAGCCGGGCAAAGGTGCAGCTGCCTGCCACCGTGGCAGTTTGGGTTTTACCCCGGGAAGCCAGTGATCGCGTTTTGCAAGGGACTTGCCCCGTCCCTTGGACGTTTGAAAGTCAAACGCTGCGGAGCACCCAGCCTCACCCGCGAGAGCGGTGGTGGCTGGGGGTTCCGGGCTTTGCGCTTTTGATTTAGGAACCATGAAATTCCTCTTAGGCGCTCTTGCCCAACCGCTGGCAGCCCTTCTGATTCCGGGAAAAGCGTTTTGGCCTTACTTCGCCGGAGCTGTGATTTTGATCATCGGGTTAGTGAGAATTGTCCGGGCAAAGCCATTTGAGGCACGTGGGATCAACAGGGCCGTAGCTCTTGGCCCGGTGTTTTTTGCGATACCGATGGCCGTGTTTGGAGCAGACCACTTTATCACTCCCCGTTTCGTCGCCACGATCGTGCCTTCCTGGATTCCCTGGCATTTGTTTTGGGTCTACTTCGTTGGCGTTGCGCTTTTCGCGTCGGCGCTGAGCATCGTCACGAACAAACACTCCGTCTTGGCTGCGACACTCTTGAGTGCCATGCTTTTTTCCTTTGTCTTGCTCATCTCCGTGCCGAATCTGGTCGCGAGCCCTGGCGACCGGTTTGTGCTCGCGGTGCTCCTGCGGGATTCGTCTTTCAGCGCGGGCGCACTGGCATGTGCCCTGGCTCAAGCGACGGAATGGCCAAAACACAGGTTAGGCGGCATGACCATCCTCGTACGTTACGTGATGGGGGTTACCTCGTTCGTATTCGGCATCGAGCATTTTCTGCATCCTGAGTTTGTCCCGGTCGTTCCTCTTAAGCAGCTTATGCCGTCCTGGATTCCGGGACATTTGTTTTTGGCCTACGTGAGCGGCGCGGTTCTCGTGGCCTCGAGCCTAGGCATGATCTTCCGTTGGAAAGCTCGTACAGCGGCAACCTGGCTCGGAATCTTCGTTTTCGTGATCGTGTTGCTTGTTTATCTGCCCATTACGGTTAGAAACCTACCGGACATCGCGAATGGACTGAACTACCTCGCGGATACGCTCGCCTTCAGCGGCACGGCCTTGCTGGTTGCCGGAGCCTTGCCGGTCGAGAATTACTCGGCACCTTCTCTTGCGGACCACAGAGAGCCCGCAGCCGAGACTCGCGCCTCCGTGTGATGAATGAGGAACTGCCGAGAGACCATGCTTTGTTGTTCGGCGACGCTCGAAGTTCTTAAGAATACGACTGTTGTCTTGGGAGACTCCGAATGTCAGACCTAAGTGGCGCTGTCGCCGCTCCCTTGTCCACAGCTCCGCGGCCATTCCCCGCTGTTCTCGTTGGCGGACTGATCGTCGGTGCTCTGGACCTGATCTACGCAATCCTGGTTTACAGTCCGCACAAGCCCGTGCGGATCCCGCAAACCATCGCGAGTGGAATTCTCGGCATGAAAGCGTACCGTGGCGGTGCTCAAACTGCGGCGTTAGGGGTCGTCTTGCACTTCCTCATCGCTCTCGGAGCCGCAACCGTGTACTACCTCGCTAGTCGCAGGCTCAGGATCCTGGTTCACCGCGCCGTCCTGTTCGGCCTCGTTTATGGCGCCTTGGTCTACCTTTTCATGCATCTGATCGTGTTACCGCTCTCCGCTGTCCCCAAAGGGCACATGCCGTTGATTTACCAAGCTTGCGAGTTTGTCGAGCACTGGTTCTGTGTTGGCCTGCCGATTGCGCTTTCGGTCCGCCATTATTCGCGCTGAGGCCTTTCCTTGCCCTTGCGCCTGTGAGCCAAATCCAGGCGGTCTGATACAATCCCTGCGGCATTCCGTCTTGCGAGGTCCGCCATGCGACTCAAGTTTTCATTGACAGTCATCGTTTTCGCTGCTTCTTCCGCGTTCGCTCAGGGGCCGTCCCCTCTTCCGCAAGCTCCGCCAAAGGAGCTCCCGCAATTGGAACACTTCAACACCGCTAACGTGGATACCAAGGCCGAACCTTGTGACGACTTTTACAAGTATGCAGACGGAAAGTGGCTCGCCGCCCATCCCATACCTGCCGATCAGGTGGTTTGGGGTGTCGCGAGCCCTCTTCAACTTTGGAACGAAACGGTCCTTCTGCAAACGCTGGAGGCGACTTCCACCGCAAAGCCCGCACGCACGGCCAATGAGCAAAAGATCGGCGACTATTACTTCGCCTGTATGGATACGAAGGCTATCGACGCTCACACGGCGGAATGGCTCAAACCGGAGCTGGATCGCATCGCCGCTATCAAAGACAAGGCGGGTCTGGCCGACGAAGTTGCCCACCTTCACCAGACCGTCCCTGGAGCATGGGAAGGGAACGACAACGAGACGAATGCTGCCTTATTCGGTTTTTCGGGCTCGCCTGATTTCGACGACGCATCGCAGAACGTGGCAGAGATTGACCAGGGAGGCATGGCCCTGCCCGGGCGCAGCTTTTACTTGGATGACGACGCTAAAGCCAAGGAAATCCGTAACAAGTATCTGAAGCACATTGCCAATATCTTTGTGCTCTCGGGGGAAAAGCCCGAACAAGCTAAGGCCGCCGCAGATGTTGTTCTGGCCTTGGAGACAGACTTGGCCAAAGTAGCCATGGATCCGGTGGCGCGCCGCGATCCCAAAAATCTCAACAACAAAATGTCTCTCGCGCAGGTGAAGGCTCTGACGCCCTCATTCGACTGGGACCTCTATCTCAGGCACGCGAAAGCCCCTTCCACGCCGCACTATATCGTCACTTCTCCAGCCTTCTTTAAAGGCCTGGAAATCCTGCTGAACCAGCATCCGCTTGAGCACTGGAAAACCTACCTTCGCTGGCAGATGCTTCACGGCAACGCCTCGGCCTTGAGCGAAGCTTTCGTCAACGAAAACTTTGATTTCTTCCGCCGCACCCTTTTTGGCGCTCAGGAACTCGAGCCCCGCTGGCGGCTCTGCGTTCGGGCCACGGACCGCAACCTGGGCGATGCACTTGGGCAGGTCTATGTGGCACGAGCTTTTCCTCCTTCCAGCAAGCAGCGCGTCCTGCAATTGGTACAAGACCTCCAAAAGGTATTGGCCCAGGACATCGAAGACGCCACCTGGATGGCTCCAGCAACCAAAAAACAAGCACATGAGAAACTCCGCGCGACGCTCAATAAAATCGGCTATCCCGACCGATGGCGGGACTATTCGAGCGTCTCGGTTGAACCTTCCAGTTACCTCCTTGACCGTCAGCACGCCACCGCGTTTGAGTTCCAGCGCTGGGTCAACAAAATCGGCACGCCGCTCGACCGCACCGAATGGGCTATGACCCCTCCGACCATCGATGCCTACGAAGACCCGCAATCCAACACCGTCAATTTTCCGGCCGGCATCCTCCAGCCGCCCTTCTTCGATTCCCAGCTAGACGATCCCGTAAATTACGGAGCGGTTGGCGCTGTCATCGGGCACGAAATCATCCACGGGTTCGACGACCAGGGACGGAAGTTCGATGCGAAGGGGAACCTGCGCGACTGGTGGACGGAGTCGGACTCCAAGGCATACGACGAGCGCGGAAAGTGCATCGCGGACCAGTACACGCAGGAAGTTCCGGAAGCGGGTCCCGGTGTGAAACAAGATGGTCGCCTCACACAGGGCGAGGACACCGCCGATAATGGCGGACTTCATCTGGCTCTGCTGGCGCTCGAAAGCGCTTTGACTCGGGAGGGCAAGAGCCTCAGCGATAAGGGTCCCGCCGGTTTTACGAATCTGCAACGATTCTTCCTGTCTTATGCGTTTGCTTGGTGTGAGCAATACCGGCCAGAGCTCATTCGCACTTTGGTTTTGACCAATCCGCATTCCTATCCCAAGTACCGCGTCAACAACGTGGTTTCCAACATGCCGGAGTTCAAACAGGCCTTTGGCTGCCGCCAGGGCCAAAAGATGGTTCGCCAGAATTTTTGCCGTATCTGGTAGCAGGTCCATGTCGAGTGCGGCGCAATAGCGCTGGGAATTCTTCCTGCGAACTGCCCTGTTACTCGATGTTCCCATTCCAGTTGGCTGGTCAAGTTCGCCTATCGGAAAGTCCGCACGATGACGTCGGATCCCTCCTCAGGCATCTTGCTGGCCAGCTACGACCGATACGTGTCGGAGTTGCTTGTGATCAACGACAAGAAGTTCGGCCTGATTCAGGACTATGCTGATAATTGGGGGAAACTGACGGACGAGCAGTCCTTGTTGTTTACCCGGCAGTGGTTGGACGCGGACATTGCAACAGCCCAGTTGCGGGAGAAGTACGTGCCGATCGTGTCTCAGGTACTGGATGGAAGGAAGTCAGCCACTTTTTTCCAATTAGACCGGCGCATTGCGATGATGATGGAACTGCAGGGGTCATCGCAGATGCCGCTCGTGCAGTCTCAATAGGCGAGGAACGGAAGCCATCGTCTAAACTGTCGCGTCTCGACTTCTGTGCACTTCGCGAGCACCGGAGACACGGCGTTGCAAGGAAATTGCCGGCTCGAGGTGAGTCCGAAATAGCCGCCCGTGGTTACCAAACGTGCCGCCTTCGAGTTGTTCAGTCGAACATGGTGGCCGTGGAATTCTGGCGGTCGCGAGTTCATCAGAGGCGGCGCTTGAAAGCCGTGGGTTAAGGCCCTATCGTTTAGCATTTCTTGCAGACTATGGATCAAAGGCCTCAACCAGGCCTCTTTTCCCTCTCGACTCCACAACGAGGGCGGCGGCAAATCTCGAGGTAGAGATCAAAACCATCGAAATATTAAAGGACTTGCCCCGTTCGGCAGGAGGTGATTTTTAACTTTAGTTGGCGCATCTCAAGGCGGAGGCGTTTAGCAAATTCCGAGACATTGCTGAGAAGCTCGGGCGGCGCCACTTCAACGTACTCTTCAGCCATCGTAAGTGCTTCGCCTGCAAGGGCGACAAGATGATGGCGTTGAACCGGGCAATTCGCCGACCTCGCCATCCTGCAGTACGTCAGACCCAGGGCAAGCCTTACAACCACAGAATCCGAGATACAGACATGGCTCGTCGAAATGACTTCTTCCACCCGGTCGCGTTCGTGCAACACAAACATCTGGAGGCGCAGCCCCGATGCTACCTTCATAGGCATTCGCGGTTCACGGAAATCAGGATACTCATTCGTTCGGTACCGGAAGTTGTTGGTTCCAGTGGTGGATTTGGCTTTGAAATCATCGGGAAGAAGCCCCAGACTGGGGCTGCGTCCCCTTGCAGTATGCCTAATTCGTGCTCAGGAAGGGCCAACTCGGTGTGGCCACAGCTCAAGAAAACCAGCAAAAACTCAGGGCCTTGCTGCCTTTTGTATCATGTGATACACAGGCGAAATGAGTGATCGAACGGCTCTGATCATAAGCTGTTCCCGGGAGCAGGCGGCAACCATCCATCAACGAGCAGAGCTCGAGCGGCGGACGGTAAGCGGTTATGTGTTGCGTATTCTCATGCGATGGTTGGATCTCGAGGAAAGGCTTGCGGTTAGGCAGCAAGAGGCTGGGCGACGTCTGACCGCGTACCACCCCGTTCGCCCTTTCGGCAAGAGAACTACGATGCTTCTACGGTGCTCAAAGGAAGAGGCGCAGCGCATCCGAGCGGGCGCAAAGCGAAGATCCACGACGATAAGTTGGTTTGTGCTTCACACCCTGGCTCTCGCCTGGAGCGCAGGAGTCCCGTTCAGTGTGATGGATCACTTGATTGGCGAATTCGGGCCGGATTTGGAGAAAAAGGTTCCTGCGAAGAAAGTGACGTGATAAAAGCTCCTTCAACGACTAGCGACAGGCAAGTTGAAAAACGTCCTCACAACAAAGCTGGCCACGGCAAGGACCTCCGAATATCTGTCCTTCAGAGACGCGTAGGGCTTCGCCACCAAAGAGGATGACGAATCCCCCGACAGGAACCAGAGAACCCAAGCCGAGGGCCTAGCAAAGTTCGCCGAGATACCGCGGATGGGAACAAAAGACATGCGGTTCGCTATCCATGCTGCTTCTTGGCTTGCCGTGGGGGGGCCCGGGTGCAGATCCCGCCCCTAGCGCGATCCCGCCCACAATCCATTGATGGACCAACGTCCGCCTTGGTGGCGATCACGCGTCCTTTGACAAAGTTCATTTGCCGGGATTTCAATGGATTCGCGACTAGATGGAGGGCAGCAAACGCGCGGGCGGCGCACACCAACCTGGGCATTTGCGAGCACGTTTTCGAGGAAGACTTGAAAACAGTCCGCCGCAGTAGCCGCATACATCATCTACGAACTTGCGGTGCGCGGCGACAAGGTTTGTCGCAAACCCGTGCCTGGGCATTGAGGGAAACCTTTCATGGCAAAAAGGAGCGCCGGCGTGTTGCTGTATCGCAGGGCCGGTAAATCACTGGAAGTGTTTTTGGTTCATCCCGGCGGTCCGTTTTGGGCCAAGAAGGATGACGGCGCGTGGTCCATTCCAAAAGGCGAATTCGCCGAGGGGCAGGACCCGGTCGAAGCGGCAAAGCGCGAGTTCGCAGAGGAAACAGGGTTTCCGCTCAAAGGCAAACTGGAGGCGCTCGAGCCCATCAGACAAGCGGGCGGCAAAATCGTGTACGCCTGGGCAGTCGAGGGCGAGATCGACGCGAGTGCAATTCGCAGCAATACGTTCTCGATGGAGTGGCCGCCGCACTCAGGAAAGTCCCGGAAATTTCCTGAAGTGGATCGGGCTTCCTGGTTTGATCTGGACACCGCGCGCTGGAAACTTGTGAAAAGTCAGGCGCTGCTGCTCGAGCAGCTTCGGGAGAAGCTCCTGGAAGGCGCGTGACCGCTCGGATCGGGATTACATTGTGAGGACGGCACGGAACCGGGCCTTGCCCTCCGCAACGCGCTGATACGCCTTCGCAGCCTCAGCCAATGGATATGTCTCGACTATCGATTTGACTTTGCCTTGGGCCACGTAATCCAGGGCCTCGTAGAGATATTCGGGGCCGTTTTGCTGGCTGCCAATGATTTGAATGCGTTTGATGATCAAGTCCATCAACGAGATCGAAAGCGGCTCTGCATCGGCGCCCATGGTAACCAGCCGGCCGTCCGGGCGCAGCCCCTGAATGCTGTCCACCATCGACTTGGTCGAATTGGAAGTACTGAGGATCACATCGGCGCCCCCCGCTGCGGCGAGGCTCTTTCCGTCGCGGACAATTTCATCCGCGCCGAGATCGCGGATCATCCTGTCTTTATCGGGGGAGTGGGAAACGGCGATGGTCTCGAAGCCTGCGGCCTTCGCGTACTGAATCGCCAGATGCACAAGCCCGCCGATTCCGAGTACGGCCACGCGCTCGTGCGGCTGGGGATCTGCCCAGCGGAGCCCGCTATAGACCGTATAACCAGCGCAGAAGATCGGGGCGGCTTGTTCGTAAGAAACCTTGTCGGGAATGAGATAGGTAGCGTCGGCATTCATCGGCATGTACTCGGCGTGGCCGCCCTGCGCATCGCCCCCCGTACCCTTCAAATAGGGACAGAACATTTTGCGGCCGCGCTGGCACCATTCGCAGCGCCCGCACGTGGATTGAATCCATGCGCTGCCCACGCGGTCGCCTACCTTTCGCGAGGTGACGTCGGGAGCCACGGCGACGATCTCGCCGACCGGCTCGTGGCCCAGGATTCGAGGAAATGGGCCTGGAAGGTGTCCGAGTGTCTGGTGCACATCGGTATAGCAGATGCCGCTTGCATGCATCTTCACCAGCACTTGACCGGGCCCGGGTTGAGGCTGGGGAACGTCTTTGATCCGCCACGAACTGCTCATAGCGGGAACGACTGCGGCTTTCATAACCCTTCCTCCTAACTCGATTCGATGCAAGTACCTCCGCAGTCGGTGCATGATTTTGAATGAAGACCGCTAGGCGAGATTTCTCCAGCAAAAGAAAGGGCAAGCAGCGAGAAGCGAGACGTCATGATGTCGGGAGTTACACAACTCCAGGTTTGCTATAAAATTCTCGGATGAGAACCACCCTCAACAAGGAGTCATAGCTTGCTTGTCGAATGATCCGTCTCCCTCTGGAGATACCGCCATGAACGCAACTCAGCGTCCCCTCTCTGTGACGATCCTCGCATGCATCTATATAGCGGTGGGCTCAATCGGTTTTGTTTACCACCTCCACCCGATCTTAGCGAGGCACGCGTTTCACCATGATGATCTCTTAGTCGAACTCACCGAGGTTGCTGCGATTCTGAGTGGGGCATTCATTCTCCGAGGCGACAACTGGGCACGATGGCTCGCTTTGGCCTGGATCGCGTTCCACGTCGTGATCAGCTTCTTCGATTCGTTACAGAAGGTCGCGGTCCATGCCTTGCTCGCCGTGGTGATTGCCTATTTTCTCTTCCGCCCGCAAGCGAGAGCCTACTTTCGGCACCCCAACCAGGTGGGTACCTAGCCGGCACATTCAAGTGCCTTGGCAATCTTTCGCTTTGCTGTCGGCGCCTACACAAAAGCATGCGGGCGTTAGTATTGTTTGTCCGTGATCCGCGCGCAATCGCGCGAGGCTTCGCAACAGCTGGGGAACGAGGCTAGTTTCCGCGCCGAATTCGCGAACAGCTTCCGAATCAGAGCCGGTAGCCGACGAGCGTACCAGGGGCGGTGCGCAGGAAGAGCATGCCAGCGACATCGTCGACCGCATACACGGGCTCGCGCTCCTTGCCCAGGTCTACGCGCGCGCGTGGCTGCCCGTTATCCTTGTCGACCTCCAGCAGGATGTTGCCGTTCCCATCGGGAGCGCGCGTCAACATGAACACGGAGTCCGAAGCACTGAGCGACGCTTTGAAGCGTTTCGTGGCCAGCGCAGCTGATTGGCGCGAGTAGCCTGTAAGCTGGGTGCCCGCCTGGGTGTATGCCGTCGCCAGTTGCGTGGTGACGAATTTCGCATTGGGATCGGTGATGTTGTGCGAGGCTTGCGCGAAGGCGTCGCCGTATGCCGAGGCAGCCGCGCCGTATAGGCCGGCGCGTACCGCGTTAACGGCGTCGAGCGCGCGCGCCAGCCCCGGAAGTTGGGGTGCGGGGTAATAAACCTGCCGCTTCAGCTGGCCATCCCGCGAGACAACCACGAGGTTTTGCGATGAAATGAGAACAATGCCCGCTGGACGGATCTCCATTTCCGTCGGATCCTCGTCGCCTTGCAACTTGATCTCGCCGCCGAGCGCGTGGAACGTGCCCGCCTCGCGATCCACGGCATACAGCCGGTGATCGCGGTTCGCGAAGACGTAAAGCGTTTTTCCCTCGGCGGCATGATGCAGATAGTAGCGCTCGGCTTTGTAGTCCGTCTGACTCAACGGCTTGCCGCTCTCAATGGCGTCCTTGAACTTTTGCTCGCCTGTCGCAAGGTCGATGATGTTGACCTCGGCGTTAATCGTCGCGTCGGGACGAGACACATAGAGGAGACCTGCGGCCGCAAGTTCCGCATACGCAAGCTGGCCCTTGATTTTTACATCCTTCTTCAGGCGCAGCGTCGCCGTGGCTACATCCAGCACGTTCACGAACGTGCGCGACTCGGCGTCCACAGCCAGCACCACAGTGTCGCCGGCGATCATCGCGCCAGTAACATTACCGTGCATGCGGAGCGGTTTGGCGGCGACCGTCGTCCCATCTTCGTAGCGAGCCACGTTTAGGCCTGTCTGGACCACTCCATTGATCACACGGCGGCTGTGCATTGGCTCATTTTCCGGAGGTGCTTCAGGCAGCATGACGATCCCGGCCGAATGTTGGACGATATCGCCGATGTTTCCCTCCACGGTCGCAGGCTTGGCCCAGAGCGCTTTACCATCAGCCAGGCCGTAAGCCATGAGATTTTCGTTGAAGCTCACGTAAATGCGATCGGTTTTGTCAAGTGAAGGATAGAGCCGGACGTGTCGGGAGGGTTGCGCCCAGCGGGCGGCGGGCAGTGCAGCAGACCAGTGTACCGCGCCCGTCTTCGCGTCGAGCGCGCGCAAGCCCATCAGCGTGTGGATGATGATCATGTCAGGGCCTGCTTGCAGGACCTCTAGCTCGATACCTTCGGAAGTGGTGTGCGTCAAACCCTGCATCAGGCCCGCGAAGCCTTTCTTCTTTGCATCGGTTTGATCGAACAGCGTCTCGTTGGCCCACCGCTGTTCGCCCGTCACTAGATCGTAGAGTGCGACAACCGAAGGCCCGGCCGCGCGTTTTCCATGAACGAGAAGCGTGCCGCTCTGAGGGAGAACGCGCCGGGTGACGATTTGTGCTAGGTCCAGGCGACGGGAGTCGAACACCACCGCGCCGCTTAGAGGGTCAAAAACCACCAGCAGACCCGGTCGCTTCGCTTCCATGAGGAGAGACCCTTCGACAATGTGGACGTCATCGGCCGGCAACCCTGCGAGTTCGGGCTTCTCCCAAATGACTTGGCCGCGGTCGATATCTACAGCCGCGAGGGCGGAATCAGTCGAGACGAGAAGCGCGCCGACAGGCGTGACCTGCTGCCAGCGGATGTCTCCCTTCAGCTTAACCGTCCACGCTGGGATTGCACCGGAAGGACCCGGCGCAGCGGGTTGCGCGTTTGGCTGCCGCTGTGCAGAAGATATTCCACTCCATAGGAGCACCGAGACGGGCACGAATAGTGCGCCAGCTAACACGGTTCTTTTCATAGAAATTTGGACTCCTGTGCTGAACTCGGACTGAGGACGGCTTGGATTCCTATCGTGCCAAGATTCTGTGGTTAGAAAAACACACTCGAGGTACAGGGATGTCGGGTTAATTACCCCAACTTTACACGACCCAGTTCAGGAGACTCGGATTCGAGTGGGTTTGGTCACGGCCTATTCACCGCCGTCGGAGTTACGTTCAATCCCTGTATTGAGTGCTAAGCGGACAACCTTCCCGAACGGCGGCTCGGAGCATTCGGCATTGGCCTCATCCTTTGGGGATTTGCCCTGCGGTCCCTCCAGTATTGGCTCGCACTGTTCGATGTGCGCCTAACGTAGCAACCGATACACTCACCTTGCTTCGCTTTTGGTCGGTTGGTCGGCAAAACGAGAAGTACTTTCGACATTCTCCAGTCTGCCCGTTCAAGCGGAATGCGCAAGCCAATCAACAGCGACGGACCAGCTATAAATCCCTTGGCGACCAGGAGGGACCGACGCGAAGACAAGTGCTCACGTGTCTTGCTAGACTGTGCGCGATATGGATACCATGCGCGCCGCATACGACGAGGTGTACACCTACACGATGGGCCGCCCGGGCTTTATCCTGCAGCACGTGGTGGACGCATTCGCCGCGCAAACCGTCCACGACGACAGCAAACCGATTGGCATTGTGTTCGGGCTGGTTGGCCTTTATCTCCGCGTTGAAAAACAGTTTTCGGGCCGCCAGGTCCAGCGAGTTCACATGGAGCTTGGACGCAGAAAACGAGAATGGCCGCGCGTGTGTGTGCGCGAGGATCGCGGCAGCATGACGGTTGCCGATGTGCTGGCAGCATCTGCCGGGCCTGAGCGTGATGCAGCGATCGACAATTGGTGCCGATCCGTGTGGACTGCTTTCGGCGCCAATCGCGAGACCATCATCGCCTTCTTGCGGGAATACCAGATCCCTTAGACCTCGTTGATGCCGCACGGTTTATGGTCGGTCACACTTCGCCAATTCGGTTCTCTCCGGCAGCTCGTTACGCGAACACAGCTCCTACTAGCCATTCCAATAATGAGCGATATCGACTTGTCAGCAACCGCGTCGCGTAGCGCAAATGATGACAGCAACGTTTCGGAGGGTTGATCGTCCTCCTCAACTTAAATCAGATATTTCTCGAGCGGCTCCCAGTAGTTCGCTTTCCACCCGTCGGCCAGATGCTCACCTTTACCTTGCGGAAAGCCAGCGTGGTCAAAGATGATTTTGGTGCCGGAGCCCTGCTCGGTGAGCTCGAACTTCACAATCGAGTAGATACCTGGATTCCAGTCGACCACACGCCAGGCTTGGACAATTCGTTTGTCCGGCACAAGCTCGATGTGTCGTCCTACGATATGCCCGCCAAAAAGCGTGAAGGGACCGCCGGCTTCCCGGCCGATCTCGGTGCGTTTGTTTCCTGGGGCCATGCCGGACGGCATGGCCGCACTGAGCTCTGTGACCTTCTCGAATTGCTTTTCGTCGGTAAGTGCTTCGTACACGCGCTTCGGATTCGCCTTGAAAACCGGTTCTTGGTGTATGGATTCTGCGGTACGAGAAACCCCATCCTCAGCGCGTGCCAGTGGACCAAGGGAACCAATACCGAGTCCAGTAAGTGCGGCGGTAGCACCGACGAGCATTTGCCTGCGGGTGCGCGGTTGGGCCAGCGTAGGCAGGCCCCTTGTGTCGTTCATCTTTCCCTCCGAGATTGAACCCTTTTAATTACCCTCTGCGGATTGCATGCAGCGTCTCCATGGAAACCCTAAACGAAAATATGTTCAAGATAATATTTTGCTGGCAGCACTCCATTCGAGCCATACTCTCTACCTTTACCTTCGAGGAGACCTTATGCCTTATCCTGCTGGCCACCGCGTGGAAGTTAGAAAAAGCATCGTTGACAGCGCGCGCAGGTTATTCAACCGCTACGGCTTCGACAACGTCTCCATCAGCCAGATTATGGAAGGCGCCGATCTGACGCACGGCGGATTCTACAGCTATTTCAAAAGCAAGAGCGATCTCTATGCCGAGGTCCTAGGATGCTTCTTCACGGATCCCAATTGGAAGAATTGCTGGAAAGGCGTACATGTGGATCTCTCATCCACGGATGTGGGCACACAAGTTGTGCATGCTTATCTATCTCGCCAGCATTTCGAGAATGTTGAGAACTCATGTCCTATGGTGGCACTGCCGAGCTATGTTGCACGCAGTGGAAAAAACGTGAAACGCGCCTTCGAGACCGTGTTCAAGGCGATGGTCAGTGTCTTGGAGCGCAGTCTCTTCGATAAGAAGCGGCCCGGTCACGCAAGGGCTCAGGCCATAGCCGCTTTGTGCGTAGGCGGAATGGTCGTCGCTCGGTCTTTGGTCAACCGCGCCCTTGCCGATGAACTGCGTGACGCATGCATGGCCATGGCGCTGAAGCTCGGCGGCTGGGATAACGCCGCAATTCCAACACGCAATCGTTGAGAAGGCGTGGGAAACAAGCAGAACCGCGTTCCTTGCGGGCGTCAGCAACTCTTCCATAATCCGATTCCGGAGGTTTCCAACGTCTTGCATCAGATAACCCTCATCACGGACGGCCAATGGCTGATGCGCACCCGAGTGCTGCCAGCGCAGCAGGTTTGAAAGACATCTATGGATATCCTCGTTGAATATCAATACGCAGTGGTATTAGATGACGAGATACGATCTCCAGGTGAGCTTTGAGCCTGCGTCACATCGTGCGGCAACTAAGACGATCAGCAGCCTTCACGGCGACTGCACTGGTAACGCTTGCGCTGGGTATCGGAGCGACCACAGCGATTTTCACGCTGGTGCAGCAGGTGATGCTCAGGTCGCTGCCCGTTGCGAGACCGGATCAGCTCTGGCGCATCGCCGCTGCTGTGCGCTGCTGTTACTCGGACGGGTACTCGCAGGGAGACCGTAACGGGCTGCCGGAGAACGACTGGAGTCTCTTCTCGTGGCAGGCGTACAAGCTTTTTCGCGCCAGCACCCCCGCGTTCGAGCAACTGGCTGCGTTCCAGATCGGCGAAGGTAACGCCCACTTGAGCGTGCGGCGCGCCGGTTCGCGAGTTCCTGTCGCAACAGCCAACGGCGAGTACGTCTCGGGCAATTTCTTTGAGACGTTCGGCATTTCTGCATGGCGCGGACGTTTTTTCACCGATGCCGACGACCGCGGAGGTGCGCCGCCGGTCGCCGTGTTGAGTTTCCATACCTGGCAGGGGAAGTACGGATCCGACCCGTCGGTGGTCGGAGCGACCTACGATCTCAACGGTCATCTATTCACGATTATCGGCATCGCCCCGCCGGGCTTCTTCGGAGCGAAGATCGACGAAGGGGGTATGCCCGACTTCTGGCTGCCGCTCGCGACGGAACCGCTGATCGCCGGCGCAACTTCGCGCTTGAGAAATCCCCGCCTGGCCTGGCTCGACCTGATCGGGCGCGTTCGCCCCGGCACTAATCCGAAAACCCTGGAGGCGCAGCTTCAGGTGGAGCTGCACCAATGGCTGGCGAGCCATGTGGCGGATATGAGCTCGCAGGAAAAAACGCTTTCGGAAAAGCAGACCGTGCATCTTACACCGGGAGGCGCGGGTGTTTCCCTGATGCGCGAAAACTACAAGGACAGTTTGTGGTTGCTGCTGATGGCGGCTGTTTGCGTACTGCTGGTGGCTTGCGCCAACCTCGCCAATCTGCTGTTGGCGCGAGGACTGAGGAACCGGAATCAAACGGCCGTCCGCGTTGCTCTGGGCGCGTCGCGCGGGCGGCTGGTCTGCGCGGCGCTCGCCGAGAGCCTCACGCTCAGTATGTTCGGTGCCGCTGCGGGCATCCCTGTCGCGTATGCTGGTGCCAAGTTCATACTCCACCTTGCTTTCACCGAACCGGATAGCTGGGTTCCCGTGGACGCCGCGCCGTCTGCTCCGGTGCTGCTGTTCGCGCTGGGAATTTCGGTGGTCACCGGAGTCATCTTCGGCATTGCACCCGCATGGATGGCCGCGCATGCTGAGCCGATCGAAGCGCTGCGCGGAGTGAACCGCTCGGTTGGACGCAATCGCCACTGGGCGCAAAAGACGCTGGTGATCGGGCAGGCGGCTGTATCGCTCGTTCTGTTGAGCGCGGCGGCCATGCTCGGCCAGAGCCTGCGCAATCGGGAGCACCAGAACTTCGGATTCGACACGAGCGGTCGGTATTTGGTCTCGATCGATCCGAAGGATTCGGGCTACAAACAGGAGCAACTCGTTCCACTCTTCCGCGAAATCGAGGATCGACTGCGCGCCATCCCCGGCGTGCATATGGCCGGCGCCGTACTCGAAGCGCCGCTGAATGGCTGGGTTTACCCTCATGACATCTGGATTGAGGGCAAACCTGAGCCCGGCCCGAGGAACGAGGACTCATCCGGCTGGACCCGCGTAACGCCGGAATTTTTCGAGACTCTCGGGGACAAGATCGTGATGGGACGGCCCATCACCGACGAGGACAACGCTAATACGCGGCCAGTGGCCGTCGTCAACGAAGCGTTTGTGCGAAAGTACTTTGGCAAGGAGAACCCCATCGGGCGCCACTTCGGCCCCGCTCCGGGGAAAAACGCGGGAATGTATGAGATTGTTGGCGTCGCTTCCGACGTGAACTTCGGATATGGTCTGGAGCCCATATATTTCCTCCCAGAGGCACAGAGCACACAATTCGATGACCCAGAAGCGGAAGAGCGCGAAGTGTGGTCGCATTACCTGTACAACATCGTGATCTGGGCGCCGGGAAATCCGCCGGTCCTCGGAGCGGAGGTGAAGAGGGCGCTCGGGAATGTCGATCCGAACCTAGTGACGAACGGCGTTCAGTCGTATTCGGAGGTCATTCACGCCGATTTTGCTCAGCAGAACATGATCGCCAGCCTGACCTCGCTGTTTGGAGCCGTCGGGCTTGTGCTGGCCGCAGTGGGCCTCTACGGCGTGACTGCCTATGGCGTGGAGCAGCGGACAAGCGAGATCGGCCTGCGCATGGCGCTCGGCGCGAACCGCGGTTCGGTATTGGCCATGGTGCTGCGAGGAGCCTTTGTGCAGGTCGGCATCGGGCTGGCGCTGGGCATTCCGGCGGCGATCGGCGCGGGGCATCTGATTTCCAGCCAGCTCTTCGGGGTAAGGCCGTGGGATCCGCCGATGCTGTCAGCGGCCGCCCTGCTGCTTTTGATGGCCGCGCTGATAGCTGCAGTCATTCCTGCGCGGCGCGCCGCCACCGTAGATCCACTCGAAGCGCTAAGGGCGGAGTGAGGCACGTGGTCATTTGGCACTGAGGTAATTTGGTTTGAGCTTCCGCCTCACCCGGAAACGGAATTGTCAGTAGAGTCCTGGGCGAGCACTTGTGCGTAACGTAAGCAATCTTCACGCTGCCCGGAACCGAGATTTGGAAAATCTGCGAATCCTGGTAACAAGTCCTCGAGCACAAAGCCGCATTTCTCCAAAACGTGGATGGACGCATGATGATTCGGCTGGCAGAGCGCATACAATCGCCGAACTCCTAGCTGGCGGGCTACCACCACGACCGCGGCTACCGCTTCTGTCGCGTAGCCGTGTCCCCAGGCATCTCGAGCGAGCACGTATCCGGTGGCCGCGACTGTTGATGTTTCAAAAGCCAACCCGGGTCCGCCTAGCGACCTTCGATCGCCCTGTCGCTCGATCAGGTAGGGACCTACAGGCCCCATTCCGCTTCGCTGAAGGCTAGAAACGCCTTGGTTTGTTTGGTGGACCGATGCCTTGGCCAGCCCACATACTTGGTAACTTCTGTGTCGCTACTATACCGGGTGTAGATGGCCTCAGCGTCCGCCGCGGTCGGTTTTCGCAACACCAGCCGAGTAGTCTCAATGTGCTCCGGCCCCTTCATGCTTCAACAATACTATCGGCGGACGCGATGGAGGGTAGCGATAGATTCCAGGTCCCGCCTGCTGGTCGGCAACTCAAGCGAGGGGATTTGAGTATTACTTCTCGTCGACTTCGATGAGGTTGTCGCCGGGGTTGCGGTCGATCTGCTCGTTGTGCGGGTCGATACCTGCAGTGAGGGCTTTTTGTCGACCACCACTTCGAAGACGGCGTTCTCCTGGGTGATCCATTCCTTCCTGAAGATTCAGGCGCTTCATGTGTTCTTTGGTTTCGCTGAATACGCCGACATCGATCAGGTCATGAATCGGCATGGATGTTTCGTTTCCTGAGCCGTCCGCTTTCTTCTTTTCTGGTGCTGGCTGTACTTAACGATTTTATCGAGAAAGGCGAAACGGCTGCATTGTCCGGTTGCGAGAAGAGTTGTCGCGGAACCGGACAGTTATCTGCCCCCCCCAGCATTCCAAATAGTTGACGGACCGCGCACGCCGCGAAGGTGCACTTTCTTAGGGGATGCGTGTTCAAGCAACGTGCAAGAGAGAGTCCGAAGGTTCCTGAATTTGACATCGTCATTCGCGCATGAATACCACGAAGCTCTCGCCCTTCGCAACCAAGCCACCCTGGGCGGAATCTAACGCCGAAAGAGGATGCGATGCTGTCGAAACCATCTCCAGCAGGTAAAGCAGTTCTGATGAGCCGCGTGGCCATGGGTGAATCGCCGCGTTGGCACGAGAACCGTCTTTGGTTCTCGGACTGGGGCGCGCAAGAGATTCTTGCCGTCGATACCAACGGCGAGCGAGAAGTCATCGTCCAGGTTCCGTTTAGCCTTCCGTTTTCGATCGACTGGCTCCCCGACGGCCGCCTGCTGGTCGTTTCAGGGCGCGAGGGGCGTCTGCTCCGCAGGGAGCGCAATGGATCGCTCGTGACGCATGCCGACTTACCCGGCCCCGCTGGCATGGGATGGAATGAGATCGTTGTGGACGGTCGCGGAAATGCCTATATCAATG
>WNGJ01002068.1_pt1 | contig 20155 bp, 22 predicted proteins | sample 5400611 | NCBI WGS metagenome assembly WNGJ01 (sample SAMN13153375, study PRJNA577476) | soil metagenome | isolation source: 40 cm soil or saprolite under Garry oak tree replicate 1 | place: USA:California | collected 2016-06-15
TCACCGCCCTTAACGGTATCGTACATGTGCCACTTCCAATGATCTTCTTCCTGGTTGCCAAGCGCGGCGGCCACGCCTCCTTGCGCTGCGCCCGTATGGGAGCGCGTGGGATAGACTTTGCTGAGCACCGCAACGCTGGCATTTGGGAGTTGCATTGCGGCCATCAGCCCGGCGCCACCTGCACCGACGATCACCACATCGAATTTATAATACATATCTGTATCCTCAACTATTCTGGTCCATCATTTGATGCAATTGGGACCGAGACTCCCAACAACAGGATGGAATGTTATCAGTGTAATCGTGCCTAGCAGAAAAAAGACCAATGTTAAGATGCCAACGGTAGATTGCAAAGTGAGCCGCCATCCTCGTGTACGCACATAATCATCAACGACCACACGCAGGCCATTCATGCCGTGTAAAAGAGCTAACGTGAGCAGCAGCCAGTCGTAAAGACGCCAGAAAGGATTCTCGTAGCGGATCGAGACCAATTGATAACTGGTACAGGAAACATCGGTTGACACATGATTAAAGAACAGGTGAATAATGACAAGAAATATGAGCGCGACACCTGAGATACGGAAGAAATACCAGGAAAAAGTTTCGAAACCACCGCCTGATGGGCGAGAACCATAACCCGTCGAAACATGCATAACAGAACTCCAATCTACGAGTTTCTACATGCCACCGGCCATATTGCCTGGATTTATACCAAAGGCAGGTGCAATTACAAAGTAGGCCATGGGAAGGAAGCAGACAATTGTCAGTATCATCACAACTGCGAACATAGCGCCCTGGTAGCGCGCACCCTTAGGCCAGAAGTCAATCAGCATGATACGCACACCGTTAAAGGAATGGTATAGCACACCGGCAATCAGTCCCAAAGATATGATGCGTACGACAGTTAAACCGAACAGCGCAATGCCTTCGTTATAGACCTTGGGTCCGAAGCCAAGCAGCGAGATGTCCACGATATGGACGAGTAGGAACAAGAGGATACCCAGCCCGGCAATGCGGTGCAGTAGCCAGGACCACATACCTGATTGGCCTTTATACATAACGCTCCTCAATTCTTGAGGCAGGAGGTGGGGACTGTAGGGGTATCCCTTGCGGGGGCCCAAATAAACACTCGGACCATAGGAGCATCCCTTTCTTAGCGGTACCCGACCATCTCGCCTCTTCGTTTTGGGCATTCGCAAATCGGGAATGCCTCTACAACTATTTGACAGGCAAAAAGTTCGTTAGCCCCGGAAGAAGTGGACGCACATGATTGATGAACCTGATAGGATCATACGTATGCTCACAACTCCTGGTATCAACGCGAAAAACCTGGAAACAGGCACCTCGTAGGGTCCGTCTTGGTTTGTTGACGTTGTATGTTTATTATACTCCAGGGTAGGGGAAGGCGCAAACGGGAGAATGCTGGATGGACTGAAGCTTGTTCCTGTAACAGTGATCGTCGTGCCAGTTACTAGTAAAAGAGTACACACAAGTATATAATAGAGACATTGGAAACCATAAGAGTTCATTATTCATGAGCTGGAATGTTTTGAATCAAAGTTCATAGTGTAACCTGTCAGCGTAGTAATACCTACTAGGACATTTCTCGTCCCGCCTCTATGTATGAGTCTTACATGTAAGCAAGGCGAGTGGACATATCAGGAACGTAATCAAACCGTCTTAGCAGGGAGTACGCTGTGGGTTCACTGCGCGGAAAACAAGCGAGAACGAATCTTGCAAGGCAGAATGATGCTGGGGTGCAGGATTCTCGGGGGGCCAGGAATCCTGGGTTCTCGGGAGGGGCTAACGTGCAGGAGTTTCAGACGTTTTATCAGGAGAACCTTGGTCTGATTTATCGCTACGTCTATAGCAAAGTGGGGAATCGCGAAGAGGCCGAGGACCTGACGTCACAGATATTTATGAAAGCCGTGCGCGGCGTCGATACCGAGCGTGGCGCACAAAGCATGCAAAAGTGGTTGTTTCAGGTTGCTCGTACAACCATCGCAGACTACTGGCGAGTGCATTATCGTATTTCGACCAGTTCGCTTGAAGAATTGTTTGAGGCTGGATGGGAAGGCCCGGCTGACGAAGAGCCTGTTGTCATGAGCAGCACACCGACAGAGCGTGTGCAGTGTATCCTTCAGGCATTGCCTGAACATTATCAAGAAGTGCTGACCTGCCGTTTTCTGCTCAATCTCTCGATACGAGATACAGCCAATCATATGTGTTTAACGGAAGCGAATGTCAAAGTATTACAGTTTCGCGCACTCAAACGCGCTGCTGAACTCGAACACCTTGTGAGTGGAACAAGATCATAGGGGAAAACGTGAAAGTGGTGCCTGAAGGCGCCTATCTGGAGACACAACACTATGTCAGGTGATATTCATCAGGATAAAGACCAGGAACGATTTGAAGACTATCTGGAGCTGGAACATTTTATAGAAGAGCTTCAGGCCGGGCGTGCAGCTCATCCTCCGAGTGAGTTGACACCCGACAAGGCTCGCATCTATCGTATGGCCGCGCTCTTTCGCTCCGCCTCGCCTGATGAAGTCACGCCACGGCCTGAATTTGCCGCTGAGTTGCTGACCAGGCTTGAACAAGAGCTAGAGCAACCTCAGAAGATACGGCATCTCCCTTTTATCTCTAAGAAGCCGCAGAAGAAACAACGTGTCTCGCGTCGTGCCTTACTGGCCGGCGGAGCCGCTGCTGTTGCGGCTTCACTGACGTTAGGTGCCGGTATCGAACATATGGTAGAGCAGGCAACGCAGACAACAAAAGAAGTGAAAGTACCAACATGGCCAACTCCCATTGTGCCGCAAGATGTAGCATCTACCTGGCTTTTCGTCACACCGCTTGCAGAACTTGGAGATAGTGCCATCCGCTTCGCGACCGACTCCATTGTTGGCTATGTCATACGCGACGATGGTGATAACGGCGAATCAGTCAAGGAGGGGCCGGTCATAGCCATGTCCGCGGCCTGTACCCACATGGGCTGTATTGTGCAATGGCAGAACTCAGATCATAAATTTCATTGCCCCTGCCATGGCGGTCTCTTCACTGAATATGGCAAGCCAGAGAACTCATCGCCGGTACGCTACTTGACTCAATTGCCGCGCCTGGATACGAAAATTGAAGATGGTAAGGTATTTGTCAGGGTACCTGGTATGTCAGCGAGTAAAAAATGAAGCGCGGTCTGCTGGCAATTGGGCTTGGCATCGTTTTCCTTATTCTCATAACCTGGATTGGCACACTTCTTACCTCCATCATCCCTCGACATCCCACTGCGCAGTTACAGACCGCGCAAGCTGGACTCTATCAAGTGAGCTTGCAGGTCAATCCAAACCCGCCTCTGATCACGCAAGCTGCTACCCTCTCGATACAAGTGTTGTCGAATGCTTCAAAACAGCCCGTCACCAATGCCCATGTATCGCTAGAGAGTAACATGGAGGCGATGGACATGGGAATAGACCTGGTAGCAGCACAATCCCAGGGGAATGGAATGTATCTCGCCAGTGTGCAGTTTTCAATGAGTGGCCCCTGGCAGGTACAGGTGGTGATTTCGTTGCCAGGGGAGACCAAGACTTTCAGCGCTGTATTTGAGGTAACGGCACAGTGATTACCTTTCTTCACCTGTGGCAATCCGTACATAGCTGATATAGCGTCGTTCATCAATCACTCCATCCTCAGCCGCCTGGCGAATTGCGCAGCCTTCTTCGTCTATATGCTGGCAGTCGGAATAGAGGCATTCGCCAAGGTAGGGACGAAACTCGACAAAGCACCATGCCAGGTCTTCAGGGTCTATATTCCAGGCCGCTAATGCGCGAATACCCGCGGAATCGGCAAGCCAGCCTCCGCCCGACAACGGATAGAGTTGCGAGCCAGTTGTGGTGTGTTTTCCCTTACCTGTGGCATCGCTTATCAGACCGGTCTTGATGGCCATACCAGGTTCGATGGCATTCACCAGAGACGACTTGCCCACCCCTGAAGCTCCACTGAAGAGCGTAGTATGTTCCCTTAACAGAGAACGCAAGGTTTCGATACCCTCGCCGGTCTTCGTACTTGTCCATAACACGGTATAGCCCAGACGGTTATAGAGGGCTGCTGCTTCATCCACACGCTCTTCGTGTAGCAGGTCAACCTTATTGAGGCAGATGATCGGGCGAATCTCCGCTGACTCACAGATTGCCAGGTAACGGTCGAGCATACCAAAATGCGGTTCCGGTTGGGCCGTGGCAAAGACCAGCACGACCTGGTCGAGATTGGCAAGCATGGTTTGCTGAATGGCTTTTTTGGAAGTTGAACCTGCATCCTTGCGCGCCAGAGCGCTCTGGCGTGGCAGAATCTCCTCGATCATGCCGGTGCTTTCGTCGAGTTGGCGCAACTTCACGTAGTCTCCAACCGACAGCCGTACAGGTAATGAATTGGTGCTGGTGTCGCGATGCTCAATGCGTTGATCCCTCGACAATGTGAGCATGTTGTCGTAACGCAGACGGGCTTTGCTTACTGATTTTGCCGACTGAGCCTGGGCAAAGGCTTTTTTGAGTTTTCCTCGCAATGTGCAGCGCAGAACGCCGATATCGGTATGAACGTCGTAAATGCCGTGTGCGCCGTTCAATACCACGCCGGTAAGTGTCTCCGGGTCCTCAATCAATGCTTTCCCTCCAGGAGAATAAAAAAACACGGTTCGAACAATCAATCATGTGATGTCTACCGTGCGGAGGGAGTGAGCCAGGTTCTGCCTTTTTAGCTGATGCCAGGTAATTTCTTGTTGAATCCTTTTCTGGTGTCCTGGCCAGGCAGCGTTCGCTCGTTACCCCCGACGCGGGTAGACAAGGTGCATACAAGCACAAATGCTGAATAGACGTGCTTTTCCATATCTTGCACCTCCTCTAAGACTGGCTAAGCCAGAATTTATGCGAACGTTTCTCTTACTAGAGAGTACATGAATATACATAAGTTTGTCAACATGTAAAACGCCGAAAAGGGCCTGATTATTCCTCTTCATTAACGCAACTCAAAACGCGCTCCGACTCTACCGAAGTGTAGGATGTCGCCGTCCTTGAGTGGCTTTGGTTCGTATGGATGTAAAACTTCGCCGTTTAAGCGTGTCTTATTGCGCGAGTTGTGGTCCTCAACTGTCCACGTTCCCTGCGCATTCATGATACTCGCGTGCTTGCGACCGAGTGTCATCGTTGGGTCATCGATTTGAATATCAGGGTGGATCTCGTGTTTTGGATCTTCGCGGCCAACAATCAGCTTTGTCCCGCTCAATACGAATGTTTGCCCGGTAGAGATAATGACAAGCCTTGCCTGGGGTAATGCAGGCATAGGTCCGCGGATACGCTGTTGTACCTGTTCAAGAGCAGCGATAAACTCGCGCGGTGTCTGGTAACGAGCATCGGGTAGCTTAGCCATCGCTTTTTGTAAGAAAGCATCCATTTCAGGGGGCAAACCCGGGTGGAGGCGGCAAATCGAAGGTATATCTTCAGATTGGTGCTTCAGGATGATGTCTACAACTATAGTTCCAGTATAAGGAGGATAGCCAGCAAGTGTTTCGAACAGGACAACTGCCAGTGAGTAGAGGTCGGAGCGGATATCTGCTGTATGACCACTCATGACCTGCTCCGGAGCGGTATAGTATGCTGTCCCCATAAATTTATCTGACTGTGTGATCGTCGGCGAATCTTTACTACGTGATAAGCCGAAATCGACGATCTTCACAACCCCTTTATTACTGATGAGAATGTTCTGTGGCTTGATATCACGGTGGACCACGCCTCTTTTGTAAGCGGCATCCAGTCCCTCGGCAACTTGCAGAATATAATTTAATGCGCGCAGTGGTTCCAATGGACCGTAGGTACTTACGTAATATTTGAGGTTTTGGCCATCGATATGGTGCATGATGATGAAATAGGTGTTGTCATCGTTGCCGTAATCGACGATTCTGACGATATGGGGGTCATTCAAGTTTTGCAGGATGTATGCTTCTCGTTTAAAGCGTTCTACCAGTTCGCTATCAAATGCATGGTCAACGTGCATGACCTTTGCTGCGTAGAGATAGTTACTTTGCAGGTCGCGTGCGATATACACTTCGCCGAAACTGCCACTTCCCCGTTCGTCAATCAGTTTGTAGCGGCCTTTGATGACGCGCCCGAGAAGCAGGTTGATGCTCATATCTATTCCTCTCCGAGAGGCTATGTTTGATATTTGTGTTTTAATATAATCCAATGTTTTGGTTCTGGCGAGGGCAATCCCCTTTGCTATATTACATCATTTGTCAGTTGTTGTCATTGCGGAGAATGTTTGAAGGATCAACGACAGATTACCTTGTTACCAGAAACACCAGTTCGCCTGGAAAGGCAAAACGCTGGATTGACCAGGGTTTGTGCCTGACCAGTTGATAAAACCTGGCCTCATAGTTCGTCAGCATGCCTTTCTGTTTGCCGCCGAGGCTGTGAGCAGGAAATGAGACGACGAGATGGTCAGCATTGATTGTCTGTAGGAGTCGCAGTCCCGCCGCTTTGTCTACCTGTTCCAGACAAGGAATGGCCTTGAGAATAAAGGCAACGTCGACCTTTTGTGCAGGGCAATATTGTATTACATTGCAAGTTTTTCCATTGCCTAGCACGGGCATGAGAGTTATACAGTCGTTTAAGAAACCTATCATATCCTCATAGATGTCATATGCATAATACTGCGCATGCTTACCCAGCGGCATCCAGGGAATAGCAAGCGGATGTAGTCCACAGGCAATGTCAATAACCGAGTTGATAGGAGGAAGATCGGCCAGTATCGTGCTATAGAACTGCTCAAGCACCGGCAGGCGCTCTTTAGTAGAGGAGTGTTGACCCATGATCCATTTACACGTATCAAGAAAATGCTCCCTGTTTCCAGAGCGGGATGTTTGTCTGAGTTCATTGAACCATAGTGGATAACGGGGGGTACTTTCTTGATACGCTCCGGCAACCTGATGCAATTTACTCTTCGTGGCTTTGATGGCTGCCTTGAGATTGTCCCTGGTGGTAAGTTCTTGCACGCCAATGTATCTGATGAAATCAACACTAATGCTCTTATATTTAGAACTGGTCAGAACAGCCTCAATGAGCCGGTCTATTTGCTGATGTTCCCCATCATTCATGCTGTTCTGCTCTCAAACGTTCAGTAAGTTGGACCATGAATCTGAGATTGTGTAGCGTCGCAAGTCTCAGAAAAAGACTGTCATTGATTTTGAAGAGGTGGTGGAGATATGCCACCGAGTAGCGCGAACAGCATAGACAGTCGCAGTATCGAGAAACCGGTCCATCGTTCTTGATAGCCTTGTCATCATTGACGTAGAGGTATGAAAACCACTTTTCTGTCGAACCATGTGCAGGCAACGAATCAGGTGTTGTAAAAAAATACAGGCGCGAGTGTCGTGCATCCCGTGTAGGCATTGCGCTGTCAAAGATATCATAGCCCATCCTGGCACATTCCACGACATTCGCAGGATGACCCACACCCAGGGCATGCATCGGTAATTCCGGCGGCACGAGTTCTCGGGTATACGTGATGATACTGGTGAGTAGTTGGCCTTTGCTATCCAGAGGCCAGCCCCCAAAGCCAAATCCATCGAAACCAATCTCCAGCAGTGCATCGGCACACTGCTTACGTAACTCATGGAAACCTCCGCCCTGAATTACGCCAAATAGCAACGGCCTTTTTTCCTGAGGGAGACGTTTTTGCTGCATACGTTGCTGAAACTCGTCCTTGCAGCGCTTTGCCCACTCGATGGTTCTCTTGACCGACTCTTGCTGGGTCTCAAACGGGTCGTCTACATGGGTACAGTCGTCGAGGCAGACGAGGATATCAGCTCCGTAACTGAGTTGTAACTGCACGCTCTTTTCTGGCGTGAGATGAAACTTGCGGTCAGATCCCTCAGGTTGGAAGGTAATCCCCTTGTCGTTGATAGAACCAAATGTAGCGTTTTGCCGGATCAAGGAATACGCCTGGAAGCCACCTGAATCCGTGATGATGGGGCGCGACCAGCCAGTCATTGTATGCAATCCACCCAGCGCTGTTATCGTGGAGGAGCCAGGGCGCTGCATCAGGTGAAAAGTGTTCATGACAACAGCCTCGATACCACATTGTTCGAGATCAACGCTATCTACATTACGCACGACGCCCAGCGTGGCGTCTGGAAGGTACGCAGGGAGACCTATGTGTCCATGGGGCAATTGCAAGTAGGTTCTATATCCGTTTCTGTTCATGAGTGCATGTTTATCTCTCTGCGGTGCCAATCTGTCAATTGCTGATAGGCGTGGGCGATGCGCAAGATCATGGATTCCTCGAAAGGCTTACCTGCGATCTGCAAGCCGATAGGTAAACCACCAGCCGAAAAACCACAAGGCAATGAGATAGCTGGCAAGCCCGCAAGGTTAAAAGGCATCGTCAACCTTAACAGTGCAACTGTTGCATTTTCAGTGACGCCATCGATGAGAATATCTGTATCTGCCTGTACGATCGGAATCGCAGGCATGGGTATTGTAGGGAGAACTAATGCATTGATTCCTTGCATGATGGACCGCAAGGTGCTCGAAAAAGCGCGCCGTTGCTGTTGTGCGCGCAGGTAATCCACGGCTGGAATAGTCTGACCCTGTAGTAAGTGCGAACGCGTTTTCTCGCCATAATCGTCTAATCGTTCGGTCAACCATCCTTTTTCCATATGAGCCAGAGAGGCCTCGGGTCTCTGGATGGTACGGTACATATCTATCGTAGGTCGCTGCAACTCAACATCTACAACCTCGACTCCTTCCTCTTGCAGTACGAGCAGAGCCGCGTGCCAGGCAGCGCGTATTTCAGGATCAAGTGGGGCTACAAACGATTCTGAAGGTATGCCAACTCTGATTCCCTGTAGTGAAACCGGGCCGCGTCCCTCAGCTCCCCCAATCAGTGTTGTGCTAGCCTTACCAGGAGGGCCAGAAACACTATTGGGATCACGTGGGTCATACCTGGCAATAGCATCAAAGAGAATAGCACAGTCTTCGGCGCTCCGCCCTAGCGGGCCAACGTGATCGAGTGACCAGCTAAGAGGGATGACGCCATAGGTGCTTACACGTCCATATGTTGGCTTGAGTCCAGTCACGCCACAGCATGCCGAAGGGATACGGATCGAACCGCCCGTATCGCTGCCAATAGCACCAGGACACATACCTGCAGCCACTGCTGCTGCCGAACCTCCGCTGGAGCCACCAGCGATACGTGTCAAGTCCCATGGATTACGTGTAGGGGGTGTATATGTTCCATAGGCGAACTCGTGTGTATTGGTTTTGCCGACAATTATAGCTCCAGCCCTGCGCAATTGCTCGACCACGGTCGCATCCTCTTGCGGAATGTAATCTGTGAGAACTTTCGAGCCTGCCGTCATACGTACGTCCTTGACAGCAATAATGTCTTTGATGGCAATAGGAACGCCATGGAGCGGACTACGAAAAAGACCTGTACGCTGCTCGTTCTCAGCCTTCTCCGCCTCATCGTATACCTGGTCGCGCATAACTGTGACGAAGGCCTGGATGTCGCTGTCAAGCCGGTCGATACGCTCCAGCGTATCGACTAGAAGCTCGGTTGGGGTTATGATGCCGGAACGGAGTTCTTCCGAGGCTTGTTGGATGGAAAGGTAAGGCATATAGCTATTCTATACTTTCTGTTTAGTACCATCTCTTTTTCTTGTGAGTATATCACAAACGCCCTAAATTGCTTCTCTCTCCTTGCCTGATGAGGCTTGCCTGAAAGAGCCTGAGAAGCACCTCCTCAAAGGGTATTAAAATTCAGGGCAATGTGCTATAATAAGTGAAGTGTTATATATCCATCCCTGGCTAACAGCTATGTATGATCGGGAGGCCTATCCCTTGGGCAGTAACTATACATCGGGTTCGGGTTCTGGAATGTCGGGTAACGGTAGTTCGTTTGTAAGTCGTCGCGAAATGCGTGCAACCAATCAAACTGGTGCGCTACCAGTGATTAGCACCAGCCGCAGTTACTCGGGTTCGTTCGACATCGACAGCTTGATCGCATCCCTACGTGAGTTGTTCGCGCAGGATCGCCAGATTGCGAGTCAGCAAGACGGTACGCGCTGTGGCATTTGCTACCTGCATTCCACTATAAGCTCTTTAACGTATCGCGAAGAAGAGGGGTTTTACGTGTGCCAGGGCTGTGAACGCAGCCTTGGTAAATATAAGCTCCCTATGATCAGACGACAACAAAAGTAATTCAGTAGGAAAGCAAGATAGCCCTGCACGCGCGTGCAGGGCTATCTTGCTTTCCTACTTTTTTTATTCTATCAACGCTTCTGCTTCTGCTTGCGCGTACTCGGCTTCCGTAACTTCGCGCAAATCTTCAGGGCGATCCAGGCGATCCAGGAAGAGGATGCCATCCAGGTGGTCGATCTCATGCTGGAGAATACGCGCAAGCCAGCCTTCGGCGCGAACGCGGATCGCCTTACCCCGCGCATCCTGACCTTTCACAACCACGCTGGTTGCACGCCGGATATTATCGCCAACATAGCCGGGAATACTTAAACATCCCTCGGTGCCGAGTTCCTCTCCCTCAGCCTTGATAATCTCGGGATTGACCATCGCGACTTTGCGGTCTTCGTACTCGGCAACGAAAACGCGAATTGATTGCGCGATTTGAGGGGCTGCCAACCCTACACCATGTGCTGCACGCATCGTCTCAAACATGTCTTCGATCAACTTTGAGATGGATGGGTCGAAACGATGAACCTTTTTTGCTTTCTGTCGTAGAATAGGATTTTCTGACGTAATTACTTTGTGAATTGTCATAGTTTATGTATGCTTCCCTGCACTTTTCCGAACTAAAGATGCCCGTCCGTCCAATAACCATGAAGAGGTCGTTTGCTTTGTATAATTGACTATATCGTATCATATCAGAGGGGAATTATCCACAGGTTGAGGGTATGAGGATGTGCGAAGATAGATTCTTTATGAGATCAAGCAAAAAACGTGCAAGAGAGGCGATAAGAGAAAGGATAGATGTTATTTTCACACATCAGAAAGCGCTCAGGGTATGATACAATGTACACATTGTAGACTTTGAGATGCTAGAGACCATTGTTACAACCTATATCGATAAACACCAGCTACTCCCTCCTGGTGGCAAAGTCATTGTCGCGGTTTCGGGGGGAGCCGATTCGCTCTGCCTGCTTCACCTGCTAAACCAGCTTTGTGGGGCGGGCAAACGTTATCCTGGGGTGCGTTTGCACGCGGCCCATCTCAATCATAAGCTGCGGGGCGAAGCAAGCGACCGGGAAACTGCCACCGTTGCCAGTATCGTTGAATCGTGGGATCTGCCATGTACCATTGGCGAAATCGATGTGCCTGCCCTGGCAGGCACAGAACGGCGCTCATTAGAAGATGCGGCACGCAGCGCGCGCTATTGCTTTTTGCGTGAAGTGGCGCATGGACAACCAATAGCTGTCGCTCATCACGCGGACGACCAGGTGGAGACGCTGCTGCTGCACTTGCTGCGCGGAAGCGGCTTAACAGGTATGGTAGGCATGCTGCCGCAGCAACAAGATATTATTCGGCCTCTCTTAGAAGTAAGGCATGCGCAGACAGTCGCCTATTGCCAGGAACATGGGATTGAGCCGCTGGAGGATCTGAGCAACGCTGACCCAAGGTTTGTACGTAACCGTATTCGCCACGAACTCCTGCCTTTATTGGAGTCCCTCAACCCGGGCATTCACAGCACACTATTACGCAATGCCGAGGTAATTCGGGTAGATGTCGAATGGCTGGAGGCGCAGGTAGATGCCTGCTGGCCTGCTGTAGTAATCTCAGAACAGGACGATGCTATCAAATTAAGCATAGAAGGGCTTTTATCGCTGCCTTTCAGTTTGCAACGGCACCTGTTACGGCGTGTCACGGACCGGTTATGCGAGGGTCAATCACCACTGGAAATCCGTCACTACACTCTCATTGAAGGACTTTCAGGGTATGATGATAGGCAAGAACGAACGCTGAATCTGCCTCACCAATTGCGCGTGATTCGCAGTTTTCATGAGATCACGTTTGAACGTCTACATGGTAATACTTCTTCTCGTGGCGTAGCAACGTGGGATCAGCAGAATGCAGAAACTGCGGTGCTGCCAATTCCGGGGCGTATGAAGGTTCCGGGGACACAATGGATAGCCACGGCAGAGCCAGTGCCTGCTGAGTTAATGGCAGAAGTTAGAGATGCTCTACGCCTGGAAGATTGGTCGGAAGTGTGGCGATTACTCCCCTCTACTCGTCATGCTGTATATGTCGATGCCGATGTAGCTGGCTCATTTTTAGAGGTGCGCACGAGGAGAGCGGGTGATCGAATGCAGCCGTTAGGTATGCAACACGAGAAGAAAATGCAAGATATATTTGTAGATAAGCATGTAACGCGTACTGATCGTGGATCAACCCCGATATTTTTTACAGCGTCCCATTGCACCTGGCTAGCTGGTGTATGTCTCGATGAAAGGGCGCGAGTTACCAGTAAGACACGACAGATAGTGCGTTTATCTATCATAAAGGAGCAAGCATGAAGAACAGCATTTATTATACGCAAGAGGTGGATATGCACGAGGACATCCAGGAGATACTCTTAACCGGCGAGGAGATACAGGCGAAGGTCGCAGAGTTAGGGAAGCGAATTACGGCCGATTACACGGGCAAAAATTTGCTGTTGTTGGGTACGCTGAAAGGGGCAGTTCCATTCATCGCCGATTTAGCGCGAGCAATCAGCCTGCCACTAGAGATTGACTACATGGCAATTTCCAGCTATGGCAATGCTACTCAATCTAGCGGCGTGGTGCGGATTCTCAAAGACCTGGAGGGGCCTGTACAGCATAAGAACCTGTTGATTGTGGAAGATATCATTGATAGCGGACTGACATTGCATTATCTCATGGATGTAATACGGCAACGTAAACCTCTCAGCTTGCGCGTCTGCACGCTCCTGGATAAAAGACGGGAGCGCATTAAACCTGTTAAACTAGATTACACCGGCTTTCAAATACCAGATCAATTTGTGGTTGGCTACGGCCTGGACTACGCTCAGCGTTACCGCAACCTGCCCTATGTAGGTATCCTGAAACCCTCTGTGTATGAGGATGATCTGATAGAGCCACAGAAGCAGCATCAGAGTCCAGCCGAGGAAGAATAGAACAGAGAGACACATAGGAGACGATGCGATGGCATCAGTTGGAGTGATTGGCAGCGGGGCCTGGGGTACCACCCTGGCCCTTTTGCTGGCGAACAACGGTACTGAGACAATCCTGTGGGAGTATAAACCCGAGCGAGCTGCTGAAATGCTGCAACGTCGTGAAAATACACTGTTTCTACCCGGCATTCGCTTCCCCGATATGCTGCATGTGACCTCCGATGTGAAGGAAGCTGTCGAGGGGAGAGACATGCTTCTGCTGGTGACACCATCACAGCGTATGCGTGAGAATGTACGTTTACTTGCCCCCTTTGTGAACAACAACACCATATTTGTGAATGCCAGCAAAGGTATAGAGATCAACAGCCTCAAACGGATGACCGAAATCATCCGTGAAGAACTACCCGACGCGGGTAATCGCGTTGCCGCGCTAAGTGGCCCTAATATTTCGCGCGAAATAGCGGAGGGAAAGCCGACTGCGGCTGTCGTAGCGGCCTACGATCAGGAGGTGGCCGTACACGCACGTATCCTGCTTACTACCTCTATCTATCGCGTCTACACGGCACATGATGTCGTGGGAGTCGAACTCGGTGGGGCGCTCAAGAACATTATTGCAATTTGTGCGGGTATCAATGACGGCATGAATATGGGAGATAACGCCAAAGCCGCCTTTATAACACGCGGGCTGGCTGAGCTTTCGCGCCTGGGCCTCGCTGCTGGCGCTCATCCTCTGACCTTTGCCGGACTCGCAGGTATCGGTGATTTGATTGCTACCTGCGCCAGTCCCCTGAGCCGCAATCATCAATTAGGCCAACGCATCGGCGCGGGGGAAAGACTGGAGCAAATCCTATCCTCAACGCATTCTGTAGCCGAAGGCGTCTATACTATAAAGGCTGCACTTAAATTGGCGGAACGCTACCAGGTTGAAATGCCCATCACCTACCAACTCAGCCTGGTGCTCTTTGAGGGATTGGACCCATATCAAGCGATATCCGAGTTGATGATGCGCGATCCCAAACATGAGTGGGAGGGAATAATATAGCTTTCGCAGTTAGCTTTTTACACGTTTCCACAACGTAATCCACTCATCGAGGGTGTACGATGAAAATGTTCTGCCCTCTTCGTGGGTAATGTGCTCCATTGCCTGGAAACGCTGTCGAAACTTGCGATTGGCGAAGCGCAATGCCTCTTCTGCATCAATGTTCAATTCGCGAGCAGCTCTTGCGACCATGAACAGCACATCGCCCATCTCTTCGCGTCTATGCTCTGGCGTGGCTGCTTCTTGCAACTCCTGTAGCTCTTCAGTCAATTTCGCCAGCACTGCCTGCAAATTATCATAATCGAAGCCGATTTTAGCGGCACGCTTCTGGTATTCCTGCGCGACAATCAAGGAGGGTGCGGCGAGAGGCACATTGTCAAGTATGCTCTCCGACTGCACATCCTTACCAGCAGCAATCCGCTCCTGTCGTTTGATCTCCTCCCAATTCTGTATGACTTGCCCTGCGTTTGCTACTTCGACCTGGCCGAAGACGTGAGGATGGCGGCGAATCAGCTTCGCGCTCACATGCTCGAACACGTCGCCGATGTTAAAATCGCCATCCTGGCGCGCGATTTCAGCATGCAGGTAGACCTGGAGCAACAGGTCGCCGAGCTCCTCGGCCAATTTCTCCAAATTGTTCTCCTCCAGCGCTTCAACAACCTCATAGGTCTCTTCGATTACGTAGTGCGTCAATGACTGGTGTGTTTGTTCGCGATCCCACGGGCAACCATCGGGATCACGGCGCAGGCGCATCGTAATATAACGTAACGTTTCGGGAAGCCGTAAAGCATCCAATTCATCAAGCGGCGGAACATACAGCGTGCTAAGATGGTTGGCATGACTGTTACGATCAATTTCATAAAGAGGCATCTCAATAACGGTTTCGCTAGCATCGACACGAGCAGCTCGCACCAGCTTCACTGGCCATTCATCAGGATAACATTCGCTCAACGCCAATTTCACTGCGCTTGCCAGTCGCCGATTATAGATCTGTGGCAGCAATAGGGGAATAGTGGGAATGATTTTTCCTGCAATCTCATCCGCCCTGAGCGTTGCAAGGGTGGTCGCATCCATAATCTGCATGCCTGCGGTGAGAGGATCAAGTTCCAGGGCTGCGCATACTGGTTCCAGAAAGGAGAGGCCTGCCACAATGCTGGCACCCAGGCCACGCTCTCGCGCCCGTTGCAGCAGGAGTTGTACAGAAGCCTCGCCGATAAGTGGATGCCCCGGTACGGCATAAAGCACAGGGGGGTGTTGCTCAGCCAGCGTGCATATTTCCTCCGCAATGCTCTGGTAGAGTGTATCCCAACTGGTTGACTCATCGTAGAAAGAGTCGAAGGATGTTATGCGAAGGTCAGGTATTTCCTGCTTGAGGGGTTCCACGGTAGGGTGTATGAGCGTGCGAAAGTAGACCGTTGTGTTGTCTGATGCTGCCTGCTCCAATAGCGCTCGCGCCTGTAGTGTAATATCTTCCCAGCGACCCGGCCCAAGTCCCAGGATGGTGATTGCTGTAGATGTTGTCATGCCTCGTCCTCTCTATGTTTTGCCTGCTTGTAGTAGTGTAACGACCAGGGAAGTATGTGTCAAACATGCCCACTCTTCTGAAAAAGGGGGTTTGATTTCTGAAATGAAGGCCATTTATAATTTATAATAGAAGCAGAGGTACAGCATTGTCGAATGGGTAACAACGTGATATGCTTTGCTTACTACATATTTTCGCGCATCATCTATTCGAGCAAGGAGGTTGTTTCACTTATGGTATCTTCCCAACAAAAGGTATCACCACCACCCTGCCCAGTATGCCAGCAAACGGATCAAGTCAAGCGACTGTCAGTGGCCTATGAATCCGGGATTGAACAACGATTCGCACCACCGCCACTGCCTGTATCCAAAGTCGGAATGATGAAGTCCATAATTGTGGGTTTCTTTATTGTTTTTGTGGGCTCATTTATCATCCTGACATTTGCCACAGTGGGCGGTTACGGAACCTGGCCTCAAGCCGTACAAGTTGTACTGATTGTGCTTGTACTCACCGGTATTGTTATAGCTCTGGTACTTTCTTTAGTTGCTTTCTTGCGTATCGTCCAGGGTGATAGACAATCGCAGCAATATCTACCTGCCTGGGATGAGGCTATGGCAAATTGGGATCGTCTCTATTATTGTAAGCGAGACGATGTAGTGTTTGATCCACAGACAAACAAGACACTTTCGGATGCGGTGGTGAAATCTCTGCTGACGGTGGAGAAGGCAGTGCCTGCACAGCAGACGCAAACACAATCAGCAACACCTCACCAGTAATCTATTAACCAACTGAACTTGTGATCGAAGCTATCATCTCCTATGTGAAGCAGATCGGCGAATTGCCTCACATAGGAGATTTTGCAGGAGTATACCCATGTCACAGGCCGACATAACCACTGAACGCGCTCGCCCCAGGCGCCCACTCAGTATTGGCGCAGGGGCGATTGTCGTGCATGACAATCGAGTGCTGCTTGTGCGCAACATCCGTGGCGTTACCAGGGGCAGATACTTGCTGCCAGCAGGGCGCGTCAATACCGGGGAATTGCCAGACCAGGCTGCCGCGCGTGAAACGTTCGAGGAGACTTCCCTGCACGTAGAAATAGATGGACTGATGGGGGTGCGTATCTGGGTAATGGACGACGGCGAACATAATTATTTTTTCATGTTCCGTGCGAAATTACTCTCGCCTATTAGCGAATTAAGGCCTAACCTGACGGAGATTGATGATGCCCGTTTCTTCGCCAGGGAAGAGTTAGATACATTGGGCGTTGATGAAACCTGGGCGGGCGCTATCGCTATCGCTTACAAGGCACTCGAGCCTGGCGCCAGTGTGTGGCCTAATGACGCTGATCTTTCTGAAGATTCTGGCGTCGATTCTCCCGAGCGATGGCGCATCTGGATGTGATTACTGAATTAACCCCCTGCTGGACCACCCTCTAATCCTGGCTTTGTCATACTCGCCGGATCGAGAATGCGGTTAAGTTCCTCTTCCGAAAGATTGGTCTTTTCGCGTGCTACTTCGCGCACAGTCTTGCCTGTTTGGTAGGCTTCCTTCGCAATGTTGGCGGCTGCATCATAACCGATGATAGGCGCCAATGCCGTGCTGATCGCCAGCCCACGCTCGACCAGCTCCGGTCCCCTGGTTGTGGCCTTGATACCCTTGATGCACTGCTCCGTGAAGTTCCGCGTGACTGAGGCCAGCAAACTGATCGACTGCAAGAGGTTGTAGGCGCTGACAGGCATCATGACGTTGATCTCAAAATTGCCGGACTGTCCGGCAATGGTGATCGTTGTGTGGTTGCCCATTACCTGCGCGCAGACCATAGCGACAGACTCTGCAATCACAGGATTAACCTTGCCGGGCATAATCGAACTTCCAGGCTGCACGGCGGGTAAATCGATCTCGCCAATACCTGTGCGTGGGCCAGAACCCAGCCAGCGAATGTCGTTGGCAATTTTCATGAGGCTGACTGCCAGGGTATTGAGCGCACCGCTGGCCTCGACGATGCTGTCGAGAGTGCTCTGAGCCTGGAAGTGGTTGCTCGTCTCGCGCACAGTAACGCCGTTCATTTCTGAAAGACGCTGGCACACTCGCCCAGCAAACTCTGGATGGGTATTGACGCCTGTGCCGACGGCGGTACCACCAAGGGCGACCTCCGAAAGTTCGCTTTGAGCATGGCGCATGCGAGCAATGCCGCGCTCGATCTGACCCGCGTAACCAAGAAATTCCTGACCGAGGCGAATCGGTGTGGCATCTTGCAGGTGCGTACGTCCTGTCTTGATAACCGGCATGAACTCTTCAGCCTTTTGCTCCAGGGCTTGTTGCAGGCCTTGCAACGCCGGTATCAAATCGTGTTCGATACTGACCAACGCCGAGAGGTGAATAGCCGTGGGAATCACGTCGTTCGACGATTGCCCGAAGTTCACATGATCGTTAGGATGCACTTTGCGCGAGCCGCGAGAACCCCCCAGGAGTTCGCTGGCGCGGTTGGCTATGACCTCGTTCGCATTCATATTAGTCGAGGTGCCAGAACCCGTTTGAAAAATATCCAGGACGAAGTGACTGTCAAGCTTGCCGTCTATTACTTCTTGTGAGGCTTGTACAATCGCCCCGGCAATCTGCGGATCAACGGTACACAGGCTTTCATTTACCTGAGCTGCAGCCAGTTTGATCTGTCCAAGTGCCCGAATAAACTGGCGCGGGAAGCGCAAATCGCTGTGCGGAAAATTGAGTACGGCGCGTTGTGTGCTGGCGCCATAATAAGCATCTGCCGGTACTTGCATCTCACCCATCGAGTCACGCTCGATGCGGGTTTCCTCCGTGGTGCTCATACATATTCTCCTGGTCTGAGTGTGCTGTTTTACAGTGATATTATACCACCGTATCCGGCTGATTCAGGAGACGTGGGCGAGCCTCTTTGATGCAGGCGACGAATGAAAATCTCTATCTACTCCCACACCTTGCGAGAAATTTTTAACATTGGAATAATGTATTGTTAATACCCACAAGCTATACTCTCAACAGAGAAATCCCTGAGAATCAGAGTGAACCGGATACCTGCATTGGTATAACCGGTAAAAGTGGATGCTATTACTAGCAGATTTTTCAGCATCCCCACTCACATCCTCATCAAGTCACACTTACGTGACAGCAGTTGCCACCTCGACTGCGGTCGCGCCTCGTTCTATAGCGACGCTTTGTTATTCGTGGAGGCAGGGCGCTCGTTCAAGGAGCGAGAGGTAGACTCCGAGCCTCTCGCTCAGGGGATACAGGATTAAGTCTGCTTCTACCTGAAGATCTGCCTGTAGTGTTCGGCAACGAGTTCAGCAGGGAAGAAGCGGAACAGCGTGACGACAGCAATGGCAAATGCCAGCCAATCGAAACCTGCATCAAGTGGAACGCCAAGCACAGTACCTGCAAGAGGAAGGACTGTACTCATAACAGTCTCATTGAGCAGGTCTGGAAAGAGCAGGATGAAGAGCAAACCACCTATAGCGCCGAAAAAGAACGCTTTACGCCATAGAGCTACACGCCGATCCAGCATTAATGCTTTAATGAGTCTCCCTGTTTTGACTATATGCAAGAAGATTTGCATGCGTCTTGGGCGAGTGCGCTGCTGCCTGTTGTAATTCTGGGGTACCCCTTGCAAAGACCCTTCTACTACCCGAGGATTGTAGTAGTCATCTCTATTTTGTTGCATTGAACTATATGATTTCACAGAATGGCTCCTTCCTAAACACTATCTTATACGCAAGAAACATCATACAAGTTTCAAATCTAATAAATAAACTATGCGAGGGCCGCTTGCGGGCCGAGAAGTGCGGAGATGTCCCAAATTGTATAATAGGCTATGCACACCATCTACACAGTAGGCCATTCAACACGAACTATCGAACAATTTATAGAGTTGCTTAGAGCGCATGGCATCGAGGAACTCGTTGATGTGCGCACCGTTCCAAGATCCAGGCATAACCCTCAGTTCGGTAAGGAGGAGCTTGCGGCTTTCTTACAACAGGCCGGCATCGTCTATACACATCTTGGAAAACTGGGAGGGTTACGGTATGCCACCAAAGATTCTGTTAATCTCGGCTGGCAGAATACGTCTTTTCGTGGCTTTGCGGACTACACGGCGACTCCAGAATTTCAGGCAGGGCTGGAGGAACTAAAAGCGCTTGCCGAAGAAAAGCCGGTCGCTATCATGTGCGCAGAGGCTGTACCGTGGCGCTGCCACCGCTCGCTGATTGCCGATGCGCTGACAATCCAGGGTTGGCAAGTGCTGCACATTCAGAGCAGAAAAGCGGCCAGTCCTCACAAGTTAACGCCGTTTCTCAAGGTGCAGGATGGGAAGATTACGTATCCTGCACCCGAGGAGTAAATAAATATGAGGGATTTCAGTCAAGAGCAATCTC
>WNGJ01006857.1_pt1 | contig 20152 bp, 17 predicted proteins | sample 5400611 | NCBI WGS metagenome assembly WNGJ01 (sample SAMN13153375, study PRJNA577476) | soil metagenome | isolation source: 40 cm soil or saprolite under Garry oak tree replicate 1 | place: USA:California | collected 2016-06-15
CCATGCCGTTACTATGCGACCACAATTCCTGTCCGGTCTCGGCGTTATAGGCGTGCACGACGCCCTCGCTGTCGGGCACGAACAGCAGATTGCCGCCGGTGGCGAGAATGCTGGCGAGCGGCGGCTCCTTGTAGTTGATCTCCCACTTCTTCGCGCCGGTTACCGGGTCGCGGGCGTCAAGGCGGCCACGCGCCGGCCCGTCGGGCGGCGCCACCAGCTTGAAGTCGGCGCCGATATTGAGCTGAGCCATCGGCTCCAGAATCGGCGTCGTCCTGATCACCGTGATGTCCATGCACCATTCTTGCGAAATCTTGTAATAGAGTTGGGTCTTCGGGCTGTAGGCGCCCGAATTCCAGCTGATGCCGCCGGCGATCGCCGGGCAGAGCGGCGTATCGGCCTTGCCGAGCGACAAATCGCGCCGGCCGATCAGTTCGCCGGTCTTCGGATCGATGCCCTTCACGAAGTTGATGTTCTTCGTCAGCTGCCAGACATTCTGCACTTTCCCGTTGGCGCGGTCGTAGACGAAGATGAAGCCGCCCTTGTTCGGGTGCACCATGAGCTTCTGCCCGCCGCGGTCGATCGACACGAACTCGCCCACCGCAGAATCGAAATCCCACGCATCGTGCGGCAGCTCCTGATGGTAGAACTTGAGCCTGCCGGTGTCGGGATCGAGCGCAATGACCGAGGTGGTGTAGAGATTGGTGCCCGGCCGCGGCCCGCTCTTCTGCCAATCGGCGCCGGCCCAGTCGTAGAGCGGCGCCGGGTTTCCGGTGCCCCACCACACCGTATTGGTCTCCGGATCGTAGGCGCCGGCCATCCAGCCGCCGCCGCCACCGGTGCGCCAGGAGTCGCCGCCCCAGGTCGCCTTGGCCTCGTCGGTGCCGGCGACGGTGAGGAACTCCCACTTCTTCTGCCCGGTCTTGCCGTCGACGCCGAAGATCGGTCCGCGCCCCGGCCATTCGCCGCCCTGGCTGCCGATGATGATCATGTCCTTCACGGCGAGCGGCGCGCCCGTAAAGCCCACTGTAAGTTTCTTGGAATCGACAAGCCGCGTATCCCACACCGGTTTGCCGGTCTTCATGTCGAGTGCAATGAGGCGCCCGTCGACCGTGCCCACATAGACATTGCCGTTTGCGAGCGCGAGGCCGCGATTGTAAGGCGAGTGGGTTTGCTTGGCGACGAGTTCCTCGTCGAGTTCGGGGACGTAGTTCCACAACACCTTGCCGGTCGCCCCGTCGAGCGCGTAAACGCGGCTGTAGGAGCCCGAATAGTAGAGCACGCCGTCGGCGGCAAGCGGCGTCGACTGGATGCCGCGGGTCGCGCGCTCGGGGAAATGCGTCCACGCGACGCCGAGATTTTTCACGTTTCCGGCATTGATCTGCTCGGCCGGCGAATAGTGATAGGACTTGTAGCTGCCGTGATTGGTCAGCCAGTCGTTGGCGTTCTGGTCGGCGGAGAGCAGCCGCGACGGGTCGATCGCGAATACCGGGTTGCTCATCGTCGCGGCGAGCGCGAGCGCTGCACATCCCGTGAGATATTTTCCATGTGATGCCATTTGCTTCCTCCTTGGTTACGCATCGCCCCGGCCACTCCTGCGCGGCCGCGTAGTATTGAAGCATTTTCACCAGAGTCGTTGCTCGGCTTGACCGGGCAATCTATAGCGCGTTCTGGTCATATGGAAGCGTTGTAGGGGGGGCAAAGTCGCCTGCCGCAGCTGGTGAAATGGCGCACTGACGACGCGCGACTTTGCCCACGCGGTGAAGCGGCGAGGTGGGACGGCGTGGGCAAAGGCGCATTGACGGTCCGTGCCAATAACTCTGCCCGGCGCGATGCGCCTTTGCCCACCCTACCCAGAGCTTCCAGGCCGAAGCGGTCGCCACGCACATGTCTGTTGTCGAGCAGCTAAGGAGAACTTCCGATAGGTGTCGTGCCGCCATCAAGCCGTTCGTTCAGGAATGAGCAGCTACCCCCCTTAACTTTAGGTTGTGCCGTAAGAGTTTGACGAAGATGCGACTGCGCTACGGCAATCGCGTGGTTGAGCGCTCGGTGCACCATCGTGCCTGTGCTTGTTCTGTCTTGGAAAATTTTGGCTCCATCCGTGCTACCAGGCTGCCGCGAGTTTTGCCTCTCTTACTTACAATTATTCTAAGCTACTGAGCTTCCTACGGCTTCGCCCTTGACGCTATCGCCCGGTTGCCGCACATCAAATCAAGCCGCTTGACCAGCGCGGGAAGTGACATGACCGACACCGTAGCGTCAACTGCGCCCTGCATACTCCTCGGCCAGGCAAATCGTGGATTCTGCGGGCGCATCAATGCGATTCATGTCGGCGAAGACATGCATGGCTTGGGAGCGCCCGAAATCGAGAGCCGCTTGCTCGAGCTTGGATTCGTCGAGGGCGCCGAAATCAAAATCCTCCATGAAGGTCCGATTGGCCGCGATCCTATAGCCGTGCGTATAAACGGCACGACGATCGCCCTGCGACGTCGAGAGGCCATGGCGATCGTTGTGACCTCATCGAACGGACGGTCATGAGCGCGCAGAGCGAAATCCGCGAAATCGGCGTTCCGCACTTCGCGCTGGTCGGGACGCCGAACAGCGGCAAGACCGCCTTGTTCAACGCCCTTACCGGCAGCCGGCAAAAGGTCGCGAACTATCCCGGTGTCACGGTCGAACGGAAATCCGGAGTATTGCAGACGCCGTCCGGCCGCAGAGTCCACCTGATCGATCTCCCGGGCACCTATTCGTTGCGCGGCCGCAGCCCGGATGAGGAGATCACGCGCGACGTGGTGCTGGGCCGGCTTGTCAGCGAAACCGGCCCGGATCTTCTGCTGTGCGTCGCGGACGCGACCAATCTCCGCGTGGCCTTGCGGCTTGTGATCGAACTCAAGCGGGTCGGCCGGCGACTGATGCTCGTACTTAACATGATCGACATTGCGCGCCGGCGTGGCATCGACATCGATGTCGATCGCCTGTCGGCCGAACTTGGCGTGCCCGTCGTCACTTCGACGGCGGTGCGCCGCGGCGGCACCGAGGAGTTGTTGCGCCGCATGGACGAAATGGCTGCAGGCCGCATGGAGCCGTCGGGCGAAAACACCTGGAAGCCCCTGACCGCAGGCGAGCTGCGCGCCGCTCAGCGGGAAGCGGATCGGATCATCGACGTCGCGGTCGGCATGCCGGCGCGTCCGGACACGGTGAGCGCGCGCGTCGATGCCGTGCTTCTCCATCCGGTCGCGGGACTGCTCATTCTGCTCGGCGTCTTGTTCGTGATGTTCCAGGCGGTGTTTGCGTGGGCGAAGCCGGTGATGGATGTTATTTCGTCCGGCTTCGACACGCTGGGTGCGGCGGCCCAGGACGCATTGCCGGCTGGTCTGCTCCAGAGCTTCATTCAGAACGGCGTGATCGCCGGCGTCGGCAGCGTGATCGTCTTCCTGCCGCAGATCCTCATCTTGTTTCTCTTCATCCTGATGTTGGAGGATCTGGGCTATATGGGGCGCGCGGCGTTCCTGATGGACCGCGTCATGGGCGGAGCGGGTCTGCATGGCCGTGCATTCATACCGCTGCTGTCGAGTTTTGCCTGCGCGATCCCGGGCATCATGGCGACGAGGGTCATCGACAACCGCCGCGACCGGTTAACCACCATCCTGGTCGCTCCGCTGATGACATGCTCGGCCCGGATTCCGGTCTACACGCTGATCATCTCGGCATTTGTTCCGGCAACCCATCTGTGGGGATGGGTGAGCCTGCAGGGACTGGTCATGTTCGGCCTTTACGCGGCTGGAATCACCAGCGCCCTCGGGGTCTCCTTTGTCGCCAAACACTTTTTCCTGTATGAAAACCACACCCCCCCGTTCATGCTCGAATTGCCGGCCTACAAGCTCCCGAGCGTGCGCAGCGTGGCGATCGGACTGTATACCCGCGCCATGATGTTCCTGCAGCGGGCCGGGACCACGATTTTCTTCATGATGGTTGTGATCTGGTTCCTCGCATCATTTCCGCGGCCCCCCGAGAGCGCCGAGGGGCCGGCGATCAATTACAGCCTCGCCGCCATGATCGGCGATGCGCTTCAGCCGGTTCTGGCGCCCGTCGGATTCAACTGGCAGATCAACGTCGCCCTGGTCCCCGGGATGGCGGCGCGCGAAGTCGCGGTCGCCGCCCTCGGGACCGTCTACTCCATCGAAGGCGGCAAGGAGGCTGCGGAGCAGATCGGCCAGGCACTCGCCAGTAAATGGAGTCTCGCAACGGCGCTCGCGCTGCTCGCATGGTACATTTTCGCGCCGCAATGCGCCTCCACTCTGGCGGTGATCCGACGCGAGACCGGGAGCTGGCGGTGGATGGCAATTACGTTCGCTTATATGCTGGCGCTGGCGTATGTGGCGGCTTTCATCACCTACAACGTAGCCGTTGCGCTCGGCGCGGGGTAGCGCGGTTTCGATCAATTGAGATCGCTTTGTAGGGTGGGTTGAGCGCCAGCGAAACCCCCCATCGACCTCGCGGCCGGAACGCTCTGATGGGTTTCGCTGCCGCTCAACCTATCCTACGGCCCTATCCACACCGAATCAGCTATCTATGTCGGGTATCGTACTTCCGGTGGACTCATGCGCCGAACGAGGCGATAATGACCTTTCAACATCAGAATACCACCAGTCGAGTATCGCGGCATGGATCTGCCTCTTCGCGAGCGATCGAAAGCACGACGCAAGGCCAGCGTCGGGGCAGTACGGCGACGGCATGTCATCTACGTCGCGGGTTATGAGCCGCGCGGTGCGCGGGGATATTGCAAGCTGTTTGAGCGGGAATGCGATCGCTTCCAACGCGTTTGGCCGGTGTCGCTGACGGTTGAGCCCGCCGACCTCGACGCCGCGGATTTTGCGCGTTGGTACGTCGATGTGCGCGCATCGGATTGGCAGGTTTCGACCACCTACGATTTTCTCCGCCTCGATGGATTCATCCGGTCCGATCTGGCCGAGCCGATGGTGCGGCACCTCCCGCGCTCGCTCGGCTGGGTCATCGGCGATCTCGTCAGCGGCGCGCAGTTCCGCATTTTTCGCGCGTCGTGGCGCTTCGGCCTGCACCTCCTGTTCGTGCAATTGGTGCTGCTGGCCTGGTTGGCTTTCGCAGCCGCCATTGGCGCGATGGCAGGATACGTCGCCACCGGCCGTCTCGGTCTGTCCGCGCCGGTCGGCCTCGTGGCATCCTTGCTTGCCGCACTCGCGGCTTTCCTTGCGCTGCAACCTATCGCTCGCCGCTGGGGCGCGATCCAGATCCCCAGTTGCTGGACGACCCTGCGGAGGTTCGCTCGCAGCCAAGCGACCTGGCTCGATCAGGTGATCGATATCGGCGCACGGCGGCTCATGGCGGCCGCCCAGGCAAATGACGCCGATGAGATTGTTGTGGTCGGGCACAGTGCGGGCTGCGTCATTGCGTCGGCAGTGATCGCACGCGCTCTGGAATTCGATCCGGAACTCGGTCGCAGAGGACCCCGATTGGTCCTTCTGACCTTGGGGTCCGTCATGCCTGCGGTCGCCCTCCATCCGGCTGCGCAAAGAATGCGGGAAATCGTCAGGCGCCTCGCAGTCGAACCGACATTGGCCTGGATCGATTGCAAGTTCCGCAAAGATGTCATGTCGTTCTTGAAATGTGACCCGGTCGACGGCGTCGGCGTCCATGTCGGCGCACGCCGACGCAACCCGCTGACGTGGCGCATCCCGTTCAAGGATATGCTGTCGCCCGAAGACTACCGCGTGCATTTCCAATACATCATGGCCAGCGATCGGCCTTGCGCGTACGACTACATCCTGCTGATCGGGGGGCCAGTGGCGCTTGCCGAATGGGCAAGGAAACACCCCGAACTCACGCTTGAGTTCATAAAGGATGGGATGCGTGACCGCCGAGGCGTTGCCCCCTCCCTCTCCCCCGCTCCCACGCTACCCTCCGCCGCAAGCGGGGGAGGGTAAATTCGAACTACGCTCCCCCGCTTGCGGGGGAGCGTAGGGAGGGGGCAGCCATGAGCTTTCCACGCCGCGTCGAACCCGAATTGCTCGATCAATTGCCTGCGGATGACCCCCGAGCCATCCGGGCGCGGCGCGACGTACGGCGCGCCAATACATTGATGATGAACGCCGGCATCATGGCGTCCGCGCTGGCGGAGCACAGTGCCGGCCTTAAGCCGCGTACCATCGTGGATCTTGGCTCGGGGGACGGCCAATTCATGCTACGCGTTGCGCGCCGGCTGGCCCCACGTTGGCCCGACGTCACCGTCGTTCTACAGGACAAGCAGGATATTGTAAGTCACGCGACGCGCGAGGCCTTTGCGGCGCTGCGATGGCGCGTGGAAACGAGCGCGACGGATGTCTTCGACTTTCTGGCAAATGCGCGACCGTCGAGCGCGGACGCCGTCACGAGTAACCTGTTCCTCCATCATTTTGTCGACGACCAGTTGGTTCGCCTCCTCGCGAGCATGGCGCAGCTTGCGCGGCTCGTGGTGGTCTGCGAGCCGCGGCGCGCCAAGTTCGTCGTCCGCGCCAGCCGGCTGTTGTGGGCGGTCGGATTCAGTGACGTGGGCGTTCATGAAGCCGTTGTCAGCGCCCGCGCTGGTTTCCGCGGCAAGGAGCTTTCCGCCTTATGGCCAACTCCCGACGGCTGGGAATTGCATGAGCAGGCGGCCGGACTATTCAGCCATTGCTTCATTGCGCGGCGCGCTGCGCAATAGGCGGCACCCAGTACAAGAGGGTGTCCCAGTACAGGGATGTTGAATTCCAAATCATAAGCAATGTCATTCCGGGGCGCCGCCAAAGCGGCGAACCCGGAATCCATAGCCACCCGCCGAGGGTTACGGATTCCGGGCTCGCCACCTTGCGGTGGCGCCCCGGAATGACTAACCCGGTTCGTGGACGGCGCGCATGATCGGCTTCATCGAATCGGCTTACAAGGAGGTCGCTGCATGGACGACCGTTTAATGCCTGCGCCCGTCCGCGTGACCGGCCCCACCGCCTGGCGCTGGGCCCTGCGGTTCGGACTTGATCCTCTAATGGCGACGCGTCGCGCGCACGCGGCCTTCGGTCCTTTTGTCGTGCTTGCCGAAGCACTGCCGTTCATGAGGCGTCCCCGCGCTCCCATGCTGAACGTCCCCCTGGTGCTGACGGCCGGCGTCGCATTCAATCGCGAGCTGTTGTCCGATCTCGACACGTGGCGCGGGGTCAGCCTATTGCCCGGCGGCCCCAGGAATTCGGCCGCGAGGCGCCTTAGCGCGGGTCTCACCCGCACGACCGGCCGCCAGCACGCCCACTACCGCAAGCTCGTGGCGCCCCCGCTGCGCAGGACCAGCGTCAATGCTTTGGCCGAAGAGATGGCCCGGCTCGCCGAAGCGGAGGTCGCGTCCTGGCCGGCGGGCAAGACGATCGACATCTGGGAATTCCCCCGCCGCCTGATGCGCAGCTTCGCCGTCGAACTCTTGTTCGGCGGAAACAGCGAGGACGGTTATTTCATCGCCGACGCGGTCAGCCAGCTAATCGAAGGCAAATGGGGCAGCAGCGCTTTCGCCTTTCGGATCAATCTTCCAATCACGTCCTATGGCCGAATCGTCCGCGACTCCGAGTTGCTCGAGCGGCGCGTTCTGGAATGGGCCCGGACCAAGCGCGGACAAGTTGACGATCGCGACCTTGCCTCGATTATCATGAACAGTCCCGACGCCGACGGAAATCCGCCGAGCGACGCCACCATCGTGGGACAGATACCGTCTCTGTTCGCTGCGGCGTTCGAGGCCGGCCAAAGCGCGTTGACCTGGACTTTGCTGCTCCTCGCGCAACATCCGCACGTCGCCACGCAGTTGCTCGACGAGTTGCACCGCAAGATGGGCGCGGGCAGCACTTGGCCGTCGTTGAGTGAAGCCGGCGATCTTTCGTACCTCGATGCGGTGGTCAAGGAGTCCATGCGCGTTCTGCCGCCGGTTCCTTTCCAGATACGCGTTGCGCAATGCGATACGGAGATTTTCGGATGTCGCTTGCCGAAAGGCGCGCGTGTCATTCTCAACACATTCCTGACCAATCGGATGCCATATCCATATCCCGATGGGGACGTGTTTCGACCTGAGCGATGGTTCACGATCGCCCCGACGGCGTTCGAATTTCCAGTGTTCAGCGGCGGGCCGCACAGCTGTCCCGGCTATTGGTTTGGCTCGACCGCGGTCAAGATCGCGCTCGCCGCCATCCTCACGCGCTACCGCCTGGTCCTGGCGCCCAACGCCCGCATCGACTACCGGGTCCAGCCGACCATGCGCCCGCTGCAACGTGTGCATGCGCTTCTGCACCCTCAGGACGGCGCGTTTACGGCGACGCCGATCACCGGCAGGATTCGTGACTTGGTAACGTTATCCTGACGGCGGTCGGGGCCGATCCGATGGCGGATTTGGCGCCCTAAGGGCCGGTTTTAAGAAGACGATGAGGCTGCCAATTGTGGCGGCCTTTATCCGAGAAATAGCGCAACTGTGAAGTGCGCTTGGCGCGGATCGTGGTAATCTGGCGAAGCTCTGTCCCAAAGAGCGCGGTCCCGATCTCCGTCCCCGCCCCCCATCTCCCCAGGAGGTCGGGACCGTTATTGGCGGCGCGTTGAAGAGGCGATTGCAAGAGCGATAAAGGGTCAAAGACTCTCAGTCCGCCCGGATCACCGCACCTCCCTTTAGCTGAGCTTGTCTCCCATCGCGCGCGGCCCCTATCTGCTCACAGGATCGCGGGCGCCCCGCCCGCACCTTAACGAGAGCGGGCGATACGCCCGCGCGCCCAAGGCGGGAGCGCTAAGCTTCCATGTGCGACCAGCGCTGCTGGTATTTGCTGCGCCATACTTTCCGCCGCGATCCAATTCCGCTATCGGAAAGCCGCTCCAACTGACTCCCGGTCGATCAAGGATAGCGACATGACCATCAATACCCTGATGATTTGCGGCAGCCTGCGCAAGGGATCGTTCAACCGCGCGCTCATGAACGCGCTGCCTCCTCTGGCGCCGGCCGGCATGACGCTCGCGGAAGCGCCGCCCTTCCGCGGCTTTCCGCTCTACGACGCCGATTTGCAGACAAGCAGCGGCTTTCCGGCGGACGTTGTGGCGCTGGCCGACGCCATCCGCGCCGCCGACGGCGTCATCATCATTTCTCCGGAATACAATTTCACCATTCCGGGCGGGCTCAAAAACGCGCTTGACTGGGTGTCACGCCTCAGCGACCAGCCGTTCAAGAACAAGCCGGTCGCAATCCAATCGGCAACCGGCGGACAACTCGGCGGCGCCCGCATGCAGTATCACATGCGCATGGCCCTGACGTTTCTCAATGCCTTCGTGTTCGGCACGCCCGAAGTCTTCGTCGGCCTGGCGCAGACGAAGTTCGACGAGAAGACATTGGCGCTTAAGGACGAGCCCACCCGCAAGATTATTGCTCAGCAGCTGACGGCGTTCGAGGCCTTCATCGCGCGGATGAAGGGCTGATCGCTCGTCCATTCAGACGCCCTTGAAGGTAAGGTATTTTCGCCTTACATTGGTGACTTCAACCATGAGGTCATGCCATGAGCACGCTCACCGTCACCGCCAAGGGGCAAGTCACGCTGCGCAAGGATCTCCTGAAGCATCTCGGTGTGCACCCTGGCGACAAAATTACGATAGACAAGCTTCCCGATGGCCGCATCGAGATGAAGGCCGTGCGGCCGATCGGCAAGATCTCGGATGTCTTCGGCTTTTTGAAGAGGAAGAACGGCCCATCCTTGTCGATTGAGGAAATCAACGAAATCGCCGCACGGGGCTGGGCCGGCAAGCGATGAAGATCACGGCCGATACCAACGTCCTTGTTCGAGCGGTTACAAGTGATGACGCACGGCAAAGCAAAGTTGCCGAAACGGAATTGGCCAACGCAGATGTCGTTGCGCTGGCGCTGCCGGCGCTGTGTGAGTTGGTCTGGGTGCTGTCGCAGGGCTACAAAATTCCTTCGGCTGAAATAGCGGAAGCGATCCGACGCTTGATGAACGGCGGGAATGTTGTGGCGAACCGGCCTGCGGTAGAAGCCGGGTTGGCTCTCATGGATGCGGGCGGTGATTTTGCGGATGGCGTTATCGCCTATGAAGGAAGCTGGCTTGGCGCAGAGGTGTTCGTCTCTTTCGATAAAAGGGCCGTAAAGCTGATGGAAACGCAAGGCGAGTCGGTCCGTCTGCTGTCGTAGAAAGCCGCTGGCCTCCGCTAGCCCCTTCCCGCCGCCCGCGCTTGACAGTTTACGCCCGAGGCCATATTTCCCGACAGCTTTGGCACTCGATGGAGTTGAGTGCTAACAGTCCGCTCCCTTTCGAATCATCCCCAAAGCCCTCTGTTGAGCGGCGACGAGGTCACCATGGCGAAAACCAAGTTCCGTCCTTTGCACGACCGGGTGGTCGTGAAGCGCATCGAAGCCGAGGAGAAGACCGCCGGCGGCATCATCATTCCGGATACCGCGCGCGAGAAGCCGCAGCAGGGCCAGATCATAGCGGCCGGCCCCGGCGGTCGCGACGAGGCCGGCAAACTGATCCCCATCGATCTCAAGGTCGGCGATAAGGTGCTGTTCGGAAAATGGTCCGGCACCGAGGTGAAGCTCGACGGCGAGGATCTCCTGATCATGAAGGAATCCGACATCATGGGCGTGCTCACCTGAACGGAGGACAGATGTCAGAGGACGGACGGCAGAACACGGATGCGACAAGCTCGATTGCATTCGGCTGCCGACATCCGTCATCTGACATCCGTCATCCGTCATCCGTCATCCGGCATCTGTCATCTGTCATCTGTCATCTGTCATCTGAAAGGAACCCACATGGCTGCCAAACACGTTAAATTTTCTACCGATGCCCGCGACAAGATGCTTCGCGGCGTAGATATCCTCGCCAATGCCGTGAAAGTGACGCTCGGCCCCAAGGGCCGCAATGTCGTGCTCGATAAATCGTACGGCGCGCCTCGCGTCACCAAGGACGGCGTGACGGTCGCCAAGGAAATCGAACTCGACGACAAGTTCGAGAACATGGGCGCCCAGATGGTGCGCGAAGTCGCCCAGAAGACCAGCGACATGGCGGGCGACGGCACAACCACCGCGACGGTGCTGGCACAAGCGATCATCCGCGAGGGCGCGAAGTCGGTAGCAGCCGGCATGAACCCGATGGATCTCAAGCGCGGGATCGACATGGCCGTCGCGGCCGTGGTCAGGGACATTGAGAAGCGCGCCAAGAAGGTAGAGTCGTCCGCCGAGGTGGCCCAGGTCGGCACGGTTTCATCCAATGGCGACAACAAGATCGGTAAAATGATTGCCCAGGCCATGCAAAAGGTCGGCAACGAAGGGGTCATCACGGTCGAGGAGGCGAAGTCCCTCGAGACAGAGGTCGAGATCGTCGAGGGCATGCAGTTCGATCGCGGCTACCTGTCGCCCTACTTCATTACCAATGCGGAGAAGATGGTTGCCGAGCTGGAAGACGTCCACATTCTGCTGCATGAGAAAAAGCTGTCCCAATTGCAGGCGATGCTGCCGCTCCTGGAAGCGGTCGTGCAGTCCGGCAAGCCGCTGCTGATCGTCTCCGAGGACGTCGAAGGCGAGGCGCTTGCTACGCTCGTGGTCAACAAGTTGCGCGGCGGCCTTAAGGTCGCGGCCGTGAAGGCGCCGGGCTTCGGCGACCGCCGCAAGGCGATGCTGGAAGATATCGCCGTCCTCAGCGGCGGCCAGCTCATCTCCGAGGACCTCGGCATCAAGCTGGAGAACGTCACCACCGCCATGCTTGGCCGCGCCAAGAAGGTGATCATCGAGAAGGAAAAGACCACCATCGTCGATGGCGCCGGCAAGAAGAAGGATATCGAGGCGCGGGTCGGCCAGATCAAGGCGCAGATCGAGGAGACCACATCGGACTACGACCGTGAGAAGCTCCAGGAGCGGCTTGCCAAGCTTGCCGGCGGCGTCGCGGTGATCCGCGTGGGCGGCGCGACCGAGGTCGAGGTCAAGGAGAAGAAGGATCGCGTCGAGGACGCGCTCAACGCCACCCGCGCCGCGGTCGAGGAGGGCATCGTGCCGGGCGGCGGCGTCGCGCTGCTGCGCGCCAAGAAGGCCGTCGGCAAGATCTCCAACGACAACCACGACGTCCAGGCCGGCATCAACATCGTGCTCAAGGCCCTGGAGACTCCGCTCCGCCAGATCGCAGAGAACTCCGGTGTCGAAGCTTCGATCGTGGTCGGCAAGATCATGGAGAACAAGTCCGAGACGTTCGGCTTCGACGCCCAGAAGGAGGAATATGTCGACATGGTGGAGAACGGCATCATCGACCCCGCCAAGGTCGTGCGCGCCGCGCTGCAGGATGCCGCCTCGATCGCGGGCCTGCTGGTGACCACCGAAGCGATGGTCGCCGAAGCGCCCAAGGACAAGCCGGCCACGCCGGCGATGCCTGGCGGCGGCATGGGCGGTATGGGCGGCATGGATTTCTAGGGGCAGCGGTTCGCCGACCACAAATCAGCGAATTGAGAGGGCGGCCGGAAGGCTGCCCTTTTAGCATGACGCAGAAGAGGGCTTGAGATATTGCCCGGCGCCTACGACGTCATTGTGATCGGGTCGGGTCTGGGTGGCCTGACGGCGGCCGCGCTTCTGGCGCGCGCGGGGCGCAAGGTCCTCGTGCTCGAGCGAAGCAATTCAGTGGGTGGGGCCGCTTCCACCTACAAGGCCGGCGATCTCGTTATCGAGGCGGGCTTGCACATGACCAGCGACCCCCGCGATCCGCGCGATCCGAAGCATGACGTGCTGGCGCGGGCGGGCGTGCTCGACGCCGTGGAGTGGATTCCGACCCGCGCCCTCTACGAGGTTCGCGGCGGGCCGGTCGGGGCGCCATTCGTGCTTCCCGATGGTTTCGCCGCGGCCCGCGCGGCGCTGCTGGCCCGATTTCCCGGCGCCGGTGCCGGAATAGCCGCGTTTCTCGGCGATGCCGAACGGATCGCCGTGGGGTTCGGCGCGCCCGGCCGCGCGGGCGCCGCCTGCCGCGACCCTCGTCACGGCGCGGCAACGCCCGTCAAGCTCGGACCGGTGGAGCACGACTGGCAGCGCTCGCTTGGCGAAGTGCTCGCACGTACCTTCGGGGACGACGAGGCCATCAAATGCGCGCTCGCCGCCAATCTCGCCTACTACCATGACGATCCCGACACGCTGTCGTGGGTGTTCTTTGCGCTCTCGCAAGGCGGCTTTATCGGCTCGGGCGCCCATTTCATCCGTGGTGGCTCACAGCGGCTCTCAAGCGCGCTCGCGCGCGCCGTGAGGGCCGCGGGCGGGGACGTCCTGGTGCGGCGGCAAGCGGTCGCGATCCGTCTCGATCGCGACGGACGGGCGGCCGGAGTTACGCATACTGATCGGCGCGGCGAAAACCCGAACGACCACGCCGCTCCCGTCATCATTGCCAATGCGGCGCCGGCCATGCTCGCCGACATGCTGCCGGAGCCGGCCCGCGCGGCCTTTGCGGCGGCCTACGCGGCACGCAAACTGTCAATGTCGGTGTTTTCCGCGACCTACGGACTGTCGGTGCCGCCGGGCAAATTCGGCATGCGGGCCTACGCGAATTTCCTGTTGCCAGGGTGGATGCGCAAGCTCTCAGATTATCGTCGCAGTGCCGCATTGCTCAGCGAACTTCCGGGCGGCCAGACGCCGGTCATCACGGTGGTGGATTTTTCCGCGATCGATTCAGGCCTCGGCTGGCCGCCCTATCCGGTATCGGTGATCGGCCCCGACTGCCTCGCCAATTGGGCCGGTCTCGACCGGGAGGCCTACGACGCCAAGCGCGACCGCTGGCGCGACGCCATCGCGGCTGCAATCGACGAGGAGTTCCCCGGTTTTGCGAGCCACATCGTGGCGTCCGTATTCAACACCGCGCATTCCATGACGAGCTATCTCGGCACGCCGGAGGGCGCAATCTACGGCTTCGCGCCGCTGCCGCCGAAAGGGCCGATCTGCCGCGGCCTCGACCGCTCGGTGCGCACGGCAATTCCGGGCCTCTATCTGGCCTCCGCATTTGCGGGTTTTGGCGGCTTCACCGGCGCCATCAAGGCCGGCGGCGACGCCGCCGACCGCGTGCTGGCAGAGACATAGGGTAGCTTCGCGTTCACCAGCCATTTTCAGCCACGGGACTCGCCCGTGCGTCGGGAACCGTAGCCCCCCCTCTTTTTTGAAAGTGCGGTTGTCGGGCCCGCTATGCCTTCCTGGTCAATCCCCAGACGCGAAATGTGAACTACGACCCTTTCGCCGAATTTTGCCCGGCGGTACCGACAGCCAACCGAGAACGGATAGAGCCGCTACCAGACGTGCCGACGATCGCCGAGTCCGGCTACAAGGACTTCGAGATCGAAGTGTGGTACGGGCTGTTCGCGCCGGCAAAGACACCGAACGAAAGGCTGGCGCAGCTCACCGGACGGTTCACGGCGGCATTGCAGGCGCCCGATATCAAGTCAAAGCTTGCCGACCTGGATCACCAGCCGGTCGGCATGTGCGGCTCGGATTTCGGCGCCCTGGTTCGTAAGGAATATGACAAGTACGGCCGCGTCATCCGTGAGGTAAACATCAAGGCGGAGTGAGACCGTGAGCTTGGAGGCGAGCACCTGGCGGGGTGTCGGTGCCCCCAAGAACACGCTGGCCGACATCGTTGAGAAGCTCAACAAAGAGATCAATTCTGCTCTCGCCGACGCCAGGATGCAGGCGCGGTTCGCCGATTTGGGCGGCGCACCATTTCCGCTCTCGCCTGCCGATCTGGCAAAGCTCATCGCCGACGAGACCGAGAAATGGGCCAAGGTGATCCGCGCGTCAAACATCAAGGCGGAGTAGGGCCCGATCTTGTCGCTGGCTCGGGTTCAGCAAGACCCCGTTTGACCAACGCCATCAGCCCTTAGCACGTTCGCCCTGGATTGTCGCAAGCGCCTGCGCCTTGTGCAAACCCATTGACTCTTTGGTTCGGATTAAGCCACTCTTGGACTGCTTCTGTAGGGCGCGCCGGCCGAATGCCGAAGGGGCAATGCCCACTTACGCCACGAAACCCCAACCGCGCCCATGCCCAATCTCGATAATCTCCGAAAGCAGGCCAAGCAATTTCTGCGTTGGCACCGTGACCGGCACTATCCGGTGGCGGCTGAAATCCGAGCTGCGCTACCGCGATTCCGGCACCTGAGCGATCGCCAGATCCTTGATGCGCCATTCCGGCTCGGTGACGCGCAGGAAATCGTTGCCCGGCGGCTTGGGTACGAGAATTGGCCGGCGCTGAAAGCAGGAGTGTCAGCGATGCCCATCGGCGAAGCCTCGGCCCCGCCTGTCAGCGAAAGGCCTGAACTGAGAAAGCCGATCCTCAGCGCCACAGAAGCGGTGATTTACGTTTCCGATTTCCAGCGCGCGCAAGACTTCTATGTCTCGAAACTCGGATTTGCCGTCGAATTCGCCTACGGTGATCCCCCCTTCTATGGGCTCGTCAAGCGAGATCACGCACGTCTATGTTTGCGGCTCGTTTGCGAACCGGTGTTCGCCGGCGATATTCGCGAGCGTGAGCAATTGCTTTCGGCCGCGTTCACAGTTGATACGGCGGCGGAGATCAAAGCGCTGTTTCGCGAGTTTCAGGCGTCGGGGGTCGATTTCCTTCAGAAGCTAAAGACCGAACCGTGGGGCGCGCGCAATTTCATCGTTCGCGATCCTGATGACAATTTAGTTCTGTTCGCAGGGCCGGGCGATTAGGCTCGGCCGGAGAGCCGTAGCCCGCGTCGAGCGCCAGCGAAACGCGGGACAGCATTGCCGTATGGTCGGGCGGTCCTGCATTTCGCTGTCGCTCAATCCAGGGCTAGACCCGCTGGCGACCGGCAAACGGCTTGTGTCTCGCGCGCTCATTGCGCAGAATTCTTTTTTTGCCAGCGCGCGAGCGTGCCGCAATGGCTGCGCTGTTGTATCAGTACACAGCGTGAGATGACCGATGGGACTGCCGCATGGTGGAGCTGATTCTCATCCTCTTGTGTATCGCGGTAGGACTTGGCCTCGCAGTACGACGCGCGCCGCCGTGGACCTGGACCCTCGCCGTTGTCGGAATCATTTTTGTGACGGAAAGCGGGGTTGTGGAGGGAAACCTTCGTGAGCCGTCGTTCGGCATGTTGAGCCTTTGCGCTTGGGTTCTTGCGTTGGTGTTCGGTGCGCTTTCCATTCCTTCCTTTCGCCGCAGAATTCTGGTCAGGCCGATCTATCATATGATCCGGCGCGGGCTGCCCCGCGTATCTGACACCGCACGCCAAGCGCTTGAGGCGGGCACCGTCGGTTTCGAATGCGAATTCCTTGGCGGGAGACCAAACTGGCAGGAACTGCGCTCAATTCCTCCGATGACCTTGTCGCAGGAGGAAATGGCCTTCTTCAATGGTCCCACAGATGCGCTGTGCCGGATGATCGACGATTGGGACATACGCCATAATCGGAGGGAGATTCCAGAGGCGATATGGAGCTTTGTGAAGACGCACGGCTTCCTCGGCCTGCGGATAGCCAAGCAATATGGCGGGCGCGGCTTCTCGGCTCAAGCGCTTTCACTCATTCTTGGCAAAATCGCCGCACGTTCCCCCGACGTATTCAGCATTCTTATGATCCCAAATTCACTGGGGCTCGCAGAGTTGATCGAGACCTACGGCACGGATGCGCAGAAGCGCCATTACCTGCCGCGGTTGGCGAGCGGCGAGGACATCCCATGTCTGGCGCTGACCGGCCCCGCGTCGGGCTCCGATGCGGCCACGATGCGCGACATCGGAACGGTCACGCGCGGCACGTACGCAGGTGCAGATACAATTGGAATCCGGGCGTCCTGGGACAAGCGTTACATCACGCTGGCGCCCGAAGCGACCTTGATCGGCATCGCATTGCAACTTTTTGATCCCGAGAACCTGCTCGGAAGGGGGGATGACCTCGGCATGACGGTGGCGATCGTACCTGCTCACCATTCGGGTGTGGATGTGGGCCGACGACATCTGCCCGGCGGCGCTGCTTTCTCCAACGGTCCGACTCGCGGCAAAGATGTGTTCATTCCACTCGCCTGGGTGATCGGGGGCGAAGCCATGGTCGGCCGCGGCTGGTGGATGATCACGGAATGCCTCGCAGCCAGCAGAGCCATCGCGTTGCCCGCGTGCGCCGCGGCGGGAGCCAAGGCGATGCTGCGTGTCTCAACCGCATATGGCTGTATACGGAGACAGTTCGGATCCCCAATAGCGAAAATGGAAGGCCTCGAAGAACCGCTCGCACGCATGGTCGAGACAGCTTATGTCAGCGAGGCCTGCCGCGCCGTCACTGCCGCAATGGTGAACCGTGGCGAGAAGCCGTCAGTGATCTCGGCGCTCGTGAAATACCAGACGACGGAGCGTCTGCGTCGATCAGTCAACGATGCAATGGACCTCCACGGCGGCCGCGCCATTTTCGATGGTCCGACGAATTACATCCAATCCATATATCAGATGGTGCCGGCTGCAATTACAATCGAGGGAGCCAATATTGTCACGCGCGGCCTTATCACGTTTACGCAGGGTGCAATGAGGTCTCATCCATACCTGGGGAAGGAGATAAAGGCCTGTCAGGACGAGAATGAAAGTCGCGGGCTTGCGGCGTTCGAGAATGCATTTCTCGATCACATCTCGTTCTCGCTGTCAAATGTTGCGAGTGCGCTTCTGCACAACATCACGGGTGGACGGTTCGCCGCACGCCAACGGAAGCACATGCGCGATGGCCGCTTTCTCGCTGCCCAGCGGAACCCCGATCCCGTTCCCTCCTATATTGGCTTCGTTGGCCCTCGCCAATTCGATCGCATCCGCCAGGGGCGCAGTTCCGTTGGCATGCAAAATCCGTCCTTGATCGGCAACAACCAGAATACCTGCGTTAAAGCTGTCGAGTGTGGCAGCAAGCGTGTCGAGTTCGATCTTTTTCGCGTCGAGGATGTCGCTGATCGCCACAGCGCGACGGATGTGCGGGACGAGCATTCGCACGATTGCCAATTCCGTGCCAGTGAGCCCGCCACAGCTCGTGTGTCGGTTGGCGCCGAAAACAGCGAGGCGCCGCGACTGGCGCAGCACCACGGTCTGCATCATTTCTGATACGCCCTGGGGCTCCGTCCATTCGGCATAAATGCGCTGACCGCGCAGACCGACGCGTTCCATAAGCTGCGACAGGAGCAACGGTTCCCCGTCAGGGCAAATCTCCTTGCTGAAGGCACGCCTGTAAAACAAGGTGAGGTCGTCTGAATAATCGAAATAGCGCTTGGCCCACTCTGAACTCAGCCCGCACGTATAGGCAAACTTGTGTTGCGACCGCTCCAGATCGAGCAGCAGTATGGCGCCCGACATGCATTCTATCGCGCGGCACATCTCCGCCAAGGTCTGCGGCCAACGTTCCGGATCAATGGAACAGTCGTAGATCATCCCGATGAGATCGGACATGCGCCCGGCGGCAAGCGTACCCATGGCTCGATATGGTTGTGGCCAAAAAAACAACCCGCATTAGCTGCAAGCGCGACGCCAAATAATGGCAACTTGGCCCGCCGGTTTCAAGTCCTGTGGGGGTTTACAAAGGACCGAAAGCCATTGCAGTCGCTTTGAAATTTGAAACGGAGCGGCGGACATGCGGGGCGATCGCCAACGCAGACCTGGGCTTTATGCGCTCCTGATATCGGCCGCAGAAAATAGTCAGTTGCGGGGCATCGACCATCCCAACAGGTCGACGATCTCTCCAAACTTGCCGCTGGGCTCGAAAATTTTTGCGTCTCTCACTCAAATGAGTGACGCGTTCGGGCTGAAGCTACTCGAACATTGCGACGCGCAGGAGATTGTTAAGTGGGCGTCCTAGTTTCGAAACTGTTCACAGACGGCGACCAAGCTGCCACAGCAAAACTGGAGGGCTGTGCGACCGGGCAACCCAGCGAGGTGGCCAGTCATTTCTCGCAGGGACAAAACAAGACCGGCGAGCATGTGCGGCGGACCCAGCAAGCCCTCCAAAACATCCAGAAGAACGAACCGAGTCTTGGCATTCCCCCGTTCAGTGTAAGCGGGCTTTACGATTCGGCCTTCGCCAGGGCGATTGCGGTGTACAAGGACAGAAGAAACATCCGCAATTTCGCAAACAAGATCGACGACGTTGTCGGCATCAAGACCATCAGACGCCTCGACCAGGATCAGGTGACCATCGAGGGCAAGGGTGGTGGCAATACAGGCCCGCCAGCCCAGCGGAAGGGGCAGGACGTCTATATAAAGATATTCGGATTCGATAACCCATCTCAGCAAGGGAGGGACGTCTCTTCGTCAGCAGAAGCGCAGTCTTTTGCCGCCGCGATCAACGGCGCGCCCGGATATCTTGGCCGCCATTTCCCTTTGCAGACCGTCTGGTTCATTGGAGGGTTTAATAACAGTCCGGTGCCGCAGATTACGATTCGAACTCTCCTCATAATGGTGGGCCACAAGCCCTTTGAGGCAAACAGAATTTTTATCAGCGGCGGGAGCTCCGGCGGCAAGAACGCGTTGCAGGTTGCGGAGAGGCTCGCGACGGCGATATTGCCGATCAAGTTCATTGGTATTTGGGATGGTGCATTCCAGCGCGAAGACCTACTCGATCCTTCGCAATTCGACAAGGATGAGAATTTCAATCCTGAAAAGCCGGCGACGCTCAGGTTCAAGGGACCCACGTCGATCAGCTGTGAGAAGCTGAATTTTTTTCAAAGCTGGGGTCACACCCTGAACAAGTTTGAGGAGGTGCATGGAGAGGTAGCAAGTTGCACCCAGACCGATCTCACTCATCACCCGAACGTCGAGGCGGTGAAGCGCCGGTTTGATGCGATTATCTTCAAGACCGGGAGTGACAGGCAAAAGGCGATCGATGACGCCCACGTCGCCGCTTTCAAGATTGGTCGCGATGCGTCGGAAGCGCGGGTCAAAGCGCTGCTCACTGCAGGTTGAACGCTCGATCTTGATCGATGATTGCACGGCCCCACCATTGGCGCAACCGATCGAGCTTCTCCGGTGACGTAAGAGATTCTGTGTCAGGCGAGGAAGGGGGTACTCCACCTGTGGCTGCCAAGCCCACAACGGAGCACCCCCCATGTCACAGCGAACTGCGACGATTACGAGTCTACCGATGGCCTTTGAAGTCGTGAAG
>WNGJ01006121.1_pt1 | contig 20150 bp, 18 predicted proteins | sample 5400611 | NCBI WGS metagenome assembly WNGJ01 (sample SAMN13153375, study PRJNA577476) | soil metagenome | isolation source: 40 cm soil or saprolite under Garry oak tree replicate 1 | place: USA:California | collected 2016-06-15
TTTGATGCGGATATAGTGCAGCTTGCCCACCTTGAGGATGGCGCCATCCAGGGCAGGCACGATAAAATCGATATCGCTAATACGCTCGGGCTTACCTTCTTCTCCTTCAGGAAAAAATGCAACGCCTCCCTGCTGAACGAGACGACGAGCCTCGCCTTTACTCTTTGAGAGATTGGCATCCACCATTAGAGTCAATATATCGACCGGCTCTGGCAGTTGATAGTCGGGAATGCCGGTGGGTAGTTTGCGCTCCGAGAATTGCCGAATGAAGGCTTCCTCGGCCTCCTGGGCGGCGACGGCATTATGGAAACCGGTTACGATTTCGCGAGCCATACGCATCTTGACATCCCTGGGATTGAGCGTTCCTTCCGCCATCTTGAGCGAAAACTCCTCAAGCACGATCTGCGGAACGTCGGTCAACGTTTCAAAGAAGCTCATCATCGCGTGGTCGGGCAGCGACATGAGCTTGCCGTACATATCGTTGGCAGGCGCGGTCATGGCGATGTAGTTGTTCAACGACTTGCCCATCTTCTTGTACCCGTCGAGGCCAACGATCAGTTGCATCGTCATTATCTGCTGGGGAGGCTGTCCAAAGATGGGCTGCAATTCGCGCCCAACCAGTACATTGAATGTCTGGTCGGTACCGCCAATCTCGACATCTGAGTTCAGCATGACGGAATCGTACCCTTGCAATAGGGGGTACATAAATTCGGAGAGGTAGATTTCAACGCCTTCTTTGTAGCGTTTCGAGAAATCGTCGCGCTCCAACATCTGCGCCACCGTCTTATAACTGAGCAATTTCAGCGCGTCGCTGAGATTGAATCCATCAAACCATTCGCTCTGCCAGTGTACTTCGGTTAGCTGTGGGTCTACAATCCTGAAGAATTGCGAGAGGTAGGTTTCCGCGTTGGCTTTGACCTGTTCGGAGGACAAGGGCTTACGCGCGTCTTCACGTCCACTTGGGTCGCCCAGGCGCGCTGTCCAGTCGCCGATGACGACGATGGTCTTATGCCCCAGTTGCTGGAACTGGCGCAGTTTGTGGAAGACGACGGCATGGCCGATGGTCAAATCGTAATGGCTCGGATCCACGCCAAGCTTGACGCGCAGTGGTTGACCTTTGTTACCTTCTAACAGCAGGCGGCGCAGGTCTGCTTCTTTCTCGATCTGGGCGACGCCTCGTTTCAACAGGCGCTCTATCGCTTCACCGGTTGCCTTCTGTTGTACCGTCACTACAGCTTCCTCCCTGATTATATCCTGATGAGTTTCTCAATCTTCCTGCATTGTAGCAGAATCGAGGACACCCGTCGAGAGGAGAGATTTGACAATGATATTATCAAGTTTTCTAACACAATTCTTATATTTCATTTACGTTGTTCTAACAAAAACTGATTTATATTGTCATCAGACCAACAAATGAATTCATTCGATGAATGAGTTCGGTAAGATACTTAGAAACAACTCTTGAGTAAGAAGGAGAACACAACTATGGCAAATATGACACGTTACAATCCGTTCAACGAAGCTATTTCTTTGCGCGATGCGATGGATCGCCTCTTTGAGGACAGCTTTATTCCGCGCGCATTCAATTCCCTTGCCAGCCGGGGTGTTACCGCGAATTTGTATGAGACGCCAGAGGGCTTTACCCTCCAGGTACCTATGCCCGGTGTGAACTCGGAGGCTGTCGAGATTACCGCCCAGCAAGATACGCTTGTGCTGAAGTGGGAGACGAAGGTGACGGTACCCGAAGGCGCGACGGTCCACTGGAATGGTTTCCAGTCAGGTCAGTTCCAGCAGTCCTTCACCCTCCCTGCCGCGATCAATCCAGAACGCGCCGAGGCCAGCTATGCCGATGGCATACTGACGCTGAATCTGCCCAAGGCCGAGCATGTGAAGGCGCGCACGGTGAAGGTTGTGACGAAGAAGTAAATATGTAACTACGGAAGGCCGAGTAAATATCAAACCCACTGGGCCTTCCGTTTTCATTCAGAATCTCATTAGCCGATACAACTTGTTGTTGCTCACAGGCAATTTCTAAAACAAAATTCGTCTCTACATAAACAATCATTATTCAGCCTCTAATAGCACATCAGCCCCTCGAATTGCATTTATAAATCCTGATAGAGCGAGAGTTTTCTCTGGTTCTTTGCCCATATCTGACGGCTGTAATGCCAGATTATTTAGCCAAAGGAGTGCAAGCATTTCAAACACTGCCCCATACAATCTTTCTCCCGCTTTTCCATGTGAGTAGCGAGCAACTACATTGTCCATAGGAAACTCGTACATTGGAGGCACATCCAGATTCTCATATGATGAGTCTTTCCACAGAAATCCTATATCCTGGGAAAGAAGCAAGTAAAAAGGTGCCTGAACAGGGATGCCGAAATCCGCCAGGTTACGACGGAACTGCGTTGCCTCATCACGAGACAAATTTTGTATATTTTTAACTTCTACGACAGCTATTGTGTTACCCTTAGCGTCCTTTATAAGAATATCCGCATTGCGTGAAGTCGTAGTCATAGATCGTCGTCCTTCTCGGTTAGCTATTCTCACATTCGTCTCTCGCTTTACATTTTACGTTAGTACAAGTATACTTGCTTCATCTCAACTACGTCAACAGGGACGCGTTCTGGTTATTCAAGCGCTGCGTTCGTTCCAGCAACGCTGTCAGGATTTTTTCTATTATGAACCTGGCAAATCAACCACTTCAACTGGCAGATGGTAGAGCATGTCTGCTTATACCTGGAAAGCATTCTGCATTACAAATTGCCATCGTCGAGAAATTTGGTCCTCGCTTCGCTACAGGAGCTACGGTACTTTATTTGAGTGATATCCTCGCTAGGGCTACAATTTATGAAAAAGATAGATTAGGGCAATTAGGTATAGTAACTTCCACACTTAACGAGCTATCCGATATCATCCTTTATAGTGAGGCTAAGCACCGGCTTTATCTTATAGAGGTGGGAATATCTCACAGAGCTATAACACGTAGACGAAGACAAGCATTAGAGCAGCCGATGAAAGAATGTAGCGCGACTCGCATTTATATTTCAGCTTTCCTCAATCATGCCGAGTTTGGGAGATATTGCCATCTTATTGCATGGGAATCTCATGTCTGGCTAGCGGACATACCCGAGCATATGATTCACTATGATGGAGAGCAATATATAATTCCACATGGGTGATGTAACAACCACCCACGTGGAACAGTTATTAAGCCGCTACCTGCTTACTACTCTCAACTCCTACTAACACTTGCACCGCCATCATTCCATCCTCCACATCCACCACTACCGTATCCCCTGCTTTGCAATCTCCACGCAAGAGCGCTTCGGCCAGCATGTCATCGAGCATGCTCTGCACGGTGCGGCGTAGGGGGCGCGCTCCATAGGCTGGATCATAGCCGTGTTCGACGAGCATGCGACAGGTTGCGTCACTCACTTGCAGGGAGATCGACAGTTCCGCCATACGTTGCCGGGTCTTCTCAATCATCAGATCAACGATTTTGCGCAGGTGTTCTTGCTCCAGCGTGTGGAACACAACTACCTCGTCGATGCGGTTGAGCAGTTCGGGGCGGAAAATATCCTTCAGGGCGGGCAGAATCTGCGAACGCATACGTGCATGCACGCTGGCCTGCTGTTCCTGCCTGTTCTTTCGAGCGGAAGTGAACGACATTTCGGTGTGTTTGAGATTGGCCGTACCAACGTTCGAGGTGATGATGATAATGGTATTTTTGAAATCCACACTGTGGCCATGCGCATCGGTCAGACAGCCATCGTCGAGGATTTGTAGGAGCAGATCAATGACGCTGGGATGCGCCTTCTCAATCTCGTCGAATAAGATGACCCTGTAGGGGCGGCGATGTACAGCTTCCGTCAATTGTCCAGCCTGGTCATAGCCGACATATCCCGGAGGAGAACCTATCAGCCGCGAGGCATTATGGCTTTCCATGAGCTCGGACATATCGAGCTTAAGTATGGCATCTTCATCTCCAAAAAGCGTTTCGGCCAGCGCGCGCGCCAACTCGGTCTTGCCGACACCTGTTGGGCCTACGAAGAGGAACGAGCCTATCGGGCGGCGACCGTCTCGCACATTAGTACGCGCACGGCGCACGGCCCTGGCGACAGCCTGCACTGCCTCATGTTGACCAATTACGCGCCGGTGTAGTTCATCTTCCAGTTTGAGCAATCGCTGCGCCTCCCCAGCAGCAATCTGGGTTACGGGGATGGCTGTCCACATTGAGACAACCTCGGCAATGGTACGCTGATCAACCAGCGGACGCTCCTGTTGGCGCAGCGCGAGCCAGGCATCCTCGGCTTCAGTTAATGCCTGGCGTATGTGTCGCTCGGCGGCGCGCTGCTTTGAGGCGCACGCAAAATTGCCGCGTGTGATTGCCTCATCTTTGTCCTGCTGCACCGAGGCAAGTTCCTGGCGTAGTGAGCGTACATCGCTGGGCGCAACCGTGCGATGCACACAGACACGCGCAGCCGCTTCATCAATCAGGTCAATAGCTTTGTCCGGCTGATAGCGGTTCTGTATGTAGCGCGAGGACATCTGCACGGCGGCCACCAGCGCTTCGTCATTGATGGTCACATGGTGATAATCGGCATAATGGGAGCGCAGGCCGCGCAATATTTCCATCGTCTGCTGCGGATTCGTCTCATTGATCATAACAGGCTGGAAGCGCCGTTCCAACGCCGGGTCGGCCTCGATGGTTTTGCGATAGTCATCCAGCGTGGTCGCTCCGATACAGCGAAATTCTCCTCGCGCTAACATTGGTTTGAAGAGATTGGCGGCATCAATTGAACCCTCGGCAACACCGGTACCGGTGAGCGCGTGCAGTTCATCGATGACGATAATGATATCTTTGGCGCTCACAATTTCCTGCATGATACGTTTCAAGCGCTCCTCAAAATCGCCCCGGAACTTGGTGCCAACGGTCAGCAGGCCCACTTCTAAGGCCACGACGCGGCAATGCTGCAAATCCTCGGGGACACTTCCTTGTAAAATGCGCATTGCAAGCCCTTCGGCGATGGCTGTTTTCCCCACTCCCGCCGGTCCAATCAAGACGGGATTATTTTTAGAGCGACGCGAGAGTATCTGTATGGTGCGTTCAAGTTCATTCTCGCGGTCAATCATGGGATCAAGCGTGCCATGCAGGGCCGCCAGCGTCAGATCGCGACTGACCTGGTTAAGGATGGGGGTCTCATTGCAGCGTATATAGTATTGAGCGGTTGATGTCGCATGGTCGCGCCCATAGCTCAGTAGCGTCTCGATTTCTTTACGCACCGCATTCAGGGAAAGACCAAAACTCTCTAAAACCCCAACAGCTACTCCCTCTCCATCATCCAGCACACCCAGCAGAAGATGTTCTATACCGATCAGTTCTTGTCCTGCTTGTGTGGCCATTGCCTCCGCGCGCAACAGAATGGTCCGCGCCGATTGCCCAATGGTGGGCTGACCGAGGATGGCTTTGTTACCACGACCTACCACAAAGGTTAATGCTTCCCTCAGGCGGACAGCATCGACCTGCAGCCGTAATAGTGTGCATTCGATAATGGGATCGGCGATTTTCAGAATACCCAACGCCAGGTGTTCCGGGCCAATCACTCTATGCCTGAGTTGCAGAGCCTCTTCACGAGATGCAAGCAACGCCCGCCATCCCTCTTCAGTATAACGATCAAGCTGGCTCATGACAATACTCCTCACTTTGCGATAAATATGATTGGCGCTTCCAATCTCTGCATACCTATATAAAGAGATATCGGGTAAACCATTGTCTTCAGTGAGGTTAGGGACTTATTGCGGCCACAAATACGGAGGAACGTCCACACCAACCGCCGTTTCAACCAGACATGCCTGTCCAGGCAACTAATGCAAAATGACGTTTTCTGGAACATCGAGCAGCGCAGCCGCCCCTACCAGTGGAGCAATTTCACCTAGCGCGGCCGGGCGTAATGAGAGAGAGGGTTGCTTCAGGATGGCTGTTACTTTTTGTTGCAACAATGGTAAGAGAAACACTTGATTGAGCGCGATAGCTCCGCTTACTGCCACTACATCGATGCGAGTGAGTTGCGCGAGATTGACCAGTCCAATGGCAAGCTTGTCAGTAAAGCTATCCCAGAATGCTATATCCGTAATGTGCTCAACAGGCCGTCCGTAACGCAGCTCAAGCTGCCTGCCACCTGTATAGGTCTCCAGGCATCCCACCATACCACACAGGCATTGTAACGAATTGCCGTCGAGTACCTGGTGTCCAATCTCAATCGAGGAAATGAGCCGGGTTGAGCCCTTGCCCAGTTGTAACGCGGCTCCCGTGCCTGTGGAAACGGTCAAATAGGCGCATCGTTCAACCGCTTGCAGCGAGCCGAAGCGCGTTTCAGCCAGTAATCCACAGACGGTGTCATGCGCAAGCCGCACAGGACAGGCAAAGCGATCAGACAGGTCTTGCGCAAATGGCTTGCCTATATATTCCGGGAGATTAGGGCCAAAGATAACAGATCGTCCATCTTTTGCGATGCGCGCCGCGATGGAAAGTCCAATACCTATAACAGGGGACATGTTGCGTTCTTGTAATAAAGAGACGAGGTTCTGGAGTTGAAGTTCGTAGTTCTGTCGCGTGGGGAATTTCGCAATGAGCGTAAAATCAGGCGAAGCAAGGGATGGAAAGAAGCCAACGCGTGTATTGCTACCGCCGATATCAATTCCAAGATATGGCCCTCGCTGCTGTTCTTTAGTTTGCTGAGGCTGCATGCTATACTCCGCATTGGTATCGTAAACTACTGATAAGACAAGTACGATGCCCATTGTAGAGAAGACGGCAATATTTCGCAAGACTATCTATCCTGAAATAAGAAACAATGCTATAGTAGGGGTCAAATACATACACGAGCAATATATACCCCAAATTTGGCTGCACAGAGAATGAGCCTGATCCTTGAAAACAGATCAGGCTCATTCTCTGTGCAGCTGTAAGGGCATTTTCTTTTTATTGAAGCTAGGTATTTTGCTTATCGCTCTCGGCAGAGGCTGAAGCAGTGGGAACATCGGTTACCACCTGTGGCTGGGCAAAAGCATCTACCAGATGACTCATAGTAGCGCCTTCAGCTTCCAGTTGTTGCACCGAGATGCCGTTTTTCTCCAGCAAATGGATGAGCATCTTGGCGTGGCGCAGCAATTCCGCGTCCTGGGTCGAGAGATGTTTCATAATCTCTTCGATATCATGGTAGGTGCTTATCGTCGTGTGGAACTGCTCGTCAGCCTGGAGTTCCGATTTTCGTCCGAGCACGTTTTGCCCGACCATAATCACCGGCAATAAGACCAATTGCAAGAATTGCTGCGATATCCAAGTTGTAAGCAGGAAGACAAAGGGATTGAGCCATCCAAGAAGCCCGAACAAGCCAATGACGGCAAGCAGGGTGAAGACATAGGCTGTCCACATCGTCCCCGCGCTTTTGGTAAGCGCCACGGCAAGACGTGTATTGAAACCTGCCGCCGCTTTCTCTTTTTCATGAAGCAGATTAACATTGCGTGGCTGGTGCTGATGAGGTTCGTGATGAAACAAGACACTGGTATAGTGATGTAGATGCGCTTGCTTTTGTGGAGTGGTCTCTGTCTGGACAGAGGCCGATGTGGTCTCTCCTTGCATATAAATTGACCTCCGGTTGCTAAAATTGCCCTGTGTGCCCGATTGTATCCATCACTATAACACTCTTCGACTTTTTTGGATAGATGTCACTTATTTAAACGCAGGGAACAATCGCTTCTCTGATATCGAGCAGATCATTCAGCTCTTAGCTACTCGTGCTGCATCTCGTTTATAGACGACGGGCACGCGAGCCAACGACGAGGTTGTAGATCAACACGATCAACGCTATCACGAGCAGAATGTGAATGAGGCCGCCTGCAACGTGGAAAAGAAATCCTAGCAGCCACAGCACAACCAGCACGACAACTATCGTCCAGAGAAGACTTCCTAACATCGTTTGTACTCCTTTATGATGGTACTATAACCAAGGGTTCACGTCCCTTTCCTCCTCAAACTGGAAAGGTTTATCCCAACTACTTCCATAGCACGAATGAGAAAGGGAAATAGTTTTAGACCAGACAGAGCATTTTGATAATTTTTTAGGATGAAGCTCGAAGCTTGCCATCTGAGTACACTTGCTGTACTGTATAAAGAGAATATGCTCGTGATCAACTTATTTTTATACAAGGAGAAATACTCAGATATGCACACAACGACGCAGATGGCGCGCGGGCAGGCGCAAGGTGAAGACCGGCCGGGCGAGGAAGCCATTGTCGTTGACAACTTTACGAAAAGCTACGGCTCCCATCGAGTCGTTGATCGGTTAACATTCACTGTATACCAGGGTGAGATTTTCGCTTTGCTTGGACCCAACGGCGCGGGCAAAACGACGACGATTGAAACGCTGGAGGGGTACCGTACAGCAGATCAAGGCAAGGTGCGCGTCCTGGGGCTCGACCCAATTCGCGAGGCGCAGTCGCTCAAACCACAGATCGGTGTGATGCTGCAACAGGATGGTCTGTACCCAGGACTAACGGCGCGCGAGGTATTACAGCTATTTGCAGGCTATTACCGATATCCACAAAATGTCGATAGCTTGTTAGAGCGCGTGGGTCTGCAAACTGCCGGTAAAACTCGCTGTCGCAGGCTTTCCGGTGGTCAGAAGCGCCGCCTTGCACTGGCGCTAGCGCTGGTGGGCAACCCTTCACTGGTATTCCTGGACGAGCCGACGGCAGGTATGGACCCACAGGCGCGATTGGCAACCTGGGAGATTATTCGCGATTTAAAACGCAATGGGGCAACCGTACTGCTTACCACGCATTTGATGGACGAGGCCGAAAGGCTCTCAGACCGCGTCGCTATTATCGATCATGGACGACTTATTGCTCTCGATACACCTGGACAATTGACCGGCGTACAAAATGCTACAGTAGTGCGTTTCGTAGCTTCGGCAGGACTGGATTGCGCACAACTGGCCGCGCTGCCCTCGGCAAGCAAAGCCGAGGAGATTCGCGCCGGAAGCTATTTCATCGAAACGGAGGATGCGCCTGCACTTATCGCGGAGCTGGCTATATGGCTGCGCGAGCAAAAGATCCCGCTGACTGAATTGCGTGTTGGGCACGGCTCGCTTGAGGATGTCTTCCTGCGACTGACCGGAACAGAGATGAAAGAATAGAGAGGTATGGCAACAAAGATACTGCATCAATCTACAGGCAGAGATAAGGCTGCGTCCTTCGGTCACCAGGTGGCAGCGCAGACGCGTGTTGAGTTACTACTGACATTGCGCAGGGGCGAAAGTGTGCTGATTACGCTGATTGTGCCGGTGGTCCTGCTGGTCTTTTTTGCCTCGCTCAATATTATTCCAGCGTCAACTGGAAAAGCAGTTGATTTTCTCCTGCCCGGCATGCTGGCATTAGCAGTGATGGCGACCGGGATGGTTAGCCTGGGCATCGCTACAGCGTATGAACGTTACTATGGTGTGCTCAAACGGCTGGGCAGTTCACCCTTACCTCGCGCTGGGCTAATTCTTGCCAAGCTCATCTCGGTGCTTGTCCTCGAGCTGCTGCAAGTCATTATCCTGGTCGGCGTGGCCGTCGCGCTTTACGGCTGGCGACCAGCTGGCTCACCTCTGCTGGCGTTACTGGTTCTGGCTATAGGAACAGCAACCTTCGCGGCCCTGGGCCTGGCAATGGCGGGGGCTTTACGCGCCGAGGTCACGCTGGCGGGTGCGAATGCGCTCTACCTCCTGTTCTTGCTCCTGGGTGGAGGTATACTCCCACTCAGCCATCTTCCGGCGGGGTTGGCAGCTATCGCACAGCTTCTACCGGCGGCGGCATTGACGCAGGCGCTTCAGGCCGGTATGTCAAGCGGAGCGGCATTTCCCAGCTTGCCGCTGCTGACGCTGGTCATCTGGGCAGTGGTCATTCTGCTGGTGGCGGTACGAACATTTCAATGGGAATGAGCCCGACCTGCATCAGAACGTAGCCACGGCTTTCCATTGCCATTGCTGCGGACAGGTAAAGTCCAGTACCGCAATTCCACCACCCTGGATGAGTGAACTTACGATAAATTGAGGCTCGCTCGCGCGCTGAAGCTGATTTTGCCTGTCCGGCAGCATGATCGATATGCCATCCAGGGCCCTTACATGCGCTATGGTTTCGGTAAAGGTGTTTACCTGGCCCACTATAATGATGACCTTGAAGCTCGCCGTATTTTCAGACGGATTCCAGTCCATCAGGTAGGGAATGATGGTGTCGTCCGTCATGCGAAAGGGATCGTGGAACGTGTAGTCGGTTTTATGTGGCTCATCTGGCGAAGCGTGGGCATACGCAAAAGCCTCTATGCATAAATCATACTTATAGGCGCTGTGAGGAGTACGAGCAAGGTGTGAGGGCGATAGCTGCGATGAACTGGCCAGGCGCTGGCGGAGTACGAGCAAACTGACAGCCAACATGACGATAACCAGCAGCAGAAGTAGAAGCATCCAGCGTTTCATAAAACCTCCGCCTGCGGATACCCCTAGCATTCATGCAGGGGAGGAAGCAAGCGTTCCTTATTAGAGGGGAGGGAAACCAGCCCTGACTGCCTAGACGAACGCATATTCGTAGCCATCGCCGCGCTGGAGCACTGTACAGTAGCACGCGGGGATGGAGTCGACCCCATTGATACGAAAGAACCGGCTTTTCCTGACCGCGACACGACCTTTGTGCGTCCCCTGCGCTTTGTACGGCGGGGGGACCACCGCCAGCACCAGATCCCCCGTTTGCACCCCGTTCACCTGTTTCTGCCGCATGAGATACCCTCGCGGAAAGCCGTGTCTGGTAAAGAGCGTCCGGCAATACTGCCCACGCCCACTGGCGCTGAAACGCAACGTGTGCAGGGTTCTGGCCTGTACCCCGGCGAGCTCGCCCACGCAGAGCGCGTCCAGAGCGTGCGTCTTGGGGAGACCAAACCGCTCCCGGTTCCAGCGCGTCCGCCCGCCACTCCAGGTGCCTATCGGCAAGCTGAGCACTCCAAGCGCCCGCACCAGGGCATAGCGCGTCGCATTGACCGCGGCAGCATCTTTGAGCGGGCTTTTCGCCTGCGCCTCCACTTGCGGATGGCCGAATTCCGCCGCCGTCTGATTGCCCTTGGTCACATTGCAATCGTGACACGCGAGCACCAGATTGCTCGCTCGATTGGACCCTCCCCGGCTGCGCGGGACCTGGTGATCGATCTCGAAAGAACCCTCCCCCTTGTGACAGTAGGCACAGCGATGCTGGAATTTCTCTAACAGGTAGGCGCGCAACTCCCAGCCGGCTAGCTCCCCTCGTTGATACTCGATCCCGGTGATTTCCGGGTTCTGCATGAGGTGCAGGTCAAATTTGACCCGTTCCACCTCCAAGCGAGCCAGGGGTGTCCACCGTCTATACCGCTGCGCCCAGGTCAGCACATTGCCGATCCGCGAGCGCAGCGATGGGGGCAACCATCCCCTGGGGCGTGTGCGGTGCTCAAAGCGCGGTGGGCGGTAGCGCAGGTGAGCACTCCTGCGACGGCGACGGGCGCGCGCCCTGGTGCCCATCGCTGCATGCACCTGCTCGCCCCGGTGGCGAACCTCTGCGAGGTGGACGGCGTGATGGACCTCGCCCCCCGGGGTGGCTTCCACCCGCGCCACGGCCATCCCGCTCGTTTTAGACCCGGGATCGATCTTCAAAACAAGAGGTTGTACCACCGACTCCTCCAGTTGGCGATCTTTGAGACGGATGACAAAAGGGTAGCGCAGGTGCACCACCGCTCGTCCGCGTGAGAGTAACAGTCGCGCTTTCTTTGGCGTACAGGGCATCAGTGGCTTCTTGTGTTTGTCCAGGACAAAGACCATGCTTCGTTTCCCCTTTCGGGGCCCTTTACAGGGCTGTGTAACGTGTCTGAGGCGGCCGCCTCAGACATCTCCCCTCGCCAAGGTTGGGTCGGCTTGTTCGGCTCTGCGCACCGCCCGGACTCCTGACGGGCTTTTAACGCAAGAGCGGCAGAGCGGCACACTGAGGAAGCATGTGCCGGTGCCATGACCGATCCAACGGAGCACCCGCATCTGGCGGCCTGCGCCATTGGGTGCCGAGGCTGGACACTACGAGCCTGCTTTCGCAAGCTCATCCCGATCTTCGGGATAGAGTTCGTGACGTATTTACCTCCAGTGGCTTCTGAGACTCCCCAGTCTAAAGGCGGGGTTCTTGTTCCTCGCTCAACGCTTCTGGCCTCTCGATGACGACGGCTGCTCTTGTTGAGGACTCCCAAGACTTTTGAGCCGACGCGCTCTGGCTCCGGGGATGCCGAAGCTTTGGGGGAACGATTCCCCCGCATTCGCACGTTGTTCGAGCGACTCCATCGCGGCTCGCAGGCGCAATTCTGCACCTTCCCATTCCTCGTGGGCGATGGAGGGGATGGTTTCTCCTGGGTTAAGATAGGCAAGCAGCGCATTGTAGAACTGCCTGCCTGCTTCCAGGTGCGCACGAAGTCGTTTGGCCTGCGCTGGAGTGACGACCAGAGGTAATTCCAGCAGAAACGTGGGCGTCTGCTTCTTTGGCTCCCTGGCTTGCTTCGTGCGCTTTGTCCTTTGTAACGCCATCTGCCACGCTTGCTCCCACTTCTGTTAGAACGTGCATTCCAAGTATAGCAGGCTTGGTTCACTGGGTCAAGCCTCTTTCGCCACAACCCACACCATCACAGCTGCCTCCGCGCCTTCCACCAAAGAAGGAACGGCGCTTCATCCCCCGCTTGAAAGACAAGGGCTTTCGCGCTCGGATTTTCTGCAACGGAGAGAAACTGCTGGAGTTTCGAGACAAACAAGCCCCCTGCTCCCCGTTCTGATCTTGGATACATACGAGGTTTGGATACAATTCGCTCAACGAGTTGAGATCGGTTGACACTCTACGAACGACAGTTCAGCGCGTACGAGGGGCTTGAGCATCACGCGCGGTTCCAACCACTTCGTTTTCTTCTTCTTCAGCCTCAAGCTCGGCAGGTGACTGCGATTGGAGTTGTACTAATGTCACGAGGAAGATCACGAGAATGAGAACGTGGAGAGCAGTACACCAGGCACAAATTGTATGGAGCCGCACAATTTCGACATAGACGAGGTAAAGGACGGTCAACATGCCTACGAGGGACCATGCAAATTGAGCAAGACGGAGCCAACGACTTTGCAAGCCTGTGTATAAACCTGCAACTGCTAAAGCAGCCATGACTCCGCACCAGGCCAACCCAGGGATGGTAATGGGAAGAGACGTTCCAGGAACCACAGAATAGGGGCTGGAGAGGACACGCGCGCAATTGACGAGGCCATTATTCGAACAGGCCAGGGGAACAAGCTGATAATGTTCGAACGTGAGATAGATTGCAATACCAGCGCCCACAAGCGAACATAGCAGCAGGAAAAGCTGACCTTTTGAACGTCGTAGCATAACAACCTCTTTTAACGCGCATATTGTATATAGCAGTAGTATGTAGTAAGCATAGCGTCATTCAGGCAGGATGTCAACGCTGCTATGCCGAAGGTGTTTCGCAAGTTCGGGGTTCATAGAGGCTGCTCGCCCTACGCACTCCCACAGACATGGATGTGGATGGCTACCCTGCAATAGGGTAGCCATCCATAGGGCAAAGAATGAGATGCCTTAATCTACAGGGGTTACCTTTTCTGAGAAATGGCAGGCGGCGAAGTGTTCACGCCCATCTTTAGCCTCAAAAACTGGTTCCACTTGGCGACAGATCTCCTCCGCCATCGGACAACGGGTATGGAACCGGCACCCCGAAGGAATCTTGATGGGACTCGGCTGATCGCCAGAAAGAATGATACGCTGACGCCGTTTCTCGATCTGCGGGTCAGGAATGGGTACCGCCGAGAGCAACGCACGGGTATAGGGATGCTTGGGAGCTTCGTATAGTTCGTCGCGGTCGGCCATCTCAACGATTTTACCCAGGTACATCACGGCGATGCGGTCCGCGACGTGACGCACAACGCCCAGGTCATGCGAGACAAAGAGATAGGTGAGATTGAACTGCTTTTGCAAACGCTGCAGCAGATTGAGCACCTGCGCACGAATCGAGACATCCAGCGCGGAAACAGGTTCGTCAGCGATCACAAATTCCGGGTTGATGGCAAGGGCGCGTGCAACGGCGATACGCTGTCGCTGGCCACCACTAAATTCGTGTGGGTAGCGATCAATGTACTCGGGACGCAGACCAACCACGCGCAGGAGTTCTACCGTTCTCTCGCGTATCTCTTTATTGGATGCTACGTGATAGATATGCATCGGCTCAGCGATGAGTGAGCCAATGGTGAAACGGGGATTCAGCGATGCAAAGGGGTCCTGGAAAACCATCTGGACGCGCTGGCGCACCTGTCGCAATTGTTCGCCCCCGAGCGAGGCCAGGTCAACATTGTCAAACAGCATTTGCCCGCCTGTGGGCTTGTAGAGGCGCACAATGGTGCGACCAATGGTGGTCTTGCCAGAGCCGCTTTCACCCACCAGGCCCAATGTCTGACCACGATCAATGGTAAAGCTGATACCATCAACCGCTCGCACATAGCCGACCACGCGCTGAAAGATGAGGCCCCTGGTCAGAGGAAAGTACATTTTGAGGTCGCGCACATCGAGCAAGGTTTTGCTTGCTACAGCTGTATTCGTCTCGAGCATCTATTTCTCCTCCGACGCTTGCAGCGTTTGTACGGCGGACTCTTTGAGAACTACTTGCATTCTTTCATACCTTGCCTGGCGCCGTTTTTCCGCATAGGCCTGCTCCTTGGGATCGGTCACATCGACCCAGCAGGCTTTGAAATGATTCGATGCCCCGTCCACGGGATCAAGCGGCGGCATCGTGCGACAGATGGCGCGCGCAAAGGCGCAACGGGGCATGAAAGGACAACCAGGAGGCGGTTTGATCAGATCGGGGGGAGAGCCTTCAATGGTCTTGAGCTGCGAGTGGCGTTCTTCGTCGAGACGGGGAACGGACGCCAGCAAACCAAGTGTGTAGGGATGACGGGGATTGGCAAATAGTTCATCTGTCGACGCGGTTTCCATGACTTTGCCCGCGTACATCACGACCACGCGATCAGTCATGCCAGCAACCACACCGAGATCATGCGTAATCAGGATGACGGCGGTGCCGAAATCCGAACAGACGCCGTCAATCAATTCAAGAATTTGCGCCTGCACTGTTACGTCAAGCGCAGTTGTCGGCTCGTCAGCAATGAGCAGTTTCGGATTACAGGCCAGGGCGATGGCAATCATCACACGTTGACGCATGCCACCGCTGAACTGGTGCGGGTACGAATTGATGCGCTCCGCGGCAGCAGGAATGCCAACCTGTTCCAGCAGGGCAAGCGCGCGTTTGTTTGCTTCGTCTTTATCCAATTTGAGATGAATGCGTAGTGCCTCGCCAATTTGTTTGCCGACGGTCATAGTGGGATTGAGGCAGGTCAGCGGGTCCTGAAAGATCATCCCTATTTTGCCGCCACGCACCTTGCGCATCTCCTTCTCAGGGAGATCGAGCAGATCACCATCTTCAAACAAGACACTGCCACCGGCATACTCCCCGGCAGGTTGGGGAAGCAGACGCATGATCGAGAGGGCTGTGACGCTCTTACCACAGCCGCTCTCGCCTACTACACCTACCTTCTCGCCCGGCTTGACCCCAAAGGTTACCCCGTCAACGGCTCGCACACGGCCAGCCTTGACCTTGAAGTAGGTTTTCAGGTCTTGCACCTCTAACAGATACTCTCCCAAGGTAGTCGCTCCTTAACGCGCTATTCTAACGTTCAGTCATATACGGATCGAGTGCATCGCGTAATCCATCGCCGACCAGGTTCAAGCTAAGCACAGTGAAGAAGATCGCCAAAGCGGGGAAGAATAAAAGCCAGGCATCAACATCAAAGAGGCCATTCCCATCAGAGATCATACTGCCCCAGCTCGCATCGGGGGGCTTAATACCGAAGCCAAAGTAGCTCAAGACCGACTCCAGGATGATGTTCGTGCCAATCAGCAGCGTTGCGTTCACAATGATCGGCCCGGCTGCGTTTGGCAGGATGTGGCGGAACATCAGGCGCAAATCTTTCGCGCCAATGGTGCGCGACGCCATGACAAACTCGCGCTCTCTGAGCGCGAGAAATTCTCCTCGCACCAGGCGTGCCGCATAGGTCCACCCAAAGATGGCAATCAGGATGATCACACTTTTCGGCGTGCCATCGGTGAAGGAAGCGGAAAGCACAAAGAGCAACAGGTACAACGGCACGGCCAGGATCACATCGGTAAAGCGCATCAGGATGTTATCGATGATCCCGCCGTAGTAGCCCGCAAAGGCACCGATACCCATCCCAAAGAGGATGGCCATGAGCATCGAGGTAAGGCCCACCAGCAGCGAAACGCGGCCGCCGTACATCATACGCGCAAGGGTATCGCGTCCCACGCTATCGGTTCCAAAGGGGTGCGCCGGAGAGGGAGCGGCCAGAGGAAGCGATGAGTTCGATATACTCGAGAAGTCGGGAAGAAGGTTTGGCTCAGCCCGCCAGATAAACGGACCCAGGGCACAGAAGAGGATCAGGAGGATCAGAAATACCGCTCCCCCGACAGCTATCTTATTGCGCATAAAACGATCAAAGATGATCCGTCCCTGGCTACGTCGTTTCTGCACTAACTCCGTAGTCGCTTCAAGGTAGGGTTCGACCTCTTCTTCTGTCGTTGCCGTGTTCAAATTAAGGTGTTCAGATATGTCCATGGAGTTCTCCTTTCAGTAGTAACAGGCCATCGTGTACTACACGTTACGAGTAACGAATACGAGGATCCATCACCCCATAGAGGACATCTGCAATGAGGTTGAATGCAATGACAAAGAACGCGCCGATCAACAACGTGGCGATCAAGATCGGATAATCGCGCCGGTCCAGGCTGTCAAGAAACAACAGGCCCATACCATGCCAGCTGAAAACGCCTTCAGTAATGGCAGCGCCACCGGCCACCGAGCCAAAATCGAGCGCGACGACCGTAATCAAGGGGATGACCGCGTTGCGCAGCGCATGGCGGAAAAGCGCGGCCACCGGACCCACGCCCTTGGCGCGCGCAGTCCGCATGTAGTCCTGCTTGATGTTCTCAATCATGCTGGAGCGCATATAGCGGCTCCAACCGGCGATAAAGGCTATCGCCAGCACCATCATGGGTAAGAACAGGTACCATAGGTGATCCAGCAGCGCGGAAAATGGATTGGTGAAGCTTACCGCGACCGACTCGGTTCCAGATGTGGGGAACCATTTGAGGTCAACCCCAAAGATGGTTTGCGCCAGCAAACCCAGGAGGAAGACGGGCATAGCGATACCGGCGTAGGCGAGGATGGTCAGAGCATAGTCGGTGAGACTTCCCTGGCGCACTCCTGCGATCACGCCTAACAGGATCGCGATCACTAAGGCCAGCACGAGGGCAGCGCCGAACAACTGAAGGGTTGCCGGAAACGCTCTTCCGATGACCGTCGACACGGGTTCGTTCGTATTAAACGAATAGCCGAAGTCCCCCCTGATGGCGTTGGTGAGCCACTTGATGTATTGGACGGGCACCGAGTCATTCAGGCCCATACGATCGCGCAAAGCGGCCCGCGCAGCCAGGGTCAGGTGAGGATTGAACAGGACCGCATCTGCTCCACCCGGTAGCAAGTGAATCAGCGCAAACATGGCAATCGTCAAAAAGAACAACAGAGGAATCGCTTGTAAAACTCGACGTAAAATATATCGTCCCATATTTGCCTCCGACGAGCACAGAGTGAGGACAGCTAATATTGGTCATAAGTGTACCATAAACCTTACATTTATGTCACTACTTTGTCCATGCAATTTACAAACTTGTCATAAATACCCTCCGGTCGGACACCTTCGGGTGTCCGACCGGAGGGTACCCTTGCCTGTCATGTGCCAGGCAATAACCTACAAAACGAGATTAGGTGCAATCACACCAGCCTACGGACAGGTTCCACCGGCACACCACCACAGCCAGACGTTGGGATCCTCTCCGGCCCCTACCAGCGACTGTTGGTAGTTCTCGGTTCCTTTCTTGTGGATGCCAATGTCAGGAGAAGCGAATTCGACGATGAACGGGAAGTCCGTCAGGTAGATCTGGTGGATCTTGTCGAAGATCGCCTGCCGGGCAGTGGGGTCGGCGGTCGCCTGCTCCTGTTTGTACAGGGCATCCAACGCCGGATTGGAGTAATACGTCGTGTTGCCGGGATTGCCGGTCTGGAAGAAAGCGGCATCATCGGGGTCGAGGCCAACTGCAGTCTCATACTCCACGATGTCGTACACGCCCGGCTTGCCATCGGTCAGGAAGGTGCCGAAGAGCGTGCTGGCCGGATAGTTCTGGATGTCGATCTTGATGCCGATCTTCTTGAAGTTCTGCTGGTTGATCAGTTCGTCGTCAGCGCGCCACAGGTTGTTGGCTGTGGTCGAGTACTGGAACTCCAACCGCTGACCGTTCTTGGTGCGCACCCCGTCCGAGCCAGCCTTCCAGCCCTTACTATCCAGCAGGGCGTTTGCGGCGGTAAGATCAAATTTCGGGCACGGCCCGGTGTAGTGGCCGGGAACCTGGGTTGGTGCATGGTCCACGCAGAGTTGCCCACCCAGTCCGCGACGCGCGACCTGGATCAGCGTCAGCTGGTCGACCGCCATCGACATCGCCTGGCGCACCTCCGGGTTGTTGGCCAGCACCTTGTTGTGGAAGTCAAAGTACATCGCCTCAAAGTTTCCGCTATTTTTGGGAGCATCAAGCTGGTAGTTGCTCAGCGACTGGTAGACCAGGGCTTTAGATACATCCAGGAACCACGACGAGTGGGGGGTGCCCGCCTGCAAGTCCTTGAGGATGGTGTTCTGATCGGGCGTAATACGGAAGATGATCTTATCCAGGTAGGGCAGTCCCTGCGCCGCCTGGTAGTACATAGGATTGCGCACCATGGTGTAGTGGTCGGTCGGCTTGCTCTCGCTCATCATGAACGGGCCGCTCACCACCGAGGGGTTCAGGTTGTCCGCCGACTTCAAGATGGCGGCGGGATCCACGCTCGCGAAGTGGTGCGCGGGCAGCGGGGCAAAGTAGCCATCCGTAAAATAGGCGTAAAACGACACCAGCGGGTCCTTGAGATGGAAGGTGATCGTCAGGTTGTCCGAAGAGACATCGGCGGAGGTGATATCCGTGACCGCGATGGTATTAATCGCCCCGAACTTGGGGTTTTTCCACAGCTTCCAGGTGAAATCCATGTCCCGGGCATCCAGGGGTTGGCCATCGGACCATTTCAGCCCGGACTTGAAGGTGAACTTCCAGGTTTTGCTGTCGGCGCTAATGCCACCGTTGGCCAACGAGGGCACCTGGGTCACCAGGCCGGACATAACCTGGCCCTGCGGGGTGCTATACAACATCGGCGCGTACAGCGCATACATCATCATCGCCGCAAACGTCTCGTTCGAGGCATTGGTGATCAGCGAGTCTGGCTCTTCAAACAGGTCGTCGATCCAGGTGCCGCCTTTGACAGGCGTGCCCGCGCTTGTCGTAGGCGTGGTCGTGGTCGGGGTTCCACCCGTGCTACAGGCGCTCAGCAGCAGGAGCACCACGGCCAGGGCGGAAAAGGACATTCTGAGAAAACGCGGTTTGGGTTTCTTGAGCATTGTGTCCTCCTAGAAACAAAAATACATTTGGGAAACCGGGTTACCCGTTTAGACGGGAACCAATGTAAAGGTGCGAGTTGGCAGCCAACCATGCTGCCTGGAAATGCACGCCGCTGATACACTCATCCCTGAAAAAAAGGATATGACAGGGCGTTACATATTATACGCTTGTTTTATTCAACTTCTCACAAGCCTTCTCATTTTTTTATAGTAGCGATTGTTTTGGAACAAATTGTGGCGCGGGTCACTTTCGCGCACTCATCATCAATGTTACAATACGGGCGTGGTAAGGCGCAGCTTCCAATACAGTCGTGGATTTGGAAATCTGATAGATGAAAGGAATTCCTGGCATGCGTATCATGGTTGTGGCATTGCTGCTGGCAATGGGGGCAGTTGTGATTCTCGCGCTCGGCGAGACCTTTAACATCTGGGCATCCAATGGTTTGATCAACATTTCGCTGA
>WNGJ01002070.1_pt1 | contig 20145 bp, 16 predicted proteins | sample 5400611 | NCBI WGS metagenome assembly WNGJ01 (sample SAMN13153375, study PRJNA577476) | soil metagenome | isolation source: 40 cm soil or saprolite under Garry oak tree replicate 1 | place: USA:California | collected 2016-06-15
GCGACAAAGGGCGGGTGTACGTGCAGCAGCCCAACGGCAACGTCCGCGCCGTCCACAAGCGGCCGCTCTTCTTCGGGAAGAGCAAGCCGACGCCCGAGCCGGGGGCCATGGTGGTCGTCCCGGTGCGAGACACGACCGCGCACGGCCAGACCGGCGCGGTCCTGGCGGGGGTGGCGCAGATCGTGGCGGCGCTGACCACGATCATCGTGGTCGTCGTGACCAGGCAGTGAGGGTGGCGAGCCCGTGACCACGACGGGTACGCGCAAGGGCATCATCCTGGCCGGCGGATCCGGTACCCGGCTCTACCCGCTCACCCTCGGCGCCAGCAAGCAGCTCATGCCGGTCTACGACAAGCCGATGGTGTACTACCCCCTGTCCACCCTCATGCTGGCCGGCATCCGTGATATCCTCGTCATCTCCACTCCGCACGACCTCCCACGGTTTCAGGCGCTGCTGGGCGATGGCACGCAGCTTGGCATCTGCCTTCGCTACGCCGCGCAACCGCGTCCCGAAGGACTGGCTCAGGCGTTCATCATTGGCCGAGAGTTCGTCGGGCGCGATCCCAGCACGCTGATCCTCGGCGACAACATTTTCTACGGTGGTGGGCTACGCGCCACATTGCAGGCCGCGAGCCGCCGCGAGCGGGGCGCGACGGTCTTCGCCTACTACGTGTCCGATCCCGAGCGCTACGGCGTGGTCGACTTCGATGCCCAGGGCCATGCGCTGAGCATCGTCGAGAAGCCCAAGGCTCCCAAGTCTCATTATGCCGTGACCGGGCTGTATTTCTACGACAACCGCGTGCTCGATATCGCCGCCGCGCTGCGCCCGTCGGCGCGCGGCGAGCTCGAGATCACTGATGTGAACCGGGCGTACCTGCAGGACGGCGCGCTGGACGTCCAGATGCTCGGTCGCGGCGTGGCCTGGCTCGACACCGGCACGGCAGACGCGCTGCTCCAGGCCGCCACCTTCGTCGCGGCGGTCGAGCAACGCCAGGGCCTCAAGGTCGGCGCCATCGAGGAAGTCGCTTACCGCATGGGGTTCATCGATGCGACCCAGGTCGAGCGACTCGCTGCCCCGCTCCGCGGGAATCCGTACGCCGAGTACCTCATGGCGATCATCCGCGACAAGAGCTACCTCGATAACCTGCGGGACTCGCAGTGAAGGTCGTTGCCACCGAGCTGGACGGCGTACTGATCATCGAGCCGCGCGTCTTCCCGGACGCGCGCGGCTTTTTCTACGAGAGCTACCGCGCGGACCGCTACGCCGCCGCGGGCGTCCCCGCCCGCTTCGTGCAGGACAACCATTCGTGTTCCGCCCCGGGGACGTTGCGCGGCCTCCACTACCAGTTGCGCCACGCCCAGGGGAAGCTGATTCGCGTGCTGCGCGGCGCGATTTTCGACGTGGCGGTGGACATCCGCCGCGGATCCCCCACGTTCAGCCGCTGGGTGGGGGTCGTCCTCTCGGCGGAGAACAAGCGCCAGCTTTACGTGCCGCCCGGCTACGCTCACGGATACTGTGTGCCGGACGAAGCGGCCGAGGTCGAGTACAAATGCACCGACTTCTACGCCCCGGAGGATGAGCACGGCATCGTGTGGAACGACTCCGCGATCGCGATCGATTGGCCGCTGCAGCATCCGCTGTTGTCCGAGAAGGATCGGGCGTACCCGCCGCTCTCGCTCGATCGCCCCGACCTTCCCGAGTACGGTGGACCCGTTCGATGACCTCCTTCTCCCCCACCTGTCTGCTCGTCACCGGCGGCGCCGGCTTCATCGGATCCAACTTCGGCCGCTGGGTGCTGGAGCACGAGCCCAACGTCACCGTGGTGAACCTCGACTTGCTCACCTACGCGGGCAACGTGGAGAGCCTCGAGGACGTCGAGCAGCGCTTCGGGAGGCACGGGGACGGCCGGTACGCTTTCGTGCGCGGCGACATCCGGGATCTCGCATTGGTGCGGGCCTTGCTGTCGGGGGACGGCGGTTCTCCCCGGCCGGAGGCCATCGTCCACCTTGCCGCCGAGTCGCACGTCGATCGCTCGATCATGGGCCCCGGAGTGTTCGTGGAAACGAACGTCACGGGCACGCTCACGCTGCTCGAGGCGTGCCGCGCCGAGCTGGCCGCACGGCCCCGCCCGTTCCGCTTTCTCCACGTCAGCACGGACGAAGTCTATGGCACGCTCGGCCCCTCCGATCCGGCGTTCTGTGAGACCACGCCGCTCGCCCCCAACAGCCCGTACTCGGCGAGCAAGGCCGCGTCGGACCTGCTGGTGCGAGCCTACGGCGAGACCTTCGACCTGCCGGCGGTGATCACCCGCTGCTCCAACAACTACGGTCCGTACCAGTTCCCCGAAAAGCTCATCCCTTTGATGATCACGCGAGCCCTGCGGGACGAGCCGTTGCCGGTGTACGGCGACGGCATGAACGTACGGGACTGGCTGTACGTCGAAGACCATGCCGCAGCACTGTGGCGCGTGCTGGTTGCGGGCGAAATCGGCAGCGTCTACAACATCGGCGGCGAGAATGAGATCCCCAACCTCGCCGTGGTGCGCCAGCTGCTGGCGCTGCTCGGCAAACCCGAGTCGCTCATCCGCTACGTCACCGACCGGCCGGGCCATGATCGCCGCTACGCCATGGATGCGAGCCGCCTGCGCCGCACACTCGGCTGGACCCCGCGGCGCGACTTCGAGACCGGGCTGGCCGCCACGGTGGAGTGGTACCTCACGCACCGCACCTGGTGGGAGCGGGTGCTGAGCGAGGCCTACCGCACCGCCGCCGCGATGTACTTAGTCGAGCGCTGAGCGTGCGGGTCCTCGTCGTCGGCGCGGGCGGAATGCTGGGAACGGCCGTCCAGCAGGCGGCCCCACCCGGCGCCGAGCTCCGACCGTTGTGCCACCGTGACCTGCCGATCGAAGACGGCGCTGCCGTCGAGCGCGTCGTGCGGGCCGAGCGCCCAGCCTGGATCGTCAATTGTGCCGGCTACACCCAGGTCGATCGCGCCGAGTCGGAGCCCGACGCCGCGTACCTGGTCAACGCGGTGGGCCCCGTCTACCTGGCGAGCGTCGCGCGCCAGGCCGGGGCCCGGCTGCTGCACGTCAGCACCGATTACGTGTTCGATGGGGGGGCGCGCCGCCCGTATCGGGAAGAGGACCCGGTGGCGCCGCTCTCCGTCTATGGCCGGAGCAAGCTTGCCGGAGAGCAGGCCGTCCGCGATATCCTGCCGGAGGCGCACCTGATCGTGCGCACCCAATGGCTGTTCGGCGGCGGCGGGGCGAACTTCGTTGCGACGATCCTGCGGCTCGCCGGGGAGCGCTCGAGCCTCCAGGTAGTGAACGATCAGCGCGGCCAGCCGACCTACGCTCCCGACCTCGCGACCGCCTTGTGGAAGCTGATCGCGTGTGACGCCCGCGGGACGGTGCATTGCGCCAACGACGGCGTCGCGACCTGGTTCGACGTGGCCACGGCCGCAGTAGCCGCGGCAGGGCTACGGACGCGGATCGTGGCGTGCACCACCGCCCAGATGCCCCGCCCCGCCCGACGACCGGAGTTCAGCGTGCTCGACTGCGGGAAGTACGCCTCCCTCGCAGGAGGCCTGCTGCGCACTTGGACCGAGCCACTGACCCAGTACGTGGGGCTGGTTTCCGGCCACGCCCGTTGCTAGCGACCCAGCACTGAGGCCAGGACGACCTCGACCACGGCCTCCGCGTTACGCGGGGCGATCAGTACTTCTGGGACCGACGGCCGGCCGGAAACCATCGTGGCGCGACTGGCGACGTACGCCGCGGCGAGCGACAATAGCAGCGCCGTGGCCACTCCCAACCGCGCCCAGCGCGCGAGCACCGCATCCCAGGAGACGGCCACGGGCACGTCGGCGACCTCCGCCAACCGGGGTGCGGCGACCGCGGCGTCGCCACCCGGCTCGAGCACCACGCGGCGCACCGCTCCTTCAAGCCACAGATGCAGCGTCACCAGCGCCCACAGCACCCGGGAGTAGTCCGCCCGCCCGGCCAGGTGGGCGTCGATGAGCCGCCGCACGGCGTCCAGGCCGACGATGTCGAACCCCGACAAAGTGGACGACGTCGCCACGCGCTCGAGCAGCCCTTTCAGCGGCCCGCGCAGCCACTCCGCTACCGGGACCCGAAACGTGTGCTTGCGCCGCGAGTAGATGTCGGCGGGCAGGAGCTCGCGCGCCAGCGCGCGCAGCAGCGGTTTCGACCTCAGCCCACCCGCCTTCCAGCGATCGGGAAGCCCCAGCCCGAACGCCACGACGCGATGGTCGAGATAGGGACACCGGGCCTCGACCGAGGCAGCCATGGTCATCCGGTCGACCTTGGTGAGCAGGGCGTTTGCCAATAGCTCGGTGACGTCGTCGCTCTGCACCTCCGCCAGACGCCGCTGCGGAACACGATCCACATCCTGGCGGGCGGCGAGCGGAGGCACGAGGGCGCAGTCCGCGGGCGACCAGCCCGCCGCCGCCGCCAGCGCCGGCGCGTGCTGCAGCGAGCGGCTCCACGCCAGCGGATCCCCGTCGCCCGAGTGCGCCGAGCGCAGCATGCGCGACGCGCGCGAATCGTCGGTCGCTCGCCCACCCCGCAGTGCCAGGCCGAGGCGGGCGGCGGACCGGAACCCCGGCACTCGCGCCGCTATGGCCGACCCGCGCAGCGCCAGCCAGTAGCGCTCGTACCCGCCGAACACCTCATCACCGCCTTCGCCTGTCAGCACGACGGTCGCGAGCTGGCGCGCCCGGCGGCTGAGCGCGAGGGTCGGCAGGGCCGCCGGATCGGCGAGCGGCTCGTCGAGCAGCCACACCAGCTCCTCCACCCCCTGGAATTCCGCCGCCGTGATGGGGATTTCGTGGTGCTCGCAGCCGAAATAGCGGGCGACTCGCCGCGCATGCGCGGCCTCGTCGAAATCGCTGTACCCGGGGAACCCGATGGTGAAGGTCGGGATGCGCGCGCCCATCTCGCCCGCTGCCACGGCGACGATCGTGCTCGAATCAAGACCGCCGCTCAGAAACACCCCAACGGGAACGTCGCTGATCAGCCGCAGCCCCACGGATTCGCACAACAGATCGCGCAGCACGGCCTCGGCGGCCCGCCGCCCCTGCGGCACCGGCACGGCCTCTGGGCTCCAGTAGCGCCGCAGCGTGAATTCCCCACCCTCCCACACGCCGAGGTGCCCCGGCGGAAGCCGCCGGATCTCGGCGACCGGCGTGCGGTCGCCCGGCATGTGGCCGAGCATGCAGAACGCCCGGCACGCCTCCCGATCGACGGTCCAGCGCCGCCCTGCGAGCCCCAGCAGGCTTCGCAGCTCCGACGCGAACCACACGCCCCCGGCGTCGAGCGTGTAATACAGCGGCTTCTTGCCGAGCCGATCGCGGGCGAGCAGCAGGCGCCGGCGACGACGATCCCATACCGCCAACGCGAACATGCCGTTCACGTCGGCCAGGAAGTCGTCTCCCCACGCTTCGTAGCCGTGCACGGCGACCTCGACGTCGCACCGGGTCGCGAACGCGTGGCCCAGCGGTTCGAGCCGCCGTCGCAGTGTCTGAAAGTTGTACAGCTCGCCGTTGCAGGCGACGACGACGTCCCCGGACTCGCTGTGGATTGGCTGATGGCCGCCGGCGACGTCGATGATGCTGAGCCGGCGTACAGCGAGGGAGCAATCGGCATCGTCGTACTCGCCGGCCTCGTCAGGCCCGCGATGCACCAGGGAGCGCGCGACGGAGCGCACTTGGTTCAGGCGGTCGGGAAGGTGGCCGACCGCTCCCGCGATGCCACACATGCTGGGGCAATCGAGGCTCGAACCACGAGCCTCGAGATCACCTTTCCGGTTAATGGGAGCGCCGGCGGCCGGTCGCGAGACGGAATGGCGGGCGGCGACTCCGGAAACTGCAATGTACCCGCGTGAAACGGCCTGGCTAGGGGTCGACCGCGACAGAGCCGAGCGTTGCCAAGCCTATGGCCCGAGCCCAGATTGCTGCCCCATGCGACGGCTCCTCGGCTCACTCTGCGCAGCGGGACTGTCGCTCACCACCGGCGTCGCCGCCCAGTCCGCCAGCACCTATCTCCCCATCGACCATTGGGCGATGCCGTACGTCGAGCACCTGATCCGGGCCAGCGTGATCCCCGATCCCGACCCGCTGACCCGCCCCCTGAAGCTCGGCAGCGTGGTCGCGGAGCTACAGGGCGCTGACACGACCCGATTGCCGTCCGCCGTACGAGCCACAATCCGCCAGCTGCTCCATGAGCTCACGCCCCGCGGCGCGCCCCCCTACTACCGCGCCGACCTCTACGTCGGCGCCTCAGCCGGCAGCCAGGGGCGGGGGGATCAACTGCATCTCAGCGGCGCGAGCTATGGAGCCTACCAGGCCGGCATGAGGCTCAGCGCCGTGTTCGGTCCCGTCGCGATCTCATCACACCCGTACACCGACCGGTACCTGAAGGTGGACCCGGACTACACGGGTGATAAGAGCAAGAACCCACCCGGACGCTTCACCGACGCGTACATCAGCTTGCAGCAACGCTATGGGGAGCTGTTCGTTGGCGCGCTGCGGCGCAACTGGGGACCAACTGGCATCGCCGGGCTACTCACGTCCTCCTACCCGTACTCCTACGATCACCTCATGGCGCGTGTCGGCACGCGCTCCCTGCGGGTCGAGGTGCTGACCACGCAGCTCGACGACATGACCGATACGACCGGCACGACCTTCAAGCGCTACTGGACATCGACCCGGGTGATCGTACGCCCGTGGAAGTGGCTCACGGCGTCCATTGACAATGCCGCGCTGTGGTACGGTCCGAACCGGGGGTTCGAGTTGCGGTTCCTGAACCCCCTGACGCTCGCCTTCATCACCAGCGTGGACGACAGCCTGCCCGACCGCCAGAACACCGCGATGGCCGGCGAGCTGCGAGTGGCGTTGCCCCGGGGCGTGGTGTTGCAGGGCAGCTTCCTGCTGGATGCCTGTTGCGACCTCCTGCCCGACCGTCTGGGCGCCACTGGCGTCGCCGACGTGCCGCTCGGCGCGGGAACGGCCGCGCGCGCCTGGGTTACGGCTGTGACAGCGTTCGCCTACCGCGCACCAGAAGGGCTACAGAATTCCATCATGCTGCGCGGGGTTGGGCTGGGCCGGAACTTCGCCGACTATGTCGAAGCCGGCCTTACGGTCTCAACCATGCCGGTCCCGATGCTCACACTCGCGCCGCAGCTGGTCCTGCTGGAGCAAGGAGAGGGCGACTTTCGAGTCCCGCCACCGCCGGAGCCGGTGCGCGGTCCGCTCTTCTTCCAAGGCGTGATCGAGCGCACCTGGCGGCTGGGCGTGTTGGGACAGGCGCAGCTCGGGCGGCGGCTCGATGTGGCTGTGAATGCCGGGTGGAACCTCATCGCGAACAGCGGACACCAGCCGGGGGTCTCCCGCGCACGCTTTGCGGGGACCGCCAGCGTCCAGTTCCAGTTCGGCGGTCCCGTGCACCTCCCAGATTAACACCTTGACCGCTCGGCAGTTAGGCCGCACGTTTGCGGCAGAATCATGAAGCCCATCACGATGACGGATCCAGCGGTCTCGACCGACATCACCCTCGCCTCCGAGCCGTCCGCAGACGACGAAGTCGGCCTGTTCGGCGTCGCCAACGTGTTGTTGCGCCGCTGGACGCTCGTCGCCGGGATGCCGCTGCTGGCGGCGTTGCTCGCCGGAGCCGTGTCGCTGCTGGTGCCTCCGACCTTCACCGCGACGACCAGCTTCGTTCCGGAGGTGCGTCAGCAGAATCGTCTACCAGCAGGGCTCAGCGGGCTTACCGGGATCGCCGGACAGCTGGGCATCTCGATCGGGGCGGATGCGAACCAATCGCCGCGCTTCTACGCCGATGTCGTGAAAAGCCAGGGCCTCATGGAGCGCGTCCTGCTCGCGAAGTATCCGGATCCGCGCTCGGGCCGACAGGCGGGGGACTCGATATCGCTGCTGCAGCTTCTCAGGGTCAAGGGACGCAGTCCGGCCGATAGTCTCGAGCGGGGATTGAAAGAATTGGACGAGCTCGTCTCCGCGCGGGTCGACAACCTGACGAACATCGTCCGACTCACCGTGGATAGCCGGTACCCGGCCCTGGCGGCGGCCGTGGCGAGTCGGTTCGTCGCGTACCTGAACGAGTTCAACGCGACGACGCGCCAGTCGCAGGCGCGGCAACGCCGCAGGTTCGTCGAGCAGCGCATTGCTGACGGGGAGGCACAGCTGCGCGCGGCCGAGGAGGACCTGCGGCGGTTCTACGAGCGCAATCGCGGCTGGCAGGATTCCCCACAGCTGGTGTTCGAAGAGGGCCGGTTGCGCCGCCAGGTAGACATCCGGCGCGACGTCTACCTGACCTTGAACCGTGAGTACGAGACTGCGCGCATCGAGGAAGTGAACGACACACCGGTGCTGACCGTCATCGACGCGGCACGCGTGCCGCAAGAGCGCTCCAAGCCGAAGCCGATTCTCGTGATGCTGCTCGCCCTCGTGTTCGGCGGTGTGGTGGGCGTGTTCGCCGCGTTGGGGGCGGAATACCTCCTGCGCGTGCGCCGTCGGGAGGTCAACGACTACCAGGAGTTTCGGACCCTCCTCCAGCGCGCCCGTCGCGCGATCGGCCAGGCCTTCAGGCCCGGTGCCCGGCGGCGTCACCCCACCACCCGAACGCCCGGCGCTTGAGCCCGGATCCACCGATGACGGGGGCGAGCGGCTCGATTCGGGGTCGTCTCGTGGCTCGCAACGCGGCCCTGAATCTGGTTGGGGAGGGGCTGCCGCTCGTCGTGGGGTTGGCGAGCATCCCATTCGTGCTCCACGGGCTCGGACCGGCCCGCTTCGGGATTCTGTCGCTCGCCTGGGTGGTGGTCAGCTATTTCAGTGCGTTCGACTTGGGGCTGGGGCGCGCCGCCACGAAGTTTCTGGCCGAGGCGTTCGGCACCGGGGCAGCGGCGACGCTTCCAGCCATCGCCTGGACCGCGCTGCTGATCCAGGCGCTGCTCGGCGCGGCTGGGGGGCTCCTGCTGGGCGGGATCACGCCGTTGCTCGTCGGGCACGTGTTCCAGGTCCCGCAGGACCTGGCCCCGGAAGCGCTCGCCAGCTTTCGCGCACTGGCGCTGGCCGTCCCCTTGATCCTGATCTCCGGCTCGCTACGCGCCGTGCTCGAAGCGGCCCAGCGGTTCGACCTCGTGAACCTCGTGAAGGCGCCGTTCAGCGCGGCGACGTTCCTCATCCCCGTCGTCGGCGTGCTGGCGGGTTGGACGCTCCCGGGAATCATCGCCGCGCTCGTAGCCGCGCGCGGCGTCGCCCTGGCCGTCCTCTACTACCTGTGCACCGCCGTCGTCCCCGTCCTGAAGGGGGCGCCGCGCTTCCACCGCGGCCACGCGCGCGCCCTGTTGGGGTTCGGCGGGTGGATCACCGTCTCGAGCGTCGTGGGACCGCTCCTCATCTACCTCGACCGGTTCGTCATCGGCACCGTGCTCTCCCTGGCGGCCGTCACGCATTACACCGCGCCCTATGAGATGGTGACACGCTTGCTGATCATTCCCGCGAGCCTCGTCACCGCCCTCTTTCCCGCGTTCAGCGTGCTCGGGGCGCGCACGGACAGTCAGGGGCTTGCCACGTTCAGCGCTCAAGCGGTGAAATACCTGCTCGTCCTCACCGGTCCAGCAGCCGTCCTCATCGCGGCCTTCGCCCCCGAGATCCTGCGCGGATGGGTGGGACCCGAAGTGGCGCGGGCCGGCAGCTCCGCCCTCCAGATCCTCGCGCCGGGCGTGCTCGTCAACGCGCTGTCGCAGGTGCCCTACTCCGCCTTACAGGCGTCGGGCCGACCCGACCTCACGGCCAAGTTCCACCTCGTGGAACTGCCGCTGCACGCCCTGCTCACGTGGGGATTGGTCAGCGCCTTCGGCGTTCCCGGCGCCGCGCTCGCCTGGACGATCCGCGTGAGCGTGGACGCCGCCTTGCTGTTCGCGGCGGCGGGTCGACTGTCCCTGCTGTCCGTCCGGGCGTTCGTACGGCACCGGGTGTTCCGCGTCGCGCTCCTCATTGCGGCGCTCGGCGCCCTCGGGGCCGCCGCCGCGACTGCCGTGCCCGCCACCGGGTACCGCGCGGCCATCCTGGCCGCGTCGCTACTCGCGTTTGTGGGGATGGTCTGGCGCCATGCGTTCGAGCCGAGCGACCGCACACGCCTCGTCGGTCTGCTCCGTCTGTCGAACACGTGACTGCTTCGCGCATCGACCACGTCGGGATACGCGTCACCCCCGCCCCGAGCTGCTATCTGTGCGGCGAGCGGGGCACCCTGGCGTACGCCCACCTCCACGATCATCTCTTCTCGGCACCGGGCGTATGGAGCCTGCGACGCTGCCCGGCGTGCGCCCTCGTGTGGTTGGACCCGCAGCCCCACCGGGAATCGCACGCCGCGCTGTACGCGCAGTACTACACGCACGCACCCGAGGTACCGGATCGTCTGGCCGCTCTGCGCCATGGCATCAGGCGTCTCGTGTTGGCCGCCGCCTACGGCTACGAAGAGCTGGCGACTGGTCGCATGGAGCGGACGGTGGGGCGCCTGTTGTCCTGGATCGGCCCGCTCCGGGAGATCGTCGGCGGCAGCGTACGCTGGCTCGACGGAGCGCGCCGCGGCCGACTCCTGGACGTCGGCGCAGGCGATGGACACTTCTTGGCACACATGCGTGATCTGGGGTGGGACGTCAGGGGCGTCGAGCCCGACTCGAGCGCCGTTCGGGTGGCCGCCGAGCGCTTCGGATTGCCCGTGACCCACGGCACACTCGACACCGACCGCCTCGCCCTTCCGGCCTGTGACGCGATCACGTTGTTCCACGTCCTCGAGCATGTGCCGGACCCCGTCGCCACGCTCGCGCATGCCAAGCAGCTGTTGCGCCCCGGCGGCCAAGTGGTCGTCGTAACGCCGAATGCCCAGAGCTTGGCCCAGCGACTGTTCCGAGCCGATTGGCGTGGCTGGGAGCCGCCGCGCCACCTGTTCGTGTTTTCGCCGGCCACCCTCCGGACATGCGCCGAGCGCGCGGGCTTGCAGGTGCGGCAGCTCCGAACCACTGCGCGGGGAGCCTTCTTCATGTGGCGGGCGTGTCGCCGGCTGCGTCGGCAGGCGCGCTCGACCACCACGCCGCCGCCCGGGTGGGAGTGGCTCTATTCCTTCGAGGGCCTGTTCTTCTGGGCGCTGGAGCACGCGCTGGTGAAGGCGCGCCCCTGGGGAGAAGAGATCGTGCTGATCGCGGGCTCGTAGCGATGCACGACGGAGGCCTCTCCCTCTCGGTCATCGTGGTCTCGTGGAACAGCGGGACGTACCTGGTCCCCCTGCTGCGCCAACTCGGCGGCCTCCGCGACCGCGTCCCCGGCACCGAAGTGGTCGTCATCGACAACGCCTCAACGGACGGCACCCCCGAGATCGTGGCTGCGCAGTTCCCCTGGATCAGGCTGCTGCGCAGCACCGAGAACTCGGGATTCGCCGCCGCTGCGAACCGCGGTGCCGCGGCCGCGACGGGGCGGCTTATGCTCCTGGTGAACCCCGACATCTCGCTCGAGGACCTCGACGCCTTAGCGGCGTTGCTGCGGCGCGCCGAGGCGGCGACGGAGTTCGGAGTCTGGGGGTGTAAGCTGGTCCACGGCGATGGAACGCTGCAGTCGGCGGGCGAGCGGTTTCCTTCGTTCGCTTCCATTGCGGCGGAGTACCTCGGCTTCGCGCGCATGTGGCGCCGCAGCAGCCGCGTTGCGGCCGGCTTTCGGGAGGTGGATTGGGTCAGCGGCGCCTTCATGCTGGTGCGTCGCGAGCTGTACGAACAGGTCGGCCTGTTTTCCGAACGGTTCTTCATGTACGGAGAAGACGTCGATTTTTGCGTGCGGGTGCGACGGGCAGGCTGGCGGGTCGGCGTTTTCACCGACTACACCGTCATCCACTACCATAGCGTTGGCGCCCAGCGACGGCTCGCGGCGATGCTGGTGCATTCGGCCCGAGGCACGCTGCGCGTCATGACCGCGCTGAACGGCGGCACGCTCTCCCCCGGCCGGCGCCTGCTGCTCCGGCTGATCCTCTCCGGCGGGGCCATTCTCCGCGGCCTCATCCGCTTGCCGCTCCGGCCGCGCACCGGGATCGCGTTTCTGCAGGCGGGGGCGCAGATCCTACGCCGGCTCGAGGTCCCTTGACTACTCCGCGGCGCCCCTGAATAGTCGTCTCCGTCTCCAGGAGGATGCCCTCGTGACGAGCCGTCTCGGCCGGACCGGCGTGCTGGCGCTGGCCGCTCTCGGAGTCGCGCTGATCGCCGTGTCGCTCGGGACGGTCGGCGCGCTGGGGGCGATCGGCATGGTGGCGCTGATCCTGAGCGCGTATCCATTTCTCCGGGCTCTGCCGGGCAAGCAGCTGGATCCGTTCGAGCCGATCTATCTCTTCGTGGTCTATCTCGCGCTCACGATGTTCGCACGCGGGCTGCTCGACCTCACGTTCGGCAGTCCCCTCCTGGATCCCGTTCTCGATACTCGATCGGTCCAGTTCCGGCAGCTGATGGGGCTGGTATTCGGCTACTCATGCCTCTTTCTCCTCGCGCTGTACGTCGGGTACTACTCTCGATTGGGAGAATTGGTGACGCGGCCCCTGCCCCGCATTCCGACGATCCACCTCTCCAAGCGCTACGTGTGGGGGCTCGGCGTGTTGTCGCTGCTCATGTCCGGCTTCGCGGCGTGGGTGCTGTACGGGCGGATCGGGGGCGCCGTGGAGGTCGGGGAATTCTTCGCTGCCACTCGACAGGGCGGGGTCTATTGGGCCGCGTACTGTCTGAGGTTCGCCCTCGTGGGCGGCGTGATCGCCTACGCGCACGCGAGCCAGACGACCGGCCGGCGCGGCATGCTCCTCACCGCCGGGTACGCGATGCTGGTCGGCCTGGGCATGTTCCTGTTCTTTCCGACCAAGGGCACCATCGCGAACGTGATTCTGGCGCTGCTTGTCTGCACCCACTATCTGCGGCGTCGCGTCGGTATCGGGACGCTGGTCGGCGCCCTGCTGCTGGGCCTCTTCCTCCTGCCGCTCCTCATGGTATACCGCAATCTGGGCCTTCAGCCCGGCCAGATCGTGGCCATGGCCAAGTCGCTTCCGGGCAACCCCTGGCTCATGACCCGGGGCTTGATCGAGCGAACGTATGGCGCCGACAGCTTCGCCATGATTCTCGATACGACTGCGCGGACCGGCCATTTCGAGTTTGGGCGGACGTTCCTGGATATGTTCTGGTGGTACGTGCCACGCGCGCTGTGGCCGCAGAAGCCCCTGACATACAGCATCGAATTCGGACAGACCTTCTTGAGCCAAAGCGGCTTTTACCGCGGCCGGAGTGTCTCGGCATCACCATCGCTGATCGGCGAGTTGTATCTCAATTTCTCGTGGCCCGGGATCCTGCTCGGAGGACTCATCACCGGCATCGTGTTGCGGGGCGCATATGTCTTCTTCGTGCGGCGCGGCAAGAACTCGTTGGCTGTAGTACTCTATGGGATTTGGCTGGCCGGCTGCGTGGGGGCCGTGGAAGGACCCCTCGCGGATCATATTGAGGACACGTTCATCACGTTCGTCATCGCGGGTCTGCTGCTGCTGCTCGCAAACGTGGCATTCCCCAACGCGGCACGTGACCCGAGGGCCGGTCAGCCCCGGTTGGGAACGGCAACCCACGAGCCCTAGGCGGCACCTGGCCTTCAGGGTTGGAGCATCACGTGCACGTCGGCTTTGACGCCACCGCGCTCGAATTCCAGACGACGGGAGCCGGGGAATATCAGCGCAATCTCTTGTCCGCCTTGTCGCGGCTCGACGCCGGGCTGCGGGTCACGGTCTACACGCCCAAAGGCCTCGGGGCGCACGTGCCCGCCGCGCTCGCCGCCCATGAGATGCCCTGGCGCCCCGGGGACAGCTTCACTCGGATCGCCTTCGGCGGCCTCTTCTGGCAACGGCGCTGGCGCCGCGACGGGCTCGACGTCCTGCACGTCCCCTTCTATTATCTCCCCCCGGGGGCACCCGCGCGCAGCGTCATCACCATCTACGACGTGCGATTTACACGCCTCCCCGGGAGTTATGCCCGCCCGCGCGCGGCGTTCCTGCGCGCTGCAGTTCCGTGGTCCTTGCGACGGGCGCGCCACATCATCGCGATCTCCGAGTTCACCAAGCGAGAGGTGGTAGAGACGCTGCGCGTTCCCCCCGAAAAGGTCACCGTGATTCCCCTCGCGCCGCGGCTCACCTTCAGCGAGCTCGACGACCGCGGGACGCTCGCCACTGTCCGGGCGCGCTATCGCCTGCCGGACCACTTCATTCTGTGCGTGGGAACCCTGGAACCGCACAAGAACCTCCCCCGCGTGGTGGAGGCTTTCGCCCGGCTCCGCCAAGCGTGCGTTGCGCACCACCTCGTGCTCGCGGGCTTCGACTATTTCGGCGGCGGCGCCGTACTCGACACCATCGCGCGGTTGGGCCTGAGCGAGTTGGTGCATCGGATCGGCTATGTGCCCGACGAGGATCTGCCCGCGCTCTACAACCTCGCCGATCTCTTCGTGTACCCCTCCCTCTACGAGGGCTTCGGCATCCCGCCACTGGAGGCCATGGCCTGCGGCACCCCGGTCGTCGCGTCCGCCAGCACGTCGATCCCCGAAGTCGTCGGCCCTGCGGCCTTGCTCGTCGACCCGTACGATGTTGCCGCGCTGGCCGACGCCATGGTCGAGGTGCTCGGCAACGAGCAGACCGCCGCCCGGCTGCGACTGGCCGGGTTCGAGCGGGTACGGCGGTTCAGCTGGGAGGACACGGCTCGGCGGACCGTCGCCGTGTACGAGGCCGTGGCGTCGGGGCGCGCGTGATGCCCAGACCGCGCGTATGCCTCGTCGGGGGGCCCGATATCGACGCTCGACTGGACCTCATGCGGCTGTTGAGCCCCGAGTTCGACTTCTGTGCGGCGGGCACCGATGCACGCCACGCGGCCCCGTTCGCGGCGGCGGGCTTTCCGTTCCGTCACTACCGGATGTCGCGGCGCGTGAATCCCGCATTCGATGCCTATACCGTCTGGCAGCTCGTCCGGATGTTCCGCGCCGAACGCCCCGCCGTCGTGCACACGTTCGACACGAAGCCGGCGGTGTGGGGCCGTCTCGCGGCGCGGCTCGCCGGTGTCCCGGTCGTCGTCGCCACACTGCCGGGCCTCGGCAGCCTGTATGGCGACGGCGACCGGCGAAGCTCGCTGACGCGCGTCGTCTATCAGCGGCTCCAGACACTCGCCTCTCACTGGGCCGACTTGACGGTGTTTCAGAACGCCGACGATCTGGGGGAGTTCGCGCAACTCGGCGTCGTGCCACGCGAGCGGGCCGCGATCGTCCCTGGCTCCGGCGTCCGCACCGACGTGTTCGCGCCACCGGCCTCCCGTGACCGGACCGCGGAGCGCCGGGCCGGGCTCGGACTGCCCCGCCACGGGTTCGTGGTGGCGATGGTCTCCCGCGTGGTGCGCTCGAAAGGGGTCCTCGAGTTCGCGGCCGCCGCGCGCGCGGTGCGACGGGAGGAGCCCCATACGAGCTTTCTCCTGGCCGGAGCCACGGATGCGGACAGCCTGGACGCCCTGACCCCGGGAGAGCTGCGCGATGTCGCCGACTCCGTCACCTGGCTCGGGCCCCGCAATGACGTGAGGAACTTGCTCGCCCTGTCGGACGTCTTCGTGTTTCCGTCGTTCTACCGCGAGGGCCTCCCGCGCGTGTTGATCGAGGCCGCCTCGATGGCCCTGCCCCTCGTCGCGGTCGACGGTCCCGGATCCAGGGATGTGGTGGAACACGGCGTCAACGGCCTCCTCGTACCCCCGAAGGACCCCGCCGCGATCGCCGACGCGGTAATCCGATTGATCCATTCACCCGAGCTCCGGGCACGCTTCGGTGCGCGCGCGCGCGAGCGCGCGGTGTCCCAATTCGACCTGTCCGTGGTTGCCGAGCGCACGCGGTCGCTGTACCACGAGCTGCTGCAGCGCAAGCGGCCGGAGGCGGCCTGATGGACGAGCGAGAACGAATCCTCGCCGCCTACGAGGCCCGCCACACCCGTGAGCAACAGCGCCCGGGATTCTTCGGGTTCGACGATCCGTCGCACGTCTCCCGCGTGCACGAGCGCTTGTGGGCGACCCTCCAGCTGCTCCACCGGCACGGCTTCCACCCACTCCACGACGTGGCCATTCTCGACGTGGGGTGTGGCAACGGGAACCTGCTGCGGCAATTCGTCGACTGGGGTGCGCGCCAGGAGCGACTGGCCGGGATCGACCTCCGCAGCGACGCCGTAGCCCACGCGTCCCGGCTCGCGCCCGCCATGGACCTGCGCGGCGGCTCGGCCACGCAGCTCCCCTGGCCCGATGGGAGCTTCGACCTCGTCTGCCAGCACACGATGTTCACGTCGATGCTCGACCGGGGGATGCGGGAGCAGGCCGCCGCCGAGATGACGCGGGTGCTGCGGGATGGGGGGGGCATTCTCTGGTACGACTTCGTGTACGACAATCCCCGGAACCCGGACGTACGCGGCGTCGGGCAACGGGAGATCCGGACCCTGTTTCCTCAGCTGGTCATTCACCTCCAGCGGATCACGCTGGCTCCGCCTATCGCCCGTCGGCTGCCGCGACCACTTCTGTCCATCCTACATCCCCTGCTTGGCGCGATCCCGTTCCTCCGGACCCATTACCTCGGTCTGTTCCTGAAGCCGGGGAGCGAGGCGGAGCGCCGTTCAGGCCGGCTCGCGCCCGTCGTACCAAGACGGGTCCCATGAAAAGGGTCGCCACGGAGTCGAGCCCGGGTGCCGTGCAGATCGTCGCCAGCATGAGGCGAGCATCCAGCCACCAGGAGTAGCGCCGTCGATAGAGCCGAGCGAGCGCGAGCTTGCGGGGCAGGAGCACGCGCTCGTAGAACCCCGCGTCCGCCGTGTGCGCGTACAGCAGCTGCTCTTCGTCGCGAAACGCGAGCGACGCGAAGTCCGTGATGCCGGGGCGCAGCTGATGGATCGTGCGGTAGGGCCGCGCGTACATCGCCACGTAACGTGCCACCTCGGGGCGAGGACCGACGAAGCTCATCTCGCCGACGAGGACGTTCCACAGCTGTGGCAGCTCGTCCAACTTGTGGCGGCGCAGCAGCCGTCCTGTCGCGGTCACCCGGGGATCGCCCGCCACCGTCAGGTCCCCACCTCCCGTGTGATCCATTGTCCGGAACTTGACGACGTGAAACCGCCGCCCGTAACGGCCCACGCGCTCGTGCCGGAATAGCACCGGCCAGCCGTCCGCCACCCACACGGCGGCACCGCACAACAACAGCAGGGGGGAAAGCAGCACGAGCAGCACGAGGGACGTGACGACGTCAAACGACCGTTTCACCCAGCCCCCGGCGCGGCGCGGCATGGTGCGCATCACCTTACGCTCGGAAGTGCTGAACGACGTCCGCGACGGCGCCCACGACGGTGTCGACATCGGCATCGCTCATGCGAGAGTAGATGGGGAGAGAGATCAGCCGCGGGTACTCGGCTTCGGCGACGGGGAAGTCATCCCGGCGGTAGCCGTACCGTCCGACGTAGAACGGCTGGCGATGCAGCGGAATGAAGTGCACGCTCGTCCCGACCTGCCGGTCGCGCAGCTCGCGAATGACTCCGGCACGATCGATGGTCAGGTGGTCGAGCCGCAGCCGGATAGGGTAGAGGTGCCAGGCGTGCCGGATACCGGGTTGCGTCTCCGGCGGCTCGATCTCCGGCAGCGTTGCAAGGCCGCGCGCATAGCGCGCCGCGATGGCTTCGCGGCGCGCGCGCATGGCCTCCAGCCGCTGCAATTGGACCCGTCCCAGCGCCGCTGCGACGTCTGTAAGGTTGTACTTGTATCCGGCGTCCACGACTTCGTATGCCCAGCTCCCCTGCGCCGCGTAGCGCTGCCACGCGTCTTGGCTGATGCCGTGCAGCGCCATCATGCGTACGCGGTCGGCGAGCGCCGTGTCGTCCGTTACGAGCATCCCTCCTTCGGCCGTCGTCATGGGCTTCGTCGCGTAGAAGCTGAACGCGGTAGGACAGCCGAACGCCCCGATCCAGCGACCGCCCAGCGCCGCCGTGAGCGCGTGCGCGGCGTCGTCCACCACGCAGAGTTCGTACTCGGCCGCGAGCGCCAGCAACCCGGGCAGGTCGCATGGTTGGCCACCGTAATGGACGGGGACGAGGGCCCGCAATCGCCCTCCCGATTGCCGGTGCCGCCAAGCCCCGCTCCGACGGACGTATTCCCGTGCGATCATCGCGCGCACGCCGTCAGGAGTGAGGTTCAGCGTCGCACGGTCCACGTCCACCAGGCGCGAGCGCGCGCCTAGATACTCAGCGACTTCAGCCGTGGCCGTGAACGTCACCGTGCTCGTGAGCACTTCGTCGCCTTCCCCGACGCCGAGCGCCTCGAGCGCGAGATGCAGGGCGGCGGTGCACGAGTTGATGGCCACAGCATGCGCTACACCCAGGTGCTCCGCGAACTCCCGCTCGAACGCCTTCGTCTCCGGGCCGGTCGTGATCCAGCCGGAGCGGAGCACGGCAACAACCGCCTGGATCTCCGCATCACCGATGTCCGGCAGGGCGAAGGGAAGGAAGTCGCGGCGCTTCGAAGCGACCGGCGGTGAGCCCTTGAGGATGGCAGGTACGGAACTCATATGGCGCTGGCCTGCCGCGGCGACCACGCGCCGTGCGGCGCTTGGGATACGACGCTGGCCGGCTCGCTGTCACTCGCGAGCCCCACGGATTCCTCGAGCACGCGACGCAGCGCGATTTCATCATCCCGCTCCACCAGGGCACGGATCAAGGGGATCAGCGATGCGACGCTGATGCGCCCGCCCGCGACCGGCCCAAGCAGAATGCGCGGATGGCTGCTGCAGCAGGCCTGCTCGGTCTCCCACCACAGCTCCTCGTGCAGCTTCTCGCCGGGCCGCAGCCCGGTCTCCACGATTTCGATATCGATCCCCGGCCGCAGGCCGCTCATGCGGGTGAGCTGCTCGGCGAGATCCCAGATCCGGATCGGCCGGCCCATGTCCAGAATCGCCACTTTCCCCGCCGACTCGGGCATGGCGACGGCCTGTAGCACGAGCTGAGCGGCCTCGGTGGTCGTCATGAAGTAGCGCGTCGCCTCCCGGCTCGTGACCGTCACCGGCCCACCCTCCGCGATCTGCCGCTGGAACAGCGGCACCACGCTGCCGTTCGAGCCCAGCACGTTGCCGAACCGCACGATCACGCTGCGCATCGGCGTCTCGCGTGTCCACTCCGCCACGAGCAGCTCCACGAAGCGCTTGGTCGCTCCCATCACACTGGTGGGCCGCACCGCCTTGTCAGTCGAGATCAGGACGAACTTCCCGACGCCCGCCGCGCGCGCGGCCTCGAGGGTCGCCCACGTCCCCAGGATGTTGTTCTCCACCGCCTCCAGCAGGTGGAATTCCATAAGGGGCACATGCTTGAAGGCCGCGGCGTGGAACACGTGCGTCGGCTTGAGCTCCGCCATGATGCGCGCCATGCGGCGCGGCTCGCGGATGTCTTGTATCACCTCCACGTGAGCGACGCGCACTCTGCGGCGTTCCAGCTCGTCGCACAGAAAGTACAGGTCGTTCTCGTTGCGGTCGACGAGATAGAGGACGGCCGGGTCGAGACGGATCAGCTGGCGCGTCAACTCGGACCCGATCGACCCCGCGGCGCCCGTGACGACCACGCGTGCGCCGTGCAGCTCGGCGCGCAATTCCTCCAGATTCAGCTCCGCGTCCGGCCGTCCCAGCAGATCGCTCGGCTGCAGCACCCGCAGCGTGCCGCGGCGGTGATGCCCGTTCAGCAGGTCCTCCGGATCGGGAGCGATCCGGAACGGCACACGGGCCGCCACGCACGCATCCACGACCCGTCGCATCTGCTCGCCCGACGCCGAGGGAATCGAGATGACGATCTCGTCCGCCCGGTACTGCTCGACGATCCGCGGCAGGTGCGTGACCGGCCCCGCGACCGGCACGCCGTGCAGCCGGCTGCCGCACTTGCTGCGATCGTCGTCCACCGCGGCCACGGGGTCCATGGCCAGCCGCGGGCTGGCCTGGATGTTCTTGATCACGGCCGACCCCGCCTCCCCCGCGCCGACGATCACCGTCCGCCGGTGGCCGGCCTCCGGCCCCGCG
>WNGJ01002071.1_pt1 | contig 20142 bp, 18 predicted proteins | sample 5400611 | NCBI WGS metagenome assembly WNGJ01 (sample SAMN13153375, study PRJNA577476) | soil metagenome | isolation source: 40 cm soil or saprolite under Garry oak tree replicate 1 | place: USA:California | collected 2016-06-15
CAAGATCGTCGTCGGCGCATTCATCGGTGGAGTCGGCGCCGGCGAGGCGATCCACCAGGCCGTGCTCGCGGTGAAACTGCGCACGCCGATCGACACGCTCGCCCAGACCGTCAACGCGTTCCCCACGACCGCCCGTGAGATCGGCGGGCGATTCGCGTCAGCGGCGCTGACGCTGCGCTGACAACCGCTCGAGCACGTCGGCGAGGTTGCGCGCCGGCGAGCCGCCGGTGACGCGGACCACCTTTCCGGCGTAACGGCGGACCGCCTCGGCCACTGCGGCGCGCGTCCACTGCTCACCGACATCGTCGGGTGCTTCGGCGTAGCGCTGCCGCACCGACCGTAGGAATCGGTAAAGGCGCCCGTACCCGCGGTACTGATTCGTCCCGGTGAGATCGGCACGGATGTGTCGCCGCACGATGCGCAGCGCGGCCACTGCGAACGGTGGATCGCACCACACGATGAGCTCGCTGGCCTCAGCGACGGGATCGACGAAAACGGGTTCGGCGCCTTCGACGATCCAACCGTCACGCGCAAGGTGTTCGGCGATGAGACCTCGTCGCGCGGCAAGCATCGCCTCCGAGGGGTGGCCCGCCGCGTCGCGCTCCAGACGCACGCCGCCCGGCAGACCCCGCCAATCGAGATGCTCGTCGAGGCGCAGCACCGGTAGCTCGAAATGGCGACCCAGGGACTCCGCAAGGGTCGTCTTGCCGCTTCCGGGGCCACCGACGATGTAGATGCGCGGGGCCACGCGCGTCAGCTAGAGGATCGGCGCGAGCGCCGCGGTCAGTTGGGCGCGGTGCTCGGCGGTCTCGAAATCGAGCAGCGGGTTCGTCGGCAGCAGATGTTCGCTGACGACGTTGTTCTTTCGCACGTACACCGCGGGATAGATCTCGGCCTTGGGATTCGCCTCGACCGCGACCGCGACACCATCGGGGCCTTCGCCGTCGACGAACAGCTGCAGGGGCACGATGCCGTCGTCGACGATGCCGCGCGCCGCATCCATGAGGAGCGAGCGCGCGAGGTAGGACTTCTGATGCCAGAGCTCGGGGGCGCGTGACAGCTCGGAGAGAAGGTAGTCGAGCACGTCGTCGCGTTTCAGCGTCGGCCGCGCAGGATCGATCCCGAAGTAGGTGCGCGCGATGTGGCGTGCGAGGATGCGCGCGTTGTAGCGATGGCCGTGCACGGCGCCCGAGCTGCTCGGGATCCCGTTCTTCTTGAGCCCGGCCGCCCCCCGCGTCGCCGTTCCGGCGAAATAGACGTGGCGCACGCTGATGCTCTCGAAGAGCGGCGTCTGCGAGGGGATCTTCTCACGACCCGAGCTCACGACGCCGAGCTCGGGCAGGTCGCCGAGCGGCGGCTGGAAGCCGGTGGTCGCGATGACGTCGTCGGCTTCGAACATCAACGAACCGCCGCCGTCGCTGCGCGTCGTCTTGACGCGGAACCCCTCGCCGCTGCGCGAGACCTCATCGATGGAGGCATTCATGATCACGACACCGCCGCCGAGGATGTGGTCCTCGAAGGGCTGCACGTATCGCGCGCGCACGCCGACGAGCGAGTTCGTCACGACGGAGAGCTGTGTCGGGCGGGGCGACGCGAGCACGATCTGCCGCGCCCAGGGCAGGAAACCATTCGCGAGCTCGAAGGCCGAGACCTCCTTTCCGATGATGAAGACGCGCTTTCCGGCATAGGTCTCGGGCGCGCGTGTGTCAGCGTAGTGCGGCACGTGCTCGATCCCTGGGATCTCCGGCTTCCACGGCTCGGCCAGCCCGAACGCGAACACGACGACGCGCGCGCGGTAGTCGCCCGCCGTCGTCCGCAAGCGGAACCCCTCGCCGTCGCGAGTCGTCCCCGTCCACTGGCAGCCGTAGCGAACGCGGATGCCGGTCTCGCGCGCGAACGTCGCGATGTTCTGCTCCATCTCGATACGCGAAGGGAAGTACGACGTTCCATCCATGAGTCGCGGCTGGATCGCGCGGTGCCGATCGTCGTCCGGGATCAGCGAGTTCCAGTCGTACCGCTCGTAGAAGCGCGTGCCGCGCTCGAACGGCGCGAACGGTTTCGTCCACGACAAGAGGCGCTGGAAGAAGGGCCACCGTCGGAACATCCCGCCGGGCGCCGGATCGGCGGAGATGACCGCGTGAGGTACGCGGAGGTGCGTAAGCGAATAGGAGAGCTGCAGACCGCCCGGGCCGCTGCCGACCACCACGACCGGGTAGTCGCCGGGCGGGAACGGCTGCTCGGCTAGGTCCGCCAGCTCGTGGCCATCCGTAGCTTGCGCGCTTCGCTCTTCAACATGCGGAACATCACCTGCGGATGCCCGACCATGAACGGCTCGAGCGCGGGACCGGGGATGATCGCGCAGTGGAGCCCCTGCGCCGCGACGATGTCGGCGACCGGTGGATCGCCAAGGAGCACGGAGATCTCGCCGAAGAAATCTCCGCGGCCGAGCTTTCCGTAATCCTTGCCATCGATGCGGATGATCGCTTCGCCCGCGAGGATGATGTAAAAGCCCGATCCGGTGAGGCCCTGCCGCAGGATGCGCTCGCCATCCGCGAAGCGGCGCTCGTCGACGATGTGGGCGATCGACTCGAGCTCCGCCGCGCTGAGGTCGGCGAACAGCGAGAGGCTGGACAGCTTGTCCCCGAGCTCGCCGCGTGTCGTCGCCATGTCGCACATGTCTAGGCCCGCCGCGGTCGGTTGGCAACTCGGCGAGCGCGAGCGGACAATCGGCCCATGAGCTACCGCGGTCTGCCGAGCGGCACCCTGACCTTCTTGTTCACGGACATCGAGGGATCGACGAAGCTGCTGAACGCGCTCGGCACGGACCGATATCACGAGGTCCTCGCGACGCATACGAAGACGCTGCGGGCCGCGTTCGCCGGCGGCACCGAGGTGCGGATCGAAGGCGACGCGCTCTTCCTCGTCTTCGACAGCGCCGCGAAGGCGGTGCGCGCCGCGGCCGCGGCACAGCGCGCGCTCGCCGCGACGCGCTTCCCGCACGACGTCGTCGTCCGCGTCCGCATGGGCATGCACACCGGCGACGGGGTCCCGGCGAGCAAAGAGGCGGGCGCGGACTACGTCGGGATCGATGTGCACCGTGCGGCGCGTATCGCCAATGTCGCGCACGGCGGACAGGTCCTCCTGTCGGGCGCGACGGCAACGCTCGCCGGGCCAGACCTCGGCGATGGAACGACGCTGCGCGATCTCGGCGAGCATCGCCTCAAGGACCTCGCGCTCGCGGAGCACATCCACCAGCTCGTGATCGACGGGTTACCGAACGACTTCCCGCCACTCCGCAGCCTGGATCGCACGCCGAACAATCTGCCGCAACAGGTCACGACGTTCATCGGGCGGGACGGCGACATTGTCCAGGGACTTCGCCTCCTCGATCGAACCCGCCTTTTGACGCTCACCGGCCCAGGAGGGACAGGGAAGACGCGACTCTCGCTGCAGCTCGCGGCCGAAGCGGCGGCCCGCTTCCCCGACGGCGCGTTCTGGGTGCCGCTTGCCCCGATCTCCGACCCGGAGCTCGTCCCATCGACGATCGCGCACGCGCTCGGTGTGCACGTCGGCGGGAAGGAAGACCCGCTCGGGCGTGTTCTCGAACACGTGCGTGGAAAACGGATGCTGCTGGTCCTCGACAACTTCGAGCAGATCCTGCCGGCCGCGCCATCCGTCTCGGCGCTTCTCGCGAGCGGGCCCGACCTCAAGGTCATCACCTCCAGCCGCGCGCCGCTCCGCATCTCAGGCGAACAGGAGTTCCCGGTCCCACCGCTCGACCTTCCCGATCCGGAGCGCCTCCCATCGCTCGACGTGCTCGCCCAGTCGGACGCGGTGAAGCTGTTCATCGAGCGGGCGCGTGCGGTGAAACCGGACTTCATGGTCACCCCGGACAACGCCGCGGCCGTCGCGGAGATCTGCGTCCGGCTCGATGGCTTGCCGCTCGCGATCGAGCTCGCCGCCGCGCGCATCAAGCTGCTCTCGCCGCAGGCGATGCTCCCCCGTCTCCGGAAGGGCCTCGACCTTCTCGCGAGCACGTCACCGGATCGCACCGACCGCCAGCGCACGCTGCGTGGCGCGATCGCCTGGAGCTACGACCTTCTCGACGAGGGGCTGCGGCGCTTCTTCGCGCGCGGTGCCGTGTTCGTCGCGGGTGCGATGCTCGAGCAGCTCGAGCCGGTCTGCGGACCCGCGAGCGAGATCGGGGGCGGCGTGCTGGACCGCGCCTCGGAGCTGCTCGACAGCAGCCTCATCCGTCAGCAAGACGCCGCGGGCGAACCCCGGTTCCGCATGCTGGTCACGGTCCGGGAGTTCGCCAACGAGAAGCTCGGCACGAGCGGTGAGGACGCCACCATCCGCGATCGCCACCTCGCGGCCTATCTCGCCCTGGCCGAGCGTGCCGCGCCGGAGCTCCAAGGCAACGACCAGCGGCGCTGGCTCGACCTCGTCGAGCTCGAGCACGACAACATGCGCGCCGCTCTCGAGCACGCGATCGTCCGAGGTAACGCCGACGCGGCCTCGCGCCTCTTGTTCGCGCTCTGGCGGTTCTGGCAGGTCCGCGGCTATCTGCGCGAGGGACTCGTCTGGGCCGAGCGTGTGCTCGCACTGGCGGGTTCCGATCCGCGCTCGCGGATGCCCGCCCTCGAGACCGCCGGAGGACTCGCCTACTGGATGGGCGATCTCAGTGCTACCGAGCGCTACTACCGCGAGGCGTATGAGCTCGCCGGCTCCGTGGGCACTGAGCCCGAGCGCGCGAAGAGCGCGTACAACCTGTCCTTCGCCTACACGTTCGCGGGCGGCGAAGGACATTCAAAGGCGTTCGTGCTTCTCGAAGAAGCGCTCGCGATCTTCCGCAAGGTCGGCGACCGCGCCGGTATCGGGCGGACGGCTTTTGCCCTCGGCTCGCTGTATGGCGAAGGCTCGGGCCATACGCACGAGGATTACCTCAAGTCCAAGCGGTTCGCGCACGAGGCGCTGGCGGAGCACCGGGCGCTCGGAAATCGTTTCGACATCGCCTGGGACCTCTACGGCACTGGCCTCGCGGCGTTCAATCTCGAGGAGCTCGATGACGCCGAGCGCGACTGGCGCGCGGCGCTCCAGATGTTCGTCGACGCGAGCGACTCGAGCGGGATCGTCATCCATCTCAGCAATTTCGCGGAGCTCGCGAAGGTCCGCGGCGACCTCGAACGTCACGAGACGCTCGTGGGAGCATGGACCGCGCTGTCGCAGCGGACCGGCGTCGGACTTCCGTCGCTGTTCGGCGTAACCGAGGGCCGTACGGTGGCCGCGGACATCCCGGCCGACCGCCGCGGCGCATTCGACCGCGGGTTCGCGATGAAGACCGACGAAGCCATCGCCTACGCGCTCGCCGCGCGCCCCGCGAAGACCGCATGAGCGGTGACTGACCCGCTCCTCGACCTGCTCGATTACCGCCGGCGCGTGAACCAGATGTATCAGGACGTGCGCTCGCTGCGCGACCGCGATCCGCGCGCGGCGCATCGGCTGTGGCGCGAGCGCCGCGATGAGCTGTTCCGAACGCATCCGCAGTCGGCCTTGCCGCCAGAGAAGCGCGAGGCGTTCCGCGGCCTTCCTTATCGCGACTACGACCCCGCGTTCGCGTTCACCGCAGCGGTACGTCCGCTGCCGCGTGAAAGCTACGACGTCGACACGAGCACCGGCGGCGTGATCCGCTTCGCGCGCTTTGGCGCCGTCGACCTTCCCATCGGAACGCTCGAGGTCCTGTGGCTCGACGAGTACAGCGGCGGCGTGTTCCTCCCGTTCCGCGACGCGACCTCTGGCAAGACGACGTACGGAGGCGGCCGATATCTCCTCGATACGGCGAAGGGGGCCGACCTCGGCTCGAGCGGCGACACGCTCGTCCTCGACTTCAACTTCGCGTACCACCCCTCGTGCGTGTACGACCCCAAGTGGACCTGCCCGCTCGCGCCGCTCGCGAATCGACTGGCGGTCGCGGTCGAGGCCGGAGAGCTGGTGTGACTCGCGCCGAGGGATGGACGCTGTTCGCCGCGATCCTCGCGTCGGGGATCGTCTTCCTCGACTCGACCGTGGTAAACGTCGCATTGCCGCGCATCGGTCGTGAGCTGCCCTCATCCGTCTTCGGCGTGCTCGAGGGTCAGTCGTATGTCTACAACGCCTACTTGCTTACGCTCTCGGCGCTACTCGTGCTCGCGGGCGCGCTCAGCGATTTCTTCGGGCGCAGGCGCATGTTCGCCTTCGGCCTCGCGGGATTCCTCGTGACCAGCCTGCTGTGCGGCGTCGCGCCGTCGATGGAACTCCTCATCGCCTTCCGCGTCCTGCAGGGCGCGGCGGGCGCGCTGCTGGTCCCGGGCTCGCTCGCGCTCCTCACCGCGACGTTCACCGGCGAGGCGCAGGGCCGCGCGTTCGGTCTCTGGGCCGGCGCGTCGGCGGCGACGACCATCCTCGGTCCGGTCATCGGCGGCGCGCTCGTCGATACCTTGTCGTGGCGCGTGGCGTTTCTCATGAACGTGCCGCTGTGTCTCGTCGCGTTGTGGATGACCGTCACCTACATCCGCGAGAGCCGCGACGAGAGCGCGACCGGTTCTTTCGACTGGCTCGGCGCCGCCGTTGTCGCGCTCGCGGTCGGCGGTCTCTCGTTCGGGACGATCTACAGCCAGCAGCGTGAATGGCGCGACCCGTTCGGATTCGCGACGCTGGCGATCGGATTGGTCGCGACGGTGGCGCTCCCATTCCTGATGACGATGCGACGCGACCCGTTGATCCCGCCGTCGCTCTTCCGCTCGCGGAATTTCAGCGTGACGAACATCTCCACGTTCCTCATCTACGGGGCGCTGTATGTCATTGGATATTTCTTGACGCTGTTCGTGCAGAGCACGGTCGGCTACACCGCCGCGGCCGCCGGCCTCACCTCGCTCCCGTCCGGCCTGTTCCTGATGTTCCTCAGCTCGCGTTTCGGAGCCCTTGCCGCGCGTTTCGGCCCTCGCCGCTTCATGGCGATCGGGCCGGCTCTCATGTTCCTGGCGGTGCTCTGGTACGCGCGCATCCCCGCAACGACGGAAGCCTGGCGCTTCGCTTTCGGTGACCCGAGCACCTACGTCCCGCCAACGAGCTACCTCATCGACCTGTTACCCGCGAGCCTGGTATACGGCATCGGACTGTCGATCATGGTCGCGCCGCTCACGACCGCGCTGATGACGAGCGTCCCGGTCCATAACGCCGGCGTCGCGTCCGCGGTGAACAACGCGATCTCGCGCGTCGGGCCGCAGCTCGCCAGCGCGCTCATCTTCGTCGCGATCACGGCAAGCTTCTATGCCGGCCTACACGATCGCGTGCCGAGCCTGGACGTGAGCGACGCCGACGTTCGGAGGACGATCTCGCCCCTGAACGTCGTCCGGGCTTCGTCTTCGCTCCCTCCCGAGACCGCGGGTCTCATCCAGGCCGAGCGCGAGGCGTCCACCGAAGCGTTCCATCTCGCGATGCTGGTCGCCGCGGCGCTGCTCGCCGCCGGCGCGGTCACGAACGCTGTCGGCATCGTCGACGACGTCGCGAAGAAGCCCGCCACCGAGCGTCGTTAGGGCTTGGTCAGGACGATCGCGTTCGGGAGCAGCCGGCCGGGCCCGACGGTGTACGAGCCGCCGATGAACATCGCGGCGGTGCCGCCGCCATCGAGGTTGAGGGCGTCGCGCGCGCCGAGCGCCTGCAGCACATAGGCCGACTCCGTGACCGTGGCGCCCGTCACGATCGTTAGATAGATGTAGGTGCCGTCGACGCCGATCGCGCCCTTGGTCCCGCGGGTCTTCTGGACGGCGGTCTGCTCGAACTCGGAATCGATGACCGCTCCGTCTTGCACGAGGAGCGGGAACATCGTGATGCCCGCCGTGATCGGGGCGTTCATCAGCGACGCGTTCTGTCCGTAGACGAAGCTGCGCCGATACACCGCTGTCGCGGCGCCGTTGAAGGTGAGCAGGCTGTTCTGCCCGATGAGCGCCGGACGGTTGATCCAGCGCCGCAGGTTGCTGTTGTAGACCGCGTAGTCATACGAGTTCACCTTGCCCGCGCACGCGGGATAGTCGGGCGGGCAGAGATACGTTCCGTTCATGCCGGCATACGCGCCGTTCTCCGCGACGTACTGAGCGAGCGGCTTCGCGGGACAGTCACTCGCGCAGTCGGTGCTGTTCGCGGTGAGGGTCCGTACCGTCACGTCGGCGAGCCGCTCCTTGATGAGGTGCACGCTGAACGTGCCACGCGCCGTGGGCACGCTCAGGTCGCTGTAGCCGAGCGGGCTGTACACGGCGCCGCTCTGTGTCGGGAGGCTCCCGTCGGTGTTGAGAACGGTGACGAGCCAGAACACGCCGAAGTCCTCGAGCCACGTCGCGCCCTCGATCAACGGTCGCAGGTAGAGGCGGTAATAGCCGGGCACCAGTGGCGCCTGGATCGTGAACTGGAACCATGCGACCTGGCCCGGGCCGACGTACGGCGCGGGCTGCATCGCGATGCGGTTGTAGCGAGGCCATCCCGTCGCGAGCGATCCCGCGGTGCCGTCGCCACCGAGCGGACTGACCGCGTCCTGGCCCGGCTCGGGACCCCACGTTCCGAGATAGGCGACCTCGCCCATCCGACCGCTCACCCATCCGAGTGAGCCGCTGTTGTAGAACGCGACCGTCGCGGTCGATCGCCCGCCTGGACACAGCGTCGGATAGCCGCTCTGTCCGTACCACCGTGCGTGGAAACCGGAGATACCCGTCGGAAGACCGGTCGGCGCGGGAATGCCGGGGCCGGTGCTCGCGACACACGCCGCGTTCGCGGGTCGTGCCCCTTGACCCAGCACGAGCGTGCTGGCGATCAGCAGCGTGCCGGCGACACGCGCGAACAGCGAACGACCCACCGCTTGGCCTAACGACACTCGAGGCGCGCCAATACGAAGCACAGCGGGCCGCTTGCAACGGATGCCGGTCTGAAACTCGCGGTGCACCGGGCCGCTCCCCGTAGAGTGCGTGAGGTGGACCCGGTCGGGGCCGACCTCATCGAACGCAGCGAGCGGCTCGCCGATCTCGCGCAGCAGCGGTTGGGACTCGCGCCGACGAGCTCACCCGCGCGCGAGCGCGCGCGTCAGCTTCGTGACCATCTCGAAGGATTCGTGCGCCCGCGCGCGGCGGACATCGAAGCCCCGCTGATCGTGCTGCTGCTCGGACCCACCGGCGCGGGAAAGTCGTCGCTCCTCAACACCATCGCCGGCGCCGAGGTCAGTAAGGCCGGAGTGCTCCGGCCGACGACGCGCGAAGCCGTTCTGTACGCGAGCGACAGTGATGCGAAGCACATCCTGTCCGGTGATCGGCTCCGGCTCATCGCCGGTGATCGCATCATCCACGTGCCTGCCCCCGAGTCATCGAGCGGTGTCGCCGTCATCGACGCGCCGGACATCGACTCGGTCGAGCGCGACAATCGCGAGCTCGCCGACGTCCTCCTCGAAGTGAGCGATCTCTGCGTCTTCGTCACGACCGCGACGCGCTACGCGGACCTCGTGCCCTGGCAGGTCCTGCGCCGCGCGCAGGAGCGCGGATTGCCGCTCGTGGTGATGCTCAACCGCGTGCCGGGCGATGCCCGCGACCGCGACGTGGTCCTGGCCGATGCACGCCGCCTGCTGTCGGAGGCCGGTATGAACGAAGCTGACGAGACGCTCGATCTGATCGCCGTCACCGAGGGCGACGTCGATCCGAACGTCAACGGGCTCGCGCGAGAGACCGTGCGTCCGCTGCTCGACCGCATCGCGCAGCTCACCACTCAGAGCGAGGAGCGGCGAAGCGTCGCGATGGACGCGCTCGCCGGAGCGGTCCGCGGACTCGCGCCGCTCGTGCACGCCGTCGCCGACGATCTCGAGCACGAGGCGATCGACGCCGAGGCGCTTCGCCGCATCGCGGAGACCGCGTACGCGGATGAGCTTGCCAAGCTCTCGCGCGATCTGCGTGGCGGCGTGCTCCTTCGCCAGGAGGTGCTTCGACGCTGGCACGACTTCGTGGGCGCCGATCAGGTCACGCGCTTCATCGCGTCCGGCCTGGGGCGCCTGCGCGGATTGCTGTTGACCGCGTTCCGCGGGACGCCCACAGCGCCGGTCGCGATCGTCGAGGAAGAGATCGCGAGCACGCTCGAGGCGCTGGCGCTGCGCCACGCGACCGAAGCCGCGCGCCGGACCGCCTCCACATGGTCGGAACGCTCGGAGGCCGCGGCCCTGATCGAACGCGATGCGGCGCTGTGGTCGGCGTCGGACCGGTTCGCTCCCGCCATCCGCGAAGGGCTCGCGACGTGGATGCGCGCGACCATCGACGATGTCCGCGCGGGCGGCGGACGCAAGCGTGCCGTCGCGCAGGTCGCCGCGCTCGGGGTGAACGCGGTCGGAGTCGCGGTGATGCTCGGCGTGTTCGCGCACACCGCGGGACTCACCGGCGCTGAGCTCGGCATCGCGGCAGGGACCGCCTACCTCAATCAGAAGCTGTTGGAGGCCCTCTTCGGCGAACGCGCGATGGAGCAGCTCATCGAGCAGGCGCGAGCGCGGCTTGAAGCGCTCCTCACGTCGCTCTTCGCGGCGGAGCGCGAGCGCTTCGACGCGCTCGCCCCGCGACCAGCCGCGCTCCACGAGCTTGCCGTCAAGCTTCGTGCCTCGGTTTCGGAGCTGCGCTGATGGATCTCCAGCGCTGTCTCGCGCACCTCGATGAGGCGATCGAAGCCGCGGCAGTGCTCGGGATCGAGGCGACCGCGGCGGCGAGCGTGCGCGACACGGCACGGACGCGTCTCGGATTCCCGAGCGACGCCTACGTGCTCGCCATGGCGGGCGGGACCGGCGTCGGAAAGAGCACGATCCTCAACGCGCTCGCCGGCGAGGAGGTGAGCCCGGCGAGCGCCCGTCGCCCGACCACGGCCGAGCCCGTCGCCTGGATCCCGGCCAACAAGCGCGAGGAGCTCGCGGGTCTTCTGAGCTGGCTCGGCGTGACGCAGGTGCGCGAGCATCGCGCCGAGAGCCTGGGCCAGCTCGCGGTCCTCGACCTGCCTGATTTCGACTCCATCGCCCCAGAGCATCGCGAGCGCGTCGACACGCTCCTTCCGCGCGTCGACGCCGTGGCCTGGGTCGTCGACCCCGAGAAATACAAGGACGAGATCATGCACGGCGGCTACCTGCGCACGTTCGCTCCGCGCCTACGGCACCAGCTGGTGGTGCTCAATCGCAGTGACCTGCTGAGCGCCGAGGACGCGATGCGCGTGAGCGACGATATGCGCGCGCAGCTCGGACGCGAAGGTCTTGCCGCTATCGGCGTCGCGATCACACGTGCGCGCGATGGAGCGGCCGGTATCGGCGAGTTCCGCCACTGGCTCGACTCGGGTGTCGAGGCGAAGCGCATCGTCACATCGCGCATCGCCGCCGAGGCGCACGAAGCCGTGCAGGATCTCGCCGCGCGAGCCGGCGTAGCCGACGGAGGCGCGGTACCCCTCATCGATCCGGCGCGGCGCGAACGCGCGCTGGACGCCGTCGGGCGCGGCGTTCTCGCTCTCGTTGACATCCGCGGCCTCGAGCGCCAGGCCGTCGCCGCGACGCGGCTCGCCGCCCGACCGCGGGGCGCCGGTCCCTTCGGCCACTTGACCAGCTGGGTCTATCGACTGACCGGTCGAGCGCGCGCGTCCGCCGATCCCGCCGGGTTTCTTCGTCGCTGGCAGTCGCGCGGTTCGTTGGCTCCAGCGGTCGAGCCGCTCCGCGAGCTCATCGCGGTGACTCTGCCCACGGTGCCCGGCTCGGTCCGCGGCGGGCTCGCGACCTTGAGCACGCCGGCGATCTTCGAGCAGCGGCTGGCCGGCGCGATCGACCAGTCTCTGGCGGCCGAGAGCGCGGCGTTCCGCGTGCCGACGAGCGTGCTCTGGTCGGTCATCGGTCTCGCGCAGTACGCGGTGACCGCGCTACTCCTGTTTTGTGCTCTCTGGTTCGCTGCGTTGTTCCTCATTCACGAGGCACCCGTCGGATCGGTCGATGTCCCCTACCTCGGCCGGGTGCCGACGCCGGTCGTGCTGCTCAGCGTGACGCTGCTCATCGGCTTCTTGCTCGCACAGGCGCTGCGCCTGCACGCGGGCTGGCTCGGACGGCGCTGGGCGCGGCGGATCGGCCACCGCGTCACGCGCGAAGTGCGCGAGCGCATCACCGAAAGCCTGCTGCTCCCGATCGAGCGCTTCGATTCCGCGCGTCAGCGGCTCGCGAACGCCGCGGCCGGGGCGACCGAGGACTGCGTGTCCGCCGCCACATAGCCGGTGTGCCGCGCCGCACCCGACACGGGTGCGCGCAGGCACGACCCCAGCGCGTGGGCAGCCGTAGACCGTGACCCGCGAAGCCACCGCGAACACGCGGACCGGTCCCGGGCCGGAAGGGAGCCTCGCAAGAAGGAAAGGGCAATGCGCAAGTCAGCTCTCGCAACAGTTCTCGGTCTCGTGCTCACGCTCGCTTTCGCGACCACCGCACTCGCGGCACCGGCGACACAGACGATCAACGTGTACTTCAGCTACGTCGGCTTCAACAGCATCCTCGGTGGCCAGGTCAGTGGCAACGCGTCCGTCTCGGGAGATCTCACCGACGCCGGTCTCTCTGGCCTGCGCGGGACCGCCAACCTCCCGCTTCGTGACTCGAAGCTGTGGATCGACCCGACCGGCGCGCTCCTCCTCAGGACCGAGCAGATGAACGTGCAGTGGAATCGTTACATCTGCAACCCGTACTGCACGTACGAGTTCGGCTTCTCGACCTTCGAGCGCGCGTCCGGCGCCGGACCCGTCGACATCCGCTTCGGTCAGCTCCGTGGCACCGGGATGCTGTCCCTCGCGACGAACGCGACATGCGTCGCCTCGTGCCCGCCACCGGGCTCGTACTGGTACGCACCGACCGGGTACGCGAATCTCAACAGCGCCGTCATCGGCAACAGCGACGCCGGTTTTGTCCAGATGAATGGACCGGCGCCGACGATCCAGTAGCCCACCACCCCCTTCGTCTCGCGTATCGCCCCGGGTCCACACCCGGGGCGATGCGTTTGTCGCTCGAGATCGTCAGGGCTGGTCCAGCCCCTGGACACGGAAGATGAGCTCCCAGGTATTGAAGACGCCCCACACCAGGCTCAGCACACCGATGCCCGCGACGAAGAAGAGCGCCGCGGCCTCGCCGACGAAAACACCGATCGACGCGGCGATCGAGATCGCGAACAACACGAATCCCGCGATGAACTGGATGACCGTCACGCTTCGGTCGTACCCGACGCCCGTCGCGCGGAGCCCACTGCGCGCCGCGGCGGCGAATGGCAGCGTCGCCCCGAGGACCACGACGAGCACTTCGAGGCCGAACGCCGAGAGCGTCTGCGGCATCAGCGCGAGGAATCCGATCGCGAGCGCGAGAACGTAGCCGAGAAAGATGGTCCGCGCGACGGCGCGCAGCTCGGCGTTCTGGCGCGTGCTGAGCACGCGCACGTGGATCGAGAGCGCGACGAAGAGAAGCCCGAGCAGTCCGGCCGAGGCCGTGACCAGGCTCACGTTGAAGTCGTGCCAGAGGACGAGCTCTTCGGACATGAGGCGCGTCGAGGATAGCGATAGGCACCGGCCTGACGCCCGCGGTCGCGGGGACGGCGGCGGGAGATTGCGCGAGAATCGCCGGCAGGGCGGCATGTCCGCCAAGAATTGGGGAGATTCTCATGCCGAAGTTCGCGACGTTCTTCACGTTCAAAGGGGAGACCATCAACGCATACATCGAGCGGCCGAGCGACCGCGCCGCGGCGGTCCGCAAGCTCTTGGAAGGAGTCAATGGAAAGCTCGAGTCCTATTACTGGATGTTCGGGCCGTACGACGGCTTCATCGTCACGGACATGCCTGACTCGATGTCCGCGGCCGCGGTGAGCCTCGCGGTCGCGAGCACCGGTGGTTTCGCGCACCTCGAGACGCACGAGCTATTCACCGCGGACCAGCTCGCGCCCCTCGTCGCCAAGGCGAAAGCGGCGCGCGGCGCTTACAAGGCACCCGGAGCGTGAGCCGGCTCTAGCGGCGCGGCCAACTCTTCACGTAAAGCGTTTCGCCGATCGCCGGGCGCACGAATCCGGGCAAATTTCCGACCAGCCGGTAGCCGTGGCGCGAGTAGAAGTCGCGCGCGCGTCGATTCGCCGCCGTCACGAGAAGAACGAGGTGCCGGCAGCCCGACGCGCGCGCTCTGCGCTCCGCGTCTCGCAGCAGCGCCGCGCCGACGCCGCGCGACTGTTTTCCCTCCGCGACGAGCAAGAGGCGGAGATATGCCGCGCGATCGAGCGCTCGCGTGGTGATCACCCAGGCGAATCCCAGAGTCTCGCCGCGCTCGAGCGCGACCAGGAGCAGATCGCGTTCTCTGAGGCCCTCGAGCAGCGTCGCACGCGCGCCTCGGCCGGTCACGCCGTAGCGGCGAAGCAACGGCGACGCGATCATCAACGCGACGAGCGCATCGACATGTGTTCGACTTGCGGGCGCGATCCTCATCGTCGCTGGGGGTCCATCGCGTCGCGCAGACCGTCGCCGAGCAGATTGAATCCCAGCACCGCGACCATGATCGCGAGCCCCGGGAACACCGCGAGGTGTGTGGCGAACTCGAGGTATTGCCGGCCCTCGCTCAGCATGACGCCCCACGACGGCGCGGGCGGCTGCGCCGAAAGGCCGAGGAACGACAGCGCGCCCTCCGTCAGCACCGCCCACGAAAGGGCGAGGCTGACCTGCACGACGAGCGTCGACATCAGGTTCGGCAGGACGTGGCGGACCACGATGCGCGACGAGGTCGCGCCGACCGCCCGCGCCGCCTCGACGAAGTCGCGTGCCCGGAGGGCCAGCACCGGACCGCGAACGACGCGCGCGAAGATCGGCGTGTATACGACCGCGATGGCGATGATGACGTTGCTCGGATCCGGGCCGAGCGCGGCGACGATGCCGAGCGCGAGCAGGATGGCGGGAAAGGCGAAGAACACGTCGAGCACGCGACCGATCACGAGGTCGGCCCAACCCCCAAGGTAGCCCGATATCAGTCCCAGCGCGCCGCCGACGATCGTCGCGATCGCCACGGACAGCACCGCGACACGGATCGAGAGACGCGCTCCGAACAGGACGCGGCTCAGGACGTCGCGGCCCAGGGCGTCGGTCCCGAACGGGAACTCCGGCGTCGGACCGATCAGGCGCTGCGCCGAGACCTGCAGCGGGTCGCGCAGCGGAAGGAAGCCCACGACCAGCGCCACCGCGACGTAGAGGGCGACGAGCGCAAGACCCAGCAGCGCGACGGGCTCGCGCACGATCGCCGCGCCGATGCCGGCGAGCCCGAATGACCGTCCCGCGGCGGCGGGACTAGGCGAGGCGGATTCGGGGATCCAGGTAGCCATACAGCAGATCCACGACGATGTTCACCAGCACGAAGAGGATCGCGATCACGAGCACGCCTCCTTGCACGAGCGCGTAATCGCGCTGGACGATCGCGGCGAGAAGCATCCGGCCGACGCCGGGGATGGAGAAGATCTCCTCGACGACGACCGTGCCGCCCAGGAGCTGTCCCACCTGTATGCCGAGCAGCGTCACGACGACGATGAGACCGTTCTTCAGCACGTGCCGCCGGACGATGACCGCGCCCGCGAGGCCCTTCGCCCACGCCGTCCGCACGTAGTCGGCGCTGAGCACGTCGAGCATCGCCGAGCGCGTCATGCGCATGGTCGCGGCCGCGAGCGCGACGCCGAGCGTCACCGCCGGCAACACGATGAGCGCCACGTTTCCCAGAGGATCGTGGACGAAGTCGACGTAGCCACCGGTGTTCGGTAACCACCGGAGATACAGCGAGAAGAACACGATGATGAGCGTGCCGAGCCAGAAGCTCGGGAGCGAAAGTCCGATGAGCCCGCCGATGCGCGCGACGACGTCCGCGCGAGAACGCGGACGCATGGCCGAGAGAAGCCCCAGCGGCAGTCCGATCGCGACCGCGATGAGCGTGGCGGCCGCCGCGAGCTCCAGCGTCGCCGGCAAACGCTCCGTGATCTCGACCAGGACCGGGCGGCCCGTCCTGATCGAGTAGCCGAAGTCCCCGCGGAGGAGCGAGGTCAGCCAGGTCCAGTACTGCTGGTAGAGCGGTTGATCGAGTCCGAAGTACGCGCGGAGGCTCGCCAGCTGCTCAGGCGAGAGCGCGGTCGAGGTCCCGAGGCGCGCCGCGATGGCATCTCCCGGGATGAGCCGGATGAAGAGGAAGGTGAGCACGGTCACGCCGAGCAGCGTCGGGATCGCCCCGACCAGCCGCCACGCGAGATAGCGACCCAAGGGCGAGCCGGATCCTCCTTACAGCAGGGTCACCACCGTGGTGAGCCTGCACGTATGGATCGTCGCGTCGCGACGGATCCCTATTTGTCCAGCCAGGTCTGTCGCAGATAGATGATCGACCCGGTCGGTAGGTGGATGAAGCCCTTCGTGGTCGGCAGCATCGCGTTGTAGTCGCGCCCGACGTACAGCCAGATGAACGGGACGCCGTTGACCAGCTCCTTCTGGGCCGTCGTGTAGAGATCCTTGCGCTTGGCGACGTCGGTCGTCGCGCGCGCCTGCTTGATGGCGTCGCTGGAGATCGGATTCTTGTAGCTCGTGACGAAGTTGAGGTTGCCATCGTCGGTGAAGTAGCGGAACACGTAGAAGTCCGGATCGGGACCGCCGCCGTTCAGACCGGGCGCCATGTCGAAGTCCGCCTTCAGCCAGCGGTCGACCCACTGGGTGAACTCGAGCGTCTCGATCTTCATCGTCACGCCGATCTCGGCGAGCTGCGCCTGCACCAGCTGGGCGATGTCCTTCGCGTACGCCGGCTCCGTCGTCTGCGTCAGCATCGTGAAGGAGACCGGTCCGACGTTGGCCTCCGTCAGGAGCTGCTTCGCCTTCGCCACGTCACGGGTGTACAGCGGGTACTGCGACGTCGGCAGTGCGTAATTCGCGAGGCCGGGCGCGATCGGGCCGGTGACCTCGCCTTCGCCGAACGCGACCGCGTCGATGATCGCCTTGCGATCGATCGCGTAGGCGATCGCCTGGCGCACCTTGAGGTTGTCGAACGGCGGGCGCTTGGTGTTCACGAACAGGAGGTTGTAGCTGAGGCTCGGCTTCGCCGAGAGCGTCACGCCTGACTCGCTCCGCAGCGTGCGCGCGACCTTCGCATCGACCACGATCGCCATGTCGGCGGCCTTGGTGCGGAGTGCCGCGGTGATGGCGGTCTCATCCGGGACGACGTTGATGCGGATGCCGTCGAGGTACGGCTGGCCGGCGACGTAGTAGTCCTTGTTGGCCTCAAAGCGCATGTAGTTGTCCGGCACCCACTCGGCCAGCTTGAACGGACCGCTGCCGATCGCGGTCTCCTTCTTGGACAGGTCCGCGTTGGCCTCGCCGATCTTCTTCGACACGATGCCGGTGTTGGGATGCGCCATGTACGCGATGAGCGCCGCATTCGGCGTCTTCATGTTGAACACGACCGTCGTCGCGTCGGGTGCGCTGATCGTGTCGACGTCGCCGAAGAATGACCGCGCGACCGCGGCGTTCTTGGGATCGATGATCCGATCGAAGGTGTACTTCACGTCCGCGCTGGTCAGCGCGTCGCCGTTGTGGAACTTCACGCCGCTGCGGATCTTGACCGTGACGGTCTTTCCGTCGGACGACGTCGTGGGCATCGACTCCGCGAGATCCGGTTGCACCGCGAGGTTCTCGTCGAGACGCATGAGGTAGCTGTAGACGAGCTCGAACACGCGGGCCGATGTGAAGGCGGGCACCTTGTGGGGGTCGAGGTTCGTGACCTCGCCCGCGCGAGCGAGGATGAGCGTGCCACCCTTCTTGGGCCCGCTCGCGCTCGCCGACGGACTTGGCGCAGTGGTCGCCGGCGCACACGCCGACACGACCGTGGCCATGATGAGGATCGCCGCGCCGGTGATGTTCGAAAGACGCAACATCTCTGCCCTCCCCGCGTGGTGCCAGGTGGCACAGTAGCACCGTGGTCCGCTTCATCGAGGTCAGCCATCGCGTCGTTGCGGGCATGAAGACCTACCCGGGCCTGCCCGAGCCGACCGTCGATGTGATCATCGACTACCAGTCGTCGCGCGAGCGTTACGGCGGCAAGGCGGAATTCCTCATCGCCTCGTTGCATCTCTGCGGCAACACCGGAACGTACGTCGACTCGCCGCACCACCGCTACCCGACCGGTGCCGACCTCGCGGATCTCCCACTCGACCGCCTCGCGCACCTGCCCGCGGTGGTCGTCGACGCGACGCGCGCGGGTCGCGCGATCGGGCCCGACGTCTTCCGCGGCATCACGCTCACGGGCCAGGCCGTCCTGGTGCGTACGGATTTCTCGCGTCATTGGGGTACCGAGGCGTACTTCTCGGCTCATCCCTTCCTGAGCGCGGACAGCGCCGAGATGCTCGTCACGGCGAGGCCCTCGTTCGTCGGTATCGACTCGCTCAACATCGACGACACCGCTGACCTGTCGCGGCCAGCGCACACGAAGCTCCTCGGTGCGGGGATCCCGGTGTGCGAGCACCTGACGAACCTCGGCGCGGTGCCGCGCGATGGCGGACGTTTGCACGCCGTGCCGATCGCCTGGGTCGGCGGAGCGACGTTTCCCGTGCGCGCCTACGTGATCGAAGAGGAAGTCACATCCCGATCGGATGCCAGACGGTCTTGAGCTCGAGGAAGGCGGTGATGTCGTAGGGGCTCTGCCCGTCCGCTTTGCCGCGGACCACGCGCTTCACGTTCTCCGCCCCGAGGCGCTCGAGCTCGGCGGCGTCGCCGTCGCCGCCGGTGAGGTCCAGCGCGGATACGTCCATATGCGACGCGAGCCACGGCGCGAGCTCCTTGCGCAGGCCGGTGAGGATGTTCACGACACCCGCCGGGACGTCCGCGGTCGCGAGGCATTCGGCGAGCTCGATCGCGACGAGCGGATGCGCTTCAGACGCGATGACGACGGCGGTGTTGCCGCCGACGATCACCGGCGCGAGACGCGACACTAGCCCGAGGAGCGGAGGCTCCGGAGCGAGGATTCCCACCACACCGGTGGGCTCGGGCACCGTGAAGTTGAAGTACGGGCCCGCGACGGGGTTCGCGGTGCCGACGACCTGCGCGATCTTGTCGGCCCAGCCCGCGTACCAGACGACACGGTCGATCGCGCGATCGACCTCGGCCTTGCTCGACGCGACCGACGCGAGCTCGGCGCGCCGCGTCTCCATCATCTCGGCGATGCGGTAGAGCACCTGACCGCGGTTGTAGGCCGTGGCTTTGGCCCAGCCGACACCGGCCTGGCGCGCGATGCGCACCGCGTCGCGGAGATCCTTGCGCGAGGCGCGCGCGATGTTCGCACCCTCGGCGACGAGCGTGCGACCTGATTCGGAACGCGGGAACGCGCCGCCGATGAACAGCTTGTAGGTCTTCTGCACCGGCAGCCGTTTCATGCGTCGTCCAACGCGACGTATGCCTCGAGCCCGTGCCGGCCGCCCTCACGCCCGAAGCCGGACTCCTTGTATCCGCCGAAGGGCGAGGCGGGATCGAAGCGGTTGTAGGTGTTCGCCCAGACGACGCCGGCGCGAAGGCGCTGCGCCATCGCGAGGATGCGCGAGCCCTTTTCGGTCCACACGCCGGCGGACAGGCCGTAGGGGGTGTTGTTCGCCTTCTCGATCGCCTCGTCGGGCGTGCGGAACGTCAGCACCGAGAGCACCGGGCCGAAGATCTCCTCCTGCGCGATCCGGTACGACTGCGCGACGTTGGTGAAGACCGTCGGCACGAACCAGTAACCGCGCTCGGGCAGCTTGCACGGCGGCTGGTAGATCTCGGCGCCTTCCTCGACACCGGACTGAACGAGCGACGCGATCTTCTCGAGCTGCTGCTTCGAGTTGATCGCGCCGACGTCGGTGTTCTTATCCAGCGGGTCGCCAACGCGCAGCGTCCTCATGCGCCGCTTCAGCTTCGCGATGGTCGCCTCGTAGATCGACTCCTGCACGAAGAGCCGCGAACCCGCGCAGCACACGTGGCCCTGGTTGAAGTAGATGCCGTTGATGATCCCTTCGACGGCCTGGTCGAGCGGCGCGTCGTCGAAGACGATGTTGGCCGCCTTCCCGCCGAGCTCGAGCGTGA
>WNGJ01002074.1_pt1 | contig 20126 bp, 12 predicted proteins | sample 5400611 | NCBI WGS metagenome assembly WNGJ01 (sample SAMN13153375, study PRJNA577476) | soil metagenome | isolation source: 40 cm soil or saprolite under Garry oak tree replicate 1 | place: USA:California | collected 2016-06-15
CCGTTATGCGCTGACGGACGAGGGCGACGCGCTGCGCGACGATCACCCCGCAGGCATCCGCGCCTGGCTGGACGTCGACGGCGCCGGCCGGGCTGAGCTGTCTTTCGTCCAGCTGCTGCACAGCGTGCGTACCGGCAGGGCCGCTTTCCCCGTGCAGTTCGGCCGCCCGTTCTGGGAGGACCTGGCGGCCGATCCCGCCCGCGTCGCGTCCTTCAACACGTTGCTTGGCGTCGAGGCGGCGACCCGGTCGGCCATCGTCTCCGGCTATGACTGGGGCTCGCTGAAGCACGTGGTCGACGTCGGTGGCGGAAACGGCTCCCTGCTGATCGCCCTGCTTTCGCGGTACCCGGGGTTGCGGGGGACGGTTGTCGACCAGCCGGTCACCGCCCCGGCGGCACGTAAGGCGCTCGCGGACGCCGACCTCGCCGACCGCGGTGACGTCGTGGGCGGCAGCTTCTTCGGCCCGCTGCCGAAGGGGGCGGGTGGGTACCTGCTCTCGCTGGTCATCCACAACTGGGACGACGGCGACGCACGGGCGATACTGCGGCGCTGCGCGGAGGCGGCAGGCAAGAGCGGCGCCGTGTTCATCGTGGAGTCGTTCGCCGCCGACGGCGAGTCGCCGCGTAACGGCATGGACCTGCGGATGCTCGCCTACACCGGCGGCAAGGAACGCAGCGTCGCCGAACTCGCCTCGCTGGCGGCCGACGCCGGCCTCAAGCTGGCAGCGGTCCATGACGCGGGTTCGGTCTCGATCGTTGAGCTGACTGCCGGGTGATGCCCGGCTTCGGCCGCGGCGCGGCGGGGCACGGGAGCCGGCCCCGGGCCGGCGCGGCGCGCGGTACCTGCCTGCCTAGCGCGTCCCCGGGTGTGCTTTGCCGCGGCCGCGCGGCGTGAAGCTGCCGGGCGGCCCGGAGGAAAGGAAGAGCTCATGATCGGGCAGTTGCTGCCACCGCACGAGGCGCTCGCCGCCCTGGTGACGCCCTCGGGACGGCAGAATCCTTACCCGCTCTACGAAGCGATCCGCCGGCACGGGAACCTCGTGCAGATAAAGCCCGGCCTGACCGTCGCTGTCGGCTACGCGGAATGCAACCGCGCGCTGCGTGAACAGGAGCTGAAAGTCCAGGATGGCAAGAGCTACGACCATGCCTACCCTGGCTGGCGGGCACATTCCTCGCTGCGCGGCTACACCGATTCCATGCTCTACCGCAACCCGCCCGACCACGCCCGGATGCGGCGCCTGGTAAGCGGTGCTTTCACCCCACGGCGCGTGGCCGAGCTCAGGCCTGGCGTAGAGCGGATGGCGGACCGCCTGCTCGACCGCATGGCCGACATCGGGTCCGGCGGCGCTCCGGTGGATTTCATCGCCGAATTCGCTTCCCGGCTGCCGATCGCCGTGATCAGCGCCCTGCTCGGCGTTCCGGAGGAGGACCAGGGCTGGTTCCGCGCGGTGGCGGCAGACATCACGATCGCACTGGAGGGCATCACCAACGTTGCCGGGCTCGGGCCTGCCGATGCCGCGATGGACGACCTGGCCGTGTACTTCACGAAGCTCATCGACCATCGCCGCCGTCACCCCGCGGGCGACATCCTCAGCGAACTGGCTCAGATCCACGGCGCCGATCAGGACCGGCTGAGCCACGATGAGCTGATCGGGAACATGATGCTGATGCTCACGGCGGGTTTCGAGACGACGAGCTTCCTGCTCGGCCACGCGCTGCTGCTTGCGTTCACCTACCCCGAACATGCCGCCCGGCTTCGCTCCGAACCGGGCTTTTCCACCGGGTACGTGGAGGAGGTCCTGCGGTTCGAACCGCCGGTACAGGCGACCAGCCGCTGGGCGGGCACGGATGTGGCGCTGCCCGGTATGACAATCCCGGCTGGATCCAAGGTCGTTGTGATCTTGGCGGCCGGCAACAGGGATCCCCGCCGCTTCGCCCATCCGGACCGTTTCGACCCGCTGCGGCGCAACATCCAGCCGCTGAGTTTCGGCGGCGGTGGCCACTTCTGCCTGGGCGCACCGCTGTCCCGCATGGAAGCGCAGATCGCGCTGCCCAGGCTGCTGCGCCGGTTCCCGCGCCTCGCTGCCGCGGGGACCCCGGTCCGCCGCGACACGTGGGTCGGGCGTGGCCTCGACCTGCTCCCGGTCACGATCTCCTGACAAACCTGCGTGTTGATCATCCGTGAGCCCATAGCGCGGGTTAGGGCCTGCCGATTATCGACACGCGGATTTGATCTTCGCGGCGGGCCGCCGGCCGGCGGCGCTGGTCCTACCATCAATGGCCCGTTAATGGTGCTGTTCAGTGCCGTACCGGCCATTAGCGGCCTGGGCCGCAGTTGATCTTGAGAGCCATGCCGGCGATCGTGTTCCTGACACCACGGGGTGACCGTGAATGTGCCATCGCGGGTCCAACAGAACCCGCGATGGCACATTCACGGTCATGTGGTCTTGAGGCGGGCTCGATGGTGCAGTTGACAGTCCTGCTATCACCCCATCAAGGGCCCATTGATGGAAGGCGGGTCTTGCAGGAAAGGCCTGGCAAAGCGATTCGGGGGGAGAGCGGCGGTGGGCGAGGGATGTCAAAAAAGGGGGCACGTGCCTGCGCTTCGCCGTGGCGAATTTAGCCGCGGGCACGTGCCCACCCTGGGCACCGCCGGATCAGCCCGATGGCACCGCTGCCACAGGCTCCTCAATGGTCTCTGGTGTGACCGCCTTCTCGACGGGCACGGGCACGGCCACGGGCACCGGCGCGGTCGAGGGCGTGGCGGGGGCGAGAGCCGGCCGCTTCCCACGGAGTATTATCCGTTCCCCGAGTCCGATGAGTGGCTTTTCGAAGATGTAGAAACTGATGCTTGCGGCCAGGATCGTGCCCGCAAGCACGGGCAGGTAGAGCTGCCAGAAGGCTAGCTTTCCGAGCAGCAGGTTAATCGGTATGATCTTGCCGAATGCGCTTCCACTCCTCAGCACGACGTAGATGAATGTGAAGTGCCAGATGTACATGCCGTAGGAGATGCGGCCGAGATAGCGCATCGGACGGTTGGCCAGCAGCACCTTCATCAGCTTCGAGTGGGTGTACGGCACGGCGAGCGGCACCATCAGCAGGAAGGAAAAGGCCTGCAGCGCGAGGTCGCTGGAAAGCGCCGAGGATGGCGACTGCCAGTCGGCCGTGCCGGGGGTCGAGAAAGGCGCGGCACAGTTGATTGCGTATGCGGCCAGCGCACCGAGCCAGAACAGGTTCGGCCTCTTCGCGGCCAGCCTGATGATGCCAGGCGCCCGGTCCGGTGCGACTTCCGCGCGAACGGACCAGACGGCCAGCGCCATGCCGAGTGCCCACAGGCCGACGATGCTCATCGGGTAGAAGTACTGTGGCGGCCACATCTTGTAGTGGATGTGGACGTACAGCGTCCAGCCCCATTCGACCGGCAGGAAGACCGCGAGAACCAGCAGCATTCTGCGGGCTTTCTGCACGGGGTCGGTGGCTCCGCGGGCAACCCGGTGCATGAGGAACGCCAGCAACGGCAGTGCGAGGTAGAACTGCGTTTCCGCGGGCACCGTCCAGGCCACGTCGAGGCCCGGGTAGTAGTGGAAGTCATAGATGTGCATCAGCGCGAACGGGCGCACCACGTCCCAGGCCCCGTGCAGGGTGCCCCAGTTGAGCAGCACGAGCGCGACCGCCGTCATCAGCCAGAAGACGGGCAGCAGTCGCGTCGCCCGGCGGATGAAGAAGTTCTTGAGGCTCGGCAGCGGTGTGCCGGCGATGGTCGCACGCGCGAACGGGCGGTAGAGCAACAGGCCCGACATAATGAAGAAGGGCCCGATTGACAGTTGCCCGGCCGTAAGGATCGACCAGATTCCATCGCGCGGTGGCCCAAACGCGGCCGACCGAACAAAGGTGGCGAATGCGACGTGGGTCCATATGACCCCCATCGCACAAAGGCCACGCACCCCGTCAAGTACCGGGACACGTTTCTTCTCACGGGCCGCTAGACCCGTGTTACCTGCGAGTGACACCATAGCGTCCACCCTTCTCAATTACCTGACATGATCAGCTTCGGGCCGCTTCCACCCGGGCGGCATCTTCCGTGTTGCGGAGGTCGTCACGAATTCTGTGCTGCGGTGGTCGTCATGAAGCCGCCGCGGAAATGCGGGCCGACAGCGGAAGTGGGGCCAGCCAGGCGACGTCGACGACATTGGGGCGTTTGTGCGCCCAGACGGCGACCTGCTGCCAGCCTCGCGCGTGCATGTAGTCCGCGATCGTCGCCACGGTTGCGCCGCCGTCGTAGCGGGGCCAGGTGCTTCCTTCGATCACTGCCAGCTGCAGCCGGTCCAGGTCGGCGCCCGCGAGCACCTCGAGCTCGGCGCCCTGCACGTCAAGCACCAGCACGTTGCAGCCATGCTGCACCTCACGCACCGGGATGACCGGGGTGACGTCGTTGCGCGAAACGGTCAGCGGCGGCAACGGTGGGAGCATGCTCGCCTGCTGGTCATACTCGGTCACGTGCAGGACCGCCTGCCCGCGTTCCCGCCCGGCCGCGGCAAGCACGACTTCGCGGGGAGGGTGGCCGTCGGTCGGCGGGGCCAGCCGGGCGGTCGCGTGGTGGCGCTCCAGTTGCTCACGCAGCGCCGCGGTGTGGTCCCGGTTGGGCTCAACCATGACCAGGCGCCGGAATCCGCACCTGGTGAGCGCTCTGACCTCCTGCCCGGTATGTGCTCCCACCTGCACCACGCCAGGGGTGGGCAGCCGCAGCCTGCGAAGCAGAGCGGGCAGCTCCTCCTCCCACCGGGCGGTAATGTACGGAACCGGTTTAGCTGCGGTGGCCGGGCGTTCCAGGTCTAGCACCGGCGGACCATCCGCATGCCCCGCGGCCGAATTTGTCGCAGACAATTCGCGCATTGAGAATTACCTTCCAATAGAGTGACCTTCGGGCGGCGAAATGATCTAAGCTGGTATTGACGTGCCCGCCACACCTTACGATAAATATCGTCACCCGCTGTATGAATGAGGCGCATCTTCCGAATTGCGGCGCGCGCTCAAGAGGCTGTAATTAGCTGATCACGATGCTGCGGCAACCCGGCTGGCGAGCCATTTGTCATGAGCGGACCGCACCTTTGCCCACAATGCGGCGCGCTCCGCCTTATCGAGATCTGTCAGCGGAAGGCCGAAGACGTCGGCGAGGGCGCCGAACCAGTCGCCCGGTGTGGTGAGCTCGCGCATCGCGCCGCCGGCGCCGTCGATGCGGCGCAGCATGCAGCCGAGCAGGCGATCGGCGCCCGCGGCGTCGCGCCGCATCACGACGGCGGCGCGCACCAGGCGTGAGTCAGCAGACGTGGACAGGTAATGATGCCATTGCGCGAAGTCTTCTGGTGCCGCTGGCGACATGGTGAGATCGATGCCCGCGATGGAGCCACGCGGGTCATGTTCGAGGCGCCACCCACCGGCCTCAACTTGCGACGGGCCGAGGTGGTAGGTCAATGGCCCGTCGCGGTAGCTTCCGGGCCGCAACGGCAGGGGCTCGTACAGCCCGTCGCCCAGCCCGATATCGGCGAGCCACACCTCACCATCGAGCTTTACCGTGGGCGCGAGGTGCGGGGCCGGCGCCCCGGCGGGCTGCGGCGGGCCCCCACGCGCGTGCACCCCGGCACGATGCCAGGTGACGTCGTAGCCGAGCGCGGTCAGCAGCGCGGAGAATGCGGCGTTGATCTGGACGCAGTATCCACCGCGGCCGCGCAATATACGGGCGACCGAGTCCTGCGGATCCACCGTGGTCGGCCGGCCGAGCTGGATATCCAGGGTTTCGTAAGGCACCCGCTGCACGTGCGCCCGATGCAAGGCAAACAGCGCGGACACGGATGGCTCACCCGGATCGTCAATACCCAAGCGTTTTAGGTAGCTGGCAACTTTGGCGCGGCTTATGCCCATTGGCCATCACCATTAGCGCCGGCGCGGGCAGGAGCATTCGGCCTGGTGGGTGCGAATGCGTTCGAGGTGCGGGATCGCCGCATTGGGTCCTCCAGTCAACGGCCGCTGGAATGTACGGGCTCAGGTCCATGGTTGGCCGGGACGGGCGTGACCGCCTCTCCAAGATTGCTACTGGGAGATGCGGGCCCGCCAGCGGCGTCGGGGCGGGTCCCCGCAGATCCTCGGCCGGCCGCGCGGCGCCGTTCGCGACGGCCAAGACCCGCGGGGGGTGCCGCTATGGGCGAAAGAGCGCGGGGTCCATCGTGGCGACCTCGCCGCCGCGCCGGACGGGGAAGGCGATCTGATCGAGAACATCGCGCTGCACGTCGATGCCGGGCGCTACCTCGATCAGCACGAGACCGTCCGCGGTCACATCGAAGACGGCGCGCTCGGTGACGATTCTGGCCTGCTGTCCGCGCCGCACTCCCGCGCCGATGCGGTAGGTGATCTGGTCGACCTCGCGCACGAACTTCGGCACCTGGCCTTCGTGCACGATGTTCAGCCTTCCGTCCTCGCAGGTGGCCTTGAAGCCCCCGGTGGTGAGGGTGCCTGCGAAGACCAGCCGCGCCGCGTTGTCGGCGATGTCGATGAAACCGCCCGCGCCAGGGGTGACGGACCCGAACCGGCTCACGTTGACGTTGCCGGCGGCGTCGATCTGGGCGAAGGCCAGCGTGGCGAACGTACAGCCGCCGCCATTGATGAAATCGATCTGGTAGGCGCCGTCGAGCAGCGCCTCCGGCAGGTAGTTCGCGGAGAACTGCCAGCCGCTCATCACGACTCCGCCAAAGGAGCCGTGCTCGGTGGTGAACAGAAAGTCCGGCAGGCGGTCGTCGTCGATCCCGCCGTCCTCCACCATGGTCAGGATCGCGTCGGAGGAGCTGCCGAAACCGAAGATCGCGGTCTCACCAGGCCGGATCTCCTGTGCGACCCGGCGTGCGATGACCTTGCGCGGACCGCCGGGCAACCGGGGCAGACGGCCGACGGCGCCGGGCACGACGCGCAGGTATCCAGGGTCGTCGCGTACGCCGGTGCCGACCATCTCGCCCGGCGCCACGACGACGTGGTCGACGAGCACGCCGGGGATACGCACGTCCTGGGCAGAGCGTGATCCGCGCGGAACGATCCGCGACACCTGTGCGATGACGGTGCCGCCGCTGGCTTTCACCGCGAGTGCGATCGGGAGGGCGCTGGTCAGCAGCGGCTGGTCCTCGAAGGACAGGTTGCCCTGTTCGTCGGCGCTGCTGGCCCGGATGATGCCAACGTCAAGCGGCCACGTCGGGTAGAACAGGTACTCTTCCCCGCGCAGTTCGGCGATCTCGATGAGGTCGTCGGTGGCCAGGCTGGTGAGCTTCCCCCCGCCCTGGCGCGGATCGGCGAAGGTGCCGATCCCGACCCGGGTCAGGTAACCGGGACTGCGCCGCGCAACCTCGCGCAGCCAGTGCATCGTCGCGCCGATCGGCCAGTTGTACGCCTCGACGAGGTTGTTTTGGATGAGGCGCATGAGCGCGGGCCGTTCCCCCGTCACCGGATGCCGGGGATTGATGAAGGAGCCGGCCACCACACGGCGCATCAGTCCCTGCCTGGCGACGTGCTCCATGCCGCGGATGCCCACGGTGTCGCCGGTGGCGCAGGGGAAGTAGAACGTGAGGTCGCGCGGCGACCTGTCGGTGTCGTAGCGCTCACCGATCGCCCTGAGCACGGCGTCGGGCGTGGACCAGCCGATGACGCCGGTGCTCGCGACCGACTGGTTGTCCTTGACATAGGTTACGGCCGTAGCCATGTCACAGATCTTGCTCATCGAGTCTCCCTGGCGGCCTTGCGGCCGAAGCTGGCGAGGCTGGCCTGCGCCACATCGGACACGCTGTCCTCGCCGAACATCCACGTGGTACGGGCGTCGAGTGCCTCGGCGGCAGCCGCTGCGGCATCGGCCATGGCGCGCTTGGCGGATGCGACCGAGTGGGGGGGCAGCGCGGCGAGACGAGCCGCGTACCGCAGGGCCTGCGGCAGGGCGTGGCCCGGCTCGGCGAGCTGGTCCACCGCGCCGAGACGATGCAGATCGCGGCCAGTCAGCGGCTGATCACCCCATGCGAGACGTTTCGCGGCGGCGGGCCCGGCCCGCGCGATCAGCGCCTGCAGGCCCCACGGCGGCACCCAGCCGAGCCGCACCTCAGGAAGCTGCCAGCGCGCATCGGCGGCGCTCACGATGACGTCGCAGCCGGCGGCAAGCAGGAAACCGCCGCCGATTGCGAACCCTTCGACCGCGGCGACCACCGGGATGGCGAGCCACCCGATGGCCCGGATCGCCTGGCCGGCCCGGGCTTCATGGCGGACTCTCACGCTGATGGGCGCGGCGGCAAGTTCCTTGAGGTCGGATCCGGCGCAAAAGCCGGGCGGGGCACCTGTCAGCACCACGGCGCGCACCCCGGGGTCCTCGTCGAGCGCGGCCAGGGTGACGGCGAGCTGGTCGACCAGCCGGCTGCTCAGCGCGTTGCGGACGGCGGGCCGGTTGAGCCACACCACAGCCAGCCCACCATCGCGCTCGCAGCGGATCTCCGCACCCGGCCGCCCGTCCGGCGCCATCTACGGCGCCCACGTCGGTCTTTGGGCCGGCTGACCGCCCGCGCGTTCGTCAAGCATTTCCGCGTCACCTCAAGCGCATTCGTCGTGACCTGGCAGCACTTCCCGAGAACCGGCACTGGCCGCCCGTGAAGGAACCCGAAATCTATGATCGGCACGGCGCGGCCTGCCCCACTTCTCCGCGAGTGCGGCCAGGCTCCGGTGCGGACGGTTTCGCCTCAGGCACGCGGCGTCGCCTCAGGCACGCGGCGGAACGGACAGCAACCGCGGAGGTGCCGGGCAAACCTGACGGCACTGATCATGGCTTCAGCTAGCTGACCGGTTTGCGCATATTTGATTAAGTGCGGACGGATTAACCGAATATGTTTCGGAGCCACCATGACGAACTCATACCACCGGCTGGTTGGCGCGGCCACGCCGTTTCCATCCGCGCACGTCGACACCTTCGCGAGGGATAACCTGCCGCCCGCGGAACAATGGCCCGGGTTTATTTTCGACCTGCCGGAGCTACGCTATCCGATTCAGCTTAATTGCGCCGAAGCCCTCCTTGACCACACAGTTTCCCGGCTTGGCGGCGCCCGCCCTTGCCTGTATGACAGCAGCGGGGCGGAATGGTCCTATACCAAACTGCTCGAGCTGGTCAATCGTATTGCCTGGGTGCTTGTCGAGGATTTTGGCGTGGTGCCGGGCAACCGTGTCCTGCTGCGCGGCCCGAACACCCCCTGGCTTTCGGCCTGCTGGCTCGCTTCGCTCAAGGCCGGGGCGGTGGTCGTCACCACGATGCCGATGCTGCGTGCCAGCGAACTGCGTTCCTGTGCCGAGATCGCCAACGTCGACCTTGCGATTTGCGACGAGCGCTACGTCGACGACCTGGTGTGGGCGGGCGTGGCCGGGCTGGAGATTGTGACCTACCGTGACGGTGCCGAGACCGAGCTTTCCTGGCGGGCGGCCCGTAAGCCGGCGAAGTTCGCCGCCGTGCCCACGGCGGCCGACGACGTCGCCATCATCGCATTCACCTCGGGGACCAGCGGCAAGCCCAAGGCGACCATGCATTTCCACCGTGACGTCCTGGCCATCGCCGACACGTTCTCCGCCCATGTGGTCAAGCCGCGGCCCGATGACGTGTTCGCCGGGACGCCGCCGCTGGCCTTCACCTTCGGCCTCGGCGGGCTGCTGGTGTTCCCGCTGCGGGTGGGCGCCGCCGCCGTGCAGCTCGACCGGACCACACCGGACCAGTTGTTCGCCGCGGTGCCAAGGTACCGGGTGAGTGTGCTGCTCACCGCCCCGACAGCCTACCGGGCCGTGCTCGGCCGGACGGGCGAATTCGAGCTCGGCACGTTGCGGCGGTGTGTTTCCGCCGGCGAGCCGTTGTCGGGGCAGACCTGGCATGCCTTCCACGAGGCGACCGGGCAGCGGATCATCGACGGCATTGGCTCGACCGAGCTTCTGCACGTCTTCATCTCGGCCGCGGACGGTGACATCAGGCCGGGCGCCACGGGCCGGCCGGTGCCCGGCTACCGGGCGCGGGTCCTCGACGACGTCGGTGAGCCTGTCCCGCCAGGGGTGCCGGGCAGGCTGGCCGTGCAGGGCCCGACCGGTTGCAGGTACCTGGCCGACGAGCGACAGCGACAGTACGTCCAGAACGGCTGGAACATCACCGGTGACATCTACATCCAGGACGATGACGGCTACTTCTGGTACCAGGCCAGAGCGGACGATCTGATCGTCTCCGCCGGCTACAAGATCGCGGCGCCGGAAGTGGAGGAGGCGCTGACGCGCCATCCTGACGTCGTCGAGTGCGGCGTGGCGGGGGTCCCGGACTCCGCCCGCGGCTGGGCGGTGAAGGCGTACGTGGTCCTCGCGCGGGGCGTAACGGCGGACGAGCACAAGGTGCGCGAACTCCAGGACTTCGTCAAACGGGAGATAGCACCGTACAAATATCCGCGCGCGATCGAGTTTGTGGCCAGACTGCCCCGCACCCACACCGGCAAGCTGCAGCGCGCCCAGCTACGGCGCTCCGCGTAGGCCGCGGCGCCCATCATGGACGTAAGGTCACCGCTGGCGGCCCGTGGCAGTGAAGGCGTGCCGGCCGGCGCTCGGGCCGGTGCCGGCAGCGCGGCCGGCACGCTGCCGGCGGCGCCCGTCACGCGAGCACCGCGCCCTGGCCACGGTGGCGTCACAACGGATCACCGCTGGCGCACGCCCGCCGGAGCCGAGGTGATCAGAACCACCGAGGTGACCGGCACCGCGACCGCCGCACGGGCAGCGCTCGAGGAGGTGCTCAACTCCCGGCGCGGCATGCTGATCTTCCACGGCCGGCACCGGGCCATCGGTTACGCGGATCCGCCGATCGAGGTCGTGGTGCGCGGCAACCGGCTGACGGTCGGCGCGCTCAACGACCGGGGCAGGGTGCTGCTCCCAGCGCTTCGCGAGGTCGTGAGCGGGCTGCTGGATCTCGAGGTCGCCGACGCATGGAAGATCGGCGGACAGGTGACGCCCTCGCCCGAGGTCTTCGCGGAGGAGCACCGCACCCGGCACGCGGGCGTCTTCCGTGCGATACGTGCGCTGGTGGCGGGCATGGCCGCGCCGGACGACCCGCTGCTCGGGCTGTATGGCGCGTTCGGCTACGACCTGATTTTCCAGATGGATCCGATCGAGCTGCACCAGCCGCGCGACCCGAACGACCGCGATCTGGTGCTGCACCTGCCGGACGAGATCGTCGATCTGGACATGAAGCGGGACGAGGCAGTGCGCCGCCGCTACGAGTTCGAGGTCGCAGGGCGCGCCACCGCCTGGTTTCAGCGGATCACCGAGACGAGGAACTTCGTCACCGGGATGCCCACCTGGCTGCGTGATCACGAGCCCGGCGAGTACGCGGACCTGGTCGCCAGGGCCTTGCCGCTGTTCCGTGCTGGCGAGCTCTTCGAGGTAGTGCCCAGTCACGTGTTCCGCCGCGCCTGCGTCCAGCGCCCCGCCGAGTTGTTCCGCAGGCTGCGGGCAAGGGACCCGGCCCCGCACAGCCTGCTGATGAATCTCGGTGAGGGCGAGTACCTTGTCGGCGCGTCGCCCGAGATGTTCGTCCGGGTGCGGCCGGCCGCGGACCGGCTGATGGTGCAGACCTCGCCGATCAGCGGAACCATCGCGCGCGGACGGGACGCCCTGCAGGACGCGGCCCGCATCCGCGAGCTGCTCAACTCCGTGAAGGACGAGTCCGAGCTGACCATGTGCACGGACGTGGACCGGAACGACAAGGCGCGGGTTTGTGAGACCGGCACGGTGCGGGTAACCGCGCGCCGCAAGATCGAGATGTACTCGGCGCTGATCCACACCGTGGACCACGTTCAGGGGATCTTGCGTGACGACTGCGACGCGCTGGACGCGTTCGTCGCGCACCTGTGGTCCGTCACGGTGACCGGCGCGCCGAAACTGGCCGCGGTGGAGTTCATCGAGCGAAACGAGCGCTCACCCCGGCGCTGGTACGGCGGCAGCGCCGGGCGCGTGGGGTTCGACGGGACCCTCGACTCGACGCTGACCCTGCGCACCATCCACGTGCGCGACGGGATCGCCACCGTCAGAGCCGGCGCGACCCTGCTCTACGACTCGACGCCGTCGGCCGAGGAAGCGGAGACGGAACTGAAGGCAAAGGCGATGCTGCAGGTTCTCGAAGGGCAGCCGCCGGTCATGCCGGGCGGGTCCACCGCGGCGGACAAGCCCGGCGATGGGCTGAAGATCCTGCTGGTCGACCACCGGGACTCGTTCGTGCACTGTCTCGGCGACTATCTGCGCCAGACCGGCGCCGAGTTGTTCACCTACCGCAGCGGCAGGCATCTGCCCATGGTGGAGCGGATGCGCCCGGACCTGGTCGTGCTGTCGCCGGGACCCGGCAGGCCCGCTGACTTCGACACGTCCGCGACGATCGCGGCGGCGCAGCGGCTCGGCATCCCGGTTTTCGGGGTCTGCCTGGGGCTGCAGGGACTCGTCGAGCATTTCGGCGGCAGCCTGGGCGTGCTCGACCGGCCGGTGCACGGGAAACGGTCCAAGGTCACGGTGTCCGGCACCGGCAGCAGGCTGCTCGCCGGCCTGCCGCGGGAATTCGACGTGGGCCGCTACCACTCGCTTCATGCCAGGCCCGACAGCGTGCCGGCGGACCTGCGCGTCGTCGCGACCACGCGCGACGGCGTCGTGATGGCGGTGGAACACCGGACCAGGCCCTTCGCCGCAGTCCAGTTCCACCCTGAGTCGATCATGACGGCCGACGGCCGGGCCGGCTCGCTGATCATCCGCAACGTCGTGACGTGGCTCGCCGCCGGCCAGCAGAACAACGCGCCTGATCTGGCCGGCCACGCCGCTGACCACGGCTGAAGAAGATAAGACCCAAGTTCATCCCGAACGGCTGCGCGGCGCGGCGCCGCTCGGGCTCAGGGGTCCCGGGGGTCGTTCTCCTGGGCTGACACCATGGCAGCAGGTTCCGCGCTTTCGGCCGGTTATCCACAGCGCTAGAAGTCGCCCGGCCTTTGTCCCCAGAATGCCGTTCACCCTCCCCGAAACACTTGACAGCCTGGAAAAATCAGCAGTAGGGCAACGCCCCCATAGGGCGGGCGGGCTTTGTAAAGGAAATGCGGCGTGCGGGGGGGCAGACGGCGTGGCGCGCAGCGGCTGCCGTTGGGTATGCCGCTCGCGCCACGCCGTCGCGGGCGCTGGCGCCTATGTGGCCGCACTGGCCGGTGCCGGCGCCTCGGCCTCGGCGGGCTGGGCCTCGGCGGGCTGGGCCTTGGCCAGGGGCGGTACGTGGCGGAGCCCGATCGCGATGAGGACGGCGACACCGGCGAGCAGGACGCCGCCGACCAGTGCGACGGTGTGCAGGCCGGTCGCGAACGCCTCGTGGGCGGGGGTGAGCAGGGCCGCGCCGAGCCGGTGCGGGACTCCAGCGGCCGCGGCCGTGGCACCGGCCAGGCTGTCGCGGGCGCCCGCGGCCGCGGGCGCCGTGAAACCTGCGGGGATCGCGCCGGCGATCTGATGGCGGTAGACGGCGAAGCCGAGCGTGCCGAGCAGCGCGGCGCCCAGGGTCCCGCCGAACTCGTTGCTCATCTGCGCCATCGACCCAGCCGATCCCGCCTGCTCGGGCGGTGCGGACCCGACGATCAGGTTGGTGCCGAGGGCCACCAGCGGCGATCCGCAGAAGGACAGGACGGCGAAACCGATGATCAGGGTCGCCGTGCCGGAGGTCGCGCCGATCTGGGTGAAGACGAGCAGCACCGCCGCCACGCCGGCCATGCCGATCGCGATGACGTGCGCGGGGCGGAAACGGGCCGCCAGTATCGGGGTCACCACGATGAACCCGACGGTGGCCGAAGCCATCCCCGGCACCATCGCCAGGCCCGCCCGAAGCGGCGACATCCCGCGGACGAGCTCGAAGTACAGCATGATGAGAAGCATCATCCCGCCACCCACGACGCTGTAGCAGAGCTGGCTGGTCAGCGCCGTGCTGATCGAGCGGATGCGGAACAGGCGCAGGTCGAGCACGGGGTCGGTCAGCTTGAGCTGACGGCGGCCGAACACCACGCCGGCGGCGACGCCGGCCATGATCGCCACGATGGGCCACGGCTGCCAGCCGCCGCGGGCGAGCTGCTTGATGCCGTAGATGATCGGCAGCATGGTGGCCAGGGACAGCACGACGCTGGCTGGGTCCAGCCGCCCGGCCCGGCTGTTGCGGAACTCGGGCAGCACGATCGGCCCGGTGATGAGCAGCAGCAGCATCACCGGTGCGGCCAGCAGGAACACAGATCCCCACCAGAAGTGGCCAAGCAGCGCGCCGCCGATCATCGGGCCGACGATCGCGCCGAGCGTGAACGTCCCGCCCCACAGGCCGAAGGCCTTGGCACGCTGCTTCGGGTCCTGGAACAAGGTGGCGATCAGCGCGAGGGTCGAGGGCATCAAGGTGGCCCCGGAGATGCCCAGCAGCGCACGGGCGGCGATGAGCATTCCCGGGCTGGTGGAGTGGGCGGCGAACAGCGAGACAACCCCGAACGCGCCCGCGCCGACCAGCAGCAGCTTTCTGCGGCCGATCCGGTCCCCGAGGGTGCCCATGGTGACCAGGAAACCAGCGAGCATGAACCCGTAGATGTCCATGATCCACAACTGCTGGTTGCTGCTTGCCCCCAGGTTCTTGCTCAGCACCGGCAGCGCGAGCAGCAGCACGAAAAGGTCGATGGACACGAGGAAGGTCGGCAGGGCGAGCACCCCCAGCCCAAGCCATTCCTTTCGCCCAGCCTTGGGCGGGTCACCAGCAGTCACTGTTGTCCTCCTGTCGTGGTGTCGCCCGGCCGCGTGGCCGGCCTTCGCGCGCCGGGGCAGGCGCGGCGAAAGCCGGAGCCGTGCGGTCCGGGAAAACCGGTAGATCCGATCGGGTGGAATGCTCCGGTCTCACAACAGCGTCCGCCGCCGAACTTCACGCGGGCATCTCCGCGAATGCTCTTTTGGCGGGCCGCTGCTCTTTGGCGCTGTTCTTTGGGACAGCGCCGGGCGGCCGCGGCGCCGCCTACCTGTCCGCAGGCTCGTAGCGGAGGGAGACGACTCCGGTGCGGTAGGTCTTCGACTCGGTGAGCTTCAGCGGCAACTGGCCGGCGCCGTCCTCGAAAAGATGCCGGCCGCCGCCCACGATCACGGGGAAGACCAGCAGCCAGAGCTCGTCGAGGAGGCCCTCGCGCAGCAGCCACCGCACGAGGGTAGGGCTGCCGCTGACCGCGATGTTCGTGCCCGGCTGCTCCCTCAGCTTGCCGATCTGCCCGGCGATGTCGCCGCTGACCAGGGCCGAGTTCTTCCACCCGGCCCGCTGCAGGGTCGTCGAGACGACGTACTTGGGCGTGTTGGTCATCTGGGCCGCGAACGGGTCGTCCTGCTTGTCGCCCATGAAGGCCGCGGCGAACGTCTCGTAGGTCACCCGGCCGAGCAGCATCGTGTCCGCCGCGGCCGCCTGAGCCCCGATGGCCTGCCCGGCTTCCTCGTCGATCAGGGGCGGTGCCCAGTTCTCCGGCGCCTCCATGACGCCGTCAACGGACACGAACAGCCCTGCGGTGATCTTTCGCATTCTCATCTCCTCGCTCTTGCGTGCCGCCGGCCGCGGCCGTCCCGCTGGCCAGCGGGGCGACCGCGGGAAGCAACTGCCTGCGGGATCGTTACCGAAGCGTGCGGAAGAAGGACCGCACGTCGCTGACCAGGAGCTCTGGCTGCTCCATGGCCGCGAAGTGGCCGCCGCGGCCGAACTCGGTCCAGTGCGTGATCGTCGCGTAGTCGCGCTCGGCGAAGCGGCGGACGGGGACGAAGATGTCGTGCGGGAAGACCGCCACGCCGATCGGGACGGGCACCGGAGGCGGCGGCGCCCCGGCGACGGCCCGACGGACGGCCTCCGCGCCCTCGTAGTAGAACTGCGCCGACGACCCGGCGGTCCCGGTCAGCCAGTAGATGGACACGATCGTGAGCATCAGGTCGCGGTCGACGGCGGTCTCGGGGGTCTTCTCCGAGTCGGTCCACTCCCTGAACTTCTCGACGATCCACGCGAGCTGCCCGACCGGCGAGTCGTGCAGGCCGTACGACAGCGTCTGCGGCCGGGTTGCCATGATCTTCATATAGCCGGACAGGTCCTGGTCGAACCGCGACAGCTTGCCGAGGCGCTGCAGGTCGGCCTCGCTGAGGCCGGCGAACTCCGCCTGGTCGCCGGAGGGGAAGGTCATGAGCATGTTGACGTGGACGCCGAGCACGTGTGCCGGGTGCATGGCGGCAAGCGCGATCGAGATGGGCGACCCGGCGTCGCCGCCCTGCGCGGCGTACCTGTCGTAGCCCAGGCGTCCCATCAGCTCCGCCCAGGCGTTCGCGATCCTGGGCACGTCCCAGCCGGCCTGCGGCAGCGGCCGGGAGAATCCGTAGCCGGGAATGGAGGGGATGACCAGGTGGAAGGCGTCCGCCGGATCGCCGCCGTGCGAGCGCGGGTCCGACAGCGGGCCGATGACGTCGCTGAACTCGGCGACCGAACCCGGCCAGCCGTGCGTGAGCAGCAGGGGCACGGCGTCCGGCTCCGGCGACCTGACGTGCAGGAAGTGCATGTTCGCGCCGTCGATCTCGGTGATGAACTGTGGATACTGGTTCAGCCGCGCCTCGGCTGAGCGCCAGTCGTAGCCGGTCGCCCAGTACTCCGCGAGTTCCTTGAGATAGCCGAGCGGCACCCCCCGGTCCCAGCCGACGTCGGGCAACTCGTCCGGCCAGCGGGTGTCAGCGATCCTGCGGCGCAGGTCGTCAAGGTCGGCCTGCGGGATGTCAATACGGAAGGGGCGCATTCCTGCTCCGATCATTCCACGTCGTTTGTCTTTGGCTGGCACGGCCCGCCGGGCAGGGTGCGCGGAGCAAAAGGCCCGCGGGCTCCCGCGCTTTCCGCCGCATTGGCATGACCGAACTGGCGCCGGTCACGGCAGAATCGCCCGATGCCCCTCCGGTGGTCGCGATCAGCCCGCCTGGCCAGCGGCCAGTGCCGGTATGACCTGGGCAGGTCATACCGCCGGCCGATGTGCCCGTTCCGCTGGGCATTTTTCGCTGGGCCCTGTGCTGCAGCATGATCCATGACGGCCTTGGGAGACATCTCCTGTGTTGCCCCATCTGCCGCGCGGCCCCCCGGGGACGCCCGGGCCGCGATCGGCGTGCGCGGCAGGGACGCCGCGCCGCGCGGCAGCCGTTCGGGCTCTGTTTCACGGGGTGCGACCCTCCGGGATCCCCCCGCACCAGTGGATGCCGCGTCCGCGGCAGCCGTTCGGGATCTGTTGCCCCGGGGGCGACCCCCCGGGATCCCCCCGCACCAGTGGATGGCGCGTCCGCGGCAGCCGTTCGGGATCAAGGTTTTCCACACTTGGCAATGCTGAAGATGCATATCCGCCGCGTTGCCTTCGAGACTGCATCTGGGCGAGCCACCAAAGAAGGGACGCGCAGATGAGTGTTTCCACGGCCGTCAGCGGCGTCGCGGAACTGATCGACGCCTTCGCCGCCGCGGCACCAGACCGTCTCGACGCCGAGTACCAGGTGCTCGTCGCCGCGCTGTGGCACGACGGCGAGGTCACCGCCGCGGCGTTGCCCGCGGTGCCCGAACTCGTGGCGCGGCTGGAGGAGGCCGACGACCGCCGTAAGGGCTATCTGGCCGTTCTGCTCGGGCTGCTCGCCGAGGCGGAGTATCCCGCGGCCGACGGCGAGATCACCACCGCGGTCCGCGGCGGCCTCGACCGCTACCTCGGCCTGCTCGGCAGCCGTGCCAAGGACGATCCGCTCTCGCTCGCCGTGCGCTATCTGCTCTCGCATTTCCCCGGCGACAGGGACCCGATCCTCGCGGTGGCGGCCGGCCTGGACCTCGACCCGGACGACCTGTCCAGGCTCGACCGCGCCCTGGCGCCCCTGGACCCCGGCAGGCCCGAGCTTGGCCGTGTCTTCCCCTCGCCCGCGGTGTGGACCCTGGAGGAGTCCGAGCGCGAGTTCGACCAGGGCTGGATCAGGACGCTGAGCCCCGAGCAGATCGTCGGGTACTGGCAGGACGACACCCACACGGTCTTCGGCTCCACCGGCGCCAATGCCTACTGGGCGGTGCGCAACGGCACACCGCAGACGCTGCCCGCGCCCGTGCTCGCACCCCGTGACTCGATCCCGCGGCCGGCCGACCCGGACACCGACATCTTCGGCCCGCACGCCGCGGCGCTGCGCTGCCCGGACTGCGGCGGCCGCCTGGAATTCGAGCCCAGGGCCGCCAGGTGCACGGGCTGCCCGTCCGCCTATCCGATCGCAAGCGGCATCCTCGACCTCACCGCGCCCATCGGTGCGGGTGCCGGCGCCGGCGACTTCCAGTTCAAGCTCGCGGAGATGCCGAGCATGGGCCTGTTCTACGAGGCCCACGCGAGGCCCAACTTCCTGCGCGTGGCCGGCTCGAACTGGGGCGGCCAGGTGTCGCCCGCCGACGAGGACGCCTACATCGCAAGGCACGTGCGGCCGGTGGACGGGCCGGTGCTCGACCTCGCCGCCGGCGCCGGCCGCTGGACCGACGTGCTCGCGTCTGCCGTCGGCTCGGCGCGGGTCATCGCACTGGACCTCAACCCCCCCATGCTGACCGTGCTGCGCACCCGCCTGCCCCGGGTGCCTGCCGTCATGGCCAGCGCCGCCACCCTGCCGCTGCGCGACGCCAGCCTGGGCGCCGTGCTGTGCTGGAACGCCCTGCAGGCATTCCCCGCCGACGCGCCGAGGGCCATCGCCGAGGTCGGCCGGTGCCTGCGGCCAGGTGGCACCTTCACGCTCATGACCTTCAAGAACTCGCCGGACCCGATCAACCGCTACTTCGTGCGCTCGCACCGCTTCCCGCAGCATTCGGCGGGGCTGCAGCTGTTCGATTCCGACGAGCTCAAGGAGTGGCTGGCGGCCGCGGGCCTCGTGGTACGCGACGAATCAGGCCCGGGCACGTTCGTCTTCATCACGGCCGAGCGGAGCGGGTGAGCGGGCCGAACCGCTGGACTGGAGGATTCACCATGACCACGGCCGACGAACTTGCCACAGGCATCGCGCTGCCCGCAGACCCCGGGTACGAGGCCGCGGCGCAGGTCTTCAACCTTGCCGCGCCCGCGACGCCGGCGGCCGCGGTGACGGTCGGCACGACCGGCCAGATCCGCGACGCGATCCGCTACGCGCAGGCACACTGGCTGCCGGTTCGGGTGCACGCCACCGGCCACGGCTGCGCCGCGGCCCGCCCGGTGAATGGTGCCCTGCTGATCAGAACGGAGCTGGGCGGCGGTGTCAGCATTGACGCGCAAAACCGCACGGCCCGCATCCCGGCGGGAACGAGGTGGGGCGAGGTGGTCGAGGCCGCCGCGCCGCACGGGCTCGCCGCGCCGCACGGCTCGTCGCCGACCGTCGGCGCGGTCGGCTACCTGCTGCGCGGCGGCTTGAGCTGCTACGGCCGGAAGGTGGGGCTCGCGGTCAACAGCGTCCGCGCGATCGAGCTGGTCACCGCCGACTGCGAGCTGCGCAGGGTGGACGCGTCCGCAGACCCGGAGCTGTTCTGGGCGCTGCGCGGCGGCGGCGGCGGTTTCGGCGTTGTCACCGCCATCGAGATCGACCTGTTCCCCGCCGCCGCCGCCGTCACGGGGGCCGCGTACTGGCCGGCCCGCCACGCCGGGCCGCTGATGTCGATCTGGCGGAACTGGGCACAGCACGCGCCGTGGGAGGTCACGACGTCGGTGCGGGTGATGAACCTGCCCGAGCACCCGCAGGTCCCGCCCGAGCTGTCCGCGGGCCCAACGTTCTGCGTGGACGGCGCGGTGCTCGCCGCGGCCGGCGACCCTGCCGTCGCGCAGGGCCAGGCCGCGGACCTGCTGGCGCCGCTGCGCGAAGTGGCCCCGCCCCTGCTCGACACCTGGCAGCTCACCACGACCGGCGCCGTCCTGCAGGCGCACATGGACCCCGCCGATCCCGTGGCCATCGTGGGCGACCACATGCTGCTCGGCGAGATCGGCGACGAGGGCGCCGCGGCGTTCCTCCGGCTGACCGGCGAGGGCTCGGGCTCGCCGCTGATCGTCG
>WNGJ01006259.1_pt1 | contig 20126 bp, 15 predicted proteins | sample 5400611 | NCBI WGS metagenome assembly WNGJ01 (sample SAMN13153375, study PRJNA577476) | soil metagenome | isolation source: 40 cm soil or saprolite under Garry oak tree replicate 1 | place: USA:California | collected 2016-06-15
CAGTCTCAGTTTGAGTTCTTCTGCCGAGAGATGAGGAGCAGCTCGTGTGATCCTGGCCATGGGGTCCTCCTTGAACCTGTGTCACCAACTTGGTTCCTCATTCTCTCATATTTCTCCCTTAGATCGCAACTTGGTATAAGCCTTATCTCCAATTGTCTGCCGATGGAGAGCATGCCTTGACTTATCGCGGTCACTCCAATTATGTATGGGCGGTGGCTTGGTCTCCCGATGGCAACCACGTCGCTTCAGGAGGTATGGATGATACAGTGCAGGTGTGGGATGCCACGACAGGTGAGCGCACTCTCACCTATCATGGTCATACAAACGGGGTTCAAGCCCTGGCCTGGTCGCCTGATGGCAAGTGTATCGCCTCAGGCTCCTGGGATACTACCGTGCAGATCTGGGATGCGACCAACGGTCGTTGGGTTTTCACCTATCAAGGCCATGCCGATATCGTAGGTTCCTTGGCCTGGTCGCCTGATGGAGCGCGCATCGCTTCGGTGGATGACCACCTGAGGGTGTGGCAGGCGCACTAGCCTCACCTGAGGTCAATTTGTCCGACGGTTCAAAAGTAAGCGAGGTATCCTTGTGGATACCCCGCCTGGCTCAATAAGTCGTATCCAGCTTATATACGCTTATCTTCTGGCGTTAAACAGCCAGTAGTTGTACAGGACGTTGATCGTCAACACGATCAGGCCAACTATCCCTAATCCAATCAAAGCCGGCACAATCCCTCCTCCCACTACTGCGGTGCCCAACGTCCCGAGGACAATGGCAGTCAATGGGATCATAAGCACTATCGAGACAATCGCGAGCGCAAAGCTCATACCAAGAGCCTTGCTGCGTAATCTCTCAGGCTCTACTGAGCGCAAATTGTACATGATTTCCGGCATCAGCCGTGGCATCAACCTCTGCGCCAGTGTTTCAATGAACTGCTCATTATATTCAGGACCTATCGGCCGCTGTGCCATAGGCGGCTGCATTTCGGACCTGACCTCACCAGGTGGTGTCGTATAGGGTGTCTGTTGTGGCATCATAATTGTTTCCTCCTATTCTTTCCACTCATACACATACAGAGTTTTACACCTACTCTTCGACACCACTATCATAGAACATGGGCATCACTAACCACTCACAACAGCATAGTCATTTTTCACGATATCATCACAATTCATTACCCAGAAATCCGGTCTCCTGCATTTCATCCAGAACCCGGCCATATCCCTCTCGCTCCCCTTCCACATTCTCGATGATTCCCCACGAACAAGGAGCATTCCTCACACGTATTGTTGCGTTTGTCATCGTTCTCTACTCCTTTGGAGCTTCGGAAATAGGGGTTCCAGGTGAGCGTTCAACAGCCTCCCAGCGTTCGCTTACCCAGGAGCGTATGATCGCCTGCTGGACGTTGGCCACGGCCACGGCCTCGGCAAAGCCGGGTTCCCCCTGCTTGCCGGTGACGACGGAGTACAAGAAGTTGTAGGCTTCGATCACTTTCAGATCGTCATAGCCCAGATTCAGTCCCCAGCCCGGGTTGAAGTGGCGGTGGTACGGGTGGGCTGGCCCGCTCAAGAGTGTCGTGTAGCCATCCTCTGCCGGGTTTGCATCGTTACGCCATTGGAGTTGGAGTTCATTCATGCGTTCCATGTTCCACTTGATGGCGCCTTCGGTCCCGTGAATTTCAAAAGACATCTCGCATTTTGCGCCATTGATGACCCGGCACGCTTCCAACAGGCCATGCGCGCCATTTTCAAAATGCGTCAGAGCGCTGACGTAATCCTCGTTGGTCACGTCTCCTATGGGGCCTTCGCTGCTGCCGGTATCGTAATGGGTTCCGCTGCCCGCCTGGGGAATGGGGCGTCGGCGGATAAAGATTGCTTTGTCGCTGGTGACGCGCGTAATAGGACCGGCCAGCATGTGGGCCAGATCAATCACATGCGACAGCAAGTCGCCCAGCGTGCCCAGGCCGTGCTCCTGCTCAAAACGCCAGGAGAGGAAGCCGTTCGGGTTAGTCGCATAGCCATTGAGAAAGCGGCCGTGATAATGGGTCAACCGCCCCAGTTTCCCCTCAGCGATGAGCTGTCGGGCATATTGGACGAGGGGTGCCCAGCGATAGTTGTAGCCGACGAAGGTCAACACCCCGGCCTCGCCGGCGGCGGCAGCACTCTGGATGGTTTCCTGCGGATCCTTGCCGACCGGTTTCTCACACAGGATGTGTTTCCCGGCCTGGGCTGCCGCGCGGTTGATTTCCAGGTGCATCCCATTGGGCGCAGCCACATTGACGACTTCGACCGCGGGGTTGGCGATTACCTCACGCCAATCGGTCGTGTAGCGCTCGAAGCCAAAACGCTGCTGGGCAGTCTGCGCGCGCGCCTCCACCGGGTCGGCGCAGACCACGAGCCGGGGGAAAATCCCGCTCTCATGAAAACGATCTGGAATGGCGCGATATGAGCGGCTATGTACTTCGCCCATCCAGCCCATCCCAATCACACCGATACCGATTGTATGCGTCATTGAACAATACCTCTTGTGAAAAAATAACAGTACTCAGGCTGCCAGATATGGCTATATACGTAGCAGAAGCTCGCATGCACAACAGATCCATCAAGACAGCACAAATGATGCTGGCTCCCTTGATAATCAAAAGTATAGCATATCGCGTATCCGGTATTACTTGATGAACCTATCCCAAAATGGTATGGTAGCATTCAGACCAATTCCGCTTTTCTGGCCGTTGATGAGAATAGGTCTATATAAGAATGGGAGAGTTTTTTACTATCAATCAGTTGGCAAGGAGATGAAAAATATTTATGAGAAAAATAATTGTATTTGAAAACGTCACGCTTGATGGTTTTATGGCCGGACCAAAGGGAGAATTAGATTGGGCAATCCGGGATGATGAAATCACCCAATATAGCAAAGAAGGGGATGCCTCGACAGATATGTTTTTGTTCGGACGGGTGACCTATGACATGATGGCGAGTTTCTGGCCGACTCCGGCTGGCAAGTCCGCTAATCCTGTATTTGCAGAAGCCTTGAACAACTCTCCCAAAATTGTTTTTTCGTCGACACTTGAAAAAGCGGATTGGCAAAATACCGAAGTAGTTAAAGTACTCAATAAAGACGAAATCCTGAAACTGAAACAGCAGCCAGGTAAAAACATGATGATATTCGGGAGTGGTACTATTGTAGAGCGACTTGCAGAACTTGGGTTGATTGATGAATATCAACTTATGATCAATCCTGTTTTCTTAGGAAAAGGTAAACCATTGTTCAAAGACATCAAGGACAGGATTAATCTGAAATTAGTAAAAACCAAAACGTTTAACAACGGGATTGTTTTACTCCAGTACCAGCCTGACAAAGAATAAGTAATACATCAAGGAACAAATTGATGTTCAGACACTGATGAATATATCAACGCCGCATGATCAATACTTTAAAATCTCCCATACCACCAGGATCAGTAAGCACCGCTGCACGCTGGCGTAAATCTCGCCATTTCAAGAGTGCCACCTGTCCTCGATCCGTGCCCCGCGCCGTATCCGCCTCAGCAAACTCAGTGACACGGCGTTGCTCCAACTCTTCCTCAATGCCCATACTTTGTAACCAGCGTCGCTGTGTCGTGAATCTATGCAGGCGCATACCCACGCGTCTTCCTTCATTGATGAGCGAGCTAAAATTGACATGCGCGGTGATATCCTGCTCGCCTGGATGTAACAGCGGGCGTTCGTTCGCCTGGTGTTTGTAAAAGCAGAGCAGTGTCCCACGCTTTCTCCAGGACGTATAGAGCGCTTTGGCCTTATCGCCATAATCAATAGTCAGGATAAAGCCGCTTCGCACAAGTCCCGCTGTTCGCAGCATCCATCGGAGCGCATCCAGATTAATCTCCGCTCGCCATCCATCCTCAAAAGTGCGCCAGGGAATCTCATACATATCCAGGTAACCAGCTACTTCAGGTGTGCTTGGCTCATCTAACACCTCACATAAACGACCATCCTCCTGCACATCCACAAAAACTTCATAGAACCTCTCCCCGCGTTTCTCAACGATATGTACAGGCAAGGCATCAATCAATTCATTCGACAGCACCACCGACGGCATCACCTCATCAACATTAACGCGTGAAACGGGCGTTTCATTCGTATATAGTAGGGGCGGGGCTTGCCCCCGCCCTTGAGTGGGTCGCCCTTGTAATGCTTGCCCCCGCCCTTGGGTGGGTCGCCTTTGTAATGCTTGCCCCCGCCCTCGCAATGGTCGCTCTTCAACAACATCCTCTCCCTCACGTATATCTTCAGCCCGATAATCAAGAACTTCATAAAACTCTGGAACCTCTTTTTGTGCCCATCTGCGCACACCCTCGGCCAGGTGCCCGCGTCCTGCCCCCTGTTCCAGCACGATGAAATGCGCTGGACGTTTCAGCTTTTCCCACATGGTAAAGAGCTGCCGCCCCATGCAGTTTGCGAACAAGCCGGAGACATCTGTGCTAGTAAAATAATCGGCCTCCCACCCCATCTTTGCAGCGCCGGTCATATAATAACCGTAGCCAGGTTCGTACAGTGCCATGCGCATGTACTCAGCGAAAGAGATAGGCCCCTCACGTCGTAAGCGTTCGTTAATAATTTGATGCAGATCAGAATAAGGCATAATCATCACTCGACGATGCGCCCATCCCGGATATTGAGGATGCGGTTGGCAGCTTCAACGATGGTGGTATCGTGGGTAGCCACGAGCAGCCCAATCTGCGATTGCTGAGCTGTTTCACGAAGCAGGGCTGCTATATCGCGCCCGGTAACCGAATCCAGATTCCCGGTCGGTTCATCAGCTACAATGAAGCGCGGAGAGTGTACCAGCGCGCGGGCCAGCGCTACACGCTGCTGCTCACCGCCTGACAACTCCAGTCCGCGATGATGGGCACGTGGAGCAAGCCCCACGCGTCTCAACGCTTCATAAGCCAACCTTTCACGCTCATCCGGCTCTGCCCGCGCGAGTCGCAAGGGTATCTCCACATTCTCTTGAGCTGTGAGTGAGGGAAAGAGATGGGCATTCTGAAACATCATACCGATACTCTCGCGCCGCAGGCGTGCACGTTCCGCCTCGCTGAACTTCGCCAGGTCCTGTTCCAGCACCAACACTTGCCCCTGCGTTGGGTTATCCAGTCCAATCAGAACATTGAGCAGCGTTGTCTTGCCTGACCTTGAGCGACCGCGCAGGGCGACGAATTCTCCGGGCTGAATGCGCAGGTCTATGCCGCGCAGAGCGTGTACAATGCCCCCACCACCGCGGAAATCGCGTGTCACACCCCTGGCTTCGACAATCGTCGTTACTGCTGTTGCCGTCTGCTCCATGATTACTCCTCTTCCTGAGTCGTTTGAGTATCTGCTTGCTGTGCTCCGTCGAGAGAGACACCATTTGAAGCGATGCTGAGAGGCCATAATTCCACGTGATCGTGAACAAGGCGGATCTCCGCTCGTCCATTAAAAGAGATGCGCTCAAGCGCTTCCTTGGGCAGTTGGAGCCGACCTGTGCGGTCGATGACGACGGATTCGCGATGTGTCTCGCTGGGCAGGCCAATGACAGCACTGGCCGCGAGTGCGTGCTCGCTCACTACCTCGAGCGGGGCTTCGCGGCGCACGGTCTCGGTACTGGTACGGCCATCACGAATAGCAATAGTGCGATCCACCATCGAGGCAATGGCCACATCATGGGTTACGATGATAATAGTCAAGCCGAGCTGGCGATTGAGTTCGCGCAACAGCGTGAGTATTTCGCTGGCTGAGACGGAATCCAGCTCGCCGGTTGGCTCATCTCCTAGCAAGAGTTTTGGCTGGTTAGCCAATGCCACTGCGATGGCGGCACGTTGCTGTTCGCCACCGGAAAGCTGGTCGGGTCGCTTCTTGCCCATACCTGCTAATCCAACCAATTCCAGCAATTCCTGGGTGCGCCGGGCCCGGCGTGCCGGGCTGATGCCGCCGAGCACCTGTGGCAATTCGATATTATCCTGAATACTCAGCTCTGGCAAGAGATTGCGCCCACTCTGTTGCCAGACATGGCCAACCGTGAAACGCTCGTAGTGACTGCGCTGCGCCTGGCTCAAACGAGTGAGATCATGCCCATCCACGATACATTTGCCTGCGCTGGGTAAATCCAGGCTGCTGAGTATGTTGAGTAGCGTGGTTTTACCTGAGCCTGACACGCCAACGATGGCCATCATTTCACCGGGCGTAACCTCAAGATCCAGTCCTTGTAGCGCCACCACTTCCAGGTCAGCCACTTTATATATTTTAACCATGTTATCACAGATTACGAGTGGTTTTGACATGTTTACTCCCAATATTCTTAAGAGAAAAGATCAAATCTTATGCCTCGCGGAGCCGTGTGAGACTTCAGCGTTCAGCCAACGTACAAATAGTGTGATAGTTGTCGAGCTATCAGTATGTATGATTCTCAGAACCACAGGTCGCTTTCCCTACATTCTAGCATGCATCAGCACAGAATAGTCATGTTACAATGTAGTGGTTATGATATCTCTTCTAGAGAATACGGACTCGGGATCCTACCTTATCACATTGATTTGAAAACACTATCGCTTTGAGAAGAGAAGCAGCAGGATGAGTTCCAATACGAATACTTCGCAACAGCCCATCAATCGTCATTTCGTCTCCTCCGTAGTGACTCTCTCACTCTGGCGCTGGCGCCAGCACTGGTTTCTTCTCTTGATGATTTGTATCGGCATGATCACTGCCGTTACCATTGTGTGTACCATCCCTCTGCTTTCAGCAACTATGCAGACGGCAGGGCTGCGCAACGTTCTTCGCGCATCTCCTGTTAGCTCGGAAGTTGCTCTTAGAGCACAAGTTGCAGGGTTGTCGACCCAGGGTATCGAGCAGATCTACCAGCCGACCAATATACCCCTGCAACAACATTTAAAAACGTACTTGAATGGCCCGCCACGGCTCGATTTTCAGACACCGCTCTACAGTATTCTCTCACCTGAACCTCCTGCGAGCAGCGACCGACTGGGTATTTATGGTACATCGATGAGCGAGGCCGCAACCCATGTGACACTCGCCCGAGGGCGATTACCCCAGTCAAATAGCAACGACGCCGGTATTGCCATCACGCCGGAGACAGCGAGTCTGCTCCATTTGGATGTTGGATCTAAGCTTGTCCTCAACTGGACAATCTATACCGGACCCGCTGGTCACAGCGTCTCTCCATCTCACATTCCCAATCCCATCTATCTACAATTCACCATGCGCGTCGTCGGAATATTCAGCGTCCGACCAGATGATCCATTCTGGCATGGCTATAACTTCCTCCCATATACGCCAGATACAGGTTGTTGCACACAATACACGGTACTCGCCTCGGAGCAAAACTTTCTTGCGGTGCTTGATCAGCTTGCCAACAGCCACAGCGTCAGCCAGGTCTTCTTCTTTGACCCCTCTTATCTTTTCTGGTACTACCAACTGGCTTCTTCCCGCATCGCTATTACCCAGCTTAATGACCTCATCAACCAGCTTGCCGCTACGCAGGCGTATATCGCAGATACATACAGTAACCCCTATGTCGCCTATCAACCCCCATACATACAGAGTGTCGACATTTTTGGCGCTGTTATACATGTTCCTGGCGTTCCCAGTATCTTGGAGACGTTTCGCTCCAAATTAGCCGTAGCGCAGATTCCCGCCGTTATCCTCGCGTTGCAAGTCATCGCCTTGATCCTGCTTTTTGTGGGTATGATGGCTTTACTTCTAGTTGATCGCCAGGTAGATACTATTGCGCTCCTTCGTAGCCGGGGAGCAAGTAGAGGCCAGGTATTTGGGGCATTCATGACTCAGAGCATTGTTCTCGGTCTTATCGCATTGCTCGTGGGGCCGCTGCTCGCCATTGGAGCAGTGTATTTCATTACAGAGCGGTTATTGCCACCGCTGGCTCAAGATGCAACGAACGTTATCTCGACTGCTCCTCTGCAGGCTCTCCTGAGTATCAAATGGTATGCGGTTGGTGCCGCCATCGTTGTGATCGCCACGATGGCGTTCTCACTTTACCGTGCATCGCGTGTAGATGTGTGGTCCACAGCCAACCAGGCGTCGCAATCTGCGCGTCGTCCACTCTGGCAGCGGCTCAACCTCGATCTGTTCGCGGCATGTATTGCGCTCGCGGGCTACGGCATCTCCGTCTACATGACCAGCATCGAGGGACTTCTGGATGCACAAACCCGGGCGCTCGTGGTATCACCGCTGGCTTTGCTCGCTCCTGTGTTCCTGTTACTCGCTGCAGTACTTCTATTCCTGCGCTTCTTTCCTGTGTTGTTGCACCTGGGATCAAGGCTTGTTATGCGTGGCCGCGGTGCTATGACGGTGCTGGCCGTAGCGCAGATGGCCCGCACGCCGCGCCAATCACTGCGTATGATTCTGCTACTTGGCCTCGCCATAGCCTTTGCGCTTTTCACCCTCGTATTTGCAGCATCCCAGGCTCAACGAGCGCAAGACATTGCGACCTATCAGTCAGGAGCGGATTTCAGCGGAGCTATTCCCATCAGTGTCAGACAGTTGCCCATACAGCAGGAAATAGTTCTCTATCAGCATGTCCCTGGAGTTCTTGTTGCAACAGCCGGGCTTGTAGAAGCCGGTGTCTTGTCGGTCAATGCTACTGCTATTCCAGTCCAGATTCAAGCGCTAGATCCTGGCACCTTCGCACAGGCGACGATCTGGACCTCGTATAATTCATCCCAATCTCTCACATCACTTTTAGCCCAACTCGCGGCTCGGCGTTCAGAAGCCATTCGCACTGGCATTATCCCCGCCATTGTTGATGCGTCTACCTGGAATACTCTCAATCTCCATCCTGGCGCAACATTTAACTTATATCAGAACACAGTATCAGGCTCCTCTATGCGCTATGTTGTCATTGCCCAGGTACAGCAGTTGCCAGTAATTGATAATGCTGCCAGTGGGGGGATCATGGTTGACTACCAGAGTTTTGCGGCGATCATTGCTGCGGCGAGCCCGGACCACGCTCTCATCCCTATCAATCACGTCTGGCTTAAGACAGGCAGCAACCCGGCGGATCTGGCAAGTGTGCGTGCTGCTCTCAATAGAGCGCCATTGCAGCTTGACAATCTGTCAGATCGAAGAGCACTGAGCGAGACCCTGAGCAGTGATCCTCTCTCCCTCAACCTCGTTGGACTGCTCGCAATTGGCGCAACGGCTGCCTTACTGCTTGCGCTTGCCGGAAATTTGCTTATCTCCTGGTTCAGTGTGCGCCGCCGCCTGGCGGATTTTACAGTGTTGCGCGCTCTGGGAGCATCGCCCACGCAGAGCGCCAGCGTGTTGATTTGGGAACAGGGAATCATCTATGCTGCTGCGCTGTTTCTCGGTATCACCTTTGGTGCGCTACTTGTCGTCACAACCATTCCCACGTTGGTCTTCACCAATCCGCCTGGGGGGAGTACCAGCGTCATTAACAGCACACAATTGTTTGCGCTTCAACGCATCATTCCACCACAGATCGTGGTGCCTTTTGCTCTCGACATTGTCTTGCTTGTACTGGTAGTCATCTGCATAGTGGCATTAGCTCTGATGATCCGCATTGTTTTACAACCATCTATGAGCCAGGTTCTCCGGTTGGATGAGGATCGAAGCAGTGCCTTCCTGGCACGAGAAGATGCAGCCACAGCTCGTCTCACTCCACGTCGAACAACCTCGCGAGCGGCAAACCGATCTATCAAACCCTCTTTTGTCACGCTTGCGCTCTGGCAACTCCGCAAGGCGTGGTTCCTCCTGCTGGTGCAGGGGATAGGCCTCGTTGCCGCCGTGACCATCGTTTGCTCGGTGCCGCTCTTCTCAACGGTCGCCACGACCGCCAGTCTTCACGAGACCCTCAATGGCACTCCCGATAGCTCCACGATTACGCTCGACACCGCTACTCAGGGCTTTTCTTCAAAGATTTTTAACGACGTGCAAAAACAATTAGATGCCAACATCAAACAATATGTCGGGCCGTACCTGGCTCAGCCAACGCCTTTTTTAATCCGATCAGCAGGCTTTACCCTTGCATCGCGTACTCCTTCCAACGCCAGGAATGACATACAACTGATTGGCGCACCGGTGGTGCAGGCAGACTCACATCTGACCCTGGTGCAGGGTCAGCTACCACAACCCATGAGTGTACACGGAGCGATTGATAGTTTGTTGACACCAGCGACTGCTCAGCTCCTGCATCTCACGGTTGGTTCCGTGATCACCTTGCATGGCGACTTTTTCACCAATCCCGCTGACATGTTCGGTGGTACTTCTCCCACAGGAACGCTGACCTTGCGCATTGTTGGACTCTTCAACATCGCTCCTGCGGATACTCCATTCTGGCATGGGGAAGATTTCCTACCAATTCAAGGTCAGCAGGCAGACTCGTATAGTCTGCTGGTCCCCAGTGAGGCGTTTCTCACCGCGCTTGACCAGATCGCCAGCGCGTCTCACCAGGATACCGTCTTCTCACCCCAGACATTTGAGCTAGCCTGGTTTTATCATCTCGATACTGCCCATATCGCTGTTGATCAGGTGAATGATCTCAGCAATAGGCTTTCTCAATTGCGAGCGAACATTGCGAATAAATATGGCAATCTCGCAACCGCTACGGATGGTCCTACCTATCCCTATCTGGTTCAGGTCAACCTCTTCAATCCTATAGCTGGTTCATATGAAATTCCGAATACGTTGGATCAGTATCGCAATCGCGCTGCCGTCATCACCATTCCGATCGCAGTAATCACCTTACTGGTCTTTAGTCTCATTCTCTTCTTCGCCAGCCTGATCGCCAATCTCCTTGTTGATCAGCAAGCTGAGACCATCGCTATCCTGCGCTCTCGTGGAGCAAGCATCTCCCAGGTTTTTGGCTCCTTACTCATTCAGAGTGTTGCCCTGGGAGTTATTGCCCTCATTTTAGGACCCATCGTAGCGCTCACCGTTGTCTCCCTCACCGCCCAACGCATGTTGGGTCCGGCAGAGCAAGACGCCATCACTCTCGTTACAGGCCAGCCGATGCAGGCAGCGTTGTCAGTCGTCTCATATGCTCTGGCAACAGTCCTCGTTGCTATCATCGCGATGGCTTTCATGCTCTGGCTTGCGGCACGCAAGAATGCCCTCGCGACGCGCCGCGAAGCGGCACGTACCACCCAACGCCCGCTCTGGCAGCGCCTCAACCTCGATGCGGTTACTGCCGTCATTGCGCTCTTAGGATATGGCATCTCATTGTACTTGATCGACATTAACAGCTTGTTTGATGCCCGCACAAGAGTGCTTGTTGTGGCCCCCTTGACTCTCGTGGCCCCGCTCTTCTTGCTCATCGCCTTTTTCTTTCTCTTCTTACGCTTCTTCTCGGCATTATTGCAGTTGGGAGCACGACTTGCCATGCGCAGTCGCGGCGCGATCTCCATGCTGGCGCTTGCCCAGATGGCTCGCGCCCCGCGCCAATCATTGCGCATGACGATGCTCCTTGCCCTGGCTATCGCTTTCGCCATCTTCACGCTGGTGTTCTCAGCATCGCAGTTGCAACACATCTCCGATATGGCAACATATGAGTCAGGTGCTGATTTCAGCGGTGATCTTCCTGTCATTACCCGGCGCCTGTCTGTGCAGCAAGAGACAGCGCTGTATGGCGGCATTGCTGGGGTCAACTCAGCGACAGTTGGCTATACAGGGACGGGTGTTTCGTCGGGAACCTCTCCATCTATTCCCATCGAGATCAGAGCAGTGGATGCCTATACCTTTGCTCGTACTTCCATCTGGACGCAGCAAGACTCGTCCCAATCGCTTCCCTCATTGGTGACACAACTCGTCGCTGCCTCCAACGAAGCTATTGGCAATGACCAGGCTCCCGTGATCATCGATGCAGCTACAGCTCATAGGCTCGACCTCCAATCTGGCAGCACGTTCGCCGTCAGTGTGAACAACTTACCGTACAGCAACTTGAACTGTCTGGTAATAGCCGTGGTGCAGCATATTCCCACAGTCAATGCGAGTGATACATCCGGCAATAGCGGCACATATATTGCGCCTGGTGGTGTTCTGCTCGACTATACCACCTTCGCTGCAGTCTATAAACAAGGTATTCTCGTGAATAGCTCTGCGGCTGACCAATACCTACCCATCAACCACGTCTGGCTGAGCACGCAAAACGATCCGGCGTCGCTGGCAACCGTCCGCACAGCGCTCAAGGCCCCAGGGTTGCAGCTCGAAAACCTCTATGATCGGCGTTTACTTATCGTTGCTATGAGCAGTGATCCCCTCTATCTCAGCCTCATTGTCATCTTAACAATTGGATCGGTGACAGCCTTATTGCTTGCGTTGGTAGGCAATCTACTGGCCTCCTGGATGAGCGTTCGCGTTCGACTGACCAACTTTGCGGTGTTGCGTGCCCTGGGTACTACCCCAGGACAGATCACCGGAGTCTTGTTGTGGGAACAAGTAGTCATTTACGCAACTGCTTTACTTCTCGGTATTATCTTTGGAACCGTTCTTTCGGCAACAGCGGTTCCAACGCTGACCTTTACCAGTTTATCTGCTGACGGCGTACTGTTGTGGCCTTGTGGATCATGGCAAGTGTCACTTTGCGACCGTCGATGTCCCAGACGCTACGGCTCAATGAGGATTGAGAGTCCTAAAATGATCGCCCTCGCGCGACTCAGTTGATTCGTGGTAACATGTCCAATGAACGTTGACAATCAAGTAGGTAGTGAAGGAAGGATTTCCTATGACGATAGATTCGAACAAGCGCCTGACGCACCTGGATGAGAGCGGTAACATTCGCATGGTTGATGTAACTGATCGGCCAGACACGATGCGCGAAGCTATAGCAAAGGCACGGGTGCGCCTGGCGCCACATACAATTCACCTGATTGAGACCAACCAGGTGTCAAAAGGAAGCGTCCTGGAAGTTGCCAAAATTGCTGGGATTATGGCCGCGAAACAGACACCTCAGCTCATCCCCCTGTGCCATCCTCTGCCAATGACGCATATTGATCTGCAATTCACAGTCGATAGTGTTCAGGGTCTCATTCACATTGAGGCGCGGACGCGCACAACCTACAAGACTGGGGTGGACGTTGAGGCGCTTACAGCGGCGATGGTTGCAGCGCTTACAATCTATGACATGTGTAAGGGTGTGGATACCACAATTACACTTGAACAGGCCTATGTCTCCCGTAAAAGTGGAGGAAAAAGCGGAACAGTCGAATTTGAACCCGAACCTGCTGCGGAATAAACACGTCTTTCTCTCTCGATTACTCTAACTATTGCCAAAATTGACAACCAGTAAATCTAATGCTATGTCAGGTGTCAGGCGACTACGCTTGAGAGCGGCATCGGTTGCCAGTAATTGACGATAAGCCCCTTCAAGCTGTGACGGGCTAAACCTTCCTATCTGGCGCAGCGCTTTCTCAGCCACAAAGGGTGCTATTCCCGTGGCTGAGACGATTTGTGAAATACGTAGTCCATTATCAGCAAGCTCTTTGACAAGCAACAACGATCGAACTTGTGATGTGATCGTGCTGATAAGTTTGAGCGGCGGCTCTCCATCAGCTAGCAGGTCGTGCAGTAGATCAAGTGCTTGTTTGCGCTTGCGCTGTGCAAGTGCATCAGTCAGATCAAAAATGCGTGCCTCCTGCACCTGCGCTGATAGCTGGCGCACATCTTCAACAGTAATAGTTGCGCCTGGACCAACGTAGGTTGCCAGCTTATCAAGTTCATTTGCCAGCAAGCGAAGCTGATTACCGATGAAGTTTGCCAGCATGGCCGTCGCTTCTGAGGTGATTTTCACACCAAGGCTCGTTGCCCTTCTGCTGATCCAGCTTTCCAGAGCAGCCCCTTTGGGAAGTGTATACTGAATAACCTTGCCATACTCTTCTGCTGCTTTGAGTAATGGGCTGCTGGAAGTGAGTTCTTCATCAGCCAGTACAATCAGTACCGTAGTTTCTGGCAGTTGTGGGATATACTCGGCAAGACCCTTTTCAAAACCTGCCCGCGACTCGGAGCGATTTTTACTCCCTTTCTTGCCTTTCTTGGTTTTGCTGCTTTTTTCAGATGCTTGTTTTGTTTCCCCGGTATCCTCCCCACGCCTACGTTTGGGTAGCCCTTCAAGGATTACGAGCCGCTGATCCGAGAGAAAGGGGAAGGTATTACAAGTAGCGGTGATGGTCATCAGATCGACCTCACCGCCCGTGTAGGTATCCTGGTTATAATCGAAATTCCCCTGCTGAGTAAGCTTTTTCAGATGTTCCCGGCAGGTGAATTCATCATTACCATGCAGCAGATAAAACATGCCTGCTCATTTTCACTCGTGAACGACAGCCTGCCTGCGATAATCCTTCGCCGTGAGGCGTGCTACGATCAAGTCTGATATGATTGCGAAGCTTAAGCCAAGCGCGGAGCAAAAGAGCAAAGAGCCAAAAAAAGTTGATCCTGGGCTGGCGCCTGGCAACACTGTGTCATAGATGAGCGTGCCTACCCAGCCGAGAATGATGAGGAAGCCAAGAAAGCTACCGATAAATCCGCCGATAACAACCACCATGGGTCTTTTCACATTGCTCATCCAATAGGCCAGAAAAAGTGCTACCGGAAGCGATAGTACAAAACCGAGAAGATCTGCCAAAAAGATACCTTGCCCGTCTATAATCTGTAACTCTGGGCCGCCCATTGAAGTAATGCCTCCTGAAATATATTGCTTGTATTGAGTTCTGACCCCCCCATTATACGTCACTACAGATACTGTCGCAATAGTTCACTTTGGACAATGTTTGCGAACGACCGTACGAAACTAAAAATGATCGTCACTACGGATGCTGACGCAATAGTTAACATTCGACAATGTCTGCGAACGACCATGTCAAACTCTCACTGATAGCAATAATTCACAGGCTTTGTTTGACTGCTTCCGCCTTGAGTACCTCTAATGCACCTGTCGTGACCTTCTCTTTGATCGTCTCATAACTCTTCCGCCACTCCACAAGAGATCTGCGTACAGTTCTCAGTAGCGTAGCATCTTGTTGGTGGGCTTTGTAGAGCGCCCAGCCAACCTTAGGCAGCGTCAGGGTATGAGAGAAGACCAGGTAACGGCTCTCCCATGTTGGTTGAAACTTCTTTTTAAAGTTAAACAGCGACTGGCTATTACTCAGATTGCCAAAACGGTGTGTCAAAAAATCAATACTGTTGTCTAGCAGCGACGCATCTTCATGATTGGCATTGCTCAATGGAGCGAGGCCCAGGCTGACCATGCCAGCTCCACAATTCTTCAGGTATTCAATTGAGCGGGCAAGCAATAGTTCCATCGTGCCAGGTGCGCATCTCTCAGCACGGCGCAACAGATCGAGCCCCCAACCCTTACGCCCGTAGATGGGCACGAATGTTACAAATGCATGTACACTCCCGCTCTCGTCGACCGCCAGCGCAGTAATTTGTTCAGGATCTCCAACGGGATCGAATCGGCCCATACTAAAGCCCATCTCCGTTCCGCCTTTTTGGGCCAGCCACTTCTGTGAAATCTGCTCCATCTGCACCACTTGTTCGATATTTTGTACCTGCCCGTGATAGAAAACGACTCGTACCGTATCCTTTTCAGCTCGTTTGGCGCTGGAGCGCACATTTGCCATCGCTCCCCCCTTGAGAGTGAAGGTCTGGGTGTTGATAACCGCATCCTCGCCGATTTTCAGTAGGTGTAGGCCAGACGAACGATAAAGACCCGCAAGGTCATTGCGCACTTGCCAGAACACCATGGTCCAATCCTGCTGGTGACAGAATACTTTGAATTCCTGGAGAGCTCCCGCAAGCTCGCTTTCTGGCCCAATAGGATCACCGGCTACCACTGCTACGGTTCCTTCTAATACGTAACTGATGACTACTTTGCTCGATGCTGAAAAGAAGTACAATTTCTCTTCACTCAAAGCAAAGTAGGAAATGGAGTTTCTGCCATAGATGCGTGTATTTAAAGCAACTACGTGCCGTTCCTCTGCATTCGGGAGAAGCATTTTGGCCACTGGTCGCAAAATCGAGACCATACCATAGAGAACAGCACTGGCACACAGAACGGGAAGCGCGCGTTCAAAGAAGAATACCCGCGTACCCGGTAGTACGTGTAAATGCGTGTTAGTAAGTAAACGCAGCATGACTCCATTGATGCCAAAACGATCAACCAGCGGCGCGAATTGCTCAAAATGCACAACAAAACCTGTAATAGTGTAAAACACAACGATACCCAGTCCCAGCACAAGGATAATGTAACCGCGCTTCACCGATGGAGGATTGCTGCGTGCCTGGAAGTAGCGGTACAACAATGAGAGTAAGATTATCAGAGCCAGTGCCGCCAGCGCCGCGAGTACTGAACCTCCATGCAGAACATGCAGAAAGAAAGACACGATCAGAAGCGCGAGTGTAATGCTCCAGGCCTGATACTTCCCACGTATTAATCCATACGAAAGCATCACAAGAAAGAAACCAACGACTACAGTCAATTTCTGTGCGCTATAGTGGGCATTACTAGTCCATACTCCTAATAGGATATCCCAATTCAGCCTGGGGACCACGGTAGAGAGCATATTTGCCACTCCCACCAATCCTGCCGCAAGCCCAATTGCTAAACGCACAACCACGCGTGCTTTATCGGAAAATGGTATTGATAGCTTTCGTATGGTCTTCATAGCTTTACATCCTTTAGACATTTTTAATAGTTTTTAGTAGAACATAAGTATTATGAAGTGCTTCAAGGTATTACAACAGTGGCAAATGTCCCATTGTTCATAGGATGAACGCTCGAACTCGTCAATTTTAGAGACGCAATCTCAAATGTAAGAGTTTCCTCCAAAGTGTGAATTAGTTCACAAATTCACCGGTCCAGGTAATATAAGGATGAGCTTCGGCATTTCAGATATGTACAGTGACATACCATCAGCTTCGCATCTCACTGTAAGTAAAGGTTTCGAGCGTTTCTAAAACGTTACGTGAAGCGTTACGAAACGTTTCCTTGCAAATAGTGCGTATTCACTCGCCGTTCCAGTATGCTACTTAAGCAAAATGCAACATGCGACAGAGAAATACGTATACATTTCAGAAGTGAAAATAGTACACAAACGCAGGGCTTTTGTGGAAACAAGAAATAACCGGGCTGCAAGATGTAGCAGGTAGCGGACACAGAAGCCTGGACGTTGTACAAAGAATGAGGCGATACATGATGAATAGAGATCGGTTGACGAGAGGCAGATCATACACGAATGGTTCGACGACGTTAGGACTTCCCGAGCGCTTGGAACGCACCTTAATTTATCCCCTGAGCTTAGTTCTAGGCTTGTTCGTTCCTGTAATAGGCTGGCTGCTAGCCTGGTTGCTCGGTATAGGGGTGTTCTTTATTGAGAAGAATCGCAACGTCCGATGGCATGCATTGCAAGCAGCAACGGTCTTCGGTTCGCTTTCGGTCCTATTGGCTGTAGTGGGTCTAGCACAATTTATTCTGGGAGGGATCCCCCTGCTCGGCTTATTGATAACTGCCGGCCTGGGTCTTCTTTTCCACGTGATCCAGTGGGTGATGATTATTCTCGCCGTCTTCCTAACCATTATGGCCTGGTTAAGGCCCGATTATCGTCTGCCGTTCGTCAGCACTCTCATTGATAGGTGGGTGTAGCTACCACTTACTCGGTTTACAGGGCGCGATAAATCGCGCCCTGAGATTTTGCTACATTCTGAAAAAAGGAAAGCCTGGTGGCGAGTTTTTGCAGCTCGCCACTTTTGTGTCCAAAGGGTATCCAGGATATATTACCAACATACGTCACCAACCCCATGACTAAAGTCAGGGGCTTGTAGCTCGCCCTCACGAGGAGTGGCTACATTGGCTACCGGCCTCACCGGCTAGCCGTTGGGTTGGGTGACAGACCGCTTCAACCAAGCGGTACAGCCCGCAGGCTGTCAACCGACCAGGAACGGAGTACACAGGTTGAGCTAGCGTACAAGGCGTTGGCCTTCGTGCCACTCCTGGCATGGTGCGCATCGTGCGTGTAGGGTAACCACTACGAAACCGTTTCTGGCAGAGCCAGTGCCTTTGCCATTCGGTGAGCACCTCCCGCGAGGACTATTCTAGCACAAGAGCAGCAAAGCGGAAAGACACCTGACGGTGCAATTGCTCCTCTCCGTAGCTCTGCGCTAGGGGTCTCCGCAATTGGAGGTTTTGATGATGACTGAGAAAATAGGGGGTATTGTGTTACAGATTGTTCAAATTACAAGTTCTATTTTAATAAGAGCCATGTGTAAGGAGAAGGCGTAGACACTTGAAGAGTGTCCTATCATATATGAATTTCACTTGTGCATAGTACTTTTGGAAGACATTTAATTCGTGTATTGTATTATACCAATATGTCTCATTAGTGACCTCGTAGTCGTTGTCAAGTAAAAAAAAGCATGATACACTTCGATAACCGTTATGGATGAACACGTATATCGCCATCTGGCGAAAGTGAGGAACAATTGTGATCACATGTAATAGTTGTGGTGAACTGATGCAAGTTGGCCTGGCAAATTGCCAGCACTGTGGCATGCCTTTGTACAGCGCTAATCAAGGAGGGACAGACCAGCAAAAGAATGCCCGCGGACAGTCCGAGCTGCCGACATGGCTCGAGTCGTTGCGTGTGAATGAGCGACCAAACTCACCCGCTAGTGAGCAATCATATTTCTCTATGGCCGATCTCATTGATGAGGGGGCTTTGCCGAGTTGGATGCGTCCAGAGAATGCTGAGATGATGGAAAAGGGCAATTCAGGTAAGTATCCTGCATGGCGACCTGCCTCGATGTCTGCGCCTCACACAGACGAAGGAATCATACCTCCAGAGGGATTGCCTGCCCGCTCTCTCATTGATGAACAATCTCTACCCTCATGGGTACAGGCTACAACAGGAGCAATGCCTGTTACGCCTGATAGGCTGAGGAACTTTTCTGCTGCGAATCTGATCCAGCCTGACGATCTGCCGGATTGGATGAAGTCGTTGCCGCAATCGTCGCAACCATCTGCGTCTCATCTCGGATCTGCTCCGCAAGGAGAACCTTCAGGTTTGAACACATCTTCGCTGCTCGATACGAATTCGTTGCCATCGTGGCTTCGTGAAGAAGATCAAATGCAGCGCCAGCCCGGTCAAATGCAAGCGTCTCCTTCTAGCCAATCTGGGCAAATCCCTGCTGGGAGTAATGACCTCTCAGGCGCGTCTTTAATCGATGCGAACGCTCTCCCTGGCTGGTTGCGTTCCTACGAGGCGCAGCAGCAGGCAGATATGCAGTCAATGGGAAATGTTCGCCCTCCTTCAAATGGGACTCCTCCTCGCGTTGAAAGTGTGCGTGTTCCGAGTCGTCCTCGTGGCGAAATGGCATCTCACGAGCAAAGTGAAGTAGCCGCAAACGTCTTTTCGTCTGTACTTGGTGTGGCCTCATCTGCTCCCTATTTCCCCTCTGCAGGGCCTGGGTCCCAATTGAATGCACCTTCTCAGAATGTTATGGTGCCTTCACAGGGATTTCAAGCTGGACAGCCTCAACCTCCTGCCGGAACTCAATGGAATGTGCCATTCCAGCCGTCAGGATTTGCTGGCGTTCCACCAGCGCAAGGATTTAATCCTGTCGAGTATCAGGGGGGGCTGCAAGGTGCATACCCTGGAGGATATGCGGGCTACATGGCTCCTGGAGGTTCACCGGTGGGCGCTCAGTCAGGAATGACTCAGCCGCCACCAGTCAGTGGGCCGGGTATGCCAGCGGGACCTTCAATGGCTGGTCAACAATCTAACATCAACGCGTCTGGTTCAAAACCTGCTAAACGTGGATTTATTGAAACCATCCGCAGCTGGTTCTCTTGATATTAGAAGTCCAGAGGGCTTCTATCCGATCGAATCTTTCATGCCTGTGGCAGAAAGAGAAAAAGGACAGAGGAGATGTACACAGAAACCTACCTGGGGGAGGGACATAGTCCGGCTGGGAGCCAACCTCCTGCATCCGCCAGTTCAATACTGGTTGCTGATTGCGGTACCGTATTCACGAAAGTTTCACTGTTGGGCCTCGTAGAGGGGCAATATCGTTTAATGGCGCGAGGCGAAGCGCCCACGACTGCCG
>WNGJ01002543.1_pt1 | contig 20121 bp, 17 predicted proteins | sample 5400611 | NCBI WGS metagenome assembly WNGJ01 (sample SAMN13153375, study PRJNA577476) | soil metagenome | isolation source: 40 cm soil or saprolite under Garry oak tree replicate 1 | place: USA:California | collected 2016-06-15
GAAGCCGTGATCGCCTGGGACGCGGGCCGCGATCCGGAGCGCGCCCATCTCGCGATCGCGAACCTCACCGGCGCGATCCGGCTGCTGCTCGGCCTGGGCTGGCCGATGGTCTACGTCGTCTTCGTCGCCGCCGGCCGCAAGACGCCGTCCGGGCGGCCCCGCGCGATACGGCTCGAGCCCGAGCACGCCGTGGAGATCGTCGGACTGGTGCCGCCGCTCCTTTACTTCGCCCTGATCGTGCTGAAGCAGCGGTTCACCTGGGTGGACGCGGTGGTGCTCATCGGCCTGTATCTCGTCTACCTGTGGGTGCTGTTCCGCAATCCCGTCCGCGACCCGGACCAGGTCGGGGACCTGCCGGCGATCTCCCGCTGGGCCTACACGCGACGCGGCTGGCGCCGGCGGGCGGCGATCGGCGGGCTGTTCGCGGCGGGCGGCTCGTTGCTGTACGCCACGGCGCATCCCTTCCTCGAATCGATGCTCGCCGTCGCCGCGCTGCTCGGGTTCGGACAGTTCTTCCTCGTGCAGTGGGTCGCGCCGTTCCTGTCGGAGTTTCCCGAGATGGTGTCCACGCTCGGCTGGGCGCGCCGCGTGACCCGGGCGCCCATGGCGTTGATGAACCTCGTCTCGAGCAACATCAACCAGTGGACCGTCCTCGCCGCCATGATCCCCCTCGTGTACGGCTACTCCAGCTTGCATCACCACGGGGCCTGGCGGGACTTTCGGTTCGACGACGCCCAACGGCTCGAGATCCTGCTCACGCTGCTGCAAACGGGGCTGGGCGTGATGCTGCTCGCGAAGATGGAGTTCGACTGGCTCGACGCCACGATCATTCTCGTGCTGTGGCTCGTGCAGTTCGTGCGGCCGGACATGCGCGAGGAGGTGGCCGTCGCCTACGCGCTCTGGATCACGATCCTCGCGATCGGCTTCGCGGTCCGGGGAAAAACGCTGCTCGCGCCGAAGTACTTCTGGGAGACGGTGAGAAAATGAATGCGGAGTGCGGAGTGCGGAATGCGGAATTGAAAAGCCGGGTTCGATCGCCGATCACAACCGGCCGGTTCGACGGTCGCTCGATCAATTCCGCATTCCACATTTCGGAAAAACGATCGGCCGGCAACCGCCTAGGGCGGCCCGGCCGACCGGTACATCAGGAACGGAGAGGATTATTGAAGCCCGAGCGTAATGACTGGTCCCTCACTATGGCGTCTGCCTTCCCCGCGTGGGGGCATGACATCGGTCACAGTATCTGGGTCCACGACCGAGCCTGTTGGCTCAATAATTAGACTCCCCGTTCCTGAGCACGAACAATATGGCGGAGCCGGCAAACGTCAAGCAAAGGGCGCGTCGGGGAGCCTCAAGCCAAAGCACCGGATAAGGATAGAACGCGAATGAACCTGACACTGATTAGCGCGATCGTGCTCCTCGCGGCATGGATGGTCGTCCTATTCGTGGGACACGTGGGGAGCGGTCCGGTGCAACTCCTGTACGCCGCCGCCGTGGTGCTGTTCGCACGGCGCGTAGTCGTAGGTGCGCGCGGGTTCTTGTCTTAGAAGAGGTGCTAGGGGGGTGCGGGGCCCTAGCACCTAGCACCTGGCACCTGCCTCACCGGGTCAGCACGAGCACCACGATGCCCCACGCCAGGGTGAGCAGCGTCACGGGCACACCAACTCTCGCGTACTCCCGGAACCCGATTCGTACGCCGCCCGATTCCGCCCGCTCGGCCACGATCAGGTTCGCCATCGAGCCGATGAGCAGCAGATTCCCGGCGAAGGTGGAGCTCACGGCCACCACCCGCCACAGCAGCTATCACCGCGGGAACGTTGGAGATCAGGTTCGACAGGGTCACCATCACCGCGCTCACGGTCGTCGCCGCGCGCCAGGGCGAGCCGTCGCGCAGCAGCGCGAGCGCGTGCCCGTCGATCCAGGCGACCGCGCCCGTCCGCTCGAAGCCGCGCATCACGACGAAGAGCGACGCGAAAAAGAGCAGCAGGTCCCAGTCGACCCGCTCGATCGCGTACGCCGGATCGCGCTGCGCCACGAGCACCATCAGCGCCCCCGCGGCGATCGCCACGAGCGGCAACGAGCCTCCCACGAGCCACCCCACCACCGCGACGCCGAACATCGCGAGGCCCTTTGCCACGAGCGGCCGATCGAGCGGCACGGGGGGAGGGGGAGACGCTGCTTCGGGTCGCCTCCGGAAGGGCTCGCGCAGCTCGGCGGCATACGCCCGGCGCAGCCAGGCATAGGCGATGGCGAGCCCGCCGAGCGCGACGGGCAGCATGTGCACGAGGAAGCCTCCGAAGGTGGCCCGGCTCCAGATCCCCACCAGCATGTTCTGCGGGTTGCCGGTGACGGAGAGCACCGAGCCGACATTCGAGCCCATGGCGAGTCCGATGAGGTACACGTTGGGCCGCACGCCGAGGGGCAGGAGCGCGGCGAGGAGGACCGGAGTCACGACCAGGCAAACCGTGTCGTTGACGAAGAACGCGGAGAGCAAGCCCCCGCCGACCACGACGGCGAAGAGCAGCCGCCCCGGCGACCGGGCGCGCTCGAGCACGAGCTGCGCGGCCCACTCGAAGAATCTTCCTACCTCGAGGTAGCCGACGATCAGCATCATGCCGAGCAGGAAGACGAGCACGTCGAAGTCCACGGCGGCGTACGCGTCCTCGAGCGGCAACACGCCGAACACGACCATCGCGACGGCCCCGACCAGGCCGGCCGCGGGCCGATTGAGGTGGACGAACGGCAGCCGCTGGACGGCGATGAGGAAATAGGTTGCGACGAAGATCAGGAGACCGGCGGTCATACCAATGCGGAATGCGGAATGGACTAAATGCGGAGTGCGGAGTGCGGAGTGCGGAATGCGGAATTGAAGGGGAATGTCCGGCGGCGGATGTCGGTCACGGGTCTCGACGGCCCTCCGATCCATTCCGCACTCCGCATTCCGCACTCCGCACTCGTTAGATCTCCCAATTCGAGAACAGGACGCCCTTAGCCGGATGGGGCTCCGGATAGCCGTCGTAGATCATGCGGAGATCGGTCCAACGGACGCGATAGCCGCGGCCGATGAGCGCGCGGAACGCGTCCTCGTAGCGGGTCTGGCACCGGATCGCGACGCGGCGGATGCCGATCCGCGCCGCGGCCGCCTCGGTCGCCGCGACGGCCTCCCCGAATGCCTGCGCGTCGCGGGCGGCGAGCTTGAGGACGCGCACCTCGTCTTTGGGCCGCCCCTCGGCGAGGGGTGCCGCATGCCACAGGACCAGCGCGCGCAGGCCGTCGTCGCCCTCGACCAGCGCCAGGTCGCCCAGGCCGAACTCGACCGTGAGGAGGATCTCGCGGGTGAAGTCGTACCCCGCGACGAGCTCGCTGACCAGCCGGCGCGCGGCAGCGACGGCCTGGGCGGCGGCGGCGCCCTTGCGCTGGGACAAGAGCGCCGGCGCCGGATGGCCCCGCGTGGCGATGTCGTTGGTCATCGTGACCGTGAGGTAGGCCGGGGAGAACCCGAGCCGACCGTAGAAACCGATGTTCTCCACCGTGCGGGGCATTGTCTCGAGTCCCAGCGTCGCGACCCCTCCTTCTCCCCCCTGCTCCACGAGCCAGTCTACGGCGGCGCGCACCACGGTCTTGCCGACCCCCGCGCCCTGCCGATCCGGCCGCACCGCGAGCGGCCCCATCCACCCCTCCGTCCCGGAGCGGTGCACGATGTTGAACGCCACCACCTCGCCGGACTCGTCGCGCCACAGCATCGCGCCCGCACCGGCGTCGCGCAGGGCGTAGCGCCACACCTGGGGGTTGAGATAGGGAACGCGCACCCCGACGAGCCCGTCCCGCCGGTAGCGATCCGTGAACGCGTCCGCGAACACCCGGTTCAGGGCCTCCGTGTCCCGCTCGGTCGCGGGCTCGGGGCCGTACACCTGGCGCTCAGGCAGCCACGCCCGCATCGGTAGCTCCCAGAACGGCGGTGTCGTCCCGCACGACGCTCATGCCGCGCGCGGCGTCGTACTCCACGCGGATCACCCGGTCGAGGCCCTCCCGCACCTGCTCAATGTGCGTGATGAGCACCACCTGGGGGAAGCGGTCTGCCAGGCGGCGCAGCAGGCCGATCACCTGCCGGCGGCGGTTCTCGTCGAGCGAGCCGAAGATCTCGTCGAGGACGAGCAGCGTGAGCGGCTGGCCCGCCCGCTCGGCGATCATCTGCGAGATGGCGAGCCGCAGCACCAGATTCGCGAGGTCTTCCTCGCCGCCGGAGATCACCGGCTTGGGGACACCGTCCTCGAGAACCGTCACCGTGTAGTCCTCGGTGAGCTCGAGCTCGTCGTAGCGGCCGTCGGTGAGATCGGCGAGGAACCCGGAGGCCAGCTCCGCGATCTCGGGGCGCATCCGCGCGTTCAGCTCGCCGCGCAGGTCGGAGAAGGACCGGTCCAGCTCGTTATGCAGGCGCTGGCGCGCCTTGAGCTCGGCGATCTGGCGTCCCCGCTCGGCGCGCTCGCGCTCCCGCCGCGCGACCTCCCGCACGTCGTCCTCGGCTCGGTTCAGAACGCCCCGGGACTCGACCACGGCGAGCTCCGCCTCGCGCAGCGCACCCATGGCGCGATCGTACCGCTCCTTCGCCTGCTTGTACTCCGCCTCGGAAAACCCCTCGGCCTGCACGGCTTCGGTGAGCTCCCGCACCCGGCGCTCCGAGACCGAAAGCTGCTGCTCGGCCCGGGTCGCCTCCCTCACGAAGCTCTCGGCGCGGCGCGCGCGCTCCTCCAGCGCCGCCCGTTCGAGCGCCACCGGCTCGAGCTTGGCCAGCTCCGCCCGGAGCGCGTCATGCCGCGCCGGATCGTAGCCGCCGGGTCGCGCCCGAAGCCGGCGCTCGAGGTCGTGCGCCCGCCCGCGCGCCGCCGCCAGCTCGAGCGTCGCGCGCGCCCGCTCCTCCGCTTGCGCCCGCAGCTCTCCCGCGTGCGCGCTGGCCCGCCGGCTCTCCTCGAGGACACCCTCGCGCGCCCCCTCCGCTTCCTTGAGCTTCGCGGGCGGCTGGGCCAGCTGCTCGAGCCGGTGGCGGAAGTACCTCCCATCTCCGGTGATCACCTCGAGCTGCCGGTCGAGGATCGCGAGCACCGACTCGTATTCCGCGCCGAGCGGCCGTTTGCACGTGGGGCAAGTCCCCTCCGGTCCGAGCTGCACGATCTGGTCGCGCTGCTCCTTCACCTCCTCGTATTGCTTGAGCAGCTCCGTGCGCCTGGTCTCCGCATACTGCCGGTCGCGCACCCAGGCTGTCCGCTGCTCTGCGGCGACCCGCTCGGCGGCTTGCAACCGCTCCTCGAGCGCCGTCGCCTCGGCCACGGCGCGGGCCAGCCGTTCGGGCACTCCCTCGAGCTCGGCGAGCCGTCGCTCCAGGGCCGCCGCCGCGCGCGTCAACTCCTCGAGCTGCGCCTCTTCGGCCTGCCGGGCCGCAACTTCCCGCTGCAACCGCTCCAGTCCCGCCAGCTCCTGCTTCAGGCGCGTCACCGGGGCGAGCTCGGCCTCGAGGTGCTTGAGCTGCTCGCGGGCCAGGAGCGCGTCGGCGAGCTCCCGATCGAGCCGCTGGAATTCCTGGCGCGCGGCTATCACCGCCTGCTCCGCCATCCGGCGCTCGCCGTCGAGCGACAGCGTCCGCTCGCGGCGCGCCATCCACTCGCTCCAGCGCGGCTGCTCCCGGGCGAGCGCCTCCGCGGCCGCCCGGCGTGTCGCCTCGGCCCCCTGGGCCGCGCGTTGCGCAGCGGTGAGCCGCTCCCCGGCCGCGCGGCGCTCCTCGGCCGGCACGGCCGGGTCGGGCAACCCGGCTTCGAGCCCGCGCACCTCGGCCGCCAGGGCGTTCCGCACCTCGCGCACGCGCTCCTGCGCTTCCCGCAACCGCTCGTAGCCGAGCACGCGCGATAGGAACGCCGCCCGCTCGGTCTTGCCGAGCGCCGCCATCACCGCCAGCTCCTTCTGTCCCGTGAAGTAGGTGTTGAAGAACTCGTCGTGCGTCATCCCGAGCGTGCGCTCGAGCTTGTCGGTGACCGCCTTGAGCGAGTTGGCGACGAGCTGCCCGTCCTGATGCAGCGCCGCGGTCGAGAGGCCGCGCGTCACGCGATACTCGTGGACGCCGAGCCGGAACTCGAGCTCGACCTCGACCGGGGCCCGACCCTTCGCGCCGAGCCGGCGCATCGAGTCCTTGTCGCCCCGCACCGCCTGCGCGCCGTAGATCGCCCAGGCGAGCGCTTCCAGGAGCGTCGTCTTGCCGGAACCGTTGGGCCCGACGATGCCTGTGATCCCCGCCCCGAACTCGAGCTCGGTGTCGGCGTGCTGGCGGAAGTTGACCAGGCGGAGCCGATGCAGCTCCATCAGCGGTCGCCCCCCCCTCCCCCTCCCCCTCCCGACCGACCTGCTCCACGTAGCCGACGCCCAGCCGCACGAATTCGCCCCGGTCCAGGTCCGCATCGAGCGGCCGGTGGTCGAGGAACTCACGCACCGTTTCGGACAACGTCTGCCGCTGGCCCGGCGCGCCGGCGGCGTGCGCCTCGGGGCGGGGGGGCGGCCGCCGCAGGTCGAGCTGAAAATGGAGCGCGCGGGCTTTGTAGCCACGGATCGCCGCGTGATCCAGGTCGCGCGCGGTGGCGCGCGACACGTCGAACACGAGCAGCCGCACGACCTGGTCGTCGATCGGCGGCTTCGCCGCGGCCACCGCGGCGGCGATGTGCGCGTCCAGCTCCTTGGGCGTGAGCCCCTTGCCCTCGATCAGCGGAAGATCGACGTGGCGTCGCAGCGGCGCGATCGGCCGGAACGTGACGCGCGCCCCCGGGAGGTCCACGAGCAGGTATCCCTTGCCGACGCGGCCGCGCTCGGCTTCGTCCTGCATCTGGCCCCAGGGATTGGGGGCGACGTACTCGATGCTTCCCGCGTACCACGCGTTGGCGGCGACCGGCTGCGCCACGTGATAGTGCCCAAGGGCCACATAGTCCCAGTGCGCGGGAGCGAGGTCGCGCTCGTCGATCAGGGCGCCGCCGTACTCCGCGGTGCCGCGCCGCTCACCGAGCCCCGGCACCTGGCCGTGCAACAGCAGCACGTTGAAGGTCGTCCCGCGCCGCGGCCGCAGCGCCGGCCGCTCGAGCTGCGCCACGGCCTGGTGAGGCACCGCCAGCACGGCGCAATCCGACTTGGGCAGAGTCACGTAGCGCGCCTGGTCGACCACGACCTCCACACCGAGCGCCTCGTAGAGGCGCAGAATCGTTCCCGTCTCCGTGGATCGGGGGGTGTCGTGTTCCCCCGCGATCATCACGACGGCCGCGTCCGGGAGCTCGGCTCGCAGCCGTTGCAGCTCGCGGAACAGGAACAGGATCGCCGGATTGGTGGGGCGCACGGAATGGAAGACATCGCCGGCGAGAAGGATCAGGTCGGGACGCTGGAGGAGCAGGTCGTCCACCGCCCGCCGGAAGGCTTCCGCGATGTCCGCCTCGCGCTGGTTCCCCCCCCGCGCGGTCTGCCGGTCGTACTGGCGGAACCCGAGGTGGAGATCGGCCAGGTGGGCGAGCTTCACGCCCTCACTTGGCCCCGGTCAGCTGCAGCGAGGTCTGCTGCTCCAGCGCGATCGCCATCCCGTCCGGTCCCGTCTGGCCGCCCTTGACGTCGATGTTCATCGTGCCCCCCATCGTGGCGCGCACGGGGGCGCTCTTCGCCAGCGAATACACCTGCTCTCCCGAGAGGGCGCCGGAGAGCTTCAGCGTCGCCGTCTGGCCGCCCCGGGCGATCGTGACGGGATCCCCCGGGAACGTCGTCGCGACGGCGAGCAGGATGGACGTGTCGGGGCCGGTGATGCGAATCTCCTTCACGGTGAGCTGGGTGTGCGCCTTGATTGGCGCGCCGGCGCCAACCATCTCGCCGAGCGGGAGATCGATCTCCGAAACCCAGGAGTCGCCCACCCCAACCGGTTCCGGGGGGAGCGGGAACGAAACCCCCTTGAAACTCTTCCCCATCTGCTCGAGCAGTGGGGAGGGCTGGCCCTGGAGTCCGGTGAACCTCGCGCTGACGATTTGCATGCGGTCGTCATAGACGACGCTGCTCGTGAGCCCCCGCATGCGGTCGAGGGCCGGCGCCAAGCCGCCGGGCTCGATGGTCGTCGAGTCGTAGGTGACCGTCACGCCAATCCCGCCCGCCGCCGGCCCGGTCACCGCCTGGGTGTAGTAGAGGTGCATCTTCACGTCTTGCGACGGGACGCCGCGCATGGCGCCGCGCACGAAGCGGACCGAGTTCTGTTGCTCGAGGGAGTAGCGATAGGTCGCGCCCGTCGGCGGGTGGTACCGCAGCGTGAGCTTGGCGCCGCTCGATCCGGCGCGGCAACCGGTGAGCGCCGCCACGGCCATGGCGGCGCGGGCGAGGCGAGGGGCCCTGGTCATCCGATGCCTCCGGTCATGATCGCTCAGTACGGCTCTTCCGAAATCGGGGTGAGCGGCGGCACCGCCTCGCGGGCGGGGGGGGGCTCGGGCGCCACCCGGGTGCCGAGCAGCCGGCGCAAGGAGGCGAGCGGGTCCTCGGGGTGCGTCTGGCGCACGGTCGCGAGCGCACGGCGCACGTCCTGCTCCAGCCGGTCGGCGATCAGATCCTTCACCTGGTTCGGCCTGATGCGGCGGTCGAGCTTCACGAGCTGGCGCACCACCGCGTCCTCGAACGGCAGGTCGGCGGCGGGCGGAAACTGCTCTACGCCGTCCCGGCCCCGCAGCACGGCCGGGCGGGGGAAGCGGACGAAGATCGGCTGCGTGAAGTGCGGGTGGCGCACCATCAGCTCGCCGATCGGGAGGGTCGCGAGCTTGGTCTTGGTGGCGGGCGAGAGGACCTGGTAACCCGGCGTCGCCAACTCGTCCGAGTCCATCCGGCCGAACACGATCGTCCCCGCGTTCCCCACCACGCGCCGGTGCACCTGCGAGCGGAACTGCTCGGCGCCGAACAGCACCAATCCAAGGTAACGCCCCCGCTCCGAGATATCGAGCAACATCTTCCTGACGTAGGTGTCGGGACCGTCCGCGGACGCGTACTTGTTCAGCTCGTCCACGAACACCATCACGGCATCCACGCCGAGATCGCGACGCTCGAGGTGCTCCCGCAGCTTGGAAACGATGCGCGCGAACACGAGGTCCTGGCCGAGGGGATCGACGTTGGCCACGTCCACGACGTAGACGGCGCGATCTTCAAACCGACCCCACGGCAGGTCGTTCGACGGGCCGTCGTCCGCGACCAGGCCCTTGCACCGGGTGGAGATGTTCGCCAGGCGATTCCGGACCTTGCGGATCGTGGCGATGTGATGCGTGCGCCAGGTATCGCTCCGCCCCGCGAGCTCGAGCCCGTCGAATACCGCCCGGAACAGTTTGTCCAGGTCGGCGAACGTCGTCACGCGATGTACGTTCCCGAAGCCGTCCGCGAATTCCTTGTCCACCACGCGGTCGGCGAGGAAGTCGATGAACGCATCGGCCTTGGCGTCGATGTCGTCGCGGTTCAGGAGCACTTCCGCGAAGTCGAGCACCTCGCGGAGCCCCCACACCAGCGGCTCCACATCGCCGACGAGCGCGGCGTGGGTGCGCAGGGTGTTCAGGTTCGCGCCGTCGGCCTTGAACGGCGCGTAGTAGCAAACCCGCTCGAACGGGTGCGCGGGGACGCCGAGCCGCTCGTAGCGGCGCCGGTCTTCCGCGTCGAGCGTCCCGGGCTGATCGAGAAAGCAGAGGTCGGGTCCCTTGACGTTGAAACACACCGCGGCGATCCGCCCCTTGTGGGGCGGGAAGTGCTCGAAGATGGCCGAGAGGAGGAACTCGACCGCGCTGGTCTTGGTCGCGAGCCCCGAGACGCCGGAGATGTTCAGGTGCGCGGCCTCGGGGCCGAGCAGGAAGTCGGCGTCCAGGTATACCGGCGCCTCGAGCCCGCCCGACGTGTAGAGCCCGACGGGGATGGCCGTCGGGTGCGCCCCGCCGAGATAGGAGTCCATGCGGAGCGCTCGCGCCACGTCGGCATCGGTCGCGACGTGGACGCCCCCGAGCGGGACCGGCTGCAGCGGCTCCTCGGGAATCTGCCGCAGCACGGCGGCGGTCCACAACCGGATCTCCTGGCGTGCCGTGGGGCTCTCGGCCGCGCGCGCGGGGTCGCCTTCGGCGCCCACCACGTCGTGCAGCGGAGTTGCGAGATCGGAATACGCGAACCCGTCCGTCACGACGCCGTACACGACCTTTCCCGTTTCCCCTTTCCCGTTTCCCGTTCCCCGTTCCCCGTTCCCGGGTTCTTCGACTCGGACGATCGCGCCGATCCCAATGGAGGTCTCGTTCGCGGTCCAGAAGTGGAACTGGTAGGGGGTCGCGGGCTTCAACTCCGTGGCGACGACGTGGCCGACCGGCGGGGGGGGCGGCGGGGGCGGGGGGAGCGGCGGGGCGGAGGCTTTGCCGATCACGTTCCGGTCTTCGGCAGCCGGGAACCGGGGGCCGAGAGGAGGTCCCGGGGCGCGCGGGCCTGCAAGTAAGTCTCCACGTCGTGTATAGGATACAACAGGCGGTCCCAACGCGCGTCGGGGGTCGCGAGCGGGGCGCGCTCGCGGTCGAGCCACCCGCCGATGCGCGAGGCCGCCCGGACTGTATCCTCGTGCGCCCGTGCCTCGACCCGCAGCAACCCGAACAGCACGTCGTTCCCCTCCCAGGGCCAGAGCCGCTGGTACCACGAGTAGACCTCGTGCCGCGCCCGGCCCCGCGGGCGGAACACGCTGGTGCGGTGTCCCGGCGCGACGGTGAGCGCCCGCTCGAGCTCCGGACCGGCGAAGTACTGCGCTGCGTGGCTCTTGATCACGGCCAGCGCGCGCGGGTGCCCCGCGAGCACGGACGATTCAGAAAGGACGCCGTCCACGACGAGCCATTCGTCGGTGCCGAGCCGCTCCGCACATCGTTCGCCGAGCTGCTTCTCGAGGGCGACGCGCGCGCGCTCGACGGCGCGACGCGCCGCTTCGAGAGCGCGGCCGGGCTGCGAGACCTCGTCCTGGGGCAGATCGACGAGCTCGAGCCCGCTCGCTTCGAGCGCCGCGCGCACCGCCGGCCGGAGCGCAGCCACACAGGCCACGACGCAGTCGCGCCCCGCTTCGTCCGCGGTGCGCAGGCGCCGGTCGGCGCCGCGGCTGCGGACGGCCGCCGCGACGTGCGCCCGCACGATCGGCAGCACGCCGTCGTAGTAGACCACCTTCCAGAGCTGGATCCCATCGAGAAAGCGGATGGTGAGCGGCGCCGGGGCGCCTTGCTCCACCGCGTGCACGGCGACGCCCGAGTCCTCCACCGGCTCGGCCCCGGCGACCTCGTCGATGTCCGCCCGGCCCAGGCTCGCTTCGGGCACGTGCGACACGGCTACCGCCCCGGCCGCCACCATTGCGTCTTTCCAGGAGCGCGGCGCGGCCATGGCTACCGAGTCCTTAGCGCCCAGCCGAGGTACGTGACGCTCAGGTCTGGGGTGAGCACCCTCCGCCCGCTGCCGTCGTCCGCCCGCGCGACGCCCGTCATCTCCTGCACCACCATCCCGTTCCGGGCGAGCGCGGCGGTGAGCTCCTCCGGGGTGATGAAGCGCGCGAAGTCGTGGAACCCTTCGGGCATCGTGTGCTGGACGTACTCCTCGTCCCAGATGAGCCGCAGGAATGCGGCGATGGTGCGGTTGTGCGTGAGAAAGCCGAGGCCGCCACCCGGCGCGAGGACCTGAGCGATCGCGGCGAGAGTACGGGGGACGTCGTCCACATGCTCCAGGACGTCCACAGCAAAGACCAGATCGAAGCCCACAGGGACGTTTCCAGACGCCAAGTTCTCAGCGGTTCCCAGGCGGTAGTCGATCGAGAGTCCGGAGCGTCGGGCATGCTCCCTGGCCACTTCCAGGGACTTCTCCGACGGGTCGATTCCGGTGACGACGGCCCCTTCCGTGGCGAGCGTCTCCGCGAGGATGCCGCCGCCACAACCGACATCGAGCGCGCGCTTCCCGCCGAAGCCGCCGAACACGCGGCGAAAGTAATCCACGCGGGCGACGTTGAGCTGGTGCAGGCCCGCGAACGGGCCCGCATCGTTCCACCAGACGTCCGGCAGGCGCTCCACGAGCCGCTCGTACTTCTGCGGCTCGGAGAGCTCTCCGAGCGGCGGCAAGGACTCGCTCATCCCGGCGTCTTCACGCCGACCACGAGTCCGTCGCGGATCGGCACCACGGCGCTCGTGACGCGGGGATCGGTCGCCGCAAGCCGGTTGAAGGCCCGCACGCCCTCGGTGGCCGGCGAGTGATCCGTGGCGTCGATGACCGCGCCGTGGAAGAAGGCGTTGTCGCAGAGCAGCAGGCCGCGCGGTCGCAGCAGCCGGACGCACCATTCGAAATACTGCGCCAGGGGCTCCTTGTCGGCATCCACGAACACTGCGTCGAACCCCGGAGTCAGGGTCGGTAAGATCTCCAGGGCCGCGCCCTCCAGCAGCTGGACTCTGCGCTCGAGCCCAGCCTCCGCGAACGCGCGGCGCGCGAGGGCGGCGCGCCGCGGATCCTTCTCGACCGTGGTGAGCCGGCCGTCCGGCGGCAGCGCCCGGGCGAGCCAGACGCCGGAGTAGCCCGCGAGCGAGCCGAGCTCGAGCACGTTGGTCGCCCCGACGGCGCGGAGCAGCACGTGGAGCAGCTTGCCCTCGTCGGGCGAGATGAGGATCGGGGGGAGGTCGAGCTCGTCGTGCCGCCTTCGGATGGCGGCCAGGATCGGATCTTCGGCGGCGAACAGTTCGGTGATGTAGCGCTCGAGCCGCCCGTCCACGATCAGGCGGTGGCCTCGACGTTCGGGAACGGGGGCACGTCGAGGAACCACAGCCCTGCCAGCCGCGAATGCTTGTCCACCTCGACGAGCAGCCGATCGGCCGCGCGGACCACGCGGGCTGGGCGCGCGCGCCCGACCCGGATGTGAAGGACCGACTCGGCGTCGTTCTTCTCCATGGTGAGCGCTGTGTCCACTTCCACCGCCGCCACGGCAGCCTGGGACCTCTCGCCCGGGAACACGACCCGCGCCTCGTTCTCCGGCTGCGGGATGGCGAGGTTCTGCACTGTGCGGACGTCGTCGGGCCAGGTGACGACGTCCACGCCGCGCACGCACCCTCCCGCCACGTCGATCACCACGAACGAGCCGTCGCTCCCCTCGAGATCCACGGTTCCGTTGAGGCCGCTCGCCTTCGCGGTCCCCTTGCACGACACCGACAGGATGTCGGTCTCGGGATCCCAGTGGTAGCTGACTCTCGGGAGCTTCCCGTCGAGCGGCTCGATGCGCGCCTCGAAGGTCATCGGCAACTCCGCCTGCCGGGTCGGGGGAGGGGGGATAATATGCGGCAAGGGCGGCAGGGGCGGCAGGGCTCCTTTGCCGCCTCTGCCGCCTTTGCCGCCCTTCTAGTCCCCCAGCTTTTTTGCGAACCCGACGATGCGGTCGAGCGCCTTCTGGATGCTGTCCGTCGCCGCGGCGTAGCTCAGTCGCACCCACCGGTCGTCGCCGAACGCCGCCCCTGGTACGAGCGCCACGCCGCTGCTCGTCACGAGGCGGGTGCAGAAGTCCGTCCCACCGATCCCCCCGAAGGAATCCACGCGGAAGAAGAAGTAGAACGCACCGAGCGGCTCCACGAACTCGCAGCCGGGGAGATCCTGCCGGAACCGGCCCACCACGAGGTCGCGCCGCTTGCGGAACTCTGCGACCATGCGCGCCACGTCCTGCTCCACGCGCTCGTCGCCGAGCGCCGCGGCCGCGGCCCACTGGGCCGGGTGATTGGCCCCGGTCGTCGTGTGCGACTGCAGCGCCGCCATGGCGCCCGCGACCTTGGCCGGCGCGAGCGCGAGCCCGATCCGCCACCCCGTCATCGCGTAGGCCTTGCTCACGCCGTAGATCACGATCACCCGCTCGAGCAGCTCGTCGGGCAGGTCGAGGAACGACGGCGCCGGGCCCGGGCCGTAGTGAATGCGGCGATAGATCTCGTCGGCCACCACCCACACCCTGCGGGCCCTCGCCCACTGCGCGATCGCCTTCAGCTCGGCGTGCGTGTACACGGCTCCCGTGGGATTGCACGGGGAGCAGAGGATGAGCCCCTGGGCACCGGGCACCACGCGGTCCAGGTCCCGCACGCTCAGCTTGAGGCTCCATTCGGGGTCGCCGGGGACGAGCGCCGGCCGCGCGCGCGCGAGGTGCACGATCTGCGGGTACGACACCCAGGCCGGGGCCGGAATCGCCACGACGTCGCCGGGGCCGAACAGCGTGAAGCAGATGTTGAAGAGCGACTGCTTCGAGCCGTTCGACACGACGATATGGTCGGCATTGACCGGGCGCCCGCCGGAAAGGAGCGAGAGGTGCTTCGCGGCGGCAGCGCGCAGCTCGAGAATCCCCTCGTTCGCCGGGTAATGGGTCTTCCCCTCCCGGACGGCGCGCACCCCGGCGTCCGCCGCAAGGGCGGGCGTCGGGAAGTCGGGCTCCCCCGCACCCAGGTCGAGTACGTCCTCGCCCGCCGCCTTCCGGCGCTTCGCCTCCTGCGAGATCGCGATGGTGGCGGAAGGCTCGAGGTGCTGGAGGTTGGGGGACAAGCCGAAGCGAGAGCCCTGGGTCATGGGCGGATGGCTCCAAAGCGTTTCAGGACGGCGACCGTCCACGATACCCATGGGCGGTCTCAGTGCGCAACAGAGTTCCTCCAGTTGCGCCTTGACTCACCGGAAGCTAGCATCCTTTCCGTACCCCCGCCCCTTGATAATCGAGGACCGTGTGACGCTGGACGAGGTGAAGGCTGCGCTCGCGCGCGGCCGGCACGTGGTACTGGTGACGCCGCCCGCGCCCGAGCAGGCGGGCGAGCTCTGGGAGCTTCTCGCGCCGCCACCCCCCGATTCGGAGTCCGGCGCTGCCGCCCGTGCCGCCCCTGCCGCCCTTATCATCTGTTCGGATGACGTGTCCGCCGCAGAGTGGGTGGCCGCGGCACCGGATTCCGTTCGGGTCCACGCCGTCACGGGGCTCGCCCGCACGGCCCGGCTCCTCAAAGCCGGCTCCATCTCTCTCCTCGCCGGCGCGGTGAAAGACCTCGCCGCGCTCGTCGCACGCTCGGCGCTGAAACTCGGCGCCGTTTCCACGGTCGTCCTCGCGTGGCCGGAGCAGTTCGCGGCGGGCGAGCACGAGGCCACACTCGACACCCTGCTCGGCGAAACGCGCGAGGCGCACCGCATCGTGCTGAGCTGGAACCCCGCCGCGCTCGGCGACTTCCTCGAGCGCCACGCAAGACGGGCGCTGGTCGTGGGAACTGCGCCGGTTGACGTCACCGGCCGGCCGCTCCCGCCCGTCGCGCCCGCGCGGTACGCCATCGTCGCGCCCTCCCGCCGTGCGGCCGCGCTGCGCGACGCGCTCGACGCCCTCGATCCCAAGCACCCCTTCGTGTGGGAAGGCGGGCCACTCGACGCCCCCGCGGAGACGCCCGACACGGTCCTGTGCCTCCGCCTGCCGACGCGCCAGCAGTTCGCCGCGCTCGCCCGGCTCGCTGAGCCGGTTGCGTTCGTCACCGCGGCGCAACTGCCGTACCTCCGCTCGCTCGCCGCACCGCTCACGCTGCTCCGCCTTCCGGGGGAGACGGATCGCGCGCGCGACCGAGCCGAGGCGCTCCGAGCGCAGGTGGCAGCGGTGTTGGAGGCCGGAGCAGTCGACGCAGAGCTCGCTCTGCTCGATCCGCTGTTCGATCACTTCGACCCGGCCGAGGTGGCGGCGGCGCTGCTCGCACTGCGACGGGAAACGGGAAACGAGAAACGGGAAACGGGGCCTCCCGAACCGGCCGCAGCGTGGGTGAGGGTGTTCGTGAATGTCGGCAGGAAGGATCGCGCGGCGGCGAAGGACCTCGTGGGGGCGTTGATCCGAGAGGTCGGGCTCGGGAAGGGCGACATCGGACGGATCGACCTGCGCGACAGCTTCACCTTGGTCGATGTCGCGGACCGCGCCGCCGATCGTGTGGTGCGCGGCCTGACCGGCGTGACGATCAAGGGCCGCCGCGCCGTGGCGAGGCTCGATAATACAGGCGGAAGCCGTAAGCCGTAAGCCGAAAGCCGTAGGCCGCAAGAGAGCGATCACTTGCGGCTTACGGCTTACGGCTTACGGCTTTTTTGGGCTCGCGGCTATTTTTTCGTGTTTACCGCCATCTTCAGCTGCTTGCCGGCGCGGAACGCAGGCGCAACCGACGCCTTGATCTGGATCTCGCTGCCCGTCTTCGGGTTCCGTCCCATGCGGGCGGCCCGTTTGCGCGCTTCAAAATTCCCGAACCCCGTGATCTGCACCTTGGCACCCTTCTTCAGCTCAGCCGCGATGATCCCCTTGTCGTCAAACAGGGCATCGATCGCCCGGTTGGCGTCCGCCTTGGACATCTTCGTCCGCATCGCCAGCGCGGCAGTCAGCTCGGCTTTGTTCACGCTGTCTCCTTGTGAGGGTCTGGGGTGTGAGGTCGGGGTACGAAAAACCCTTGGAATCGCGCCATTATCCGGGCCGGAATGTGAGAAAATCCGCACAAAACCGCGACAATATGGCATACGCCCCTGGAAGTCCGCAAGATACCGACGTTTCCACGACCCCCTACACCTCCCACCCCCCCACCCCGTTGTCAGGCCGCTACGACCGGTTGACAGTGCCAGACGCCAAGGGGACCTGTCCTCTCGAAACCGGAAACCGCTGTAAGCTTGGCGTCTGGCAACTTCACTGAGACCTGGCGACCCGGGAGCTGAAGGCTGCTCAACGTAGCGCTGACGGGCAACATCGCGGCCGGTAAGTCCACCGTCGTCGATTTCTTCCGCCGCTGGGGGGCGACGATCATTGACGCCGATGAGCTGGCGCGCCAGGCGCAGGCACCTGGGAGCGAGGTGCTCGCGGGGCTGGTGCGGCGCTTCGGCTCGGACGTGCTCGCCGCGGACGGCTCCCTCGACCGGGCGGCACTTCGGGCGAAAGTCATGGGAGACCAGGCGGCACTCGACGCGCTCAATGCCATCGTCCACCCGGCGGTGCAGCGGCGGCGCGAGCAGCTGCTTCGGGAGGCCGGCGAGCGCGGCGACGTGCTGGTCGTGAACGACATCCCACTGCTGTTCGAGGTGCTCGATCCCGCCTCGTTCGACGCAGTCGTTTTGGTGGCGGCGCCGGTGGCGACCCGCCAGGCGCGGTTGCGCGCCGCGCGCGGCCTCTCGAGCGAGGAGGCGGATCGCATGATCGCGGCTCAGATGCCCGCCGAGCGCAAGCGATCGCGCAGCCATCACGTAATCGAGAACGAGGGCACGCTGGCCGCGCTCGAGGCCAGGGCCAGCGCGGTGTTCGAGCAGCTGCGCCGCAGCGCGGCAGCCGCCGCCCTGGGGCGGCCGGCCCGCTCACTGCTGCTCGTCGAGACTGGGGCGACGGAAGCGAGCGAGCGGGCCGCGCTCGACGCCATCACCGCGCGCTACCAGGATGCCGGGCTCGCCGTGCGCCGTGTTGTGGGCGCCGGGGGGGGGGCGGTGGAACAGCCCTGGGCTGACCGGCGGGAGCGGCCCGACGGTGTCGTCGCCACGATGGCCGCCGGCCCCGACGTGCAGGCGGCGTGGGAGCACGCGGGGCGTCCGGGAGTGCTCGCTCTGCTCTCCGACGATCCCGATCCTGTTGCGGTCCGGCTCGATCTCCGCCCTTGGGGCCACGAGCGGCTCAAGCTCGCCGAGCCCGACGCCGCCGGTGTGGCGCCACGCCCGGACCTGTTCCCGCCTCACAACCCATTGGGTTGACAGCGGTTTGCGCCGCGCCTAACCTTCGCCGCGACCCGATCCTGCGACCAGCGAAAGCGTTCCCGCATGTCGAAAATCCCGGCGGACCTCCTCTACACCGAAAAACACGAGTACGTGAGAAAGACGGACGACAAGAGCCTGGTCGTCGTGGGGATCACCGACTACGCCCAGGGCGAGCTGGGCGACGTGGTGTACGTCGAGCTGCCCAAGGTTGGGACGAGCTTTGGGCGCATGGACGCCTTCGGCACGATCGAGGCGGTGAAGGCCGTGTCCGAGCTGTTCGCGCCGCTCGCGGGCACGGTCACCGAAGTGAACACGGCGCTCGATAGCGACCCGGCGCTCGTGAACCGCGAGCCCTACGGCGACGGTTGGATGATCAAGCTCCGGATCAAGAATCCCGCGGACTTCGATCAGCTGCTCGATGCGGAGAAGTACAAGCAGCTCGTTGGAGAATGAAGACGTCCGAGGTCTCATGCTCAAGATCACCTTCCACGGCCACGCCTGCTTCGTCCTGGAGGCGGACGGCCGCCGCGTTATCATCGACCCGTTCATCACGGGCAATCCGGCGACCGATGTCTCCCTCGACCGGCTGCCCAAGGTCGACGCCGTGCTCCTGTCCCACGGACACGGCGATCATCTGGGCGACGCGGTTCCCATCGCGCGGCGGGACGCCGCGACGATCGTGGCCACCTTCGAGCTCGCGAAATTCTGTGAGAAGCAGGGCGCCGTCGCCCACGCCATGCACATCGGCGGAGCGCACCAGTTTCCGTTCGGCCGGGTGAAGCTGGTGCCCGCGTTTCACGGCGGGCAAATCGAGGGCGACGACACCGGCCGCTACACGACGAACCCCTGCGGCATCGTGGCGACGCTGGGGGGGAGGGCGGTGTACCACACGGGGGACACCGCGCTCACGCTGGAGATGCAGCTCCTGGCGGGCCAGGTGGACGTCCTGCTCTGCCCGATCGGAGACAACTACACCATGGGGATCGAGGACGCGGCCCGCGCGGTGGAATTCGTGAAGCCCCGGACCGTGATCCCCATGCACTACGGCACCTGGGACGTGATCGCGGCCGATCCCGAAGCGTTCAAGCGCCAGGTGGCCGGTCGCGCGGAGGTCGTCGTGCTCAAGCCGGGTCAGTCCCATACTCTTGCCTGAGGACGCGGGACCCACAGCCCCCCGAGCCCACATGCCGACGGCACGCGCTTCCCTGTTACCCGCCGACCGGTTCGTGACCCGCCACATCGGGCCGAGCCCCGACGAAACGCAAGCCATGTTGCAGGCGCTGGGCTACGACTCGGTGGACGAATTCGTCGACGCCGTCGTCCCCGAGGACATCCGGTTGCGGCGGCCCCTTGCGCTCCCGCCGGGCCGCACGGAGCGGGAAGTGCTCCAGGCGCTGCGCGGCCTCGCCGCCCAGAATCAACTGTTCCGCTCCTACATCGGCATGGGGTACCACCACTCCTTCACGCCGCAGGTGATCCAGCGCAACATCGTCGAGAACCCGGGCTGGTACACCGCGTACACGCCATACCAGCCCGAGATCGCGCAGGGGCGCCTCGAGGCGCTGCTCAATTTTCAGACGATGGTAGCCGACCTCACCGCCCTGCCGATCGCCAACGCCTCCCTGCTCGACGAAGCCACCGCTGCCGCCGAGGCCATGCACGTGAGCGAAGCCGTGGCGCAGCTCCCGCCCGGCAAGGCGCCGGTCTTCATGATCGCCGAGCGCTGCCATCCGCAGACGATCGCGGTCGTCCGCACTCGGGCCGAAGCGCGCGGCGTCCAGACGGTGGTCGCGGACCCGCACGCGTTCGAGTTCCGCCCGGGCGTGATCGGGGCGCTGGTTCAGTATCCGACGACGGACGGCGAGATCGAGGACTACCGCGCGTTCTGCGACCGGGCGCACGGGGCCGGGGCGCTGGTGACGGCGGCGACGGACCTGCTCGCGCTGACGCTGCTCGTCCCCCCCGGCGAGTGGGGCGCGGACATCGCGGTCGGCAATTCGCAGCGCTTCGGTGTGCCGATGGGGTACGGAGGTCCCCACGCGGCGTTCTTCGCGACCCGCGAGCCGTACAAGCGACACATCCCCGGGCGGATCATCGGCGCGTCCCGCGACGCCGCCGGCCGGCCCGCGCTGCGGATGGCGCTGCAGACGCGCGAGCAGCACATCCGCCGCGAGAAGGCGACGAGCAACATCTGCACGGCGCAGGTGCTGCTCGCGGTGATGGCGAGCATGTACGCGGTGTACCACGGCCCCGAAGGACTGCGCCGCATCGCGGAGCGCGTGCACACGCTCACGGCCCTGCTCGCGAACGCGCTGGTCCGGCTGGGCTACCGCGTGGTGTACCCGACGTTCTTCGACACCCTGT
>WNGJ01002078.1_pt1 | contig 20106 bp, 25 predicted proteins | sample 5400611 | NCBI WGS metagenome assembly WNGJ01 (sample SAMN13153375, study PRJNA577476) | soil metagenome | isolation source: 40 cm soil or saprolite under Garry oak tree replicate 1 | place: USA:California | collected 2016-06-15
TCTCCTGCCCGCCGACAACTCGCTCATCATCTTCGGGTTGCCGGCGAGCGTGTTCCGCGTGCATACGGGCCTGTTGATTGCTCTGGTGGCGGTGGCGTTGTTTGCGTTCCTCCTGTGGCGAACGTCTTTCGGTTATGAGATCCGCGCCGTTGGCCAGAGCCAGAAGGCGGCGCGCTACGCGGGCATCAGCGTCCGCCGGACGATCATCTTCACGATGCTCATCGCGGGAGCCTTTTCGGGCCTTGCGGGCGCCATCCAGATCGCCGGCGTCGACCACAACCTGACCGACAAGTACTTCAGCGATACGACCGGTTTCGACGCGATCGCCGTGGCCCTGCTCGGCCTCGGCAGCGCGGTGGGCATCGTCCTCGCGTCGCTGCTGTTCGGTGCCCTGCACGCGGGCGGAGCGATCATGCAGAGCGACGCCGGCATCTCGAGCAACCTGGTGTTGGTCCTCCAGGCGCTGATTCTGTTCAGCATCGCCGCGAACTTTGTCGGGGCGATTCGCAAAGGCTTGCCCTTCGGTCGCAAATCGGCCGACCTTCCACCCGAGCTTCCGCCTGCTGCGGGTTTGATGTCGGAATCGGCCGCCCCGCCCCCGGAACCCACATGAGCGTACTCGGCGACATCGGCCACCTCCTGTTGACCGCCAACCTCTGGCAGGCGGTCCTCGCGGCCGCCGTCCTGCTGCTGCTGCCGGCCCTGGGCGGGGTGATCTCGGAGCGCAGCGGCGTCGTGAACATCGCGATGGAGGGCATGATGCTCACGGGCGCTTTCTTCGCGGTGGTGGCAGATCTCGCCTGGCACAACGCGTGGCTCGCGACCGTCGTCGCGATCATCGCGGGAGGGCTGATCGCGTCGATCCACGCAGTGGTCTCGATCCAGTTCCGCGCCGACCAGATCGTCAGCGGGATCGCGATCAACATCTTCGCTGCGGGCTTAACTGTCTTCCTGGTCAACCGCATCTACGGCCTCCAGGACATCGGCCACATCGGGCCGACCGAAGGCCTGCCGTACATCGGCATCCCCGGCCTCGACCAGATCCCCTTCTTCGGCAAGGTTGTGTTCGATCAGAACGTGATTGTGTACGCGGCGCTCATCCTGCTCGTTGGGATCCACGTGCTCCTGTTCAGGACGAGACTTGGCCTCCGCATCCGAGCGGTCGGTGAGCACCCGCAGGCGGCCGACACCGCGGGCATCAACGTCTATCTCATCCGCTACAGCGCGGTGATCTCGAGCGGGTTGCTGTCAGGGCTCGCCGGCGCGTTCCTCGCGATCGGTGTGTCGAACACATTCGTCCCCAACATGACCGACGGTCGGGGATACATCGCGCTCGCGGCGATGATCTTCGGCAAGTGGACGCCGTTCGGCGCCTTCATCGCGTGCCTGATCTTCGGTTTGGGCGAGGCGATCTACGACAACAACTCGACGATCCACATCTCGCCCTACCTCCTCAGCATGCTGCCGTACATCCTCACCCTGGTCGTGCTGGCGGGCGTGGTCGGCCGCAGCACGCCACCCGCCCACGACGGCCTCCCCTACGTGCCTGGTTCGGAATGAGCGACCAGCAGCTCGCCGTGGAGATGCGCGGCATCACGAAACAGTTTCCGGGTGTGCTCGCCAACGACAAGGTCGACTTCAGCGTTCGCTCCGGCGAGATCCACGCGCTCGTGGGCGAAAACGGCGCGGGCAAATCGACCTTGATGAACATCCTGTACGGACTCATCCCGCCTGACTCCGGGGAGATCCTCATCAACGGCAAGCCTGTGCACATGGCCGGGCCGCGTGATGCCATCTTCCTGGGCATCGGCATGGTTCATCAGCACTTCATGCTCATCCCTGTTTTCTCGGTGGGGGAGAACATCATGCTCGGCCGCGAGCCCGTGAGCGGGCCTGGCTTCTACGACCGCGGCCGCGCTCGCAAGGCGATCAACGACCTGACGAAGCGCTACGGCCTCGCGCTCGATCCCGATGCGCGCATGGGCGACCTACCAGTCGGGTTGCAGCAGCGGGCCGAGATCGTAAAGGTGCTTTATCGCGGAGCCAACATCCTGATTCTCGACGAGCCGACTGGCGTGCTCACGCCCCAGGAGACCAAGGAGCTGTTCGTCGTCCTGCGCGACCTGGTGAAATCGGGCAAGACGATCATCTTCATCAGCCACAAGTTGAAAGAGGTGCTCGACATCTCCGACCGGATCACGGTGATGCGCCGGGGCAAGGTCGTTGGCCACCTGACCACAAAGGACACGAACGAAGAGGAGATCGCGACCATGATGGTAGGCCGCGCAGTCCTCCTCCGCGTGGACAAGAAACCGGCCAAGCCAGGGGCGGTCGTCCTGACCGTCGAAAACGTGACGGCAAACTCCGACCGCAACGTGCCCGCGCTCAAAGGCGTGTCGTTCGAGCTTCGCCAGGGAGAGATCCTGGGCATCGCCGGGGTCGAAGGCAACGGCCAGAGCGAGCTGATGGAGGTCATCGCCGGCACACGCCGCTCGACCGGCGGCCACATCCGGCTGGGCGAACGCGACATCACCACCTACGACGCGCGGACCGAGCGTGACGCCGGGGTCGCTTTCATCCCGGAGGACCGGCGCGGCACCGGCCTCGTGCTCAGCTTCTCCATCGCCGAGAACTCGATCCTGGGTCGCGAACGCAGCGCAACCTTTTCCTGGAACGAGTTCGTCCTGAAGCTGGTCGCCATCCGCGAGTGGGCGCGCCGCCTGGTCAAGGAGTTCGACGTCCGGACGCCGAGCATCGACGTGGCCGCTCGCAACCTTTCGGGCGGCAACCAGCAAAAGGTCATCGTCGCGCGCGAGATGGGCAGCAAGCCGAAGGTCCTTCTCGCGGCTCAGCCGACTCGGGGCGTCGACATCGGCGCGATCGAGTTCATCCACCGCCGGATCGTCCAGGAACGCGACGAGGGTACGGCCGTGCTGCTCGTGTCGGCGGAGCTGGACGAGGTTCGCTCGCTCTCGGACCGCATCGCGGTCATGTACGAGGGCAGGATCGTCAGCATCGAGGGGCCGGACACGCCGGAGGAAAGGCTGGGCCTGCTGATGACCGGTGGCGGCCAGGCCCGCGAGGGCGCCGCCTAGATCTCCTCCAATATCGCGGGCAGCTCCGCGATCGAGGCGATCCGCCGCCAGCCCTCCTTCGGCATCTCGTCCTCGGGGACGTGCTCGTGCTGCCACGTCACCTCATAAGGAATGTGGACGGCGTGTCCGCCAAGCGAGACGACCGGCAGGACGTCGGACCGCGGAGAGTTGCCGACCATCACGAACTCCTCAGCTTTGATGCCGCGCCGCTCAAAGACCCGGCTGTACGTATCGACGTCTTTCTCACTGAGGATCTCCACGCCGAGAAACAGCTCGCCCAGGCCCGAGCGGGCGAGCTTGCTTTCCTGGTCGAACAGGTCGCCTTTGGTGATGAGCAGCAGGTCGTACCGCTCGCTCAGTCCGTGCAGCGTTTTCTCGACACCGGCCAGCAGCTCGGTCGGCTCCATCAACATCCGCTTGCCCCAACCGAGGATCACCTCGAGGTCGGTGGCGGGGATCTGGGCTTTGGTCAGCTCGATGGCGGTCTCGAGCATCGAGAGCGTGAAGGACTTCACCCCATAGCCATAGATCGCGAGGTTCTTCATCTCCATCTGGGCCAGCCGCGTGTCGACGTCGGCGTCGGGAATGTGGCGAGCGAGCAGCTCGCGAAACTCGCCCTGTGTGACGTGAAACCGCGTCTCGCTGTGCCACAGCGTGTCATCACCGTCGAAGCCCACCACCCGGACCGTCATCAACGGGATTATCCGGGCGGCGGGTTTGCAGCCGCTGCCACGATGGAACAAATGCGGGGAAGGGCTGGGTAGGAGTTAGCGAAAGATGAACCCACTGAACGGAATCCACCACATCAGCGCGATCACGGCCGACGCGACCAAAAATCTCGAGTTCTACGCCGGGGTGATGGGATTGCGCCTGGTCAAGAAGACGGTCAACCAGGACAACCCGGCCGTCTATCACCTCTTCTACGCCGACGAGGACGGCAGCCCGGGCGCCGACCTCACCTTCTTCGAGTACCCCGGCCTGGTTCGCGGCCGGGCGGGCGCAGGGATGATCCACCGCATTGGCCTTCGAGTTGGTTCCGAGGAGGCTCTCGAGTTCTGGGCGCGCCGACTCACAGCGGCCGGACTCGAGTCAAAGCCCGAGGGTGGCCGCCTCCTTTTCGAAGATCCGGAAGGTCTTGGTTTCGAGCTCATCGCCGCTCCAACCGCCGACGCTCCGCTTGTCGCGCGGCATCCCGAGATCCCTGAGAAGTTCGCCCTGCAGGGATTCGCTGGCGTCCGTGCCTTCGAGCGCCATCGCGGTGCCAGCCACCAGTTCCTGACCGAAACGCTCGGCTTCCAGAGCACCGGCCCCGACGCCTACGAGTCGAGGGCGGATTCGCGAGGCTCCTTGTACGCCTACGACGCCGCACCCGAGGCCCGCGGCCTCGGTGGGTCGGGCACGGTGCATCACGTGGCCTGGTCATCGACCATGGACGACCACGTCGCCTGGCGCGACCGCGTGATCGAAGGGGGCGGCGATCCGACGCCGGTGATCGACCGCTTCTACTTCCGGTCGATCTACTTCAGGGAGCCGAGCGGTGTCCTGTTCGAGATCGCGACCGTCGGCCCAGGCTTCACGTCGGACGAGCCTAAGGAGCACCTCGGCGAACGGCTCTCCCTTCCACCGGCCTTCGAGTACCTGCGCGCGCAGGTCGAGGCAAACCTGACGCCACTCCCCAATCCAAAAGAAGCAAAACTCCTCCCCATTCATGGGGAGGTGGGCCGCTAGGGCCGGAGGGGCTCAGACAGACACCTGCTGTTGCAGCGCGCTGAGCTCCTGAGTACTCGCGGGACCTAGGGCTGCAACAAGCGGTTCCAGCCGAGCGCCGAGTTGGAGTCTGGGGATCTCGAACTTGTTCCAGCGTGCATCGCCCGAGGCAAGACACGAGAACTGAAGGGTGACGCGGCCTGGCCGTGCGGAGTGCTCGCGGTATGCGAGGTGGTTGAAGTCCGCAGAAGGGACGAGCCAGGTCCTCGCGAGAAGATGCTGCTGGACATCGAGCAGGCAAACCAGGTAGAGAAGGCGGGCACTCTCCGGGATGGCATCGACCGGGTAGTTGGCGAAGGCGACGATGCGACCCTCGCTGTCGGGGTGGATCGTGCCCTTCACCTGCAGCCACAGCGCTCCGAAGCCCCCGACCTCGGCCACCACGATGTCTCGATGGTCGACGTCAGGCTCCATCCGGGAAGGGATCAGGCGACCCCCCGAACCGGCCAGTACCTCGGCCTCGACCATCAGCTCGACGAGGGTCCCGAGCGTCGTGCCCTCAAGCATGCGGCCCCATTTTGATCGACACGTTTGGTCCCAGAGGCGCCCTTCCGCGAATCCGATAGACGCGTTTGGCGCCCGAGGGGGTGTATCGGTCCGGATCGACCGACGGGCTAAGCGGCGATCCGGAAGTAGTCGGGTAGCAGCTGCATCCGTGTTCCCCGGAGTGCTTCCACCGCGTCGTCCACCGTGACCTGGCGGCGTCGGAAGTTGCGCAGCGCGAACCTGTCGCACGCCGTCTCGGCGCCCGACCGGCGACCCTGCACCTCGCGCAGATACCAGTGCAGCCACTCGTGGCAATAGACGAACCGCAGCACGTCGCGCCGGCTCCGAAACCAAACCTTCTCGGCCACCCAGGCAAACCTCATGCCGCCGCCGCGCTTGCGCCGGGCGTTGAAGTAGACCAGCTCCTCGAACGGCCGGAAAGGCTCCGGGATGCGGACGATGATCCGGCCGACATCGAACTCGCAGAGTCCGGACAGGCTCGGCCGGGACCGATAGCGCAGCGGCTTGATCACTACCCGATAGTCGCCAGGTGAGGGCAGGCCGGCCAGCGCCCGGCGGGCGTCGGCGACCTTGAACCCATGCAGGTCGCTGCGGATGGAAAGCCCACGCGTGGACCCCTTGCTCGCGTCACGTTCGAGCTGAGCCACGGCGCGCCGCACCGCCCCCGGGTCGAAATGGAGCTCTTCGGCCAGCGCCATGGTCTGGCGGCGAAGGGGCGTTCGGCTGGGGGGCAGGATCAGCAGGCTCAAGGGACTGCTAGATAAGCGTCCACCCCGGGCCCCCTACCCGGGGCCCTCGCGGCCTTTGACGAGGCGCCAAAAAAGGCTGTCGCTACAAGTCCAGAAGTCGCTCCGCGCGTTTTTCGGGTGGGTAGGCAACCCGAAATCAAATAGGAGGTCATGTATGCCTGGGAAGAGTCACGGGCCGTCGGTCAAGAAGCCGAAAACGTACGAAGCTCTGAAGAAGAAGGGCATGAGCAAGTCCCGCGCCGCGCGCATCAGCAACGCGCAGGCGAAGAAGAGCCGCTAGCGTCCCTTCCCCGCTGCCGGGGGAGGTGGACTCGTCGCGGAGCTACCGGTCCGGATGGGCGACACCCTTGCGCGGCCTCGAAAAGAAGTCCTCCCGCCGAATCGGGAGAATTAGCTCATGCAGAGGATCAAGCTCGAATCCGTTCGCCGGAAGTCCGGCGGGCGGGTTCATCTCACGCCGAGGGTTCCTCGCTCGGGGCCCGTGACGACCCTTTGCAATCAGACGCTTGGCGACGGGTCGTACGTGGCCGTCGACAGCGAGCCAGATTGCGCGAACTGCATCCGCCGCTCCAAGGACCAGGCACGCATCTCGGGGGCATTCTTCGCGCAGGAGGAAGGCTCCGAGCTGCTCCGGCTATCGCTCGAGCAGGCGAAGTCGCGAAAACCAAACCTACGTGTCATACGAAGCCCATCGGCCGAACGAGAAAAGGTCATCGAATGGCCGGCGCCGAAGGCTCCCGAGGAGGCCATCCCGGATGAGCTCGGCGAGCTCAAAACCCGTGGGTTCAAGCCTTCGGGCGAGGGCGTCTGGCGGAGCCCGCGCGGCGTCATCGTGCGTATGCGCAAGCACGGCAGGGACTGGCGGTTCGCCGAGCTGATCTTCGAGGGTGAGCTCGTCGCCACTCGAGTCGAGGCGGGTGTCCGAATCAGGGCCGGCGACGTAGAAGTCACGCCGGCCGACGAGGGGTTCGAAGTCCGAATCAAGCAAGGCTCGCACCAGTAGCTTCGTGAGGCCAGTCGCCGATTCGTTCTCGTGGCCCCTGCGGGTCCGATCGCGATGGACGTGGGCGATGGGCATCGTGGCGGTCTTCCTGCTGCCGGTACTGTTCCTTCCCCTCCTGGGTTACGCGGTGGCCGCGACGCGGGCAGCCGAGCAGGATCCCGCAGCCGGCCCACCGCCGTGGAAGCTCACCTGGCGACTGCTCGCGGATGGCTTTTGGTGCGCCCTCCTGATCGCGATCACCTGGCTGCCGTTCGCGCTCGTCTGGCAGCCGCTCGCCTCGTTGCTGACAGGCACCTTCGGTTCGCTGGGCGCTCCCGTGATGGCGTTGCTCGTGCTGGCGCTGCCGTGGGGCCTGGTTGCGCTGGTGCTATTTCCACATGCAACGGCCGCATTCGCGGCCAGCGGCCGGCCTCGCGATCTCTTCAGCTGGGCCGCCACCATTCGCTCCCTACGCGCCGACCCGGGTACCTGGAACGTCGTGGTCGCCGCGATCGTGACCGCGTGGGCGGTCGGCATCGCATGCATCGGAGCGCTGTGCATCGGAATCGTGCCCGGCATCTTCTACGCCATCCTTGTGAGCGCACATGCCACCGCCGCGCTCCGCCGTCCGGATCCGCGTCCAACCGCTGGGTGACACCGCGCTCATCGCGCAGCTTGGGGCGCGACTCGATACGGCGCTCAACACGCGCGCGATCGCCCTCGCCGCAGCGCTGAAGAAACGCCGCGACGTGCGGCAGGCGGTCGCGGCGCATGGCACCGTCACCGTGCAGTTCGACCCCGACCAGATCACCCACGACGCGCTGGGGGCCGCGATCCACCGGCTCGCGAGGAAGCGCCCTCCGGTCGACGAGCCTGGACGCCTCCATCGCATCCCGGTCGTCTACGACGGCCCCGACCTCGACACGGTTGCCGCGGCACTGGGTCTGTCGAAGGATCGGGTGATCGAGCTGCACGGGCGTCCGATCTACCGGGTGTTCCTCGTCGGCTTCGTGCCGGGGTGGGCCTACCTTGGACCGCTGCCCGATGAGCTCGTGCTGCCGCGGCGCGCTGTGCCGCGGACCCTGGTGCCGGCCGGATCGGTGGCCATCGCCGGCCAGGAGACCGGCATCTACCCGCTGCCGAGCCCGGGTGGATGGCACCTGATCGGGCGCAGCGCGGTCAAGCTCTTCCTGCCCGACTCCGACCCCCCGAGCCTCTTCCGTGTCGGTGATCGGGTGAAATTTTTCGCCGCCTCCCGTTGACGGCGTCCTTCCGGGTAACCGAGGGCGGCCTCTTGACCACGATCCAGGACCTCGGACGGCCACAGGCCGTGGCCGCGGGTGTGACTCCCGGTGGCGCGATGGACAGGTTCGCTCACATCGCGGCCAACCTCCTCGTGGGTAACGATCGGAGCGCGGCCACCCTGGAGTGCACGTTGACTGGACCTCGGCTCGTCGCGGAGCGGGCATGCGTCATCTCCATCGCAGGTGGCGACCTGGATCCGCGGATCAACGGCGAGGTCCTGCCGATGTGGACCGGCGTTGACGTTCGCGCGGGCGACGAGATCAGTTTCGCGCGTAGGCGCGGCGGCGCGCGAGCGTACCTCGCGGTGGCAGGCGGCGCGATCGGCGACCGCTGGCTCGGCTCGATGTCGACGGACCTGCTCGCGGCGCGCGGAGGGATGCATGGCCGCCCGCTGACGGCGGGCGATGTGCTGTCCTCGGCGCTCCAGGAGTTTCCCGACATAGCCGGGCGGAGCCTTGCCGCGGAGCGGAGACCGGACTATGCCGGACGAATCCTGCACGCGGTTCTCGGTCCGCACGCGGTTCGGCTTACACCTCAATCGCGCGATGCCCTGTTCGGTTCGCCGTTCACGCTGAGTCACGACTCCAACCGCATGGGTTACCGCCTGGAGGGCCGAGCACTCGAAGCTCCGGGCGAGGAGCTGCTCTCGTTCGCGATGATTCCGGGCGCGGTCCAGCTTCCTGCCGGCGGGCGGCCCATCCTGCTGATGGCCGACCATCAGACGGCCGGCGGCTACCCGGTGGTGGCCGTCGTGGTCAGTGCCTCCATGCCGGTTGCGGCCCAGCTCGCGCCTGGAGACGAGTTTCGCCTGGAGGAGATCTCGATCGAGAGAGCGCTCGAGCTTCGCGCCGCTCAGCTGGCGGCCCTTGACTCCCTCAGTTGATTGATCCAGTCGACATGTTCGGCGTAGTGCTCCCACGTGTTGCCGGCCACCCATTCGAGCGCGGGCCGATCGTCGCTCGGATCTCGCGGCTGGTTCGGCTGGTAGTGGTTGTAAGAAAGCTCAAAGTCGGCGTCGCTCATCTTGCCCAGCAGGCGCATGAGGGCCGCGTGCGTCTCGCGGAAATATGCGACCGCTTGCTGCGGCGTCTTGTCGCGATGCAGCGACCAGATCGCCGCGTTGATCGCGTCGGTTCCATCGTCGTCTGAAGCCGCGATCCCCATCGCCGCCGCGCGGTCGCTGCCTTCGAAAAGGCCGATCAAGGAGGCCTCCCAGGCCGCGATGTGGGCGAGATGGTCTTTCACAGCCCAACCGTCGGCGCCGGTCAACATGAGCGCTTCGTCACCCAGCTGGCCGACGAGCGCGTCCAGCTCGTTCCAGCTCTTTTCGATGGGGGCGATGACGCTGTTCGGTTCGCTCATCCGGCCGCCGCGACCTGCTTGGCCTCGGTGATCACGGCGTCGTAGTCCGGCTGGGGTTTCTCCCGCGAGGAGATCCACGTCCAGCGGACGACGCCGGCGCGATCGATGATGAAGATGCTGCGGCGCGCCAGGCCCGAATAACCCGCGACGTCGTCACGGCGGACGCCATAGTCGGTGACCATCTTGCGCTCGAAGTCGCCAATGAGCTCAAACGGCAGACCGCCCAGCTCTTTGGCGAACGCCTGATGCGAGAACACCGAATCGACGCTGATTGCGTAGATGCCGACGCCGTTCGCGACCGCATCCTCGTTCCGTGACCGAAACTCGGTCAACTCCGTCCTTCAACCTCCGGTGAAGTCGAGGACGTAGAAGAGGAAGACCAGTGCGCGATATTTCTCCAGCGCGTCGGCAAGAGTCAGCTCCTGGCCGCCGGTGGTTGGGAGCTTGAATTCGGGAGCTTTTTCTCCCACCTGCAGCACGCGACGATTCTAGGAGGATTCGAGAACGTACCAGCCCGCGCGCGTCGCGCCGGTGATCACGTAGCTCGCCGCCATCGCCTTGGTCATCGCGTCGCGCAGCGCGACACGCCATGACCGCGCGAGCGCTGGATCGTGCCGGCGCAGCTCGACGATGTCCTCCGGCACCTGGCAGAAAAGGACACGCGCCGAAGATTCACCGGCGACCGGCTCCCCGCGCGACCCGACCGCGAGAACGGTGCCGCTGGAACCTGCGGAAAGATTCTCGTCCCGCAGCATCTCCGTGTCTGGTTCGAGTGGCTCGCCGGCGGCCGCCGCCGCAGCCCGCTCCGAGTCGAGGTGCCAGCGGATCAGCAAGCGGTCGGATTCCTCGCCGGCGTTGATGCCGTCGCGCATCTGGCCGTAGAAGTTCACGAGATACTCGGGCGCCAGTGCACCCAGTTTCGTCAGGTTGAAGTACGCGTTGCGCCGGACCAGTGGGTCGGTCGTCCATTCCATCAGCGTCACGTCGCGCGCCAGACACCAGCGCCGCTGGTGTTGCTTGAGGTCGAATCCGAGACCATGCCGCTCGCTCCCCGGCAACACGCCAAGGATGTGTGAGTGCATGTGCAGGTCGTGCGGTGGCGTTCCACCGAGCCAGCCGACAAGGCCGCCGATCACCTTTCCATCCGCGTAAGCGCCGGAGAGGTAGTTGCCCGACAGCGCGAGCGCTTTGAGGATATCGGAGTTGATCGGCGGTTCTCCCGAGCGGCCCCAGACCGAAGCGAAGAGCTGCGCAAGGCCCTCCAGGTCAGCAAGGTCGTCGACCTCCCTGATCTCCACGCTCATGCGAGGCTCAGGCGACGTCCGACCACGAGGGACGCGCCGTGGACCACCAGGGCGACGACGACCGCGCAGCCGAACGCCAGCACGACGCCACGAGGGAGAAGCAGGGCGAGCACAAGAAAGAAGGACGAGAAGGCAAAGAGTCCAAGCAGCAGACCTCGCACGACTCCGGTCGCGGGGCCCGATCCCTGGAGGCTGTGCGCGAAGGCCGCCAGCACCGATCCGTAGAGCGGAAATGGAGCCAAGAGACCGGCGAGCCGCGCGCCGAGGAGTGGCGCGAGCGCCGTCAGGACGACCACGAATACGGTCGCCACCAGCATCCGTGCGGGCAGGTCCCAGGCTGGAAATGGGACCGACTCGATTGCGGAAGGTGCGGGCTGCGGCATCAGGAAAAGCGAGACCACGATGACCAGGATGATGACGATGAAAAACCCCTGCACCGGAAGCTGTGTCGCGTTGAGCAACAGCGTGACCGCGGCAAAACCAGCTGCTGCCGCGACGAGTGACGTGGCCCAGCCCGAGCCCTGGGCTGCCCACGCGTAAGCCACGCAGAACGCCGCCTGCGAGATCGCACCTGCCATGACGCCCGCCGCGGCCCGCGCCCCGAAGTCCGGTCCGGGGTCGAGGGCGAGGAAAAAGACGATCGGGCCGGAGGTGAAAGGTATCCCGATGAGCCAGCCACCGACCGCAGATCCCCAACGCCGACCGGCAAGGCTTGCGGCGCCGACGAGAGCCGGCGTCAGGACGAGCTTCAGCGCGAGCGCGCCTGCGGGATTCAACGGCCGAGGGGCGCAGTCTCGATGCCGGCCTCGCGCAGCGCCGCGCGAACCGAAGACGCGATGTGACCGGCGCCCGGCGTGTCTCCGTGGATGCAGATCGTGTCGTAACGGCCTGACCGGGCAAGGGTCACCGCTTGCTGGGCCGCGACCAGGGAATTCAGCAGCGCTCCGGTCTGCGTGCGCGGCGCAAGCTTGCCGTCCGGCAGCATCAAGCGGTCGGCGAAGCCTTCGCGATAAGCGGGAACGCGAGCTCGTCCGGCCGCGGCGACGATCTCAAAGTCCGGCTGGCCCATCAGGCCGACGTCATGCGCCTTCGCGACCCGCGCCAGCCCGTCCGCGGCGGCGGCATCGCGCTGACAGCGGTGGTAGAGCGCGCCGTGGGGCTTGATGTAAGCGATCGGCGACACGGCCGACAGCGCGGCGACCTGGTACGCGATCAGCGCCTCGATCTCGTCGGCCGAAAGCGATCGCTCGATACGGCCAAATCCCGCCCGGTCGTCGTAGCCGGGGTGCGCGCCCACCTGCACCCCCAGCGTTCGACAGCGCCGCGCGGTCGCGATCGTGAGCGAGGGCGAACCCGCGTGCACGCCGCAGGCCACATTCGCGCTATCGACGCACGCGAGGATCGCCTCGTCCTCGCCGGCACCCTCGCCGATGTCGGCGTTCAGGTTCATCGGCGGGTTCATCAGTCGTGTTTGGTGTCGCCGTGCAGGAGCTGGATCGCGTGGCCGAGGATCGGCAGCACCGCCTCGAGCGATTCGCTAGCGCCTTTCATGCTGCCCGGCACATTGAGGATCAGCGAATGCCCTCGCACGCCGGCGACTCCCCGCGAGAGCGACGCCATCGGCGTGCTCGCCGTGCCGGCCTGGCGCATGAGCTCGCCCAGTCCCGGTACCTCGTAGTCGATGAGCATCGAGGTTGCCTGAGGCGTGACGTCGCGCGGACCCAGCCCCGTGCCGCCGGTCGTCACGACGAAATCCGCCCCTGCCACGACAGCCGCGACGATCGCGTCCGAGATTCGCTCGTGGGTGTCGGGGACCACCTCGGGCCCCGTCACCTCGAAGTCCGCATTCGTGAGCAAAGTGCGCAACGCCGGGCCGCTGACGTCGTCGCGCGTCCCCGCCGATACGCCGTCGCTCACGGTGATCACGTGGGCGCGATGGGTCATTCCTTCCGTCGCCAGGTACCCGAGCGTCCGCCTGACTTCTCGAGCAGGCGCACCGACTCGATGTAGACACCACGCTCGACGCCTTTCGTCATGTCGATCAAGGTCAGCCCGGCGACGGCGGCGGCGGTGAGAGCTTCCATCTCGACCCCGGTCTGGCCGACGACCCTGGCCCTGGCAGCGATGCGCACCCCGCCCGAGACGAACTCGAAGTCGACGGCAACGCTCGTCAGGGGCAGCGGATGACAGAGCGGGATCAGCTCGGAGGTCTTTTTGGCGGCCATGATCCCTGCCACCCGGGCCACCTGGAGCGCATCGCCCTTGGGCGTGCCCTCCTGGACAGCCTTCACCGTCTCGGGCGCCATGCGAACAATGCACTCGGCGGTCGCCTCGCGGACAGTGGGCATCTTGTCCGCCACGTCCACCATCCGCGCCGCGCCCTTCTCGTCGATGTGCGTCAAGCGCTTCGCCATTGGGGATCAGGATATGCGGATGGGTGACGTAAACGGCGTGTTGTTCGACTACGGCCGGACTCTCGTCACGTTCCGCTACCCGACCGACGACCTGCTGCGTGTCCTCGACGATTTTCGGCCACGCATCGAGACGGCGCTGGGCATACGCGCGCCCGAGGCGCAGAAGATCCTGGAGGATGTCCTGCTTCCGCTCGAGGAATACATCGGCAGCATGAGCGAGGACGAGGTGGACTATATGGATGTCTACCGCGAGACGTGGCAGCGTGCCGGACTGACGTTGCCCGACGACTTGCTCCATGAGATCCTCGACGCTGAGCAGCAGTGCTGGGATCGCGCGGTCGAGGTCGACGGCGACGCGGTGCAGATCCTCACCTGGCTGCGCGAGCGGGGAATCAGGAGCGGGGTCTGCTCCAACGCGCCCTTTCCCCCCGAGATGATGCGCCGACAGGTGGCGAGCAACGGCATCACGGAGCTGGTCGACGCGATCGTCTTCTCGAGCGAGGTCGGGCGGCGCAAGCCCGCACCCGAGGTCTACCAGGCGGCGATCGACGCGATCGGGACAACCCCCCAGCGGACTGTTTTCGTGGGTGACCGGGTGCGCGAAGACTACGAAGGGCCGCGCGCGGTGGGCATGCGAGCGGTCGTCGTGACCGCACACGCCGAGGACGAGCCGCGCGACGGAGTGCCGACGATCGCGTCTCTGGCCGAGCTCATGTCACTGCTGTGAGCGAACCGAAGAAGCGCCCAAGCTTCCTGTGGCTTCTGTTCTACGGACGGCGGCGCCGCGGCTTTCCGTGGCTGCTGGTCATCGTGCTGGCGGCGATTCTGACGTTCGGCCTGGTCTTCGCGATTCCTGGCGGCGCGGAAGCGTCGCGCGGATTGACCGCCGCCATCTTCGGTTTGCTTCTGCTGGGCGGTGTCGCCCTCGCCGTCGTCGCGGTGCTCCGCCCTCGCCGGCGGCCGTGAGCGACCCGTGCCGCCATCAACACGGCGGCGGCCCCTGCCCCGACGCCGTTGTCGATGTTCACAACGACGAGCCCTGTGGAGCACGACTGGAGCATGGTGGTGAGCGCCGCCTCACCGGCGCCGCCGCGGCCGTAGCCGGTCGATACCGGAAGGCCGATCACAGGAACGTCGACCAAACCGGCCACGAGTCCTGGTAGCACCCCGTCCATCCCGGCCGCCACGACAAGCACGTCGGCGCCCCATTCGAGCGCCGACGCGAGAGGGGCGACGAAACGATGCAGGCCGGCGACTCCCAGGTCCGACTCGATGCGCGCCTCGAGGCCGCACGCTTCGACGACCATGCGGCAATCGTCGGCCACCGGGACGTCGGACGTGCCGGCGGTCAGGATGCCGACCTTGCCGTAGATCGACTCAGGAGCAAATCCCTCGCGGAGCACCCGTGCAGAAGAGTGGTAGGAAACGATGGTCATGCGCGCGCTGGCCGCCTCGTCGCGCAGCGCGTCACGGTGCGCGTCGGTCATGCGGCTGATCAGCCCCTGTCCCTGGCGCTCCGCCATGACCACCGCCAGGCGCGCGGCGTCGCTCGCCGACTTTCCGGTCGCGAGAACAACTTCGGGGATCCCGCGCCGCATGTACCGGCCCAGGTCAAGCCGAGCCCGCCCACCGAGCTCGTCCAGCTGGGTGCGGCGCAGCTGGGCAAGCGCCTCGTCCTCGGACAGCTCACCCGCAACCAGCCGGCGAAGGATGTCTCTCACAGGCCCAGCAGAACCTCGCGCATCCGCTGCCAGTGCGTGCCGGCCCAGTAGATGCGCCCGCACTCCGGGCACTCGGAGTAGCGCGACTGCGTGCGCCTGACGTAAGGAGGCACGCGCTCCGCAACCATCGCGGGCACGCGCGACTCGAGCTCCGAGTTGCATTCGATGCAGCGCGTCAGCGCCTCCTTGAGCTCGAGACCAAGCTCGGCGAAAACCTGGCGCAGCTGTTTGGTGACATCGTCGTCGCGGATGAGGATCGCGCGGACGACACCGGTCGTGATGACCCGCCGCTTCGTCAGGTCACGGTCGCGGGTGAGAACGACCCGGTTCTCGGCGGCCGCCTCCCGCACCAGCTCCGAGTCGTCGATCCGGGCGTGGTACGAGGCGTCGTAACCCAGAGCGCGCAGCCAGCGCGCGAGCCGCCCGACGTTGCAGTCGGCGAGAAACCGGGGCTTCACCGATGCAATCTTAGAATCGGTTCTCGTGGGAGCGAACTTCGATGAGCTCATGACCAGGCTCCAGTCCGAAGCGAGCGGATGCTACTCGTGGTCGAACGGAGCCGGAGACCGCTATGCCCCGCACTCACACAGCTACGAGAAGGTCCTCTACTGTGTCGACGGCTCCATCGTTTTTGCCCTGGAAGCCGAGGGTCGCCGCCTTGAGCTCAAGCCCGGCGACCGCATGGTCCTGCCGGCAGGAACCGTCCACTCGGCCATCGTCGGACAGTCCGGATGCACATGCATCGAAGGCCATCGCTAGTCGCGGTTGCTCTCAGACTCGGGGCGTAATATGGCGTCTCTGATGAGCATCATCGAGTTCATCCGCGACCGCGCGAGGTTTTACAACTGCCCGGTCTGCGGACGCAGCCTGAAGGGCTGCGATGTGCAAGTCCTCAGCCACGAGGACGAGCGCTTTCACCTCCAGGTGACGTGCGCCCAGTGCCAGGTCACCTTCATCGTCGTGCTCGCGATCGCGGGTGGGGCGGTGGAAGAGATCGAGAACACGGCGATTGAAGCCGTCGAGGAGCCGGTGGCCGCCGCGGAGCCGATCAGCGTCGACGAGATCCTCGACCTTCACCTCTACCTCAAGAGCTTCCAGGGCACCCTCAAAGAGCTGATCCACCAGCCCGACCACAGCCGCGGTTAGCTCTTCGCGCGTCTACCTGGACGACGCCTCGTCGGCGCAAGTCCTACCCGATATCGCCGACGCGCTGCGTGCTTTGCCGGCTGGGAACCCGGCCAGCCCGCATACCGAAGGAAGGGCTGCCCGCGCCGCCCTGGATCGCGCACGAGACCTGACAGCGGAAGCGCTCGGCGCCGGCCGAGCCGAGATCACCTTCGTCTCCTCCGGCACTGAGGCCGTCAACCTCGCGCTGTTCGGGAGCAGCGGGCCGCTGGTCACCTGGGCGGCCGAGCATCAATCGGTTCTCGGCGCTGTGCGGCGGATGCAAGCGTTGGGCCGGCCGGTTGTGATCGCCGGTGTCGACGCCGGCGCGACGGTGGACGTGGACGCGATCGCGCGGGGAACGGCCCTCGTTTCGGTGGGACTCGCCAACAACGAGGTCGGGACGATCCAGCCGGTCGCGGCCGTCATCGAGCGCGCCCACGACGTCGGCGCGCTGGTTCACGTCGACGCGTGCGCCGGGCCGCGATGGGTGTCGATTCCCGATGGCGCCGACCTGGTTTCGATCAGCGGCCACAAGCTGGGGGCCGGCCGCGGCGGTGCGTTGTTTGTGAGGGATGGCGTGCGGATCGATCCGCTTCTGTACGGAGGGCCGCAGGAATGGGGACGGCGCGCCGGTCGTGAAGACGTCGGCGCGGCCACGGCGATGGCGACCGCGCTGTCCGTCTGCACGCGGGTGCGCGAGCCGCGCTCGTTGGCCGCGCGGCGGCAGCGCGACGTCCTGGCCGGCGCCCTACAGGACCTCGGCGGGACGCTCACCGGCGCGAGCGCGAACCAGCGGTTGCCCAACCTCGCGTCGTGCACCTTTGCCGACCGCCGTGGCGAGGACATGCTGCTGGCCCTGGACCTCGCCGGCATAGCCGCCTCGAGCGGTTCCGCCTGCGCGTCCGGTTCGCTCGATCCATCCCACGTCCTGCTGGCGATGGGGTTGAGCCTGGAAGCCGCACTTGGCAGCCTGCGCCTGTCGACGGGTTACGCGACCACCGACGAGGAGATCCTGCGCGCAGTCGCGATCCTGCGTTCAGTGCTGACGCGAGCCCCGGCGCGTGCCTAGCGTCGAGGAGGAGCTGGCGCAGCGGCTCGCCCGGGGCGAGGAGGTGGTCCTGGCGACGGTCGTCAAGCTCGACGGCGAGCCGCCCTCGCAGACGGGAGCCAAGCTGCTGATGTCCCGCCAGGCGCCGCTGGCCGGCACGCTGGGATGCAGTGAGTTCGACTCGGCGGCCCTTGCTGAGGCGGCCTCGATCGCCGAGCACGCGTCTCCCCAGGTGCGCACGTACCGCCATGACCTCGGCTCGATCGAGGTCTACCTCGAGCCCTACCTCGCAATCCCGACTCTGCTCGTCTTCGCGGCCACGCCTGTCGCCCGAGCCCTCGTCCAGGGGGCGGAAGAGGTCGGCTTCCATCCCGTGCTGGTCGAGAGGTTGGGCGACCTCCCGGCACCGTCGGCGGGTGACCTTTACGTCGTGCACACCAACCACGACGCAGTGGATCTGGTCCAGGCTCTCGAAGCGGTGCTGCCACGCGATCCGCGCTTTATCGGCCTGGTCGGGAGCCGCCGCCATACCGGCCACCACCTGGAGGCGCTGCGGGCCAAGGGCGTGCCGGACGACGTGATCAGCCGCATCCAGAGCCCGGTCGGCCTGGACATCGGTGCGCGGACCCCGCAGGAGATCGCCCTTTCCATCCTGGCCGGCCTCGTGGCCGTCCGCAGGGGCGGCCGGGGCGGCTGGAAGTCAACTAATAGTTAACTCGAATTGAACTCGAACGACCTCACCGCATAATCAAGGGCCGTGTCGATCGGGCAGGGGACAAAGCTAGGGCCCTACGAGGTCCAGGATTTCATCGGCCAGGGGGCGATGGGCGTCGTCTACCGCGCCTATCACGCGCAGCTGGAGCGGACCGGCGCGATCAAGGTCATGCAGGCGATCACCCCTGACACCGATACGGTCGCCCGGTTCCGCCACGAGGCCCAGGCGATCGCCAAGCTCCGGCACCCCAACATCGTCGACGTCTACGACTTCGGCGACTTTCAGGGCACCCCGTACATGATCGTCGAGTACATCCCGGGCGGCAGCCTGGCCAACACGATGGCCCATGGGTCGGTCGACCAGGCCACCGCCTTGAAGTACCTTCGGGGGATCGCCGCCGGGCTTGACTACGCGCACGGCCATGGCATCGTCCATCGCGACGTCAAGCCGGCGAACGTCCTGCTGACGAACGAAGGCACTCCGGTCCTGGCGGATTTCGGACTTGCCAAACTACTTCAGGGTTCGTCGCTGAAGTCGATGACCGGGGTAACTACCGGCACTCCGGCGTACATGGCGCCGGAACAGGTCACCGGACACCAGGTCGGCCCTGCCGCCGACCGCTACTCGCTGGCGACCATCGCCTACGAGATGCTGACCGGGGTCATCCCGTTCGACGGCGAAGCCTTGATGGAGCTGCTGTACGCCCAGGTCCATCGCCTTCCACCCGCGCCGAGCTCGCGCAACCCGGCACTAAGCCCCGAGGTCGACGGGGTCCTCATGAAAGGGCTCGCCAAGGACCCTGCCGCGAGGTGGGAATCGGCGACGGACTTCGTCGATGCGCTGGCCGCGGCGCTCGAGCCGGCCCCGACCAAAATCCTCGCCCGGACGATGGTGATGGCGCCGCCGGCCGCGCCGGCCCGGCCCTCCAGGCGGACGGCTGCCGCGCCGGCCGAGACCCTCATGTTTGACGAGGACACGGTTAACGTCGCCTACCCGTCGCCTCCGCCCACGGTGGCGGCAGCCCCCAAGCGGTCGCGTCGGCGGATGATGATCGGCCTCGCGGCGGTCCTGTTGCTGCTCTTGCTCATGGGCGTGTGCGCGGTGGTCACGCAGGCGACGACGCTGGCGGTGACCCCGAACCTGACGGTGCCGGGAGCGAGGGTGACCGTGACCGCGGCGCACGTGCCGGCCGACCAGATCGGGGAGATCCAGCTGTTGAGCCAGGTGCAGACGTATTTCTTCCGAGCGGACTCGAACGGAGACGTGTCCATCGAGATCGTCGTCCCGTCCGACATCGAGCTCGGCAACCATCACGTGAGGATTTGCTGGAGCAACTCGTGCCCCAAGGAGACGGGGCTGCGTGTGGTCTCGGGGGACGTGGCGCTCGCTTCACCCACCGCGGTGGCCAACGCGACACCCGGCACAACTCCAAGCGCCGCGAGTTCGTCTATTCCGGGCTCGACTCCGTCGTCGCGCCCCACGCCGACCTCAGGCTCAACGCCACGTCCGACCTCAACCCCGACGTCGACGCCCTCTTCAAAGCCGACACCAGCCTCGCCCACGCCGACACCTGCTCCCTCGGTCACGCTCCTATCGATCTCAGCATCGACAGTGGTCGCGGGCAATGTGATTACGCAGGGATACGTGAAGGTGACTTTCCACAACTTCTATGGCGGTGCAGCGGTCATTAACGTGTGTCAAAACGCCGTGTGTTATCCATACGCGCTGAACCCGCTGACAATCCCGCCGGCCACTACTTCGACCGTGACTTTCAAGACCCCGATCAACATCAAACCGACCAGTTCGCTTACGGGCGTCGGGCAAGCTCGAGTGAGCACGGGATGTTGCGGGTATTCCGGTTTCGTCAACGTGACCGCCCTCTAGAAGACTTCGGCGGCGACTAAATCGTCCAGGGTTTCGCGACGTCTCATCACGTGCGCCTCGCCGTCCCGCAGCATCAGCACCTCCGG
>WNGJ01004696.1_pt1 | contig 20101 bp, 21 predicted proteins | sample 5400611 | NCBI WGS metagenome assembly WNGJ01 (sample SAMN13153375, study PRJNA577476) | soil metagenome | isolation source: 40 cm soil or saprolite under Garry oak tree replicate 1 | place: USA:California | collected 2016-06-15
GATGTTCAAAGCTGAAATAAAATCCTGAGCGAAAGCCTTATGAATTTAAGCAAGCTGATGAAGCAGGCGCAAAAGATGCAGGAGCAGATGGCCAAGACACAGGCTGAGCTCGAACAAAAAGTTGTCGAAGTAAGCGCCGGCGGCGGCAAAGTGAAAGTGACCGCAAACGGTACAGGTGACGTGGTCGCAATCAAGATCGACAAGGAAGTTGTCGATCCAAACGACGTTGAGTTTCTGGAGGAAATTATCTTAAGTGGCGTGAAACAAGCTATTGAGCAGGGCAAGGCACTTGCTCAATCCGAGATGTGCAGAATCACCGGTGGACTGGGAATGGGATGACGTTAAAATTGTTAAAAGCTTTACAAAGTTAAAACGGGAGAAAAGCAGAGCCGGTTTAATGATTCAATTTTGTAACGGATTTAACGAACCGCCTGTGTTTTTCAAAAACGCAGACTTCCCGAATCCCCAAGGTCGACATCTTCTCGGCCAAACGGTGGAAGTTTTCGCCGAGTTGCACGTGTGAGTGCGCATCGGACGCGGTTGTGAACGGAATCCCCTTCTCCATTGCGAGCCGGATGATCTGGTCGCTCGGATAAAGTTCGTTCACCGGTTTGCGCCAACCGGCCGTCGAAAGTTCAATCGCGAGGTTACGCGAACGAATCAAATCAAGTGTTTCGCCGGCGATCGCTTCAATTTCGGCATTCGGTCGATGGCCATGAATCTTGACCAGGTCAATGTGAGCGAGGCAATCGACCAGACCAGTCGCTGCTATTTCGCGGACACGACGAAAGTAGTCGGCGTAAATTGCGCCAATATCGCGTGCCTCAAATTGCTCGGCGCCAGCCGGGACGCTGTCGAACATCTGATCGTCCCGATCAAGGAAATGAACCGAGCCGAGAACAAAATCGAGTTTATCCCAATGTTTCTCGATCCACTTTCGTCCCGCGGCCGAACGAACCGGATCGTTGTCCAGCTCGATGCCAGCCCGGATTTTTAGATCGGAATTTTTCTCACGCAAACGATCGATTTCATCGAAGTCGATTCCGGCATGATAACGATCGTGATCGGTGAAAGCGATATCGCTTAACGCTATTTCGTGCGCCGAATCGGCCCATGGCTGCAGCAGCGCCTGTGTGTAACGTTGCACCCGATGTCCTTGGGGGTGGGTATGATAATCGGAAAAGAAAAGTAACGGAGTGTTGGAGTGATGGACTGATGAAGACATGGCAGAACCCATTACTCCATTATTCCATTTCCTTCCGTCATCACGGCACGGCAAGGAATTTTTGCTGGATTCGCAGCTCCGGATATCTGGGAAAGAAAGCCTCGGCAATGAAAACTTTATTTGGTGCAAGATCGCGGGTCGCAATCGTTTCGTTGTATTCGACGTGCTCCTGCGGATTAATTAAAACCGTTCCCGGTGTTTCTGTCATGGCGTGATTGTTGGACCATTTTGTCAGCATATTCCCCGCAGAATTCCTTAAATAAATCTCGATCCGCTGGTTTGTCGGAAATTCGAGCGTAACGGGACGCTTGGATTGATTTGTCAACGTTACTTTGATCCCGAGTTGGCGGACCTCTGAGAGCTTTACCGTCTCAGGCGTGATCTGCAAGCCGACCGCCAGTCCGCGCAATCGTGGATCTTTGTACTGGGGAATCGGTTCGGAAGAGAAGGGATGGAGCATGCGCCCCAGCCAACTGCGTCCGCGCGGCGTTGCCGTAGGCGTGGCCTCCTGTCCGAGGCTGCGTCCGATAATCGCAAAGAGCAGAACAAGTAAAACAACGCGTTGCTTCATGAGCGGGTTAAACAGCAAACGTTGCAAATCCTGTCAAACCCTTTATCAATCGGCATGAAGACTCTTTGCGCGCTCGGGCTTTGTCTGCTTGTCGCGCCGCTGACAGGGATTGCGAAACAGCGCCATTGCATGTTCCGGGTGCATGCACAAGCGAATGCGCGGGATACCGACGTCTTTGCAACCTCGGTCCGCGCCCAAGTTTCCGGGAAAGATGTTGCGATTGAAAAGATACCGCGCATTTCCGAGCAGGATGTCATCGGGTTTTACCCTTATCCGGCGGCAAATGGAACTTATGGAGCGCTGTTTCAACTCGATGAGCACGGGAGGATTGCACTCGACACGCTGAGCATCGAACGCCGAGGCAGCTTACTTTTTGTGCTCATTAATGGTCGCCTGATCACCCAGCTCGAAATCGACAAGCGAGTTTCCGACGGAAAAATCTACATCTCTTCGGGCTTGAGCAGCGCCGATATTGAATTGATGAAAAAGGATTGGCGTTTGCTTGGCCAGCGCAAACGATAGGAAGTCATGCGATTATTCGGTGCGGTAGTTTCGCTACTCGCTTTTTTGCATTTCTCGATAATGGCCCAAACCGACCGACCAGTTGTCGATCTGGTTCTGCCGACGGACAACGACGCTCTTTTCTCCGGCAACGGCCTTGCCTTCTACCAATACGTCGAGCGCGATTTCAAAGGAGTCAAATCAACTCCGTGGGAAGGGGGCCAGTACGGGTTTGTGCGTGATCCCGTTGAGACATCGGCAGGCGTAGTTTATACCCGCTTCCACGAAGGAATCGACGTTAAACCACTGCGGCGCGACGCCCGCGACGAACCGCTCGATGACGTACGCGCCATTGCGGACGGCAAAGTCGTGCACACGAACGTCGTGCCCGGCTACTCAAATTACGGGAAGTACATCGTGATCGAGCACCGGTGGGATAACTCGAATTATTTCAGTTTGTACGGGCACCTGAGTTCCATCGGTGTCCAGCCGGGCGAATCCGTGAGACGCGGCCAGCGGATCGCCGTGATGGGTTACACCGGCGTGGGATTGAATCAGGAGCGCGCGCATCTTCACTTGGAATTAGATCTGATGCTTAGCAATCGATTCGAAGCGTGGCACGACACATTCTTCAAAAACGATCCCAATCACAATGGTATTTACAACGGCATCAATCTCGCCGGTCTCGACATCGCACGGCTCTATCTCGCGTTGCGCAAAAATCCTTCGCTCACAATTCCAGAGTTTCTCAATGAGGAAGAAACGTTCTACAAAGTGACGCTGCCTAAATCGTCGCACTTTGAGCTGCCCAGACTTTATCCCTGGATGCTGGCGGGCGGCAGTCGAAGCGAGAAATCGTCGTGGGAAGTTTCATTCGCGCGCTCAGGCTTGCCACTGAAAATAGAACCAAGCGCCAAACATGTGACGCAGCCAGAACTGAGTTACGTCAAAACGAGCCCGATCGATTATTCCTATCTCACACGCGACGAAATATCCGGTCGGGGCCAGGGCGCGCATCTGACCGAATACGGCCGACGACTGATGCGACTTCTGATTTGGTCGGACTGATGATTTAGTCGCGGCGCGCACGGCGGTCGCCGCCCACTAGTTCAACACGAAGTCGGCATGCGTTGTGCCAGCGCAACTCCGTGCGGGATTGCGCCTTGCACGAAACCAAGACATTCCACCGCGCCGCTCGGCTTTCCCGGAAGTGCGATTACCAGTGAAGAATCAACAATCGCCGCAAGACTACGGGATAAAATCGAGTTCGGCGTGATTTTCATCGACTCAGCGCGCATCACTTCGCCGAAACCGGGCAGTTCCACACGCATGATCGCGCGGACTGCTTCCGGAGTGACATCGCGCGGGCCAACTCCTGTCCCGCCCGTCGTCAAGATCAAGCCGCAACCCTGTCGGGAGAAGGAGCGAATCGTTTCCTGAATGCGCGCTGTGTTGTCTGGAATAATCGCTTCGGAAAGGACCTGCCAGCCCGCGTTTCGGGCAGCCTCTTTCAATGCAGGTCCACCAAGATCTTTGTAATCGCCTGCACTCGCGCGGTCTGAGATCGTAATAATGCCGGCAGATATCTGCATGTTTTATTCTGTAGCGACGCTCCGGAAGCGTCGCATAAATTTATTCAATTAAACGACGGTCATAGACCGCCGCTACAATTCCTCTTTTGTCTTCTTCAGCAACCGGATGTCCGATAATTGCATGTCTTTATCGACTGCCTTGCACATATCGTAGATGGTGAGAAGCGCGACGGCGACACCAGTGAGCGCCTCCATTTCGACTCCAGTCTGCGCAATAGTCCGCGCAGTGCATTTTACCTGTGCGAAATCATCTGAAGCGACGATGTCGATTTTGATTTCGCTCAACGGCAACGTGTGGCAGAGCGGAATGAGCTGGGCGGTCTGTTTACCGGCTTGAATCCCAGCAATCCGGGCAGTTGCAAAGACGTTGCCCTTTGCAATTTGGTCTTTCGAAATCAAATCAAGTGTCTCGCGTCGAAGCCGGATTTTTCCTGTCGCAACCGCCGTCCGGATAGAGGGCGGTTTGCCCGAGACATCAACCATCTGCGCGCGACCATCTGCGCCGATATGAGTGAGGCGCTTCACCAATCAGCCACCGATTGCGATCATTTTGCGGCCCGGCTTGTAATTATCGCGAAAATCGTGTTGCTCAGGCTTTCGATCGACGACATCGAGGAAAAACTGTTTCAGTTCCTCGTCGCTCGCGCCGGCCCGAAGTGGTTTCATGATGTCGAATTCGAGGTAGCTGCCGAGACAAGGACGTAATTTTCCATCGCACGTGAGACGAAGTTTGTTGCAGCTCTCACAAAAATGGAGGTTCGTCATTGCGCCAATAAACCCGATGCGTTGCTGGCGGCCGGGGATTTGATAGTAAGCGGCCGGGCCATTCGTTCGAAATTCCGGTTCCGGAATTAAGCTGCCGTAACGGGATTCGATCGCCCGTTTCGCCTCAAAAATCGATATGAAATTTTTCTCATCGAGAACTTCTCTCGTGCTGACGGGCATCATCTCAATAAAACGCAGGATTAGATTGCGCGCCGCGGCAAATTCGATCAGCGGAATTAATTGGTCTTCATTCCTGCCGCGCATCAGGACCGTATTCAATTTGATTTGATCGAATCCTGCTGCGATGGCGGCATCGATCCCGTTTAGGACTTGTGCGTGTAAATCGCGCCCGGTGATTTCGGCATAAGCATGTCGATCTAACGTATCGAGCGAAATATTGACGGATCTCACACTGGCGTGCCGTAAAGCTGCCGCCATTGTCTGCTGCGGCTCAACTTCACGGACCAGGAGCGTCCCGTTAGTGGAAAGGCCGATGTCACAAAGGCCCGGAATTTTCGGAAGCTCGCGAACAAGATCGAGCACGCCACGCCGAGTGAGCGGCTCGCCGCCCGTGATCCTCACCTTCGATACACCCAACTCTACCCCAATGCGGATGAGACGCAGCGTCTCTTCGTAAGTCAGAATCTCGCTGCGCGGCAACCACTCCTGCAGTTCGTGCGGCATGCAATAGGCGCAGCGCTCGTTGCAACGGTCTGTGATCGAAACGCGCAGGTAGGAAATGTGATGACCATGTCGATCCTGCATTCGAACGCAACGTTACGGTTAATGCGGAGTTGAATCAAGGAAGTGATATGATTGACTCATAACTCTGAGACCGTATGATTTTTCCTGTGAAGCGTCCCTTCTTTTTCCGGACTCTGACGTTCGGCATCGCAGCTAGCGCGCTAACTCTTGCGGGTTGTTCCACCACCGAGACACGAATCTCCGGGCACCCCGAAATTTACCAAACCCTTTCTTCCCGCGACCAGGCGCTGGTGAGCCAGGGACAGATTCGCGCGGGGATGTCGCAAAATGCAGTATGGCTGGCCTGGGGTTCGCCCGATCGGAAAATTGTGGGCAATATGCGCGGTCGTCCAAGCGAGACCTGGATTTATGTAAATTACACAACGGCTCCGTACGGTTACGGTTATCCGTACGGTCCGTATCGTTACGGTTATGGTTACGGTTTCGGATTTACGAGCGTCGGTTTTGTGGGCAGCCATCATCATCATGGGGGTCGCTCTTTCGTGTTCTTTGGTGATCCTTTCTTCGATCCATTCTATTACTCGTATATTCCCCCGAGCATTCCGTATCCAACCAAGACGGTCACGTTCGCAAATGGACGGGTCGTGTCGTTCCAATACTTGGTGCCGCCGTACCGCTGATTAAGAATTCTCTGGCAATACTTGGTGCCGCCGTACCGCTGATTAAGAATTCTCTGGCGTTCTGCCACAGAACTAATCAGAGTTGCGGTACGCCTGACACATGGCTTACCGCTCATTTCGAAAGTTCCTCGACGCTCTTGACGAAGCGGGCGAGTTGAAACGCGTTCCTGTCGCGGTCGACACCGATCTACTCATTGCAGAATGGGCGGACCGCGAAATGAAATCGTCTGGTGGGGGGAAAGCGATTTTTTTCGAGCAGCCGATTATCGACGGAAGAAAATCGGAATTCCCAGTGGCGATCAATACGATGGGATCCCGACGGCGCATGGCTCTGGCGTTGCAGGTCGCAGACATTGGAGATATTGCGCAGGAAATTCAACTCATCCTGAAAGCAAAGCCGCCGACCGATCTGCGAGAAGGTTGGAGTTTGCTAAGACAAGGGATTCATCTGCTGCACGCGCGGCCGAAACGGGTGAAGGAGGGCGCTTGCCAGGAAGTCGTGCATAAGATCGGCAGCGGAAATACGTTTTCATTGCGCGATCTTCCCGTTCTCAAATGTTGGCCGAAAGATGGCGGGCGTTTCATTACCCTGCCGAACGTTCACACGCGCGACCCCGAGACAGGAGCGCGAAATGTCGGTATCTACCGGATGCAAATTTACGACGAGCAAACGACCGCAATGCATTGGCAAATTCACAAAGTCGGCGCGCGCCATGGCAAACGTTATTATGAACGCAGCGAGCGAATGCCGGTCGCGGTGACATTGGGTGGGGACCCGGTCTATACCTTTGTCGCGACTGCGCCGCTGCCCGACGGCTTGGATGAAATTCTCTTTGCAGGGTTTCTGCGAAAAAAATCAGTCGAGCTGGTTCGCTGCAAAACGATCGACATCGAAGTTCCGGCGGACGTTGATTTTGTCCTGGAGGGCTATGTTCAACCTGGCGAGATGCGGCCGGAGGGTCCGTTTGGCGATCACACGGGGTTTTACACCGCGTTGGAAGATTATCCGGTCTTTCACGTGACCGCGATTACGCATCGGCGCGACGCGATTTATCCGACAACCATCGTCGGCGTACCGCCGATGGAAGATTATTATATCGGCGATGCGTGTGTGCGGATTTTCCTGCCAGTTTTCAAAATGAATTTCCCGGAAATCGTGGACATGACCCTGCCGCCGGAAGGTGTTTTCCACAATCTGGTCTTTGTCAGTATCCGGAAGCAGTATCCATATCAGGCTTTTAAAGTCATGCATGGACTCTGGGGAATGGGACAGATGATGTTCAGCAAATATATTGTCGCGGTTGACGAGGACTGCGACGTGCACAACACGAGCGACGTGCTTTTCCGGCTGTGCGCGAACACCGATCCCGCCCGGGACACAACCATCATCAAAAATCCGAGCGATTCGCTCGACCACGCGCCGACCGACCAGAATATCGGCTCGCACATGGGATTTGATGCAACGCGCAAACTGCCGGGCGAAAACTATCACCGCCCATGGCCGGAATTGCTCAAAATGACCGAAGAGGCGCAGGCCCTCGTGGATGCACTCCAGGCACAAACGCACTGATCGCTGCCGCAATCTTCTGAACCAAACTGGTGCCCGGTTACGGTTTGCGGAAAAGCCGGCCCGTATCAACGTCGCGAGTCAGCCCGCCAGGTGGAACCCCACGAAGATCGTAAACTCGGCCGGTGTAAGGACTGTAATAAAAACCGGGCGTCCCAGCCCAGCGCGCAAATGGAAAGCCATCTGGCGGTGGCGGACCGTACCGCGCGGCTTGGTCTTCTTCAACCGCAGCGCCAATTAACGCGCCGGCAGCAGCACCTGCGGCAGCGCCAATGGCCGCATCGCGAACATGACCCGTAGCGGTGCCACCAATGATCGCTCCGGTCGCAGCGCCTATTCCGGCCCCCTGCCCAACTGGAGTGTCACACGAGCTGAGAACAAAAGAGCTCAGCGCAATAAACGAAATAATCGCGAGAAAGTTCTTTTTCATAATTGTTTGTGTCGGTGAATTCAACGTCGCGTGTTGACCAAGGTTGCGCCCAATGCTGAAACGAAGCGGAGTGACGGGCTGACAAAGATCTTTCACGTGTATCGAAACAAGCCAACCCACTGGCTCGCCGCGGCTATTTCAAAAAACTTTTAGTAGCTCCGCTGCAATTCGGCTGGCTTTCTCCAATTTGCTAAGGCGGTATTCTTTTTCGAAAACGTGAAATTTGTCTAGTTCGATTCGGCGAAGCAAGCCACGATAAACCGACCCCATGATCTCGGCGGCGACCATCGATCGTCGATCTTCAGGCGGAAGCGACGCTGCCGCGCTTGAGAAAAACTGTCGCGCTCGCTGTGTCTCGAACTCCATCAGGCGAACGAAACGCTCGTTATATTGCCGATCTTTCAGTTCCGCCTCGGAGTATTCGCACCGCTCCAAATCCTCGTGCGGCAGATAGATTCGGCCGTTGCGTAAATCTTTCCCGATATCACGTATGATGTTCGTCATTTGCAAAGCCAGCCCGAGTTGAAGCGCATACTCTTTGCAGGCGGGATTGCGATATCCAAAAATCTCGATGCTGACGAGGCCAACTACACTGGCGACCCGGTAACAATAAACGCGCAGCTCCTCGAACGTCGCATACCGTGAAATGCTCAAGTCCATCTCTACGCCGGAAATAATTTCCTCAAGCATTTCAATGGACAGCGAGTACTTGTCGATCAAGCATCGCACCTCTTGCGCAAGGGCCGGCTCGCCTGGAATCGCGGAGCGGAGCATTTCGCGCCATGCCGCCAAGCGCTGTCGCTTTTCTGTGACAGTGAGCTCCGCCGAATCGGCGATGTCGTCAACTACGCGGCAAAACGCATAGAAGATGTTGATGTCTCGCTTGCGTTCGCGCCCTAACGAAATAAATGCCAGCGCCAGGTTCGATTTGCTCTGGCGAGTGATATTAGCTGCCTTTACCTGGGTGCCTCTCGCAATTGGGCTTATTATTGAATCCATTTCTCTTGAAGGCGAAGCGCCTCACGTTGGCGAAACAAACAGACCCATGAAGCCAAAAGCCAGGCGGTGATAACTCCGCGAAGACAGGCAAAAATGAATTTCCAAAGAAAGAGCGCGCCCAACCGGTCGGCGATCGCGCCGCGCACAACGGCGTCACAAATCATGATGCCAAAGAAGTGGATTCCGCAAATAAGCAGGAACCAACCGAGGGGGCCTGTGTTTCGCCAGATGAACCGGCGATGTGCGCGGAGCGCATCGCCCAAGCTTTCATTGTGTAGAGCGAGCGAGATTTGGACCGAGCAAAAAGCAATGATTAAACCGCTTATCACACAGCGCTGAATTGGCAGGTAGTCGAGCACACCCGGAATATTCGTGAAGTAGGCCAGCAAAAGCGGCACGCGCACCAGTAACGTACTGAACAACACGACAACACCAGCCCACTTCAAAACATAACTGAAGCGGCGCATGGCAAAACGGAATAGTTCCCCTTCTTCAAAACTCACGCCTTTGACCCATGCCAGGCAAACCGTGATCAAATACACCTGGATATAGATGCCAAAAAGATATTCGAAAATGAATGCGACAGTATCGACGGTGGCAGAAATTTGTAGTAATCCCGACGCCGGCAGCCGGCCACCCCACTCCGGCAAACGCCAGAAAACAATCGGCTTGAAGAGTGACGCCAGCGCACTCAGCAGCAGAATCAAGTAAATGAAATAACTCCAGAAACGATAGCGCTTCCACAGCGCGCGCAGCAACGCGCCGTGCAAACCGCGCCAGTTGATAATCATAAAGACAGCGGCCAGAACTGAAAGTGGATAAGTGGTGGTCGCATTATCAAAAATTCCCGCGACTCCCTCCAGAGCAGGCAATGGTGTCTCCCTCCATATCTCGATAAAAGTCGGCCAACGCCAGCTCGGCAATGAGATGACTTGGTTCAGGTCGAGATCGGCCGAATTCCGGATCGGAGTGAAAGTGGCGAATTGAAAAATGAAATAACCAAATCCAAGAAGGGCGAACGTGAGCCAGATCCGTTTGAAGCGCGTGATGCAGCGAAAACCGTCGCCGAGCGCCCGCCGGATCGGATTAAAAAACATCAGCAACGCATATCCGCCACAGAGCCCAAGCAGAGGATATACCCGCGGGAGGCTCGAGAGCATGAGGGAGAATACTTGTCTAACGAATCAGTCCCCAATGTCGATTAAACGGCCAGTAAACAAGCAATCCGCGTCCGACGAGATTTTCTTCGGGCACTGGTCCCCAGTAACGGCTGTCGTAACTGTTGTAGCTGTTATCGCCCAATGCAAAATAACCATGTTCTGGCACGACGAACGCCCCATTTGGCTCCGCCAGATAATCGCGACCCAAGGCATAGCCGCGATACGGTGGCTTCGCCGCCATCACCCGTGCGAAACCAAAGCCTTCTGCGATTTTGCCGTTCGCATAAAGAAATGGCGGGTCGATGCGCAACTCATCTCCGGGCAGGCCGGCCAATCGCTTGATGTAAAAGGGCGACCCGGTTGCGGGATCTTCCCGAATTCCGAAAATGTGATTCGTGCGAAAAACGAAAACATCGCCGCGGTGTGGCTTAACAAAGTTGTAGCTAAATTTGTCGACAAAGACCTGATCCCCTGTGTCCACTGCGCCTCTGGCAATAATCTCACCACGGTGATAAGTCTTGCCGGGGAACACGTTGAAATCATGAGTGAGCGTCTCGGGCGGCGCGTAAACCAGAAAACTTTGCCGCTCGCAAATCAGTCGTGAAAATGTGAAGAAGAAGAGAAATTTCTTCTGCTCGATCTGAAAAATCTGGTCATCCTCGTGCGAGACGACGTTGATATAATTGCGGCCGAGTATAATGAAGTCGGCGATCTGACGCAGGATATTCGGTGTCGGCGCGATGCTGGGATGACCAACGATTCCATTAAGTGTCGGTTGCATTGAGCCGGTCGGAATTTTGAACGGCTGCAAAAAATAAGAACGAATGCCGACCGCCACCACAATGGCGACCAGGATGACCTCGCAGTTTTCGCGCCAGTGAGATTCCCAAGTTACCGGCGTCAGTCTGTGTAATGTCTTATCGAGCGCTTCTGCTGCGCCGTGTATCCTTTCGTGATCGCGGTCGCGCAACGCGGTGCGCAGGTTTTCTATTCCATCGAGGATCTCTTCCCGGCTCGAGGCACTCAGAAGATCGTTCTTGTAGCGCAGATATTTTTGAGCATGCCGCAAGAGCAATCGGCTGTGCTTAATGTAACGAGGCGTAAACATTGCTGTGTTGGTAGCTGCTAGATGTTAGGTGTTTGGTTGGATGCTTTCGCCTCGCATCGTCATTGCGCCTTCAGCACCTCGATGAACGCTTCCTGCGGAATATTGATCTTGCCGATGCTCTTCATCCGTTTTTTTCCTTCTTTTTGTTTCTCAAGCAATTTCCGTTTCCGCGTGATATCGCCGCCGTAGCATTTGGCGGTTACATTTTTTCGTAATGCCGAAACACTCTCGCGCGCAATAATTTTTCCACCAATAGCCGCCTGAATGGCGACTTGGTACAGCTGACGCGGAATCACTTCCTTCAATTTGGCTGCGAGCTGACGTCCTCTTGCCTCCGCGCGATCTTTGTGAACAATCGTCGAAAAGGCGTCGACTGGTTCGCCATTCACGAGCAGGTCAAGTTTTACCAATTTGGATGGGCGATAACCAGCGTGCTCGTAATCCATTGAGCCGTAGCCCCGGGTGATGCTTTTGATCTTGTCATTAAAATCGACAAGAATTTCGTTGAGGGGCAGTTCGCAATGCAACATCACGCGGCGGGTGTCAAGCGACTCGGTGTGGTCCATTTGGCCCCGCTTCTCAAGGATTAATTGCAAGATGTCCCCGATATTTTCATTCGGGCAAAGGATGTACGCCTTTACTATTGGCTCCCGAATTTCACCGATCACGCTCGGATTGGGCAAGTGCGCTGGATTATCGATCAACAGTCTCTCGCCGCGCGTTGTCAGCACTTCATATACCACGCTTGGACTCGTCGCGATGATGTCCATGTTGTACTCGCGCCGAAGTCGTTCCTGGATGATTTCCATGTGGAGCAAACCAAGAAACCCGCAGCGAAACCCGAATCCGAGCGCGACGGAGCTTTCCGGCGTGTAAATGAATGCAGCATCGTTCAGGCGCAGCTTTGCGATCGCCGCCTTCAAATGTTCAAAGTCGCCGGTGTTAATTGGATAGATCCCGCTGAAGACCATCGGATGAATTTCCTGAAAACCCGGTAGCGGCTCGCCCGCGGGATGCCGTTGGTCCGTGATCGTGTCGCCGATCTTTATGTCGGCAGTGGTTTTGATGTTCGCGATGAAATAGCCGACATCTCCGGCGCTGAGTTGCGGCTGTACGAGCATCTTCGGCGTAAATACGCCGACCTCTTTGATCTCATAACGCGCGTTGTTGCTCATCAACGTGACCGCGTGATTCGCTTCCATCGTTCCGGAGACGACGCGCACATAGCCAACCACACCGCGGTAAACGTCGAATACCGAATCGAAAACGAGCGCCCGCAGGGTTTCATCCGCCAGTTTTTGCGGCGGCGGGACTCGCTTCACAATCGCTTCGAGAACTTCCTCGATACCGATGCCCATCTTCGCGCTCGCATCGATTGCTTCCTCCGAGGGGATCGCGAGGATTTCCTCCAATTGCCGACGCACGGCAGGCACATCGGCGTTTGGCAGATCGATCTTGTTAATGATCGGCACAATCGTGAGCCCCTGTTTATGCGCCAGATGAACGTTCGCCACCGTTTGCGCTTCAACTCCCTGTGCGGCATCGATAACCAACAGCGCACCTTCGCACGCCGCCAGTGACCTTGAAACCTCATAGGCAAAATCGACATGCCCGGGGGTGTCGAGCAGATTCAGCCGATACGTTTCGCCTGATTCGCTTGAGTAATGCATCGTCACCGGATGCGCTTTGATTGTGATCCCGCGCTCGCGCTCCAAGTCCATCGAGTCGAGCAATTGGTCTTGCTTGTCGCGTTCGTGAATCGTGCCAGTGCGTTCCAACAATCGATCCGACAATGTGGTCTTGCCATGATCGATGTGCGCGATGATGCAAAAATTGCGCGTTAACTCAATGGGCATGGAAGCGCCACTATGCGGGCAGAGCAGAAGTAGCACAAGCATCCCGCTTGTGTCTAAAGGGGCCGCGAGCCGGAGGCTTGCGCTACCTTGGGATCCTTCGCTATGTTCAGAATAACAACATGCCAAAGCTAATCATCAGCGGAATCACACATGAACTCGTCAAAGATTTGATCACGATCGGACGTGCCCCGGATAACATGATTGTTATTGCCGATCCGTCGATCTCGAGTCATCACGCGCAGTTGCAGCTTGCCGGTGAAACTTACCGGTTGAAAGATCTTGATTCGACCAATGGCACACGCGTCAACGGCGTCCCGACCACGGAAACGGCGCTGCGCTTCGACGAGCGAATTCGCTTCGGAGGAGTCGAAGCGCGCTACGAACCGGATACGCGCGAATCGCAACCGATGCCTCAACTTGAGGAGATTGAAGCTCAACCTGCGGACTTGAGCGCGGCGCCCCTTGATTTTGCCAACGCATCCCCCTTCCCACACCGGAAAGAGCAGGAAGACCCAACGCGCACTGCAATTTTTGTCGGCTCGGCAATCGTGCTACTCGTATTTCTCGGGAGCATGACCGCCGTGCTTATGATACACGCGCCCCCACTTTAACTGTAGCGGCGGTCTATGGCCGATGCAGTAATCCCCTTCAATTGCACGTTTGCTCAAGCACAGTAAGAGATGTCTTGACCCATTCGGCTTCGCTCCCGCCACGGCGGGCAGGCAAGGGCAGTAATTTCACTCGAGATGACAGAACCGCACAAGCGTCTGGTGCTTTTCGACATCGATGGCACGCTCATCCATTCGGGCGGCGCAGGTGTGCACGCGCTCAAATTAACCCTCGCCGAGCGCTTCGATATAGCTGATGACTTGCACGACATCGAAATCGCGGGCATGACCGATTCCGGCATCGTCGTAAGCATCCTAAAAAAACATAAGATTCCGGCAACTAACGAAAACGTCAGCGCGTTTCTAGACAGCTACGTGCATTTTCTCTCGCTCGAATTGCCGCGGCGCGAGGGCAAACTACTCCCCGGCGTGCTCGAGCTGCTCAAGAAGTTGAAATCGCGGCCGCACCTCGTGCTCGGGCTTCTCACTGGGAATGTCTCGCGCGGAGCGCAACTAAAGCTCGAACACTATGGTGTCTGGCATTTTTTTGAGTTTGGCGCGTTTGCCGACGATCATCAAGATCGAAACCGGCTCGGACCATTCGCTCGCGCTCGCGCAAAGGAAAAGCATGGCCGCGAATTCTCCGCGTCCGAAATCGACGTGATTGGCGATACACCGCGCGATATCGCCTGCGGCAAAGCGTTCGGCGCGCGTACTATCGCCGTCGCGACCGGCACGTGGAGTCGGGAACAGCTTGAAAAATATCAACCCGATTTTCTGATCGATGATCTTTCGAATGTAGATGCTATTATCGATACGCTCGGATGGTAATCGATTGACGATTGAAGGGTTGAATGAAAAAATCCGTTTCCCCAGCGTTTCCGATGCCTCGTAAAGACCGTCCCAATGTGCTGCCCCTCGAAGGCGAGATCGATCTGCACGTCTCGCCTACCGTCACGGCGTCACTCAACATTATGATCGAGAAAAAACCGAAACAGCTCGTTGTCGATCTTTCCCGCGTAACCTACATCGATAGCGCGGGTCTGGCGGCATTTATCGAAGGAATGCAAAAGGTCGAAGCCTACGGCGGCAAGTTCGCGCTGGCCAGTTTGCAGGAAACCGTGCGCTCGATTTTCGAAATTTCTCGGCTCGATCAAGTATTTCGAATTTTCCCGGACGTGGACGCGGCACTGGCCGCAGCTTGAACCAGAATTTCCAGAGTCCGCGCAACGTTTTTTGAAATGTCGAACTGCGCTGCGCGCTGCATGTTTGTCGATCTCGCCACAGAGCGGCGTGCTGCATCCGACCAAAATCGGATGGCGTCGCGCAAACCCACTATGTCGTTCGCGCAATCGACAATTGATCCGTGCACCCCATCCTCAATGATTTCACTGAAGCCATTATTACGAGTCGTGATCACCGGAAGGCCGCAAGCCAATGCTTCCAAACAGGCATTGGAAAGCGGATCGTAAATCGTAGGGAGAATGAAAATGTCCGCCGCCGCGTAAACCCGCGGAAGATCGACAACCGTTCCAAGAAATTGAGCGCGTGAGGACTTGTAGCGGCGGCGATTGCCGCGCCCGGCAATAAACAATCGCAGCTTCGAGTTGGGGCAGGCTTCGATGGCCTTAATCGCGAACCGCAAACCTTTTCGCTCCCAACCTGAACCCGCGAAGAGAACAGCAATCTCATCCGCGGTCAGCGCAAGCGCCGCACGACCCTGCTCGCGCTCCGCGGCTGCTTCCCGGAATTCGGAAACTGGAACGCCGTTACGGACGATGTCGATTTTCTCCGTGGGGTAGCCATAAAGAGCCACAATCTCGTTTTTGACCATTTGTGAATTGACAATGACCCGCCCGGCACACCGATCGCGCAGAAGCGATTCTTCCAGACGGAGAATGTGGTTGTGTTTAAGGTTGAAGTGGCGAAAAAAATTTGAGAATGGCGATGCAAGCTTTTGGCGGCGATTAAGCCAGGCGCGATGAACACCGTCACCCGCGCGAAAAACGTCACAATTCCACACGCGCTCGAGGCTCATCAGGACATCGCAGGGAATGCGCGTCCGCGCTTGTTCCAGCTCATCGGCGAACTCAATAGCCGATTGGCACGGAACACGATGGAGCGTTCCAAAGGGCCACTCGTTTTGCGGCCAATCCTTCGTTGTAACAAGTTGCGCGTTATGTCCGGCATCAAGCACTCCGCGCGCGAGTCGTTTCAAATACGCTTCCGCGCCGCCGGTTTGGGAATAGCCGCGGCGAACAAAAAGGATCGTCAGTGGTTTGTCAGGCATCACGAGCGAGTTACAACTTTACTTGCTCCGCGTTCGCCAGAATAGTTGTAACCCAATGCCGGGTGAAACTTTAAACGCCCCCCCTCCAGAACGCTCTGCATCATCAACGGCGCGACTGTTGCCGAGGAATTTGCTCTACTCGATTTTTGCTCGCATCGGCGGCTCAGGTCTGGACACTGATGCATTTGAAACCCTGCGTGCGTCGTACCGGGGGGGATTTCTGGGGCGAGCAATCGCCTATGACAACCGGCAGAATGAAATTCCCGCATCGCTAATCCATTCTTTACGCTGGCATCCTGTGCGCCTCATCTCCTTTTTCGATCGGCCTTACTATTACGGCGCGAAAAAGAAATATCTGGATTGGATCGCCTCGCACCATCTGGCGACCGGACGCTACGACTTGTTTCACAGCTGGTCTGGAGATTGTTTGCGCTCGCTTGAGGTAGCGAAACAGCGCCATATCCCGTCAATTGTCGAGATTCCAACCTGGCATCGCGACGGCGGGAAAGCAAAAGTTGGTCGACAGGACGTTCCCGAACCGACGAGCAATGCCCGTGGGTTTCAAAGATGGAAAGCCGGATTGTTGCTCGAGCGCAAGCGCTTCGTCGAAGAGTACAAACTCGCCGATCTGCTGCTTGTCTTATCAGAGACGGCGGCCGACACCTTTCGGGCGCGAGGTTTCCCGGAGGACAAACTTTTTTACCTGCCGCGCGGTGTAGATGTCGAGCGCTTCAAGCCCGGCCATCGTCCAACAAAATTTCGCACGATCTTTTCCGGCGCTTTAATTAAGCGAAAGGGCATTCACCATTTGCTCGAGGCCTGGTCTCGCCTCAATCTGACGGAAGCCGAGTTATGGCTTGTCGGCTCGGTACATGACGAAGCGAAGCCGTATCTCAAGCAATTCTGGCGCGACAACATTCGCCTTGTGGGATTTGTGCACGATCCGGAAAATTATCTTAGCCAAAGCACGGTTCATGTTTTCCCCTCGCAATGGGAAGGTAGCGCCAAAGTCACCTATGAGGCGGCCGCCTGCGCGTTGCCGCAAATCACCACACGCGAAGCTGGCGATGTCGTGCGCGACGGCGTCGAAGGAATCATTGTGCGACCGGGAGACGTCGAGGCGATCGCGGCAGCGCTCGAGCATTTACATCGCCATCCCGAAGTGGTGGAACGCATGGGCAGCGCGGCCCGGCAACGGGTCGTTGAAAATTTTACCTGGGATCATTTTCGCACGCGGTTGCTGGACGCTTACGAAATCGCGATGCAGAAGGCAGCGTAACTATCCCGTAGCTGCGCTTTAGGACCGCCGACGGGAATACAAAAGAATGCGACGTTCATAGCGCGCCGCTACAGTTGTTCAGCTTTTGAATATCCTGCTCCTTCAACTCAAACGGATCGGTGATCTGATTTTGACGATGCCTGCCGTAGCGGCTCTGCGCGAAAATTTTCCGGACGCACGGATAACGCTCGTTGGCTCCAGTGAATGCGCCGATTTGTTCCCAGCCATGCCGAATATCGATCGGATTTTAATCGCACGGCGTAACCTGAGAGATATAGCTGTGTTCCTTGCCTTGGCGCATGAGAGATTTGATTACTGCATCGACTTCACACGAAATGATCGTTCGGCCTTTCTTGCCTTTTTATCCGGCGCGCGGAGACGAGTCGTATCTTACCGTGTTCGTGAGCAATCAAAAACCCGGGCACGAATCTACAACCAGTTCGTGGACAATCGTATGCGGGACATGCACACGGTTGATTATAATCTCGCTTTGGCGGAGCCACTCGGAGTTCGCGATGCTTCTCGCGCGGTTCATCTGGAGTTGCCGGAGCTAGCCCGTGAAAAAGCGAATAAACTTCGGCGCGATTCAAAGATCGGCAGTCACTTTATCATCTTTCATCCTGGTTCAGCGCGCGTCGAGAAATTCTGGGATCCAGCGCGTTGGGCGCAAGTCATTAATCACACCGGCCAAAATACCGACGTCGATCTTGTTTTGACGAGCGGGGCTTCGCGCCTCGAGCAAGCCCACATTGCCGAGATCAAAGCGAAAACGCGGCAGCGAATCGTCGACCTTTCCGGAAGAACGGGTTTACTTTGCCTGGCGGCGCTGATCGCAGATGCACGTCTTCTTGTGACACTAGACTCCGCCCCGATGCACCTCGCGGCGGCGACGCAGACGCCGCAAGTGGTGCTATTCGGTCCAACCAATCCGTTTCACTGGCGACCGCGAGAGAGTCCCGCCCTGATCCTACAAGGAAAATCAGCCATTCCAATGACCGAGTTTACAGCTGTTCAGCCGCGGTTCCCGATGAGCCAAATCTCGACGGAAGCGGTGATCGGTGCTATGAATTCACTGCTGTTGTCTGCAGCGACGCAAATTTCATGAAGAACCGTAAAGCCGCGAAGAAGAGACTCTCATTTTGGAAGACTCTTAAAGCAGCATCGGGTCCGTACCGGCGGCTCTATGGTTACGTCAAGCCGTATAAGGCGCGTTTTATACTTGGCCTGTCGTTGGGCGTTGCCTTCGGCATGGTCAATTCACTTCTCCCGCTCGTCGTTGCCCGTGTGACAAGCACTATCTTCCACGGAGCCGCTCCCAACCCAATGGCCTTGCGCTCGAATCTGGAAATTCTAAACACCGGCCCAAAAATCAATTCGATCGTTCTTATCTGCCTCGCCATTCCGGCCATTATGACGGTGCGCAGCCTCTGCTCGTACGGAAATTCTTACTACATGAATTGGGTAAGCAACAAGGTTGTCACCGATATTCGGGGCCAGCTTTTCGGCAAAATCGTTCGCCATTCGATGGATTTCTTTAACAAGATGCGCTCGGGTTTTTTAATGTCGCGTATCACCAACGACACCCGCGCCATGCAAATGGCTTTGACTAGTGTCAGCAGCGATCTTTTTAAGCAGCCAGTCGCGGTTGTTGGCGCAATCACTGTCCTTCTCGTGATGGATTGGAAATTCACCATGGTCACACTGATTCTTTTTCCGGCCTGTTTGCTGCCGATTCGTATTTATGGCCGCCGCGCCCGAAAGGCGGTGCAAAGTCAGTATGAAGGCATGGGCGAAATGCTCGTTACCATGCAGGAAACATTCGCTGGTATTCGCGTGATCAAGTCGTTTGCGCGGGAGACGCATCAGGAAAAATCCTTCAAACGCAGCAACCAATTGCAGTTCTCACAAATGATGCGCCTGATCAGATCGATGGAAGCGGTCGGGCCGCTGGTCGAAACGATCGCGGCCATCGGAGTGGGCATGGCGTTGCTTTACGTTTACGCCGCGAACCTCAGCGCCGGCCGGTTTTTTGGGCTGATCACAGGAATCTTCCTCCTCTACGATCCGATCAAAACGCTCAGCAAGATCCACATCGTGATGCAGCAATCGATCGCTGCGACCACGGAAATCTTTTCGATTCTTGATTCCGAGCCGACTGTGCGGAACGCACCAAACGCCATTGAGCTGACTTCTTCGCAAGGACGGATTGATTTTGAAAACGTAACATTTCGTTATGCAAATACCGTCACGGACGCGGTCAGTAATCTGAACTTGCACATCGAGCGTGGGAAAACCTACGCGCTGGTCGGTGCCAGCGGCGCAGGTAAAAGCACGATTCTTTCTCTGATCCTGCGCTTGTACGACCCGGTTTCCGGAACCGTCAAGATCGATGGTCGCGATTTGCGCTCGGTGACCCAAAAATCCTTGCGCGAACAGATCGGTCTCGTCACCCAGGAGACATTTCTATTTCACGACACCATTTTCAAAAACATCCAGTTCGGGCGGCTCGATGCCACGCCGGAAGAGATTTATGAAGCGGCGCACACCGCATTCGCCCACGATTTCATCATGGCGCAACGAAACGGCTACGAAACAATCATTGGTGACAAAGGATGTCTTCTCTCCGGCGGACAGCAACAACGTCTCGCAATTGCGCGCGCCGTCCTGAAAAATGCGCCTGTTCTTCTGCTTGATGAAGCCACGTCGTCGCTCGATTCCGAATCGGAACAGCAAATTCAAAAGGCGCTCGAAAAGCTCACTGCCGG
>WNGJ01002079.1_pt1 | contig 20100 bp, 18 predicted proteins | sample 5400611 | NCBI WGS metagenome assembly WNGJ01 (sample SAMN13153375, study PRJNA577476) | soil metagenome | isolation source: 40 cm soil or saprolite under Garry oak tree replicate 1 | place: USA:California | collected 2016-06-15
CCGACTCGTCGGCGATCCTGCCGCCGACAACGACCTGCTCCGGCTCCCGGTTGTCGACCAGCCGCCAGTCCGGACTCCGGCGGCCCGGCTCGTACGTCGACCCGAGTCGCTTGGCGACGATCCCACCGAGCCCGAGATCGCGGCTCGCCGCGAGCGCCTCCCGTCCGTCGCCACGCAGGGACGGCGCGACGCTCCATCGCTCGCCGTTGAGACCGACCGCGTCGACCTGTTCGCGGCGAGCCTCGTACGGCAGCCCGGTCGGATCCCGCCCGTCGAGGTGGAGCAGGTCGAACGCGAGGTACGTGAGGGGCACCTCGGCCGCGGTGCGCCGGTCGGGAGCAGCCGTGCCGGTCGGCCGCCGACGCAGGAGCGCCGGGTTGGGCCGACCGTCGCGGCCGAGTGCGACCACCTCGCCGTCGAACAGAGCCGCTCGGCTGCCCAGCGCCGGGCCGAGGCCGCGCAACTCCGGGTACGCCGGCGACACGTCCTCGCCGCGCGCGTCCGTCACCCGGGCCCGGCCGCCCTCCACCGCGACCAACAGCCGGACGCCGCCCCACGCCATCTCGTACGCCCAGTCAGTGCGCTCAGTTCTCGGCGGCAGGTCGCCTCGCGACGGCAGCATCGGCCGCAGCCCGACCGGCACCGGCTCCCAATCCGGAACCGGCGGCGGGTCCATCCGGTGCACCATCCAGTCGCGCCCGCGGGTCTGGAAGAAGACGTACCGGCCCTGGGCCCGGGCACCGTGGAAGACCACCTTGACCTCGCGATCGGTCCACTTCTCCAGCTCGTACCGGCCCCGGTCCCAGAGGACGACCTTTCCCCCGCCGTACTCGCCACGCGGGATCTCACCCTCGAAGGTCGCGTACTCGATCGGGTGGTCCTCGGTGTGCACGGCGAGGTGGTTGGTCTTCGGGTCCAGCGGGAGCCCTTTCGGCACGGCCCAGGAGACGAGCACGCCGTCACGCTCCAGCCGCACGTCCCAATGCAACCGACGAGCATGGTGCTCCTGGATCACGAAGGTGTCGTCGTTCCCCTCGGGGAGCGGGCCGCTCGGCGGTACGGGCTCAGGGGTGCGGCCAGGGTCACGCATCTGGCGGTAGGTGGCCAGCGGGTCGCTCACGGCGCCCCTCGCCCGCCGCGGCCGGAGGCCGCCACTCGCTTGTGCCCAAGCGGTCGCACGGCGGTCATGGGGCCACCGCCCGAGAGGGCTCGCCCACCGGGCCACGCCAGCGCCGGAGAGCGACCACCGTCCACACCGCTTCGACCACACCGAACGGCCAGGCGCCGCTGAGGAATCCATAGGCGCTGGAGAGGGCACAGCCGGCGGCGAAAGCGAGGACGAAGGCGGGTCCGCGCCGCTCCAGCGCGTACATCGACATCATGAACACGAGCGACGCGACCCCGAACGCGGTGAGCACCGTCAGAGCGCCGCGACCCGGTCGAGGTCCGTGGGGCGGCCGGCGACCACCAGCTCGACGCCGTCCTCCCGCTCGTCGAGCGTCCAGGACACGAACGAGCAGCAGGACCGCTCGGCCTCGACCAGCGCCACCAGCTCCCGCCGGACGTCGCCCTCGACGCCGAAGCGGAGCCGGAGCTCGCCCGGCTCGCGCCGCCGCCCGACAAGGGCCCGCTCGGCCAGGACGTGCCACCGGGCGAGGCGGGCGGCCCCGGCCGCGCCGTCCAGCGAGCACCCGTCGGGCAGGAGCGGGAGTTCGGTACGTCCGTCCACCTGTCGAGCCTCGCACCCCGCGTCCACCGGCGAAAGCGCTCGGCGCAGAGGCAGGCCCAGAGGCGGGCCCAGAGGCGGGCCCAGAGGCGGGCGCGGCGGGCCAGCGGCATACTGCCGGCGTGCTGCTGGAGCGGCGGAGCCGGGACGGCATCCTCGACGGCTCCATCACCATGCTGTTCCGCCGCTGGCGCCGCCCGCAGGTCGTTGCCGGCCGCACCTACCGGACCACCGCGGGCCTGCTGATCGTCCATGCGGTGGACGTGGTCGACCCCGGGGCGCTCGGCGAGGACGACGTGCGTGCGGCCGGCTACGCCTCGGCCGACGAGGTCCGGGCCGACCTCAGGGGTGATCCCGGCGACCCGGTCTACCGGTTGCGGGTCCGGCGGGCGACCGGACCCGACCAACGGGAGCTCCTGGCCGGCCAGCGCGAGCTCACCGCCGAGGACGCCGCCGAACTGCGCCGCCGGCTCGACCGGCTGGACCGGGCGAGCAGCCATGGATCGTGGACGGCCGCCGTGCTGGACGCGATCGCCGCCAACCCCGGACGGCGCGCCGGCGACCTGGCGGACTCGTTCGGGCGGGAACTCCAGCCGTTCAAGGTCGACGTTCGCAAGCTCAAGGCACTCGGCCTCACGCACAGCCTGGAGATCGGCTACCGGCTCTCGCCGCGCGGCGAGGCGTACCTGCGGCTCAGCCGGTCGGGCCGCCCGGCCGGGGGGTGACCCCCGGGGCCATCAGCCCGACGATGCGCTCCAGGTCGTCGACCGAGGCGAACTCGACCACGATCTTGCCCTTGCGCCGGCCCAGCTCGACCTTCACCCGGGTGTCGAAGCTGTCCGAGAGCCGATCCGCCAGATCGGTCAACGCCGGCGCCGTCACCCGCTGGGAACGGGCGGCCCTGACCGGAACGGGCTTCTCGTGCCCGGCGACCGCGACGAGTTCCTCGACGGCCCGCACGGACAGCCCCTCGGCCACGATCCGGCCGGCCAGCTGGTCCTGCGCTTCGTGGTCGGCCAGCGCGAGCAGGGCCCGGGCGTGCCCGGCGGTCAGCACCCCAGCGGCGACCCGCCGTTGCACGGGGACCGGCAGGTTGAGCAGCCGCACCGTGTTGGTCACCTGCGAGCGGCTGCGCCCGATCCGCTGCGCCAGTTCCTCGTGGGTGGTGCCGAACTCCTCCAGCAGCTGCCGGTACGCCGCGGCCTCCTCCAGCGGGTTCAGCTCGACGCGGTGCAGGTTCTCCAGCAGCGCGTTCCGGAGCATCGCGTCGTCGGCGGTGCTGCGGACGATCGCCGGGATCGTCTCCAGCCCCAGGTCACGGGTCGCGCGCCACCGGCGCTCTCCCATCACCAGCTCGTACGCCCCGTCGCCGGCCTCCCGCACGACGACCGGCTGGAGCAGCCCGAACTCGGCGATGGAGGTCTTGAGCTCGGCGTGCGCGTCCTCGTCGAAGACCTGTCGAGGCTGCCGCGGGTTGGCCCGGATCGACCCGACGGGCACCTCCCGGAAGGTGGCGCCCGGGACCGTCGCGGGACCCATCTCCTCGACCGGCTGCGCCTCTGCGGAGCCGGCCGGCCGCTCGGCGGTGAGCACCGTGCCGGCTGGTGGCCCGGTCGGGATGAGGGCGCCGAGACCCTTGCCGAGGCCGCCGCGCCGGCTCACCCGGTCCCCCTGGAGACCGCGTCCGTGCCGACCGGCGCCAACTCGGCGCCGCGCTCCGCGATCTCGCGTGCCGCCTCGAAATAGGTCAGCGCACCGCGGGAGCCGGGGTCGTACGTCATCACCGACTGACCATAGCCGGGCGCCTCCGACACCCGGACGCTGCGCGGGATGACCACGCCGAGCACCAGCTCGCCGAAGTGCCTGCGCACCTCCTGCGCGACCTGGTCGGCGAGCTTGGTCCGCCCGTCGTACATGGTCAGCAGGATGGTGGAGACCCGCAGCCCGCCGTTGAGATGCGACTGGATCAGCTCGATGTTCTGCAGCAGCTGGCCGAGGCCCTCCAGCGCGTAGTACTCGCACTGGATCGGGATCAGCACCTCGTCGCCGGCGACGAGCGCGTTGACGGTGAGCAGACCCAGCGAGGGCGGGCAGTCGATCAGGATGTAGTCGACCTCGCCCTCGTACGCCTGGATCGCGGTGCGCAGCCGGTTCTCCCTGGCCACGACCGAGACGAGTTCGATCTCCGCGCCGGCGAGGTCGATGGTCGCGGGCACGCACCAGAGGTTCGGTGCCTGCTCGACGGGCACGGCCGTCTCGGCCAGCGAGGCACCGTCGACGAGCACCTCGTAGATCGAGGGCGTACCGCTGCTGTGGTCGACCCCTAGCCCGGTGCTCGCGTTGCCCTGCGGGTCGAGGTCGATCACCAGCACCCGCAGCCCGTGCAGCGCGAACGCTACCGCCAGGTTGACGGCGCTGGTCGTCTTGCCGACCCCGCCCTTCTGGTTCGCCACGGTGATCAGCCGGCGACGGGGCGGCCGCGGGAAGGCGCTTGCCTGGGTCGGGTTCAGCACCCGGACGGCCTGCGCCGCCTCTCGCATGATCGGAGTGTCGAACTCGCCGTCGTGCGGCGGGCCCACGGCATCGTCGAGCACGTTCCTGATCCGGGTCCGGCTGATGTCCCCGCCGGCCGCCACCTGCTCGGGGCGCCCCGTCTGCTCCGGGTCGCTGCGCGTCGGCTCCTCGGTCACGGCGCCATCCTCGTAGCTCGGGTGCTCCGGCGCGGCGGGCCCCGGCTCCTCGGGCCAGCCGACGGGACTGGGCTTCGCCCTAAGCGGCGGTGGCGGGGGCTGCGGCTCCGGTGGCCATCCCAGCGGGCTGGGTCGCCGCACTCCGCTCGTGCTCGTCACCGGACGCGCCCTCCTCGTGCCGTCGTCCGCACCGTACCTCGCGTGACCGCCACGACCGTGGTGGGCGGATCGGCCACGCCGACGCCGCACCGGACCACCTTCGCCGACGTCGCCCCCGCCCGGGTCAGGGCGTGCCGGGCGGCGGCCAGCTCGTCGGCCGCGGCCTCCCCCTTGAGCGCGAGCAAGAGCCCGCCCGGGCGGACCAGCGGCAGGGACCAGCCGGCGAGCCGGTCGAGCGGCGCGACTGCACGGGCGGTGACCACGTCGGCCCCCTCCAACTCTCGGCGTACCGGCGGCTCCTCAGCCCGCCCCCGGACCACCGCGACGTTGGCCAGCCCGAGCCGTTCGCGGCACTCGTCCAGGAAGGCGACCCGCCGGGCCAGCGGCTCGAGCAGTGTGACCTCGAGGTCTGGCCGGGCCAGCGCGAGCGGGATGCCGGGCAGCCCGGCGCCGCTGCCCACGTCGATGACCCGCGCCCGAGGCGGGATCAGCTCGCCGACGACGGCCGAGTTGATCAGGTGCCGGTCCCACAGCCGCGGCACCTCCCGCGGTCCGATCAGCCCTCGGACGGTGCCGTCGGTCGCCAGCAGGTCCGCGTACGCCACTGCGCGCTCGAGCGCGTCGCCGAACACCGGGCCGGCTGCCGCCGGGACCGCATCACTGTCCACAGAGGACACTCAAGCCGAGGCGCTCCGCGGGGACCGTCGACGGGGAAGGGCGGCCGGCGGGGCTCACCGGTCCGGCAGGACGACGACCCGCCGGTCCGGTTCCTCGCCCTCGGACTCGCTGCGCACGCCGTCCTCCGGCGCGATCGTGTCGTGCACGACCTTGCGCTCGAACGGGTTCATCGGCTCCAGCCGGACCGCGCTGCCGGTCGAGCGCACCTCGTCCGCGGCGCTGCGCGCGATGTCCGCCAGCGCGATCCGCCGCCGCGCCCGGTAGCCGCCGATGTCGAGCATGAGCCGGCTGCGCGAGCCGGTCTGCTGCTGCACGGCGAGCCGGGTCAACTCCTGCAGCGCCTCGAGGGTGGCGCCGCTGGGTCCGATGAGCCCTTGCAGGCCGTCGCCGATCACGGCGACCACCGCCCGGTCGCCCTCGACGTCCAGGTCGATGTCACCGTCGTAGTCGACGATGTCGAGCAGCCGCTCGAGGTAGTCGCCCGCGATGTCGCCCTCCCGGACGAGCAGCGGCTCCCCGGCGGCGGCGTCCTCGCCACTGTCCGGGTCGAGGTCGGCCAGCCTCTCGTCGCCGACCAGGTCGGTGCCGTCGAGAGGGCTGTCGGTCACGGGGGTGTCGGTCACGAGATCTCCACGGTGGTGCTATCCGCCGGGTGCCGGCAGGAGGGTCAGCGGCGCTTCTTCTTGGCACGCGTCTGGGTCGAGGACCGCTGTCCCGGCGGCCGGCGGCCCGATCCCCCAGGACGGCCGCCCGATCCGGGCGCCGGCTTTCCCCCGCCACGTGACCCGGGAGCGCCCGGTGTGCCGGCTGCGTCGGCCGAGCCGGCCGGGTCGCCGGTGCCGGAAGACGCACCATTCCCCGAACCCTGCCGGCCGGGCGCCCCATCGCCGGGGGACTTGGCGCCGGAGGACTGCGCCGCGGGCGACGGTGTGCTCGGGGAAGCCGTCCCGGGAGCATCGGCGGACCTCGACTCCGGTGCCTTGCCGTTCGGGCTCTCGCCCGCCGTGCTGGCCCCGGTGGCCCCGGTGGCCCCGGCGGACCCGGCGGACCCGGCGGTCGCGGTGGATCCGGCGGATCCCGTCGAGGAGGAGGTCCGGCGCTCGGGCCGTACCGGCTTCTGCCCGGGCCTGGGGGCGAGCAGCTTCGCGTCGATCGCCGGCCGGTCGTCCTTCTTCGCGTTCGGGTGCGGCATCCGCTTGAGGATGTAGAACTGCTGGCCCATGGTCCACAGGTTGTTGGTGAACCAGTAGAGCAGGACGCCGATCGGGAACAGGAAGCCCGAGACGAACAGGCTGGCGGGCATCCCGTAGAGCAGCAGCCGCTGGATCATGGCCTGCTGCGAGTCGAGCACCTGCGTGTTGCGGGCCATGATCTGGCGCTGGGTGATGTACGTCGCCGCACACATCAGCACGATGAGCACGAACGCCACGATGTGGGTGGCCGTGACGCTGCCGCCGAGCGCCTGGATCCGGTCCGCCGGGGTCCGGAACGCCGTCGCGAGCGGCGCGCCGAAGAGGTTCGCCTTCAGCGCGTAGCCGACCTGGGTCCAGTTCCAGCCGTACTCGATCAGGGCGCCGCCGCCGCGCGGGTCGGCCGCCACCCGCAGCACGTGGAACAGCGCCAGGAAGACCGGGGCCTGCATCAGGATCGGGAGGCACCCGCTGAGCGGGTTGAAGCCCTCCTCCTTCTGCAGCTTCATCATTTCCTGGCTGAGCGTCTGCCGGTCGCCCTTGTACTTCTCCCGCAGCGCGGCGATCTTCGGCTGCACTTCCTGCATCTTGCGCTGGCTGTGCACCTGCTTGATGAAGAACCGGAACAGCAGGATCCGGATCGTCACGACCAGCATGAAGATCGACAATGCCCAGGTGAGGCCGCTGCCCGGGTCGAGGACCGTCGAGAACAGGTCGTGCCACCGCAGGAGCACCCAGGAGACGGCGGTGTAGAGGAAGTTCAGCAACGGGGCGCTCCTGTCGGGGTCGACCTCGACGGGTCGGACCGGGTGCTGGTCATGGTGTCAACGGGTCGTGGCGACACGGCGCCGCTTCGTCCAACGGCGGGCGGCACCGAGTCGTGCCCTCCAGGGTGCCAGGGGCCGCAACGCAGCAGACGGCGGGTCGTCAGCCAGCCGCCGCGCAGCGCACCATGGCGCTCGATCGCCTCGACGGCGTACTCGCTGCAGGACGGGGTGAAGCGGCAGGTCGGCGGGCGCAGCGGGCTGATCCAGCGCCGGTACGCCCGCACCCCGGCGAGCGCCAGCCGCGCGACGGTCGACCGGTCGCCCGGCCCGAGGCCCCGGACCCTGTCGTAGGCAGCGAGCAGCACCACCGCGGCGAGCAGGCCGAGGGTCACGTCCCAGGCGGTCACCGGCTCACCTCGCGGGTCTCGGGCCGGCGGCGAGAGTCCGACGGCACCAGCCCATCATCGCCGCCAACGGACGACAGTGGCTCCGCCGCCGTCGCATCTTCGTCCGACGCCGGGAGATCGTCCGACGGTGGGACGAGTCCGGGCTCGGCAGCCCCGGTCGGTGCGACCGCCGCCGGGTCGGCAGCAGGAGTGAGCAGGCGGGCGAGGGCGGCGTCGAGGTCCCGGCCGAGCGTCGCCGAGTCGGCGTCGCGGGCGGGCGGAAGCGCCCGGACCACCAGCCGGGAGCCCGTCGGCAGCAGCGCGCGCCGGTCGCGGACCAGGTGCCGGAGCCTGCGGAGCACCCGATGGCGGACCACCGAGCCGCCGACGGCCCGGCCGACCACGAAGCCGGCGCGGGCGGGGTCCGCGGCAGCAGCGCCGGCGGCAGCGGCGGGAGAGAGGTAGTAGTGGGCCACGACGGTTCCCCGGCCGGCTCGTTGTCCTCGACGGACTGCGAGCGTGAAGTCGTCGCGGCTGGTCAGCCGCGCGGCCGCCGGGAGCACAGCACGCAGGCGGCCGTCAGGCCGAGAGCTCGGCGCGGCCCTTGCGGCGACGGGCGGCGAGGATGGCGCGGCCGGCGCGGGTGCGCATGCGGATCCGGAACCCGTGCGTCTTGTTCCGGCGCCGGTTGTTCGGCTGGTAGGTGCGCTTGCTCACGAGCTTGCTCCAGAAGCGGTCGGCGGCTGCGTCCCGGGCGGGATCGGCGTGGTTGCCCGTCTAGACGCGGCCGACTGCAGGAGATCAGCGGCCGGACCGTGGCGGACTCACGACCCGCCAACGGTACGGAACGGTTGCGGGTCGGGTCAAACAGAGCACCCCGAAGCGGTTGTGACCGGGCAACCGGGCGCTGTAGCGTGCCCTGCGCCGGACTTCCCCCACCGGTTCTCAGCGGTGTGCACCGGCAGTCGTCGGGGAGGTCGAGGAACGCGCCGGGTCCCGCGCACACGGACCGTGGGCTGTGGATACACAGCCTGTGGATAGCCATGTGGACAGCGGCCTCGCCACGTTCGAGGACCGACGACGTTCACGGGGAGGAGCGATCGCGTGGCCGAGGAGACGGTCGATCTCGAGACCTTGTGGGCGCATGCCATCGACGGGCTGGCCGACAGCGCCGTGACCCCGCAGCAGCGGGCCTGGCTGCGCACGACCCGCCCGCTCGGGCTGCTCGACGACACGGCCCTGCTGGCCGCCCCGAACGAGTTCACCAAGGACGTGCTGGAGACCCGGCTCCGGCCGCTGATCACCACCGCCCTGTCGACGCTGCTGCACCGGGAGATCCGGGTCGCGGTCACCGTGGAGCCGCCGGCCGACGGCACCGGGCGGCCCGCGGACGCGCCGGACCGGGCCGGGCCGGGCCTTCCGGACGGGGTGGTCGAGGACACGGCCCCGGGCTTGCACTGGCCCGGTCCGCTGGCCGAGCGTGCGGCGACGCGGGTGGAGCCGGCGCGGCTGAACCCGAAGTACACCTTCGAGACGTTCGTCATCGGCTCCAGCAACCGGTTCGCGCACGCCGCGGCCGTAGCGGTCGCCGAGGCGCCGGCGAAGGCGTACAACCCGCTGTTCATCTATGGCGACTCGGGACTGGGCAAGACGCACCTTCTGCATGCCATCGGGCACTACGCGCAGCGGCTGTTCCAGAACGCCAGAGTGAGGTACGTGAGCTCCGAGGAGTTCACCAACGACTTCATCAACTCGCTGCGTGACGACAAGCAGTCCGCCTTCCAGCGCCGTTACCGGGACAACGACGTCCTGCTGGTCGACGACATCCAGTTCCTGGAGAACAAGGAGCGGACGCAGGAGGAGTTCTTCCACACCTTCAACACGCTGCACAACGCGAGCAAGCAGATCGTGATCAGCTCGGACCGGCCGCCGAAGCAGCTGTCCACGCTGGAGGACCGGCTGCGGACGCGATTCGAGTGGGGCCTGATCACCGACGTGCAGCCGCCCGAGCTGGAGACCCGGATCGCCATCCTGCGCAAGAAGGCCGTCCAGGACCGGCTCAACGCTCCCCCGGACGCGCTCGAGTACATCGCGAGCCGGATCTCCACCAACATCCGTGAACTCGAGGGCGCGCTGATCCGGGTCACCGCGTTCGCCAGCCTGAACCGGCAGTCGGTCGACCTCCAGCTCGCCGAGTTCGTGCTCAAGGACCTGATCCCCGAGGCGCAGGCGCCCGAGATCACGGCCTCGACGATCATGGGCCAGACCGCCTCCTACTTCGGGCTGTCCATCGACGACCTGTGCGGGACATCCAGGTCCCGGGTGCTGGTCACCGCCCGGCAGATCGCCATGTACCTGTGCCGGGAGCTGACCGACCTGTCGCTGCCGAAGATCGGGCAGACCTTCGGCGGCCGCGACCACACCACGGTCATGCACGCCGACCGCAAGATCCGATCCCTGATGGCGGAGCGCCGGCAGATCTTCAACCAGGTGACCGAGCTGACGAACCGGATCAAGCACCGGGCCCGGCAGTGACCCGTGGCGGTCCGCCGGTGTGCACAGCTTGGGGAGAAGTCTGTGGACAACCGGGGACGACCCGTGGATGACGGGGAATGGACGCCCACCGTCCACCGGGCGGTCCGCAAGACCTCACCGGAGCACACATCCGGTCCACAGCCGGCGGCCGGCGCTGGCCTGGGGCGACGCTTGTCCTCCACAGCGTGCACAGCACCGACGACTACTCCTTCAGATATCTCCTCAAGGGGACACGACCGGAGCACGGTGTGCGCTGACGATCTGGGGATGGCGTTCGGGCTGTCGGACCGGGCGGGCATGATGGGCTCCCACAGGGCGGCGCCGCGGTGAGTTCGGCGCGGGAGGAGTGCGGTCGATGAAGTTCCGGGTGGAGCGCGATGCCCTTGCCGACGCCGTCGCGTGGACGGCGCGCAGCCTGCCCGCCCGCCCCGCGGTCCCGGTGCTCGGCGGTGTCCTGCTCGAGGTCGCCGACGAGACGCTGACCGTCTCCGGCTTCGACTACGAGGTGTCCAACCAGGTCGAGGTCGACGTGCACGCGGCGACCGGCGGCCGCTCGCTGGTCAGCGGGCGGCTGCTCGCCGAGATCAGCCGGGCCCTGCCGCCGCACCCGGTGGACGTCGCCGTCGAGGGCGCGCGGGTGACGATCGCCTCCGGCAGCGCACGGTTCACGCTGCCACTGATGCCGGTGGAGGACTATCCGACGCTGCCGGCCATGCCCACCACCGCCGGCGTGGTGGACAGCTCCCAGTTCGCCGTCGCGGTGTCCCAGGTGGCCCTCGCGGCGGGGCGGGACGACACGCTGCCGATGCTCACCGGTGTCCGGCTGGAGATCGAGGGCGAGCAGCTTCGGCTGGCGGCCACCGACCGCTACCGGCTGGCCGTCCGCGAGCTGCTCTGGAAGCCGGAGCAGAGCGGGCTCTCGGCCCAGGTGCTCATCCCGGCCCGGACGCTGGCCGAGTCGGCCAAGACCCTGACGACCGGCTCGGAGATCACGCTCGCGCTGGCCAGCGGCGGCGCCGGCGAGGGGATGATCGGGTTCACCGGCCCGGGGCGGCGCACGACGACGCGGCTGCTCGACGCGGAGTTCCCGAAGTATCGGTCGCTCTTCCCGAGCGAGTGGTCGGCGACGGCAGACATCGCGGTGCCGACGCTGCTCGAGGCGGTCAAGCGGGTCGCCCTCGTCGCCGATCGCGGCACGCCGGTCCGGCTCGACTTCGCCGAGGGTTCGCTGGGGCTGACCGCGGGCGGTGACGACGAGGGCAGGGCCGAGGAGCAGCTCGAGGTGGAGTTCAGCGGGGATCCGCTGACCATCGCCTTCAACCCGACGTTCCTCGCCGACGGGCTGACCGCGGTGCACGCCGGGATCGCGCGGATGTCCTTCACCACGCCGAGCAAGCCATCGGTGATCACGGCGGTGGACGGCGACGGCAGCACCGACTTCCGCTACCTGATCATGCCGGTGCGGTTGCCGGGGTAAGGCGTGTCCCGGAGATCTTGGTGGATGCGGACGGCGTCGATCCGGCCAGCCCGGCGGACGTGCCTGTAGCGGAGCCTCTACCGGTGCGTCCGCCGGGCGCCGCCGGTCGGCGGCCAGGCCCGTGCGCGCCTCCGCGCGGGCAGCCGGTCCCGCGCCGCCGAAGGTCCGCGGGACACGCCCTGGCTCCCGGTCCTCCCGGCGGGTGGCCTTGATCCGCCGGGAGGGGCGGCGTGATCCGGCCGCCCCGGGGGGACACTGTGAGCGGCGGACGACGCAGGAGTCGGGAGGTCGCTGTGGAGATCGGTCTCGTCGGTCTGGGCAAGATGGGTGCCAACATGGGCGAGCGGCTGCGCCGCGCCGGACACACGGTGATCGGCTTCGACCGGAACCCGTCGGCCCCGCGGGACGTGGCCAGCCTCGAGGAGCTGGCCCAGAAGCTCAGCAGGCCGCGCGTGGTGTGGGTGATGGTGCCGTCCGGCGAGCCGACGCGGCAGACGATCCGCGAGCTCGGCGAGCTGCTCGAGCCGGGCGACGTGGTCGTCGACGGCGGCAACTCGCGCTACACCGACGACAAGGAGCACTCGGCGATGCTCGCCGAGAAGGGCATCGGCTACGTCGATGCCGGCGTCTCGGGTGGCGTCTGGGGCCTGACGAACGGCTATGCGCTCATGGTCGGCGGCGATCCGCGGGACGTCGCAAAGGTGCAGCCGGCCTTCGACGCGCTCAAGCCCTCGCAGGGCGGCTTCGTGCACGCGGGCAAGGTCGGCGCCGGGCACTTCGCCAAGATGGTCCACAACGGCATCGAGTACGGGATCATGCAGGCCTACGGCGAGGGCTACGAGCTGATGAAGGCCTCCGACGAGGTCACCAACGTGCCCGAGGTGTTCCGGAGCTGGACGCAGGGCACGGTCATCCGCTCCTGGTTGCTCGACCTGCTGGTCCGCGCTCTGGACGAGGATCCGGACCTGAAGAGGATCCAGGGCCGCGCGGAGGACTCCGGCGAGGGCCGGTGGACGCTGCACGCCGCGATCGAGCACGCGGTGCCGATGCCGGTCATCGCGGCGGCGCTGTTCGCCCGGTTCGCCAGCCGGCAGAAGGACTCGCCGGCGATGAAGGTGGTCGCCGCGCTGCGCAACCAGTTCGGCGGCCACGCAACGATAGCTGCGGACGAGCCCGCCCCCGGGATCACGCCGGAGCCGGCACCCAGCGGCACCGGCCCGCCACCGGCAACCGGCTGACCTGTGTACGTCTGCCACCTGTCGGTCACCGACTTCCGGTCCTGGGCGGCGGCCGAGGTCCCGTTCGAGCCCGGCCCGAGCGTGCTCGTGGGGCCGAACGGCGAGGGCAAGACCAACCTCGTCGAGGCGGTCGGCTACGCGTCGATGCTCGGCTCGCACCGGGTGGCCACCGACGCGCCGCTGATCCGCCACGGCGCGACGCGGGCGGTGGTGCGGACCGCGGTGGTCAGCGAGGGGCGCGAGCTGCTGGTCGAGCTGGAGATCAACCCGGGCCGGGCCAACCGGGCCCGGTTGAACCGCTCGCCGCTGCCACGCGCCCGGGACGTGCTCGGCGCGCTGCGCTCGGTGCTGTTCGCGCCGGAGGACCTCGCGCTGGTCCGCGGTGATCCCGGCGAGCGGCGGCGATTCCTGGACGAGTTACTGGTGCAGCGGGCGCCGCGGTTCGCCGGAGTGCGCGCGGACTACGAGCGGGTGCTGAAGCAGCGCGGAGCGCTGCTGAAGACGGCTGGGCCCGCGCGGCGCGCTGGCGGCGCTGGCGACCTGCGCACCCTCGACGTCTGGGACGGTCACCTGGCGCGGCACGGGGCGGAACTGCTGGCCGGCCGGCTGGCGCTGGTCCGGGCGCTCGCGCCGCACGCGGCGGCGGCGTACCAGGAAGTGGCGCGGATCGGGGGGCCGGCCGAGCTGAGCTACTCCTGCTCCGTTGACGTCGACATGCCCGACGCGGCAGACCCGGGGCATCTGCCGCCGGGCGAGCCGGCCGCCGGGCTGCTGGAGGCAGCGATCCTCGCCGAGCTGGCCCGGCTGCGGCCGGCCGAGCTGGAGAGGGGGGTCACGCTCGCCGGCCCGCACCGCGACGACCTGGTGCTCTCGCTCGGCGGCCGGCCGGCCAAGGGCTACGCCAGCCACGGCGAGTCCTGGTCGTACGCGCTGGCGCTGCGGCTCGCGTCGTACGAGCTGCTGTCCAGCGAGGGAGTCGAGCCGGTGCTGGTGCTCGACGACGTCTTCGCCGAGCTGGACACCGGCCGCCGCGGCCGGCTGGCGGCGTTGGCCGGTAAGGCGGAGCAGGTGCTGGTGACGGCCGCTGTCGCTGACGACGTGCCCGACGAATTGCAGGGCGCCCGCTACGACGTCGCCGACGGGCAGGTCCGCCGTGTCCGCTGACGACGTCGCAAGTGGACAGAGCCGGGACGCGGAAGCCGTACGTGCGCCGGGCGGCAGGGTGGACCCTGGATCGTCGCCGACCCGGCGTCGCGACCCGGAGCGGGCAGGAGGCGTGGAGGTGACCGCGGCTGGCGGACCCGGAACGCAGGACCCTCCGTCTGGCGTGGACGGTGCGGATCGGCTGTCGCCTGTGGACGGGCCTGTGGATGTTGTGGACAACGGATCGACAGCGGCCGACCTGGGTGCTGCCCCCGCGGCTGATCCCCGCCCTGCTGCTACCGGCAGCATATCGGCGGCGGCCGGGTTGGGCGGTGGACCGGGGGCCGGCGGTGGTTCAGCCGAGGTGAGCGGCGTGTCGGCGGCGGCCGGGTTGGGCGGCACGACGGGGGCCGACCTGGGCCGGGCCGCCCTGGAGGCCGCGCGAGCCGCGTCCCGGCGGTCGCCTGTCCGCCGGGGAGCACGCCGGGTTGCCGGGCGCCGCGGGGGCGCCGAGACCCGCGGCGGCTACAGCGGCGCCGGACCCGACCCGCGTGACCCGCAGCCCTTCGGCTCACTCGTCCGCCGGCTGATCTCCGACCGCGGTTGGGAGGCCACCGCCGCGTCGGCGAGCGTGCTGTCGCGCTGGGACGTCATCGTCGGTGTCGAGGTGGCTGCCCGCTGCCAGCCGGTCAGCCTCCGCAACGGCGAGCTCACGCTCGCCGCCGAGTCGACCGCCTGGGCCACCCAGCTCCGCGGCGTGTTGCTGCCCACGCTGATGACCCGGATTCGGGCGGAGCTCGGCCCGGACGTCGTCACCCGCATCCGGGTGCACGGGCCGACCGCCCCGACCTGGGGCGCCGGACCCCGCCGCGTCGCCGGCCGCGGCCCCCGAGACACCTACGGCTGAGGCAGCCCGACCAGGCCGCTGCCGGCCAGCCGCGCCGCGGCACGGCGTCGGCGAGGGGTGACCTCGGCGAGCCCATCCACGGCGTGAGCACCACCGTCGCCCACCGCGCGTCACCGGTCCATCACGACCGAACGGAAGGCGAGGGCGCGAGCGGCTCAGCGGGCCGAACGGCCCGTACACCCGGGGGGTGTACGTGGGGGACCATCGACGGCGCACGCCGGCAAGGCACAAGACGCGTCAGGGCGCGGCGATGCCCCATCCAGGGTCGGTTTCGCGGTAGACTGACTAAGACGTACCCGCGCGCGGCGGCTTCAGAGGGCCCCAGCGTCATAGCACTGCCTCGGGCCACTCGGAGGCCGCCGCCCGCGTGCCCACCCCAGGTTCCGCCGCCACGGCGGGAGGAAGCGAGCGCGCGTGCCGCCCAAGGCTCAGCCCACGGATCTCAACGGTCTTCGCGCAAGCGGCTCATCCACGCCTTCCGGTCTTCGCGCAAGCGGCTCATCCACGTACAGCGCGAGCTCGATCACCGTTCTCGAGGGTCTCGAGGCAGTTCGCAAGCGTCCTGGAATGTACATCGGGTCGACCGGCGAGCGGGGACTGCACCACCTGGTCTACGAGGTGGTGGACAACGCGGTCGACGAGGCGCTCGCCGGCTACTGCGACACCATCGGGGTCACCCTGCTCGCGGACGGTGGTGTCCGGGTCAAGGACAACGGCCGCGGCATCCCGGTGGACCGCCACCCGGTGGAGAAGCGGCCAGCGGTCGAGGTCGTGCTGACCACGCTGCACGCCGGCGGTAAGTTCGACGGCAAGTCGTACGCGGTCTCCGGCGGCCTGCACGGGGTCGGCGTCTCCGTCGTCAACGCGCTGTCCAGCCGACTGGACGTGGAGATCCATCGGGACGGCTTCGTCTGGACCCAGACCTATCGGCACAGCCGTCCCGGGCCGCTGGTCAAGGGTGCGCCGACCCGCAAGCGCGGCACCATCGTCACGTTCTGGGCCGACCCCGCCATCTTCGAGACGACGACGTACTCGTACGAGACGCTCACCCGCCGCATGCAGGAGATGGCCTTCCTCAACCGGAACCTGTCGATCACGCTGCGGGATGAGCGCGAGGACACCCCGAAGGAGGTTCACTACCAGTACAAGGGCGGCATCGAGGACTTCGTCCGGCACCTCAACGCGACCAAGGACCCGATCCACAAGTCCGTCATCGGGTTCGGCGCCGAGGGCGATGACATCGCGGTCGAGGTCGCGATGCAGTGGAACTCGACCTACGCGGAGTCGGTCTACACGTTCGCCAACACGATCAACACGCACGAGGGCGGCACCCACGAGGAGGGCTTCCGCACGGCGCTGACCGGCCTGGTGAACAAGTACGCCCGGGACAAGAAGCTGCTCAAGGAGAAGGAAGACAACCTCACCGGCGACGACATCCGCGAGGGGCTCGCGGCGATCATCTCGGTGAAGCTGGCCAACCCCCAATTCGAGGGGCAGACCAAGACCAAGCTCGGCAACACCGAAGCGAAGACGTTCGTGCAGAAGGCCTGCAACGACTGGCTCGCCGACTGGCTGGAGCGCAACCCCGGCGAGGCGCGCACGATCGTCACCAAGGCGTCGTCCGCTGCCCGGGCGCGCAAGGCCGCCCAGGAGGCACGCAAGCTGGCCCGCCGCAAGGGCCTGCTCGACGTCGGCTCGCTGCCGGGCAAGCTCGCGGACTGCCGGTCCGCGGACCCGGCCGAGTCCGAGCTCTACATCGTGGAGGGCGACAGCGCCGGCGGCTCGGCCAAGTCCGGCCGGGACTCGATGTTCCAGGCGATCCTGCCGATCCGCGGCAAGATCATCAACGTCGAGAAGGCGCGCATCGACCGGGTGCTGAAGAACACCGAGGTCCAGTCGCTGATCACCGCACTCGGCACCGGAATCCACGACGACTTCGACCTCTCGAAGCTGCGCTACCACAAGATCGTGCTGATGGCCGACGCCGACGTGGACGGCCAGCACATCCGCACGCTGCTGCTCACGCTGCTGTTCCGCTTCATGCGCCCGCTGATCGAGGCCGGCCACGTCTACCTGGCCCAGCCGCCGCTCTACAAGATCAAGTGGATTCGGGACGACCCTGGGTACGCGTACTCGGACCGGGAGCGGGACGGGCTCATCGAGGCCGGGCTTGCCGCCGGCAAGAAGCTGCCCAAGGACGAGCCGTACTCCCGCTACAAGGGCCTCGGCGAGATGAACGCGACCGAGCTGTGGGAGACCACGATGAACCCGGCCACCCGCATCCTGCTCCAGGTGACCCTGGACGACGCCGCAACCGCGGACGAGCTGTTCAGCGTCCTCATGGGTGAGGACGTCGAGGCACGCCGCAGCTTCATCACCCGCAACGCCAAGGACGTGCGGTTCCTCGACATCTGAGGACGCCACCGTTCCTCGACCGAGACGTTCCATGGACTGAGAGGACAGTGACCGCGTGGTCGACGTGACCACCCCGCCACCACCGCCGGGCGACCGCATCGAGCCGGTCGACATCCAGCTGGAGATGCAGCGGTCGTACATCGACTACGCCATGTCCGTGATCGTCGGGCGCGCGCTTCCCGACGTGCGGGACGGGCTCAAGCCGGTGCACCGCCGCGTGCTCTACGCGATGTACGACTCCGGCTTCCGCCCGGACCGCGGCTACGTCAAGTGCGCCCGGGTCGTCGGCGACGTGATGGGCAACTACCACCCGCACGGGGACGCGCCGATCTACGACACGCTGGTCCGGCTGGCGCAGAACTGGTCGCTGCGCTATCCGCTGGTCGACCCGCAGGGCAACTTCGGCTCGCCCGGCAATGACCCGGCCGCGGCGCCGCGATACACCGAGTGCAAGCTCGCGCCGCTGGCGATGGAGATGCTGCGGGACATCGACGAGGAGACCGTCGACTTCATCCCCAACTACGCCGGCAACACCTCCGAGCCCGTCATCCTGCCGAGCCGCATCCCCAACCTGCTGGTCAACGGTGGATCGGGGATCGCGGTGGGGATGGCGACCAACATCCCACCGCACAACCTGCGGGAGGTCGCTGAGGGCGTCACCTGGATGCTGGAGCACCCGGCGGCGACGGACGACGAGCTGCTCGCCGCGCTGATGGAGCGGATCAAGGGCCCGGACTTCCCGACCGCCGCGCTCATCGTCGGCCGCGACGGCATCGAGGATGCGTACCGGACCGGTCGCGGCTCGATCCGCATGCGTGCCGTGGTCAACGTCGAGGAGGACAGCAGGGGCCGGACGATCCTGGTCGTCACAGAGCTGCCGTACCAGGTCAACCCGGACAACCTCGCCGAGACGATCGCCGACGCGGTGCGGGACGGGAGGATCACCGGGATCGGCGACATCGCCGACGAGTCCTCCGACCGGGTCGGCCGGCGGCTCGTCATCACGCTGCGCCGGGACGCGGTGGCGAAGGTCGTGCTGAACAACCTCTACAAGCACACCCAGCTGCAGACCACGTTCGGCGCCAACATGCTCGCCCTGGTCGACGGGGTGCCGCGGACCCTGCGGCTCGACCAGTTGGTGCGGCACTACGTCGAGCACCAGCTCGAGGTCATCGTCCGGCGCACCCGCCACCGGCTGCGCAAGGCCGAGGAGCGGGCGCACATCCTGCGCGCGCTGCTGAAGGCGATCGACCAGCTCGACGCCGTGATCGCGCTGATCCGGGGGAGCGCGTCCGCCGACGCGGCCCGCGGCGGCCTGATGGAGCTGCTCGACATCGACGAGATCCAGGCGACCGCGATCCTGGACATGCAGCTGCGCCGCCTGGCCGCGCTGGAGCGGCAGCGGTTGATCGACGAGTACGCCGAGCTCGAGGCGCGGATCGCCGAGCTGAACGCGATCCTGGCCAGCGAGCAGCGGCAGCGCGGGATCGTCCGGGACGAGCTCGCCGCGATCGTGGAGAAGTACGGCGACGAGCGACGCACCCGGCTCATCCCGCACGACGGCGACGTGTCCATGGAGGACCTGATCGCCGAGGAGGACGTGGTCGTCACGATCACGCGGACCGGCTACGCGAAGCGCACCAAGACCGATCTCTACCGGGCGCAGCGGCGTGGCGGCAAGGGCATCCAGGGCGCCGCGCTGAAGCAGGACGACATCGTCGCGCACTTCTTCGTCACCTCGACGCACAACTGGATCCTGTTCTTCACCAACAAGGGCCGGGTCTACCGGGCGAAGGCGTACGAGCTGCCGGAGGCGAGCCGGGCCGCGCGCGGGCAGCACGTGGCCAACCTGCTCGCCTTCCAGCCGGACGAGCACATCGCCCAGGTCATCCAGCTGCGCGACTACGAGGTCTCGCCGTACCTGGTGCTCGCGACCAAGCGCGGGCTGGTCAAGAAGACCAAGCTGACCGACTTCGACTCCAACCGGGCCGGTGGCATCGTCGCGATCAACCTGCGCGAGGACGACGAGCTGATCGCGGCCGCGCTGATCGAGCCGACCGACGACCTGCTGCTGGTCAGCCGGCGGGCGCAGGCGATCCGCTTCCGGGCGGACGACGAGTCGCTGCGGCCGATGGGCCGCGCGACCAGCGGTGTCATCGGTATGCGCTTCGGCGCCGAGGACGAGCTGCTGTCCATGGAGGTGTCGCAGGAGGGCACCGAGGTGCTTGTCGCCACCGAGGGCGGGTACGCCAAGCGAACCAGGATCGACGAGTACCCGCTCCAAGGCCGCGGGGGCAAGGGGGTGCTCACGGCGCGTATCGTGTCCACGCGGGGCGGGCTCGTCGGGGCGCTCGCCGTCCGGCCGGAGGACGAGGTGTACGCCATCACGTCCAACGGTGGCGTGATCAGGACGAGCGCGCGCGAGGTCCGGCGGGCGCAGCGGCAGACGATGGGAGTCCGGCTCATGAACCTCCCCGACGGCGTCACGCTGGTGGCGGTCGCCCGGAACGCGGACGAGCCGGACGGGCAGGGATAGTCCATGAGCGAACCGCGCTACCCGACCCGGATCAGCGACCCGGACGAGACGGCGCGCATCCCGAAGGACGCGCTCGACGGCCTCCGGGACGCCGACCAGACCCGTGACTCGGGCCGGTCGGGCGGGTCCGGGTCGCTCCCGGACGGGACGCGGAACGGGATCGGGCCGTCCGGACCGTCCGCTCCAGGTCGGCCTGGCGCGGCCGGCGCCGCGGGAGTGCCCAGCTCGCCGGAGGTGCCGGCGGCGGGGTCGT
>WNGJ01002081.1_pt1 | contig 20099 bp, 18 predicted proteins | sample 5400611 | NCBI WGS metagenome assembly WNGJ01 (sample SAMN13153375, study PRJNA577476) | soil metagenome | isolation source: 40 cm soil or saprolite under Garry oak tree replicate 1 | place: USA:California | collected 2016-06-15
GCAGAATATCGGAGAGGCAGGTCAGATCGCGGATTTTTTCCATCGCGTGCGCCTTGTCCGGAAACTTGAGCAGGTTGAAATCGGCGTAGGGCACCATCACGTAGTCGGCCTGCCCGCCGATCCATCCACCCATATCGACGTATCCATAGGCGCCTCCGGCGCGGTCGGAGTTGACGTGAAGGCAGACGCCGGTGTCGCCCTCTCGACAGGTCCGGCAGCGGCCGCATGCGACATTGAAGGGGACCGACACGAGATCGCCGATGTCGAGGTACTCGACGTCACGGCCTTTCTCGATCACTTCGCCGGTGATCTCGTGTCCGAGCACCATGCCGGCCGGCGCTGTCGTGCGGCCGCGGACCATGTGCTGGTCAGAGCCGCAGATATTCGTCGTTACGACCTTGAGGATGACGCCGTGGTCGATCGTTTTTCCTGCCGGATTGCGGAAGGTTGGAAAATCGATCTTCTGAACTTCGACGCGGCCTGGTTTGAGGTAAACTACGCCACGATTGGAATTGGAAGGCATCTGCAATCTCCTTTAGGTCTCACGCTGAGCTTTGTTTCGATCTGCTAGTTTCTACGAAGGGCGGGTCAACGTGCGATGCCCCGTATGTCGGCCGGGCCACGGCAACGGTCTGTTTGAGGGTCGCCGACGCGGCCCCTACCGCAGCTACCAACGAAGGCGCTTGCCGATGCGTTTGGCCATGCGATGGCCGGCGGCTGAGGCGGATCATCGGCTCTCACCGAGCTTGGGAAAGCCGGCTTGGTTTGAAAGGACCCGATGGCCTGGCAACTCGACCAAGCAGGCGCCGTGAGAGCTACTACCAACATCATGAAGCGGATGCGGCGATGCGCTGATGTCAACATCCCACACAAAATTGCGCGTTCGCAAAATCCCTGGATCGAACTTGTCTGCGCCGACGATATTTGAAGAGTTCACGGCTTCCGGATCACGGTTTTTGAATCGGTGGCTGCAAGTTAAATGCGCGTGAGATCGAGAACCATTAAATTGGGGTTTAACTAGTTCACATCGAATTGAGTCAGTCAGTAACTCGAGCAATCATGAGTCGCTATTAACATCGAATTTATTTGAGCGGACCAGCATCGTCATGATGTTCCTCTGGCAGCGACACGAAATCCAGCCTTTTGGAGCCACCCTCGATGACCCAACCCCGCCTTCTCGGCCTCTCCGGCAGCCTGCGCCGCGCCTCCAACAGCACCGCGGTGTTGCGCGGCCTTGAGGACGCGCTTGCGACCAGGGCTGCGCTCAACATCTTCCCGCTGCACGCGCTGCCGCTCTACAACGAGGATGATGACGGTGAGCACGCACCGGAATCGGTGCGCGCGCTGCGTTCCGCCATTGAGGCGAGCGATGGCGTGATCATGATCTCGCCCGAATACAATCACGGGATGTCCGGGGTACTGAAGAATGCGCTTGACTGGGCCTCTCGGCCCTACGGACGGTCGGAGCTAAGGAACAAGCCAGTGCTGACGATGACGGCTTCGCCTGCCTTCACCGGCGGCGTACGTGCGCAGCAGCAGATGAACGAGACGCTTGCATCGATCCCGGCGCGCCTTGTTTTCCGGCCTCAAATCGTGATCGGCAGCGTGCATGAGAAGGTGCGCGATGGCCGCGTTATTGACGAGGCCACGCTTGGCTTCGCGCTTGCCGGGGTCGATGATCTTCTCGAGGAGATCAGGGCAGCGGCGCGCTCTGTTCGAACGGCGGCATGAACGTCACCGACACGCCGCGGCTCGGCGCCGCGACCTCGCTCTCTCGGTAATCGATCTACTATTGTGGATGGCCTCAACGACGAAGCTGCCGCAACAGCTGCGGAGCGCCGGCTGGGTCACCTTGGCGCAATTTTCTCGGGCGTCTTGAAGCATGAGTCGGTAACGGAACTCATTCGGCGGGCGTGCGGGCGGCTTCGGCGGGCGTCCGGGCGGCGCTGCCCGGTTCGGCCGCCGAAATCCGTTCTTGGATGAGCCGGGCGAGCCCTGCGTGCAGAATGGCAGCGACGATGGCGCCAACGATCGGGGCAACCAGGTAGAGCCAGGCATCGTTGAAATTGCCGGTCGCGACCATCGGTCCGAGCGCACGCGCCGGGTTGAAAGCGGCGCCCGTGAGCGGCCCACCCATGATGATGTTGAGGGTCAGGGTCATGCCGATCGCAAGCGGCGCAAGATTGCGCGCGCGGCCCGCGACCGCGGTGCTGAGCACGACCGTGCACAGGAAAAATGCGAGCACCGCCTCGATCACGAAGCCGGCCCAGGAGGTGACTGTGAGGGTCGTGTTGCCCAGAGCGAGGTCGTGCGCGAGCATCGGCGTGCCGAGGCCGGTCGCGGCACCGCCTAGCACGGCCCGCAACAAGAGCGCACCAAGGAGACCGCCAACGAGCTGGCTGACAATGTAGCCGGCCGCCTCGCCCGCGCGCATGGCGCCGGCGGCGAGCACTGCGGTCGTGACGGAGGGGTTGAAATGGCCACCCGACACGGGGCCGTAGGCGAAGGCGAAGGCCGTGACGGTCAGACCGTGAGCGAGGGCAATCGCGGCGATGCCGGGCAGGCCGACACCGTCGCCGACCACGGCCGCGGCGCCGGCGCCGATGAATATGAGTGAGAAGGTGCCGATGAACTCCACGAGGAGCTTGGGTGCGATCCGGTTCGACATCGTTAACTCCAGAGATGAGATTGGCCGCTCGGCGCGATCAGGCTTGCGACAAGCAACAGCACGTCAGCTCACAGGTCATTCTTTTACCTGTGATTGGATAGACGATCCGACTTCCGCTTGACGCCTGCCTGCTGCCACACGCCGAGAATCGTCATTGACCGGCAGCGCCGCTTGTCACGCGTCGAACGATTGGCGATCTGGCGCGACTCTTGCGCCGTCAAGGTCAGAACGCGTTCTTGTATCGCGAGAGTGCACCAGGGCTGCCATAGACCCACATTGGCTCGTCGCAATGGCGTGGGCCCTGGTCGGACATGCAGGCAGCGCTCCAGGGCGGAGCCGCGACCTCGCGACCCTCGTCTATGATTGTCTGCGGCGGAATGCTGCTTTCGTGCGTGCGCGCGACAACAGCAGCTGGCATAGCCAATGATGGTACGAGCAGAAGCGCTGCCAGGAAATATTTCATCTTCATCGTTCTATTCCTCGTTTGCGGGAGGCGCATATTGACAGCCCGCCTTCGCTGGATGCCCACAGCACTCGAAATCGGATCATCGAGCTGCATGCAAGCGCTAACCAGAAAGGTAACAACGATGCACGTGACGACCATTAAATTGGCTTTTAAGACCCTAAATTCAGATTGAATCGGCAGCGCCCTCGAAAGACAGAGGTCGTGTCAATGATCGAAGGGCGCTCGCCGCATTCGTGCGAGCACGACGTTGCAAGGTAAACCTACAGCTGGCCGAACTAAACCTCCGTTCAATGGCGTCTCCGATCATCGGACTTACCCTAAAGCTGTGGGTGTGAGCCGAGGCTTCCGGCGCACAGTCGCTAATCGGCGCCGAAGACCCCACCATCGCAGCGGCAGGCATCAGCTTTGCGTGTAGCAACCGCCGGAGATAGCAAATGATGTTCGTGACGCTTGTGGCCGTCCTCTGTCATGTTTCGCCGGGAGGTCCCGGAAATTGTGTCGAAGAAATCGTCACCGACAGCAACCAAAGCAACATTACCCTTCAGAGCTGCATGATCCAGGGCCAGATCGGCATTGCTAAATGGATGTCCGAGCATCCGATCTACCATGCCAACTGGACGATCCAGCGCTATAAATGCGCGCCGGGTCATTACCAGCTGCACGTCAAAGCATGACCGATGAAAGAGACCGCGTGGTGGATGTTCGTGATATTGGGCAGCGCCGCGCTTGTCTATGACGTCGCCTGGTACGGCGAGATCATTGTCCGCATTGCTTCAAAGTGAGATGGCTCGACCTATCGCTATCGTGACTCTCTTATGATCGGAGGTCGAAACTCGATCGATGAATTCACGTCGAGGAAATTGGCCGCGGGGCAAAGTTACTTCGATGTCTTGTTCGCCTCTCCCTCGATTTTCATGTCCCTCTCCATTTCGAGGCACGTGAGGAATTCGACATAGCTGGAATTGCCATCCGCACCGGTTTCGCCGCTGCACTGGGCTTTGGCGCGGGGACTAAATTGCAACCATTCAGTTTGAAGTTGGTTGCGCGCTTGCGTCTCATCGTCTGCGCACCTTTTCTGTATCTCTATCGTGCCGCCTTCGCCCTGACACTCGCGAGCGATATCGAACTTCGGTACGGCGTCGGCGATCGCGATGGGGTGCAGAGAAGTCATGATAATGATCGGCAGATGAATCAGCATTTTGTTTCTCCGGGCTGCTTGACGTAATCCGTCTGCTACGCCCAACAGGCAGCTTGGCGCGGACTGCAACTTTGTGGCGACGTCGCTCGGCCACGCCACCATTCAAGGCGCGGCTACAAAGACCTCAATGGGCAACGGGTGATCGATCACGTAGCTGCCGAAATTTGGATTGTGACCGTTCGGTTGGACCCGTTGGTCAGCCCCCCTTGCGCGCGCCAACAGCGTATATGGGCCCGGTTGCGCCGGCGTGATCCAATCGTATTTCCAACGGCGCCATGCGTGCCGGTTTGTCGGATCGAGGAAATCGCCCTGAACCCACGACGTGCCTCCATCAAGACTGATCCAAATCTCGGTGACATCGGTATCCCCAGCCCAGGCCGCACCGCAAATGGTGTAAGGGCGATCGGGTTCGAGCCTCTCGTACACGCGCGGGCGTGCGATCTGGGACTTCAGTTTCATCTCCGCGAGCGGTCGGCGGATCGGCACTCCAGCGGAATCGTCCCAATAGGCGTAGTCGGACGTCTGCCAGTAACCCTGGAAGGGCTGCGTGGCAGCAACAATGTTGGTCAGCCATTTTACCGACGCCATGCCGTAGTGCCCCGGCACTATGGCCCGCACTGGATAGCCATGATCCAGCGTCAGATCCTGGCCGTTCATCTGGTAGGCGATCAGCACATCGGGCTCCATCGCCCGCGTCCTTGGGATGCTACGGACATAGGAGATTGGGCCGGGCGGCTTCGGCTCCTCCTTCGGCACACCGCGATCAGCGCCTTCCAGGACGATTTCGCACACATCATCGGCCAGTCCGGCACTTTCCAGCAGCGCGGAAAGGGGAACCCCAGTCCATTCAGCATTTCCGACCGCGCCGAGTTGCCATTGCGCGCCTGACACCGGTGGCACCAGGAATACCCGGCCGTTGCCGGCGCATTCCAGCGTAGCGAGGCATGTCCGTGAAGGCATGGCACGGATATCCGAGTAGCTCAGCCTTAATTCCCTACGCGTTGCGCCCGTTATCGACAGCCGATAGGCGACAGGATCGAGCTCCGGCGCGGGGAAATGACTGCGTATATAGAACAATTCGGTCGGCGTGATGAAATCGCCGAGTTGATCGAACGGCATTTCAAGATTGTTAGGGTCTTTTTGCCGAATGATCAGGCCGACGGGACGCGCAGCCATGCCGGACCAATATTCGGATCTCATATCCATGGAACGCTCCTATCGGATTCAGACGGCGCGAAGGTCAGACCACCGCGAGATAGATGCAGAAGATCACCACGGCAATCACGAGCGCTGCCGAAAACAGCGATTCAGCGCGGGACTGTGCGATCTGGATCACCTCCTGGCGATCGATCGCACGGCGCGTGCGCTCAAAGCCGGCGGTGCTTCGTGCGATGACGGCGATTCCCATCATTACCATCACAACTCCGGCGTAACGGGTCGCGACCGAAACCAACGCGCCGGCATCCTCCGCAGCGAAATGGGGGCCGTTCCCGCCACCCGCCGCGTCAACAAGGACGTTCAGCTTGAAGAGAAAAAATCCGAATGCGGCTACGGCCAAGCCGGTGCGTATCCAGGCAAGATAGGTTCGCTCGTTCGCCGCGTGATCGGTGTAGTTTGCGATCATTGAATTTCACCTCGCACGGCCAATGTGGATCGTGGTACCGACGAAATCGATTAAAAAGAGATTCATTCTTGTCGGCCGCTTCGTGTCGCTTTCGGAGTCGCAGGCGGCGCCGCGACCGTGCTCGTCACGGCCCCTGTGCCTGCTCGTTTGCGTCAATCGATTGATCGACGTTCTCGGCGACCGTCTTGGAGGCAAGCGCAGGAAGCGTCGCAAAAGAAGTCGGACTGATGGAATTTCGTTCCCAGCCCGACCTCTTCGAGCGCGCTCGCGTTAGCGTTCAGTCCGGACCGAGATCGATCCGGATCTGCTGCCTGGCGCTGCGACGCGGACGGATCAATAGGCCGACGCCGGTTCGCAAGGCGGACCGTTGTCCCAGGGCTGGGTGGCAAATGCGCCCACGGCCGGGGCCGGAACGCAGGCACGCCCGTCAACATAAGGCGCGGTGCTCGCATTGGCTTGGCGCCGCACAGTCACATGGCTCTCGCGAGCCATCGCGGGAGTTGCGAGCGCGGCCGCGGCGATCAGCGCTGCCGACAGAAGTTTAAGCTTGGTCATTCGATGTCTCCATTGGATGTGAAAAGCCAACGGCAGTTGGCTTCTCTACGGAGGTGGAGCAGCGGTCGACCGATTAAAGGAACATTTCCTCACGTCCCTTCAACGTCGCGCGAGGTCGGCGCGTCGTGCGATCACGAACTCCGGCACTCGCTAACGAAGGTGGACCTGCCCCACGTGCGCGCGGCCCGCGCAACAGCAAATGGATATCAACGACCCCGATGAACTCGTCGAAAAAGCAGATACACGATGATTGGGGTCGTCCGCGACTGATCGACCCCCGCCGCCTTGGAGTGCTGGGCCGAAGCCGAAACGCGGGAATGACGGACGATTAGAATTTCTTGAGCACGGCGGCGGGAAAACTTTCGGCGTTGGGCTCTCCATCGAAGCCCGTCCAAAAGCAATCAACCTGATTGCCCTTGATGCTGTCGACGGTCATCAACGGCCCGCCCGAACGCAGCCGAACGAGATCGCCGCGCTTTAACGAAGCAGCGGTCTGGCTCTGCATTGCCGTGTCCGATGGAGCAGAATCGGAAAAGGCTGGAACCGACAAAGGCACATTGAGCGCGATTCCGAGCACTAGTGCAATTGCGGTCGATGCCCGTTTTGTGAACGCCAACATTGTTAAACTCCATCTCTCGTCCAACTGACGTAGGATCACACTTGAGCGCAGCCACTAAATTGCGTTTTAGAAACGGTTGCATGGGCGTGAGAGCTGTCCTCACCTGATCTTGAGTTTGAGCATCATGGTGATCACCGATTATTGGTCGATCGATGAATTTTGTTGATGCATCAAATCGGTTTGCGCGACGTTCAAAAACGAATCCAGAATTCTAAATTGGTTTTTAATTGAGAACGTGGCGTTCGGTCGCCATGTTCGAGCGGGTCCCGGAGCCTCGCTGCGTTGCCGGGAATTTTGTTGGGGCGACCCATCCAAGAGAGATATCGGGGAGGCGCAAAGGCTGGGCCGTGGGGAAGTCCATGCAAGCAATAGCCGACTGTGTCCGGAGGTAACGATGGCTTTGTTCTCACGCGCCTTCATCCGCAAACGCGTGATCTCGCTGGCAACGACAACTTCAGTAGCGGCGACGTCGTTCGCTTTGGCGCAGGATCCGACCAGGACGCATCGCCTCCCTGGCGCGATGCAATATGTGGCGGATCGGCCGGAGCATTCGGAGGAGCAGCCATTCCTGTCGGAAAACGCCGCCGCCATGAACAAGATGATGGCGGACATGATGGTCAAGCCGACCGGCGATATCGATCGTGATTTCGTCGAGATGATGGTGCCGCACCATCAGGGCGCCGTCGACATGGCGAACGCCGAACGCAAATACCGCCATAACAAGCAGCTTCGCCAGCTGGCTCAGGAGATCGTTGCTAACCAGCAGCGGGAGATCACGATGATGCGAAATGCAGTCAGAGAGGAGCGCCCGCTCGCGGCAGCTTCACCTGCCCAAGCCGCACCGGCTTCCAATGTATCGCCGATGTCGCATGAAACGATGGGGATGTCTCATGATACGAAGCCCAATGACGCCAAGCCTCAGGATTGAAGCTAAAGGGAAAAATCGCCTGATGTGTTTCTCGCGAGAAGCTCGGTTCGCGTTGAACCATCAGGAGGATTTCACATGATGTCGTTCTCGATGTCTTTGTCGCCCTCGTCGATTTCCTGGCGCGCCTGGTTGGGCGCCGTCGCGGTGCTGGGTGTCGCTGCCTTTGCCGCGGGCAGGGCGAGCCAATCGTCGTCCGTGATCTCTCCGTTCACGGTTTGCTCGACAGCGACCGAAGCGGCGTTTCCTGAGGAGACGTCCTACCTTTCGGAAAACGACGCGGCCATGAACAAGATGATGTCCGCCATGGTGATCAAGCCGACCGGCGACGTCGATCGCGATTTCGTTTCGATGATGACGCCGCACCATCAGGGTGCAATCGACATGGCGCAAGCGGTGCTGCGCAACGGCCGCAACGAGCAGATCAGGCGGCTTGCGCAAGAGATCATCGTGACGCAGCAGCAAGAGATCGCGGCGATGAGGCTCGCCGTCGGCGATCCGCTGCCGCCATCCGTTGCATCACCGACGCAAGTCCCGGTTTCGTCCGCCGGCTTTTCCGTGACGGCTTTGACGTCTTTAGATACCTCACCTCAAAAAACAGGAGAGCCTCAATGAGGCGCAGCCTTTTGACGCTGGTTTTTCTTGCGGGTGTTTGCTTAAGCGGACAGACAGCGGCCTGGGCCGGCCAGGCGCCTGGTGCGGCGTCCGATCCGGATATTCCCATCAGTCATCGCGACCGTGTCTATTCCGCCGAGCAGTTCTCCAACACGGTGTCGGTGACCGACCCCGTCGACAATAAGCTCGTCGGTGTTATCAGGCTCGGCGACCCGCAGCCGGGCAATTTCAGTCCGCTTTATAAGGGACAGGTCCTGGTCCACGGCATGGGCTTCTCGCCGGATCATAAGACCATTGCGGTGGTTTCGATCGGCAGTAACTCTGTCACCTTCATCGATACTGCGACCAACGCGGTCAAGCACACCACCTATGTCGGCCGCTCGCCTCATGAGGCGTTCTTCACGCCCGATGGCAAGGAGGTCTGGGTCACCGTCCGCGGCGAGGACTATATCGCCGTGCTCGACGGCCAGAGTTTTGAAGAGAAGTCTCGCATCAAGGTGCCGGCCGGGCCGGGCATGCAGATTTTTTCGCCTGACGGCAAATACGGCTACGTCTGTTCCTCCTTCAATCCGGAGACGGTTGTCATATCAGTCGCCGATCACGAGATCGTCGGCCACGTCAAGCAGGACAGCCCGTTCTGTCCGAACATCGCCGCCACGCCCGACGGCAAGCAGGTCTGGTTCACGCTGAAAGACACCGGCAGGACCGAGGTGTTCGACGCGCGGCCGCCATTCTCGGTGCTGAAATCGATCGACACCGGGCCGATCACCAATCACGTCAATATCGTCCACAACGCCAACGGCACCTTCGCCTATGTGACGGTCGGCGGGTTGAACGAGGTCAAGGTGTTTCGCACCGACGACTTCTCGCTAGCTGCGACGATCCCCGTCGGCAAGCTGCCGCACGGGGTCTGGCCGTCCGGCGATGGAACCAGGGTCTATGTCGGGCTCGAAAATGCCGACGGCATGGCTGCGATCGATACCGTAACCAATAAATTGATCGCGACCAGCCCGATCGGGCAGGCGCCACAAGCCATCACTTACGTTCCGAATGCCGTGCCGGAAGGCGACGGCGCGCAGGGTCTGCAGCGGCTTGATGTGGCGGGCCGTGCGACTCATCTCGCGCTTGGCGCTGTGGAAGGTCGCAAGACCGTAGGCAGTACTGGTGCCGTCGGTAGCGCGGACAAAGTTCCCACCAGCGTCTCGCTGTTCGATCAAGGCTTGATCCAGGTATTGCAGGCTTCGGTGACCGGCCTTGAGCCCAAACAGCCTTACGTTCTCGCGCTTACCCACGAGCGGGACGGCAAGGGGGCGTTGGAGCCGCTGGCGGCCTTCATGACCAATCCGGCGGGCTCGGCAATTGTCAATGCCACCGGCGCGATCCGACAGGTCGTGCGGGGCGAGGACAATATCCAACGGCGCTATCTGGTGATCGCGGAGGGGCATGCCGACAAGCCCGGTCCGATCGTGCAGATGCAATTGAGATAGCAGACGCTGCCGGTTGCGCGATTTGCGCAACCGGTGCGCGGTCAAGGACAGATCATGGGCATCGTTCGATTTGCACTGAGATTCCCGCACACCTTCTACGTGCTGGCAGCGCTGATCCTGTTTCTTGGCATCGCCGCCATCCGATCGATGCCGACGGATATTTTTCCGGAGATCCGCATTCCGGTGGTGACTGTCATATGGCAGTACACCGGCCTCACTACGCCGGAAATGGAGCAGCGCGTCAGCACCTACAGCCAATATTCTATCAGCGCCAACGTCAACGGGATCAAGAACATGGAAGCGCAGACCCTCAATGGTCTGTCGATCCAGAAGGTCTACTTCCAGCCGGACGTCAACCTCGACCTCGCTATCGCCCAAATCGTCTCCGCCACGAATGCCATTCGCGCACTGATGCCGCCCGGCATCCAGCCCCCGATCGTCGTGCAGTTCAATGCGTCGAGCGTACCTGTTCTGCAGCTTAGCCTCAATTCGGACAGCTTGAATGAGCAGCAACTCTATGACTTCGGCATCTACCGCGTTCGGCAGCAATTGGCACCGGTGCCCGGCGTCACCTTGCCGACGCCGGCGGGCGGCAAATACCGCCAGATCATGGTGGATATCGACCCGGACAAGCTTCTGTCCCGCGGGCTAACGCCGCTCGACATCGTGAACGCGGTCAATACGCAGAACCTGACGTTGCCGTCGGGAACGGCGAAGATCGGAAACACCCAATATACGGTGCGAACCAACGCGACACCGGCGTCGATCGACGACCTCAACATGATGCCGGTCAAATTCGCCAACGGCGCCACCATACTCTTGAAGGACGTGGCGCAGGTGCGCGACGGATCGCTGGTGCAGCAGAATATCGTGCGCGAGGATGGTCGCCGCTCGGTTCTGCTCAGCGTGATCAAGAACGGCAATGCCTCCACGCTTGCAGTCGTCAACGGTGTCAAATATGCCCTGCAGGCGATCCGCGCCGCTGCTCCAGCCGGACTCAACGTCACCGAGCTGTTCGACCAGTCGGTGTTCGTTAAAAGCTCGGTCAATGGCGTATTGCGCGAAGGCGCCATCGCCGCTGGCCTCACCGCGCTGATGATTCTGATCTTCCTTGGTTCCTGGCGATCGACGCTGGTCGTGATGATTTCAATCCCGCTGGCGATCCTGTCTTCGCTCACCGTGCTGTATTTTCTGGGCGAGACACTGAACACGATGACGCTCGGCGGCCTTGCGCTGGCGGTCGGCATCTTGGTCGACGATTCGACCGTGACGATCGAGAATACTCACCGCCTGTGGACGGAAGAGGGCATGCCACTTTCCGAGGCGACGCTGCACGGCGCCGCCGAAATTGCAGTGCCTACCCTGGTTTCGACGCTTGCCATCAGTTGCGTGTTCACGTCGGTGGTGTTCCTTGACGGACCGGCAAAATACCTGTTCACCCCGCTTGGACTTGCCGTCGTGTTCGCGATGCTGGCTTCCTACGGATTATCGCGGACCCTGACCCCGGTCACGATCGGCTTGCTGCTCAAGGGTGAAAAGCGCCATCACGCAAATGACGGTCCACGTGGGGGTCTCTTCTCACGGATCTCTGCTGCGTTCGAGCGCGGCTTCGAGCAGCTGCGTGATGGATACAAAAAATTGCTTACAACGCTGCTACGCCGACGGGCTATTGTCCCGGTCGTCGCCGTCCTGATGCTCAGCCTCGGCGCGGTGATGCTCTTGTCCGTTGGCCGCGACTTTTTCCCGGTGATCGACGGCGGCCAGATCCAGCTTCACGTTCGCGCTCCCGCCGGAACCCGCATCGAAACCACGGAGGCGATATTCCAGGCGGTCGAGGACAAGATCCGCCAGATCATTCCGGAGAAGGACCGCGCGCTTATCGTCGACAATATCGGACTGCCGGCGCGAGCTTACAATCTGGCATTCGCCGACGGTTCGACGATCGGAATCAACGACGGTGTCATCCAGGTGCAGCTCAAAGAAGGCCACAAGCCGACAGCCGACTACGTCAAGAAATTGCGCGAGGTGCTGCCGGTCGCATTCCCGGAGGACGTATTCTATTTCCAGGCGGCCGATATCGTCACGCAGATCCTGAATTTCGGATTGCCGGCCCAGATCGATGTCCGCACCGTCGGCTACGACAAGAACAATCTTTCGGTTGCAAGGGAGCTCCGCCAACGCCTCGCAGCGATTCCCGGCGTTGTCGATGCGCATCTGCAGCAGGAAGTTGACGCTCCGGCGTTCTACGCCCAGATCGATCGGATCCGGGCGGCGCAGCTTGGCCTCAATGCGAGCACGGTGGCCACCAACATCAATGTCAGCCTGAGCTCGTCGGAGCAGGTGTCGCCTAATTTCTGGACCGACCCGACCTCGGGGATTCCGTATTACCTGGCTGTGCAGACGCCGGAATTCAAAATCAACTCGCTCAATGCACTCGCAAACACACCGGTGTCCACCTCGCTGGCGGCGAGCGGCCAAACGGTCCCTGGCATGCTCAGCAATGTCGCGACGTTTAAGCGGGACACGGTTGCCACCAACTCCAACCAAACCAATATCCAGCCGGTGTTTGACATCTATGCCAGCGTGCAGGGCCGCGATCTCGGCAGCGTCGCAGCCGAGATCAACAAGGTCACCACGCAACTGCAGAAGGAAATGAAGCCCGGTAATTCGATTCAGGTAATTGGGCAGATCCAGAGCATGAACGACTCTTTCCGGAATCTCGGCATCGGGCTGCTGTTCGCCGCGGTCTTCGTCTATCTGCTGATGGTTGTGAACTACCAGACCTTTGGCGATCCATTCGTCGTGATCCTGGCGCTGCCGGCGACGCTCTCCGGCATCGTCACCATGCTGTACATCACCGGCACCACGCTGAACGTGCCGTCGCTGATGGGGGCGATCATGGCGGTCGGCGTTGCTTCGGCGAACTCTATCCTGCTCGTGACCTTCGCGCGCGAGCAGCAGTTGAAGGGACACTCCGCCCTTGAGGCCGCCATCAGTGCCGGCCATACCAGAATCCGTCCCGTGCTGATGACGGCCGCCGCGATGATCGTCGGCATGATCCCGATGGCGATTGGCGGCGCCGGCGAGGAACAGAACGCTGCGCTTGCGCGCGCTGTCATCGGCGGCCTGCTGTTCGCCACGCCGACGACGCTGCTGATCGTGCCTTACCTGTTCGCAATGCTGCGCAAAGGCAATGACGGAAAGCCTCACCATGGTGTATTCGAGGAAATCCAGGAATGACCGACATCCGTGAGCGAACAAGAAATGAAGATGTCAGGGACCGGCCTGATCCTGAAACCGATCGCGTCGTTGCGCTCCCGAATGCTCGGCGCAAGCGGCGACGCCGCTACGGCGGGGCGCTGCTCGGCGGAAGTGCGCTGCTACTGCTCGTAGGCGGCCTTGGAACAGGAGGCTGGCGCCATTACCAGGCCGAACTCGCCGTCGCGGCCACCGCGCAACAGAGCAGGACCTTTGTCCCCGAGGTTCGCGTCGCTGCGGTCCGCGCCAGCGACAGCAAGATCACCATCACGTTGCCGGCGACCACAACGGCATTTGAGGCGGCGAATATCTTTGCACGCACCAACGGCTACATCGAAAAGCGCTACGTCGACATCGGCGATCGGGTCAACGCGGGAGCCCTGTTGGTAGACATTACAGCGCCCGAACTCGACCACCAGATTACGCAAGCCAAGGCGACGCTGGCCCAGAACCAGGCGACATTGAAGCAGACGCAGGCAAGCCGTGAGCTTGCCGAGGTCACCAATGGGCGCGACAGCAAGCTGGTCAAGCAGGGATGGCTCACGCTTCAGCAGGGCGACAATGATCGCCTGACCCTGCAGGCGCAACAGGCAGCGGTGGCGGTGGCTGAGTCGAATATTGCCGCTCAAGAAGCCCAGATTCGAATACTCGAGCAGGAGAAGGCCTACCAGCGCGTCGTAGCGCCATTCGATGGCGTGATCACACAGCGCAACATCGACAACGGCAGCCTGGTGACGTCCGGATCGACCTTCATGTTCACGCTGATGCACCCCGACGTGATCCGCATCCAGGTGTTCGTCCCCCAGGACGAGGCCTACGGGCTTGGGCCGGGCGTCGATGCGGTGGTCCGTGTCCCCGAGATTCCAGATCGAACTTTTCCAGGCAAGGTGACACGGATCGCGACTGCGTTGCAGCCCGGCAGCCGGACGCTGCTGACCGAGATCGACGTTCCCAATCCGGACGGCGCGCTCAGCCCCGGAATCTATTGTACCGTCGAGCTGTTCATTCCGCGCAAGACGCCATCGATGATCATACCGGCCGACGCCGTCGTATTCGATCAGAATGGGTTGCATGTCGCGATGGTCGAGAATGGCTCCGCCCATCTGCAGAAGATCACGATCGCGCGTGACTTCGGCAAGGAGGTCGAAGTGCACGATGGCGTCAGGCCCGGCGATCAGGTGATCCTTAATCCGATGATCGACCTGGCGGAGGGCAGCAAGGTCGCCGTGCGCAAGGCGCAGACAAGCTAGATCGGTGCGGAGGAGGGCGGTCGCGATGCGGCGTTTACTGTTCACGGCTGCCATCCTGCTGACGGGCTGCACCGCTTGCCTTGCGCAGGTCTCCACCATGGGCAGCACAGCCATGGGACTTTCATCGACGCCGGGGGCGATCGTGACTTCCCCGCTGAACGGCCCGAGCCCGTTCTCGGCGACGACCCAGCCGGGCACTCCCGACACGACGCTGGCGCCGGTACCGTTGGCGTCTGATCCGACAACGCCGGGGACGGTCGTGACCTGTTCGACACCAACAGCGCAAATCGCGCCTGGAACGCCGGCGGTGCCAGTTACTTCCATGTCGGCAGTGGGCGGCACAACCGGAACGATGCCACCGGTTTCCGCGGCGCCGACGACATCGACTTCCTCTTCCACGCCCACAACGAACACGACCGCGCCGTATCTGCTGCTGTCCGCGCAACCAGCTACGTCATTTATGTCCACATTTGCCGGCTCGAACATACCGGCGCCGCCGCCGCCCGCAGTACCACCTCTGCCGTCGCCTTCCATTACTGCACCGACCGTGCCGACGTCATCGACGGGACCGAGCGCGGTCTCCGCATCCATGCCGGCCACAACCATGATGACGTTATCGACCACGACGATGTCACCGACCGCGACGATGTCGTCGAACCCCTTGGGGACCATTCCAACGACAGTGGTCGGCAGCGCGACCGGGACCATATCGCCGGTGTCCCCGCTCGGAAGCTCGTCGACCACCGTATGCAGCTCTGCGCCGGGAGGTCCGCCGACCAATGGCACCGCTTTGCCGCTCTCGACCCCGGTAATTCCGAGCGGCCCACCGCCTGGCACAATTCAACCCGCGGTCACGGACCTTGTCGTCACCAGCATCGATCCGACAATGAGTGTGGTGCCGACACCAAATACGTCGGCATGCGCGGAGGGCGTGACGATGAACGTGGCAACGGCCGGCACGATGGCGCCGGCCAACGCCACGGGCGCTCCGGCAACGCCGGGCGTATCGCCGCCGGGCTGTTGACCGGAAAAACCGGTTCCCTACGCCTTCGTTCGGCGGCTTTTGGCCGGCAGGCCGATCCTAAAACCCCGTTTATAAAACCCTATTTAATGGTGCACCCGATTTTTCGGGCCTATGTCTCCTCTTGAGCGGTCTCACCGCGCTTGCCCCCGGAGGCGGTGTTCAGATTGGCCGCAGAGAGGACGGCGCCGCCACGCCGACTGCCCCCAAGAGTGAGGCGGGCAGCGCCGTCCGGCTCTTTTCCCATGGCATTTGCGGGCCGTTAACATTATGCCTCTGGTCTCGAGCAAGCATATGAACCCTAGAATTTCAGGCTCGAGCACCGTGCGCGGCGCGAAAGCCTTAGCGGCGGCTGAGAATGAACTGATGGCGAAAGTGCTTCTGATCGAGGATGACAGCGAAACGGCCGAGGAAATTGCGGCCGAACTCGCCGACCGCGGTTTTGAAGTCGAATGGTCGGCCAACGGCATAGAAGGCCTCGACAAGGCTCGCTCATCGCGGCCCGACGCCATGATCGTCGACCGGCTGTTGCCGGGAATGGACGGCCTCACGGTGATCGAGGCATTGCGGAAGGATCAAGTCCGCACTCCGGTGCTGGTGCTGAGCGCGCTGGGGGCGGTCGATGATCGCGTGCGCGGATTGCGGATGGGGGGTGACGACTATCTCACCAAACCGTTCGCGCTGGTGGAGCTTGTCGCCAGGGTGGAGGCGTTGCTGCGCCGACCGGCAGAGTCACGCGAGACGACGTTGCGCGCGGGGCCGCTCGAGCTCGACCTGATCGAGCGCACCGCCAAACGCGGCGATCGCGTGATCGATCTGTTGCCGCGCGAGTTTCGCCTGCTCGAATACATGATGCAACGCAGCGATCAGCTGTTGACGCGAGCGATGCTGCTGGAGGAAGTCTGGAACTATAAATTCGTGCCGGCGACGAACCTGGTGGACGTGCATATGGGCCGGCTGCGCCACAAGGTCGATGGACCGGACGAAACCCCTATGATCCACAATGTCCGCGGAGCCGGTTTCATTCTTCGCACCGGACCATAAGGCGCATATGGCCGCTAGCAACGCGCCGTCGCACACGTTGAACAGGACATCCGCGCGGCGAAATCAGATGCGTCAGGCCCAAATCATACGTTCGAACACCTTTCAGTGGGCGCTGGCAGTGGCTGGCGTGTTCTCGGTTTTCGTTGTCGTGCTGTTCGGCTTCATCTATTGGCAGACCGATCACTACCTGATCGCGCGGTCCGACAGAATGATCGCCAGTCAACTGAACTTCATCGCCGGCTTGCCCAACGAACGTCGGCTGGATGCGATCGATGAGCATCTGAAGCAGGATTCCCGAGGCGTTCAATATGCCGGCCTGTTCGGCGCGGACGGCCGCAAGGTAACGGGCAATCTGGAAAGGTTCCCGCCCGAGCTTAAGTCGAATGATTCTGTCCAGAGCGTCTCGGTCGAGCGAATACTTCCGGCTGGGCGGGAGACCCACGTGATCCGCGCGATCGCCCGGCACATGCCGAATGGCGACGCGTTGGTCATCGGACGAGAGGTCGACGAAACCAGGGAGATTTCCCATGTCGTCGCTCAGGCGCTGGCCCTGGGTCTATTGCCGGCGCTTTGCCTGTGCCTGCTGGCTGGCGCGTGGCTCAGCATGCGCGCCCAGAAGCGGGTCGAGGAGGTAAATCAGCGCGTCCAGCGCATCATCGCCGGCAATCTGCGCGAGCGGCTTCCACACCGCGACACCGACGAGCCGTTTTCGAAGCTCGCCGTCATCGTCAACGGCATGCTCGATGAAATGGAAACGATGATCCATGCGCTCGCCGGGGTAGGTAACGACATCGCCCACGATTTGCGAACGCCGCTGACGCGGGCGCGGCTGGCACTGGAGCGTAGCCGCACCAACGCCACCACGCTGGAACAGCTCCAGACGGTGGTCGACAAGGCGATCGCAAATATCGACCAGTCGCTGACGATCATCACCGCGCTGTTGCGCCTGGCCGAAATCGAAAACAGCCGGCGGTCGGCGGCCTTCGGCACCATCTCATTGCACGAAATGCTGCGGGAGGTATGCGATATCTACGAGCCGATCGCCGAGAACAAGAATGTCGACTTGCGCGTCGACGTGAAGCACCGGCTTGGCGTGTGCGGCGACCGGGATCTCCTGTTTGAGGCGGTCGCCAACCTCGTTGACAATGCCATCAAGTTTACGCCCGAAGGCGGTCGGGTAGACATTGAGCTGATACGCGGCGACAACGAGACCATCGTGCGCGTCAGCGACACTGGTTGCGGCATCAGCGAACAGGAGCGGGAGGCCGTGCTGCGGCGTTTCTACCGGTCCGACAAGATTCGGAACACGCCGGGCGTGGGCCTTGGCCTCAGTCTTGTGGCTGCGATCGTAAAGCTGCACGGCTTCAGGCTCGCCATTCATCCCGGCCCGAGTGGCCGGGTGGAGATCATTTGTCCCGACCGCCCACCAGGATGAAAGAGCTCGTGGCCTCGCGCTACGCATCGCTTCCGATTCCCTTAAGCGGGCGTGATCGGCAAACCCCTTCATTTACATCCGGAAAGAGGCAAATAGGGCTTTTTCTGCCTGGCTCGCATAACGTTCCTTATGTCGTAGAGCGAAAAACGATCGCTTTGGCAGATCGATCTTGACGCGATGAAGTGTTCCGGCAGCCAGCGACTGCACCACGACCAGATCGGAAATAGCGGTAGCACAGTCGCCGGATTCCACAGCAACACGCACGGCTTCGTTCGATGGCAGCTCAAGCCGGATATCGAGGTCGGACAATTTTACGTCAAATTTCTTGAGCGCGGCCTCGAACATGGATCTGGTGCCGGAGCCGGGCTCACGCAGAATCCAGCATGTCTCCGTCAGAAGCTTTGGTGTAATGCGCATCTTGCCGGTCCACGGATGGCTTGTTCCGACCACGACCGCCAATGAATCACCTTCCATTCTCCGAATAGCCAGCGAAGGATCGTGCACATCGCCCTCAACGAAGCCGAGGTCTGCGGTTCCCCGATTGACGGCCTGGGCGACCTGCTCGGTGTTTGCGATACTCACGCGCAGATCGATGGCTGGATAGGCCTTCCGAAACGCGTCGACGCGTGGTGGCAACCAATAATTCGCTACGGTCTGGCTCGCTGCCAGGCTCAGCGAGCCACGCTTAAGGCCAGCCAAATCGTCCAAGACCTGCGCCGCGGTCTTGACGCGCGCCACAACTTCGCGGGCCTCATTCAGGAAATCCCGGCCGGTCTGGGTCAGCACGATGCCGCGGCCGATGCGGTCAAACAGCTTGATCGCGTAACGCGTTTCGAGCGCCGCGATAGCGGCGCTCGTTGCTGATTGCGTCAAATTAAGTTCGCTTGCGGCCCGCGTCACGTGCTGTTTTTCCGCAACCGCGATGAAAATGCGAAGCTGTTCCAAGGTCATGGCGTGTCATCCCGTCAGTTTGATCAGCGTGAGGCTGAAGGTCGCAATGAACAAGAAAGCGAATGCGCCAAGCAGAGCGGGCCGAAAGCCTCTCGACGCCAGTTTGCGGATGTTTGTTTCCAGCCCCATCGCGGCTAGTGCAATCGATAGCAGGAATGTCGTCGCAGCAACGATCGATGCCTTGGCCTCGGCTGGGATCGTCACCAGGCTGTTGACCCCGACCAGCGCCACAAATCCGAGCACGAACCACGGCACCGGCGGACGAGCCGATACTGTGCCCGCCCCTGATATCCGATGCTTTGTACCGCGCACAGCCATTAGCCCGATCGCAATGACCATTGGCGCCAGCAGCAAAACGCGCGTCAGCTTGGCGATCGTTCCAAACTCACCAGCTTGTTGTCCGTCCTGGAATGTCGCAGCGACCACCTGCGCAATCTCATGGATCGATGCGCCGGCCCAAAGTCCGAACCCGTGCGGGTCCAGATGCAGAAGGCCGGGGAGAAGCGGATAGGCAAACATCGCGACCGACCCGAAGACCGTTACGCAGGCGACTGAGTAGGCCACGTCCTCGTCATCGGCTTTGGTGACGGTATTGGTGGCAAAGATTGCCGACGCGCCGCAGATTGACGTTCCAGCCGCGATAAGCTGCGCAAGTTTGGGCTCGACGCCCAGGAATTTTCCGATGCAGACGGTAAAGGTGAATGTGGCAAGCACAGTTGCTGCGATGATGCCGAGACCTCGGCTGCCGATCTCGATGACCTGGCTTGAGGTCAATTGGAGTCCGAGCAGGATGATGGCGACACGAAGCAGCCGGCGGAGGCTGAACGTCACGCCCTGTTTCGCCCAGGTCGCCGTGCCTACGATGATGTGATACACAATCCCAATAACCATCGACAGGATCAGGGGGCTGAATGTCGTCATCCCCGGCAGCATTCTGATGGCGAACGACGCGCCTGCTACCATCGAGGTGAGAAAAAGGCCCG